>WLWD01000436.1_pt1 | contig 321250 bp, 176 predicted proteins | sample 6712731 | NCBI WGS metagenome assembly WLWD01 (sample SAMN12718690, study PRJNA576275) | sponge metagenome | isolation source: marine sponge | host: Mycale hentscheli | place: New Zealand: South Island, Marlborough, Capsize Point | collected 2014-11-01 | reverse complement strand
TCTGGATGCCAGAGGAGTGCATAAGTGCAAAAAATTATTTTTTGTCAGGGCTCATTGTGCCTGATTTTCCTGTAGACTGTCACATATATATATTGTAATATATATACTCCACCCTATTTGGGCTGTATTGTACAAGCATAAGTAGTTATAGCAACTGGCCATGCTCACCTCTTTCCTGGTGTTTACAGCTACCTTCCTCTGGTGTAGCCTACCAAATGTGTTGGAGCAGCTGCTAAAATAACAGCTGGGGTTTGGGGAACCCTTACAGCCAACTTGTGTGAGTTAAGGTTCTACTACAAACTACTACAGTAGTGAAGTTATCTAGGGTTGAATAAACCACTTATTACACTCCTCAGAGTGATGTGGCAAGATATTTCACTCTCAGGCTTTATTTTCACTCACCTCTGACTGTGAAAATGAATTAGCCTCATAAAATATTTCACCATATCACACTCTGACTCATGTAACAAGTATTATAAATATAATATAAATAATATGACTAGCATAAGAAGAGTGAGGAACCTCTTGAGATTTTTGACACTTCTTTCTTGTGTTTTTTTTTGTTTTGTTTTTTAATTGTGCAATTGAGGTACATCTGTTTTAGATGCAAGTATTATTATAATTGGATGACTTTCATTGAGTACATTGGCACACTTGAAACTTGAATTATCTCAAAATAATGTTTGCCCTTGTACACATCTCACCCTTTCCTGTGCTACGTCACATAAAATAGCTGTAAACATTATTAATTTGAAAGTGGTAAAGTATTAATGCTTTCCCAAGCCATGTCACATAAAATAGCTGTAACGTGATATGTATCCAATCTCTTTTCTTGAATTCAGTCAGATGATCAATTAAGACATTGCTACTGAAGTTATAGTGTACTAAGTTTGAAGCCTTGCTTTCTGGTCAGAATCCAAAAAAAATATGCTGGAGAAGATCATAGCACTAATATTTTTTTTGCCCATAGGTAAAATTGTACCAAACTTTGTAAGTGTAGCTAAATAAGAAAGTGTTACATCTGAACTAGCTTATTAGTGGCTGCTAGCTTTCTCAGACAATATAATCTACATCCTAATTTTCAATAAAGATAATAAGATCTTTATAGAAATGTAGTTATAAGCATAGGAAAATATTGGGGAGGGGAGGCCCCCCTTGAAAATTATTGGAGAGGCCATTGGCTACCCTGCCCCCCACCCCCCCTCTTCCCACTTCCTACTCCACTGATAAATAATAGTACACTTCCCATCCATCACACAATCTTTAAACTTGGGTGAATTGCAAACTAAAGTGTTTATTGGATAGGCCTTAAAAATGAAGATTTTAAGTATGGGTTGTCAATTTTATTTTTTAACTCAATTATACTATTGTATTGGCATTAATTTCAGGCTTTGAAGGTTCTTGATCAACTTCATGATGTTAATATGACCACCAGCACAGAAAGATTTATTCTATCTTACTTAGAACAAGAGAAGATGCAGGAGAAGGGAACCAAATCTCCAGTAAGTTACATATTTCAGAGTCTCATGTAAAATTCTGTTTAATGTGTGACTTCAGTTTAGTATGACACTGCAGTATCAGATAAAAGAAGAAAATTTTTGGTCCACCCAGTCATGCTGGCATTTTCTGAAGTTAAATGGAAGTTTGCCAGATTTCTATTCTATGCTCACTTCACACCTAATCTTGTACCCTACAGTTCAAAAACAACACATTTATAATATCCCCCAAGATTTATGGAGAATAATATTACAAGTAAGCTGTGGCAATTCAATATACAGTACCAGTTATTCAGGAAATTCATTAGCAATAATCTCTTTTAACTCACATTTCAGGTTGTGCTACTCATTCTGTTTGGGCTACTATCTGTGGAAGAAGTCATTACATTCGTAATCACTTCAATAAGACATGTTGTAAGTACTGAATATTATAGGTATGCCATTGGGTAGGATTGTAGTGTTCTAAGGGTTCCATTAATCTTGAAAGAAGAATGCAACAAAACATTCACTGAATAAGCAAGACTGTCTGGGATAAAAAGTTCTAGAAGAAATATAGCATGCTGTAGGTCTCAGTATGAATAGAGGAGAAAACAACAACAACTATACCACATATGGTGCATTAGAACTGAATAAGGTGTGAATTGATAGCAATTAATTACAAATAAACACATCTGAAGTGGGACACACTTAAATCATGGAGCCAGCTACTGGGACCAAGTATGAGAGTGCATTGGTAAGAGATAACAAAAGGATAGGATGGAGTGAATAGGATAGGCTGAACAAAGAAAGTGCTACTAAATAGTAATAGCAATGTTATATAGTACACCACAGACATTATATAAAACTATATACATGTCTTCACTCTCTGAATTACTTTGACCTTCTGTTCCTTCAAAGGATGATTTCTGTTCTTCTGTAAGCTCACAATATCCAAATGATGATGATACTGATTAAGTTGGAAACTAAAATTTTGATAAGGTGATTGGCAATGAGAAGTATCAGTAAAGGAACTGCTAGAGGGAGTAGTGTAAGTGTGAGGAGAAAGACTGGAATTGTTAGTGAGATATTCTATTGTTCTTTTGCTAAGCTTGCAATTACACTTCTCCAGGTATCGATGGCAACATAGCTAGCCGAGATGACTGATTACAATAACAGTAAAGCAATATCTAAGTGTGCACAAAGCAATAGCTAATATTGTACTGCAATGCATACTGACCATATTGTTATGATGACAGGTTGTCGTGGTCACCATAATGACTTTGTGGTTTGTTGTTAGGCAACCAAATATGACCACAAATGTTAAACAATACATGTACTTTCACCTGATATAACTATGGTTGTTATGTGTGTTTTTTTAACTCTAGACTTAAATTAATTTTAACATTAATCTAGAAACATGGTAATCACTGAATTTTTATCTGCCAGCGAGGGGGTTAAGAAACTCAAGTTTCTAAATTGTAACAGATGGATTATGCTGACTCTCAGTTCATTTAGTCCAGCAGATAAGAAAAATTATTGTGACAGAGTGGACCAAAGCATGAAACTTGGTATGCAGGTTCAGTTTGGCATATATAACAGTATCAGAAGGGGTGCCAAAAAAAATTGTTTAATTAAAACAAATTTTTTAAAGTGTGACGGCTTGTGGAGCCTTCTAGTGGTTACTGAACTGAATGAGGGTGACTGAACAAGGAACTTTGTATAAACAGATGATACAGAACATGAGATCATTGTGTGGTGGGGCACAGCCCCTGGGAATGTTAGTTGGTGGACAATTTCTGTGACATGTGAGTTATACTTGGGAGGTGTGAAGGTGTAGTCATAATTTAATTAGTGGCCCCTCCAGAATGACAGCCACTAATTAAATTATGACTTCATTGTTTACATTTTTTTGTAAATAATTCCATAGTAGCTAAGTTATAGCTATCGTGTTCTAGACAAAAGTGTCTAGTGTTCAGTTCATCTTACTACACTCACACACAACTCCAAATGTCTTGGAATGAGTGATAAAAAATGAAATGTATAAATGAATGAATCAATGCTATCCTATAGACCATTGCAGTTTCAGTGCTAAAACTAGTTCCCTCCTACTGTCTGATAATGCACGACAGAGAGGATTCTTGCTATTCTTATCTCATTGGTAACATAAAGGCTACCAGGGAAGGGAAATAGTATTATTGTGAATTCAAGTAAATACCATAGTGTGTGTATCTAGCTGTTGAATTCTTCTACTAATTTCTGAAGTTGCAGAAGAATTGACTATTCTCTCCCACTAGTGCACTAAAGATGCTCGCCAAACCTCACATTTTTAAAGTCTGTGGAATATTGTACTTAAGCTGGCATACTGCCAAACACACAATTTGCTTTTGTTTTATGAGTTCTCTAATTTATTATAGATGAACATTATTTAATCCCTGGGTGAAACTTCATTGGCCACAGCTCAAGTCATTCATGAACAAAATTTATTCAGAAAATGGCTTATAGCTGTAGCTATAAAGTAATATTAGTGCTTGTAGATTGCACATTGGTATGAAATTATCATGAAACGCTTTGCTATTATATAAAACTTGTCTTAAGTGGTAGCAGCAGGCATTACATGTATTGTTAAGTATTGTCATAAGGTTTTAGTATGCATAAGAGAGTGCTGACTTACAAGTGATTTACAATAGAACAATGAGAACTTGTGGAAGCTAGTACATGTGATGCCTACTCAGATAACATTACATGATTAATAAAATGATTGGCTACAAGTATGACAAATAGCTAGCTAGCTATTACAAATTGCACCTCAACTTATTACTGCCAGCTGACCATATAAAGTAACATAAGTATTGTCAACCCATACTAAAATGTGTGGGAGTAAAGTCACTTCTACACTGTACAGATAAGCTCAACTCAGGGGTAGCTAAAGCAACTTCCATTTGTTGAGACCAGTTAGTGAAAAGACACAGTTCCTGTGAGCATCCTCCATTACCTGAGGATTCTAAGTAACTGATGACATAAACCATCAATAGATACCAATAAATTTAGCTAACAACAATTGACTGAGCTATTTACCTTATTTTTGTTTTGCAGTTATAGATACAAAAATCATAAAATAATTAATTAGTATATAAAAAGCAGACAAATAGTTCCTATACATACTGACTTGACTATATTATGAAATATGGTCATATGAGTTGTAATAAATAAATATATATCTGAGGCAGAAAGACCCAAAGAGGACATCTTGTTATACACTACCATGTACATGAGGGCTATGGTGAGATAAAACACCTTGGTCACCAGCACTGTGGCAGTTCTTGTTGCAAACACGGAGAAATAAATACCAACTGGAAGAGGGACTACCCACTGGAATAGCCACTGTAATAGACCCCTGGGCTGCTCTACTCCAACTTTCTCCTTCAATTGCTGATATTTCAGGGAAGTCACAATTTCTGCACACATTATAACCATCAACATTCCAAAATAGCCGCCCATGAACATATTGTGAGAGACCTGAACGTGAAGGGCGTGAAGCAGATTGAAGACTTGGTGATCTCGTGTTGGTAATCGTTCACTCACTACACAGGCAGCGTGAATCCCATGACCGGCATTGACGAAATAGCCGAAGAAAAGTAGTGATGCGTTCGCTATCCACGATTGCTTCCCATTTAATACTGACTGAAGTAAAGCGAAGGACAAAATGGATATAACGGCTCCTACGAGTTGATTTAGCGCTTGAGCCAGTGGAATTGTCACAGTTTCCTTTTCACTTTGAAGACTGAAAAGAGGTAGCACTTCGTTGAAACTCGGTGCAGTTGTGAATAATATCCATAGAAACATTGTCCCAATAAAGAGCCTTACCCTGTCCATTACGCCGTAACTGATCAGAAAATTTCTGGAGGTGCTCCCAAAATCATAAAGAATGTGATGGTACACACCCACAGTACGCGCTAGTTAAAAAAATATATGTAAAAATTAGCTAGCTAGTTTGGAGTAAAACTATTGAAAATATATATAGCTATCTCTGCAAGTTTGTTGTAATCTTATTTTGCTAGATAGTCCTGAAGCATTCAGGGTAGACATTAGCATACAAATAATGCCAGAAGTGGTGCTTAAGACATCAATGCCATACATTATTATGCCTGAAGCAATACCAGCACATTTTGCATGTCCCAATGTTTAGCCCTGGGGCTTAGCTAGTCGGTCAGGTTTTAATTTGTCATTTCACAGTAAATTGTGTTTTGCTAAATGAAACTACTTTTGTTGAAGCCTCATAGCTACTGTATTAGCTATCTAACATTGGCAAACAGACCATTTTCAAAGTGATGTCACTGCTCAAGCTGATGTTCTAGCTATAGCTAAATAGCAAAGTGGCTCTGTGGCCCTAAAATGAAAGGGTAGGAAGGTTGGAGGGAGGAACTCTAGCTTCTGGCCTTCCTCCATTTCTCTCTACCCTTCCTCCGGTATATTGACTCGTTTCTTCAAAAATAATTCTTACAGCTTCTTATATGTGGGAAGAGACACATTAGAATGAATATATATATACATATATAAATTGCCTTAACAATAATTTATTATCACCAAAAATTTGTTGTTGAATGCTTTTCTACATTTTTTAATACATCATAAAGTTTTGAGAATTAGTCATATGCTGGGCATATTAATAGAACTACCACATTATGTAGCTGAACTTTGAACTCTTATAATTCATGAATGACTAGTTTATATTGTTACCAGTTCAGCCTGCTCTTTTGAATGTCTTAGAGCATTGTGCTGCCCTTATATATTTACGCTAGTTGGGACAATAATATCAGAATTATGTTTTGATGTTTTTAGTAAATGAACAGTGAACATGTTAAGGGTAATTAGCTGTAACAACAATTTGAACCCACACTAAACAAAACAGCACACATTCTTGTCTTGTCCTGGTCTTGTATAGCCAGACCATCTTAACAAACCACTCCAGGCCTGACTCATGTTTTTACTTTTTGACGCCTCCTCACCCTCGATACCTCACCTCACCATTCACCCCCCACTCCTCTCCATCCCATTTCATACTCCCCTCCCCAATTCTTATAAATGAATGGTTTTCTTCCTTACAATTTCTTTCAACCATCTGGTCATAGTCTGAGGATCAAAATGAAACCAGCAAAATAGGAAATAGGAACATGCTTCATTTCCCACACCTTTTAAAAGACTGAAAGAGATCAGTGAGACATGGGGAAATTATATTGTTAGATGGTGCCTTTTATCAATGAAACTATGGTGATTATCTGAAGTTTCAATCTTGATTCTATTTTGTTATGATGTGGTAATAAAAATTGTGTTCACTACACGAAACTAAAGATGATTCCTCTCATTGCCAGTGAAACCATTCTCGTCTCCATTGTTTATATAAGAAAATATTGCAGTAGCTGTCACATAACTACCTTTCTACTAGCTTACCTACATCATCACGACTTTACTCTTGTACAAACCATGAGCTTTATTTTAAATTTTATCATCTCTTTTATTATCTAATACATTTTATTATCATTATTATTATTTTAGTGAATTTTATTAGCTATTATTATTATTATTATTATTATTGTTATTACTATCATTATTATTATCATTATTATTATTATTATTATTATTATTATTATTATTATTATTATTACAGCTAACACAATGGAAGTAGCTCAACATAGTCCTATACTTAAAGTCTCTCAGAACAATTCCTCTAAGATGTTCATAGAAATGCTAAGAGGAAGAGATGGACCTCCAGGAAGAGATGGAATTCAGGAACCTACTGGTCCTCCTGGCAAAGATGGAACTCCAGGTGAGCAAGGACCCACTGGACCTCAGAGTGGAGGGGCAACATACACTCGTTGGGGGAGTCTTTCTTGTCCAACCACAGCAGGAACTGAACAGGTTTATTCCGGTATTTCTGGAGGAACTAAATGCAATGAAGAAGGAGGAGCCAATTATTTGTGCATTCCAACTGACCCTGAATACAGCACTGAGCTACGGTATAGAAATGGAACAACTGGGCAAGCACATATTTGTGACCGTCTACAGGAAAATCGGGCACAACGCGGCCCCGACGAAAAATAATTTTTTTGCACTTACGCACTCCTCCGCATCCAGATATTAAGCTTTCCAAGTTTTATCGTCGTAGCTTTAGCCATTCCCGCTATATATCACCTAACCGTTCCCTTCGTTAGGCTTATTTAATACAATTTTAAGAACTAAATCGATCTTTTCGCGACGTCTACGCATGCCGCGTTGTGCCCGATTTTCCCATAGACGGTCACATTTATGGAGTAGAGTATGACAACCCTCTACAAGGAGGGCACGGGCATGATGCTGCATGTGCTGTATGTCGCACGAACAATAGATCTAGTTCAGTTATGATCCCTGCTAAAGCTACATGTCCTACAGGTTAGACCAGAGAATACTTTGGGTACCTTATGACAGAGCATTATGGCCGGCAAAATCAAGGCATTCGTGGACGAACTATGTTTGTTTGTGTTGACAAATCATTTGGGACGGAACAACACAACAAACAAGTAATAATATCTTTCGTTTTCACCATGTGGAAATTAACTGTCATACTGGCTTCCCTTGCAGAGCTGGGAAATACATCAATCAACAAGAACTAAACTGTGTCGTGTGCACTAAATAGAGAACAATTTGTAATGTTGTATAGCTATCAATGGACTTACTATGTAGATTTTTCTGTATTAATTATGTTTTTAGCTTGAACATTCACACTATCTGTTCTACATGATTAGGATGATTGTTTGAATTACTGTAATGAAAAATGAATGAATAAATAACTATAACTTTAATAATATATAATAATAGCTTTAAATGAGAAGTAGGTAACATATAGCTACTGTCACTACTTTGCCATAAGACATTTAGTTATTATCTAAACACTAACCCCCCCAAAAAGTGAGCAATAGACAGGAAGAAAGGAGAGAAGGAGAGAAGAAGTGGAGGTGGCAAGGTTTATCATTTGCCTCAAAATTTATGTACACTTAGCTAGATTCATGAAGTACTTTAGCTTTTTTTTGCCATAAATACCTCACCATGCTCACCAATTATGTAAATAATTTACAAACATGTTAACTTACTGACAAAAACATTCAGCATACGAAAAATTCCTGTGTGACTAGGTATACTCATTTTCTCAGTTTTTATTCGAATGCACTAGTCTTATTAAATAAAACAAATAGACGTTTCGACCACTCTACAGTGGCCATCATCAGTGTAATGGTAATATTTGATACAAAAAATAAGACTAGTGCATTCGAATAAAAACTGAGAAAAAACATTCAGCCCAAAAAAATATTAATATAGACTGTAAGAAGAGATAACATTAAACAACCTCCTTATCTAGCTACATAGAAGCAAAACGTCCAAGCAAACAACGGGCCCCAGGTCACAGCAAAAGTAGAGGGGCAACATGCATACACTTTAGGGAGCCGTTTAGGTTCCATAACCAGGTACAATGGAGAAGGAACTGCCCCTGTTTGCTACATGGCCAGTCTGGTCCTAGTTGTTGCTGTTTATGGATCTGTCAACAAAGACAAGCTGGAGTAGATTAGTGTTGGTAGGCTACATTCGTACTTTATTTGCCAGCCCTTATGAGCTATCATAATATTGCCAAAATATTTCCTAGTCCATCTTACAGGAAAAGTGGCATTGGCTGTTTGCTACACATGGAGATGTCCTTGTAGCGAATTGTTTTAATGCATACTCCAGTCTGCTTTAATATAGTAGTTAGTGCTGTACACAGTATCCTTCTCCCAACACACTGACATATAATTCACCCCATACCAGTTGGATGTGCAAGAACTCAACTGAGTGGTGTGTATTACACAGAGTATTTTAAAAATAAAAAAAAATAAAAAAATAAAATAAAATAAAAAATCAACAAATTATCTAGCTAGCTACAGCACATAATAAACTAGCTACCATGCAGTAATATCTAATCGCTGATCCTTAAATTAACTCATTTATTAGGAGGGAGGAGATGCAAAATAGTGAATGGAGCAGTATTGATAAAAAAAAAACAACAACAAAACAAAAAACAAACAACAAAAATAAAAAACAAAAAAAAACAACACAACAACAATAACTAAACCTAAAAAAGGTGTAGGTCTAGAGTTCAGATTTCTTGAGGTATGCTTCAGGCTGAGTAAAATGAATTTCATCCGGCATCTTCCAATAAGTGGGAGGGTCACATGATGATGGGTCATCTTTATCATTCCTGACTCCACACAACTGGTTGAAAGTGCTCTCCTTAGAGAAGCCCATCAATTGTCTGTCTTCTCTGATACGAAAGGCGAATGTTGATTCAAAAGATCCTGTAAGGCAATAAGAAAATGGTATACAATACATAATTATCTGTATACAAAACTTAAAACTTTCAGACAGTTTATAACTAACAGTACTCATAAGACTAAGTGTAAAATTGCGAAACCATACCAAATCTGTCCACACAACATTTTGCGTGCAAAAATTTTGAGAAACTCTTGTGCACTACAACTTGGATGTGATAAAGTACTGTTGAACTTATAGTCTCCATGAAGAGTCAAAATTCAACGTATGAATATGCGACTTTTAGTCCATTATTTCTAAACATCCTGTTGACCTCAACAACAGCAGCAGTGGGAGTTTGTAAAAAACAAACCCTTTCACAGAAACTAAGACAGATATGAGTGGTGAGCCCAGTTGGAGCAGAGATTTTTGTTCTATACCACCTTGCCACCTAAAGGTTTCTTCAGAAATTCAAAATCATGCCCTCAGTTGCTATGGTCAATTTTCGCCATTTATTTTATTTTTAACCATTGCTACCAAAATGTATCAAACTGTTCCTTACTGTAACACTTTATGTGCACCAGATTTATAGTCCTTGACAACAAATAATTATGTTTATTTCAGCACAGGCCACAAATATGCATGTAATGTAGATTCAGGTGTGATAATTCATTTTACATGAATGAATGGAGTTCAGTCCTACTAATCTAACTGAATACTCTTAACACATTAAATTTTATATACTGTTGCTACTTCATTTATTATACGTTTTACTTGTGGTGACTCCAAATGCACTATGTAGCTCAAAAGGAAAAAGAAAGCCACAAAACAAAACAAAAAATATTGTCGATTTGTACAGCATTTTACTTCTAAAATAATTAATATTGAACAATAATGCTTCCACTATGTGTTAGATTGTTTCTTCACCATGGGTAGAACACATTTCATGATTTGCGCACACGACACCTGCCCACCTCCAGTTATAGGACTTACCCACAAAAACTTTCCCATGAGCTGCTACCCACTGGTCAATGATGGCCACTTCTCCATCACCATAGCGATCCAGGACTGAATCTGAAGGAGAAAACCACACCACATGGCCTTTCACCAGCTTCTTGATCTCTTTTTTGTCTAAAATAACAATTTATAACAACAATGAATTGATGTGACAGAAGTTATGTCAGAACTAATTAATTTCTGCTGTTTAGATATGCACAAGGAAGGAATACAGTAACTAGTTCAGAAGTTACCTTTAGAAGTGGCATCTGTAGCCAGAAATACAGTGTTCAAGTTGTGTTTCTGCAGTAATGTATTTATCTGATTGGCAGCTCCAGCCACTGAAGGAATGTCAGCTATACATATGTACAACAACAAAAAATCAAAACACTCAAAAAACTACAACTACAACAGCAATACAAACACACACAAGACATTTGTAAAGATTTAATTTAATAAAATTTTGAACAAATGCTGACCATGACTTCATTTTAACTTTAATAATAGTGGTACAAGTTAGCCTTAGGAGTAACTTCAATAGATGCGCTATGAAACCTCATGATAACTATTGTGAAAATGAAATAAATCTACCAAGTTTTATAGTAGTATTCTTTACTTATAGGGCCAAAAAAGTTTAGTTTCCTTCACTGACTAGGTCTGGCATAGAGGTAATCCCCTCTGCGCAAATGGACGAACAGGTAATCTCCGCCCCCTCTGATCGCACTCTCTCTGCCCCGTCGCCCAGTTCTAGGATTGTAGTTCAGAGTAGCAGACATGAAGTTGTTCCCTGCCTCTCTCAAGTGGAGTGCATATACCATACTAGACCTGGACTACCAACTCAACAGGCAGGAGGATTGCAAGACAGAGCAGAAATATATTTATTGTAATTGTACTTACAATGGCAGGCAATTATTCACTATTCATAATTATGTGAAAAGTAGTTTGGTAATCTATTTATCCAGATATTATTGATATTGATGTATTAGTAATGTGATTCGATGATGACAGGTGATGTGTCGAGTTTAAAAAAAAAAGGCTAAGTATCTACAAGTAATTAGGTATAAAACTAAATTCCAGATACACTCTGGATAGAGTGGATAACAAGGATTCACAGGACTGTTCTACTCGATTACGATAATTTAGGGATCTGTATGTCATATAGGAGAAGGTAGGATGGACAATGGGTCTTATAGGCAGGCCACTTAGACTTGGAGGTTGGGTGGAAAGGGAAGAAAGAAAGGAAGGGGAGAGTTAGAAGAATACTCCCCAAGGCTATCGTTTAACTCCATTATTCCTAGGTCTTTGGCTCTGAAATTTAGACTGGTGTGTGGTGAATCTGGGAGGTGGCACCCTTACCTGAAATAAATCTTGCTTTGTAAGCTAGAGCACACCCTCCACTACACTACTAACCTTCCAGTAGTCCATCCCTCCGAAATGAGAGTGCATGACTACATCCATGTTCTCCACCAGAACAGACTCAGCCCTGCATGGGAAGAGAGAGAGCAGGAATGGAGGGGAAAGATGGAGGGTGGGAGGAGGAGAAGAGGGGTGGGGGAAAAGAAACGATGCTATATTATATTATTAATGTAAACCAAACTCTCAGATAAGACCCATCTGTGAGGGTTATGTTCTCAAAAATAATCACAAATTATACTACTACTACTATTACTACTAGTACTGCTGCTACTATTCATAATAATAGGTTAACAAAAGCCTGGTAATAAAAAAAAAAATTGTGTACTAAAGTGAAACTGAATGGTCCCAGTCTAATATTTATACACTTTCTAAAGTGGTGGCCAATTTATTCTTTTATATATTCAGAAAACTACAAATTTCGAGTGTTTACTCACTCTGTCTCCAGGATGCTCGGCAGAAGAGTCTCTGTAAATCCCATTACTGACAAACACTCCCGCGAATGGACCACAATGCCTTAGAAACACCGAACAGATCAGCCGACCAGCTAGCACTTCCTAGACGCTTGTATGAAGAAGGCAGACTAGGACACTCGACAACTTCTGCTTTCTCTTCCCACTTTGCGGGGAGGTTTAGTACCTGTGAAATATTATGTCAATCAATTACAATTCAAAATAAGCACAATAATATAATACAGAACAAAGAACCAAGACACATTCATGCCCTGATTAAATTGCCAGTGTGACTGGTTGAGGAAAAAACTCGAAACCAATTTTCAAAGGGAAAGTACAAATGGAATGCCGTGATGAACTTATAAAATTTACATAACGGAGAGGACCAGCAATCTCTATTAACCTACTCCATAGTTAAAAGACTTTACTTCTGAGACACTGATATACACAATACATATGTATATGAATGTATAGATGTAAGATTTAGAGGTAAGTTTTACAATTTAGTCCAGACCTTCCTTGAGCTATTATAGACAATTCTTTGAAACCCATCCTCGTTGCTACTAGTTTTGGTATTGTTAGCATACTAGGATGTGCTTGAGCACAAATGGGCTACTAGTTTTAGTATTGTTAGCATACTAGCGATGTGCTTGAGCACAAATGGCGAGCGAGCCTAAAACTACACCATTGTTAAAACTTTAATTCTAACTTCTAACACTCAAGCTACTAAAAAAAAGTCGAGTTTCTAAACATTCATTGCAATAGTAGCAACTCCCCGCAACTCTTTGAATTGAAAAAAAATAAAATAAAGCTACAATAAACAAGTCACACTATTTAAACATTTTCTTTGTGATATTAGTTGTAATGCACAATATTTTCACACAACTGAACATAACTACACAAAACTTACCTTCATGGTAGTCTAGTGGTCAATGAATTTTTAAGTAAATACTGTTGCATAGGGCTTATAACTATGACAAAGAGTGCATTAACTTACCACAGCCACTACCTCAAATAGATATGGAACTCCGGTAAGTTTTTGTGTATTAACTGCACCCGTAAAACAATTCAAAGCAGTAAACAATTCAATTTCTAGGGTGATATGGGTAATGATCGCTAAATCAGAAGAATCTGTTTAGTGAAATTTGGGACCAAGTTGAAAGCAGAGCTACACAAAAATACGTGAGGGTCAAAGTACAAAATGACATACGCACGAAAATACAATTTCCCACTAGACTAATTTTGCATTAAAACTAGTGGTGTGCTTGAGCACAAATGGCGAGCGAGCCTTAAACTACACTATTGTTATCAAACTACTAAAATAAAGTCGAGTTGTTAAATAATTAAGCATAATACGGTAAAGGGGTTTCAATGACATAGTAACCACTCCCCCACAACTGTTTGAATTGAAAGAGAAGCAACAAAATCAAGTCATGTTATTTAAAATTTTCTTTGTGATATTCTTAATAGTAGTAGTTGTAACGCACAATACTTTCACACAACTGAACATACCTACGCAAGACTTACCTTCGTGGTTCGTCTGGTGGACAATGAATTTTCCAGTAAATGCTGTAGAGTAGGGCTTACAACTGTGACAAATAGCGACTAACTTGAATAGAAATGGAACTCCCATACGTTTTAGAGTTTTAACTGCACACGCAAAATAATTCAAAGCGGTACACACAATTCAATTTCTGAGGTGATACGGGTAATGGTCGCTAAACCAGAGGATACTGTTTAGTGAAGTTTGGGACGGGGTTGAACGCGGAGCGAACACAAAAATACGCGAGGGTCAAAGTACAAAATGACATACGTACGTCCATACATACTGATAAACAAACATCCCCGATTTTGAATTGTGTTAACCCTGTAAGTGTCTCGCTCGCTACGCTCGCTCGCCAACTAGTGGTGTGCTTAAGCACAAATGGCGAGCGAGCCTTAAACTACACTATTGTTAAATTTGATTTTAACAACTAACACTCAAGCTATTAAAATAAAGTCGAGTTTTTAAATTACGTATGAGGTAAAGGGGTTTCAATGTCATAGTAACCGCTCCCGCAACAGTTTGAATTGAAAAAGAATCAACAAAATCAAATCACGTTATTTTCTTTGTGATATTCTTAATAGTAGTTGTAACGCACAATACTTTCACACAACTGAACATACCTACGCAAGACTTACCTTCGTGGTTCGTCTAGTGGACAATGCATTTTTAAGTAAATACTGTTGAGTAGGTCTTATAACTGTGACAAATAGCGCCTTAACTTACCACCACCACTAACTCGAATGGAAATGGAGCTCCCATAAGATTTTGAGTTTTAACTGCACCCGCAAAACAATTCAAAGCCGTAAACAATTCAATTTTTAAGGTGATATGGGTAATGGTCGCTAAACCGGAGGATTCTGTTTAGTAAAGTTTGGGACGGGGTCGAACGCCGAGCGAACACAAAATTACGGAGGGTCAAAGTACAAAATGACATACGTACGTCCAAACATATACTAGTGATGTGCTTGAGCACAAAATGGCGAGCGAGCCTAAAGACTATACTATTTTTATGATTTTGACTTCTAACACTGAAGCTACTGAAAATAAGGTCCAGTTTTTTAATTTAGCATTCACGGTTAAGGGATTTCAGTGCCATAGTAACAACTCTCTGCAACTGCTTGAATTGAAGGGAAAAAACAACAACAAAACAATACACGTTATTTAAAAGTTTTCTTTGTGATATTCTTTAGCTAAGTAGTGGTTGTAACACACAATGCTTTGACACAACTGGACATGCACCTACACAGACTTACCTTCGCAGTAGTCTAGTGGACAATGTATTTTCAGGTAAATACTGTTGCGCACGGCTTATAACCATGACAAAGAGCGCATTGACTTACCACCGCCACTAATTCGAATAGAAATGGAAGTCCCTTAAGTTTTCAAGTTTTAACTGCACCCGCAAAAGAATTCAAAACGGTAAACAATTCAATTTCTAGGATGATACGGGTACTGATCGATAAACAGAGGATTCTGTTTAGTGAAGTTTGGGACGGGGTCGACAACCGAACGAACACAAAAACGCGAGGGTCAAAGTACAAAAATGCCTTACGTACGTCCATACATATAATATACAAATAAATAAATAAACTAGTGGTGTGCTTGAGCACAAATGGCGAGCGAGCCTGATAGTTAGGTAACATAAAATGTTACTATTTTTAGCTTACTTCATGCAAACAGCAGTTATGACATTTGATTACAGCAAACAAATACAAAATCACTCTCTTACCTGATTATGGTAACTTTTGTAGTATCAAACATCAACCATTCTGATAATCTCAATCACCAGTAACTCTTGAACAAGCTCTCAGCTACGATAAAAAATAAACCAGTGTTATTATTTGTAATTTTAGCCAACAATATGGAATTACTACTTACATCATTCTTGAGTATTGATAACTTCTGTAGTATCAAATTGAAGTTACTTTGACTATCTGAATTACCTTGAATTCTTGACAACAAGCTCTCACCTACAAAAACAAAAGACAATCAATTTTAGCACACAAATACAAAATTACTTTCTTAACTCATTTTCTTGAGCAGTGGCAACTTTTGTAGTACAAAATGTGAGCCAATCTGACTATTGGAATTACAGTCACTGTTGACAGCTCTAGCTACAAAAAGAACGCCAAAGTAATTTGCATATTTAGACTACACATATGGAATTACGTACTTACCTCAGCTTCCCTCGAGAAGTAGCAGCTTCCTTATTAATACTACGGCATTCTGACTACCAACGGCTCTGGACAACCAACAACCGGCACTCCGTATCCCCCCCCCCCCCATAAAAGGGCGAAGTTTTGAAATTGAGTCTGGAAAAGGGTCTTCAATGCCATAATTACCGGTCGAATCAACTTATTGTTTCTTGAAAAGCAATTATTTTCTCACACTTTGGAGCTTAAGTATAAAGTAAGGCTTGCCTAAAAAGCCGTGTTTTTAGGAGAAAAGAGTTCTCCACGCGCGCGTTTAAAGGGCATACGTACCATCCCACATACATAATATACATATAACATATACCCGATTTTGCATTATCCACCCCTAATACTGTCTCGCTCGCTCGCCAATTATATAAACTAGTGGTGGAGTGCTTGAGCACAAATGGTGAGCTAGCCTAAAGTTACACTATTGTTAAATAATTGGATTTAACTTCTAACACACTCAGGCTACTAAAAAAAAGTCGAGTTTTTAAATTACCTAGCTTTATACAGTAAAGGGGATTCATTGCCATAGTAACCATTCCCGCAACTGTTTCAATTAAAAATAATTAAAGGGGATTCCTTGCCATAGTAACCACTTACCCAACTGTTTTAATTAAAAAAATAAAGCAACAAAAAAACAAGTCACACTACTTAAACGTTTTCTTTGTGATATTTTTAGCTAAGTAGTAGTTGTAACTCTCAATACTTTCACACAGCACAAGCAAATGTTGAGCGAGCCTGCCTAGTAAGGTTACATAAAACTATTTGCCACAGTGTCACCTGGTTCTGCCTCCCTTGTTTTGGAAAATGCTCTGTACGATTCTATCAAGCTTAAAAAATTTTCTTTGATAAGGTATAATTAGCTAATGGGTATGATTGTTTAGTATTTATCATGCTTTCATTAATTATATATCATTTTACTAAAAAAATTTTATTAAGTTATATTTAAACAATTTAAACCCCACCCAATATTGTAAGCATGGAAATTGACCGCTTGATTGGCCAATTTAAAATTCCTTTCTACACCGATGAATTGTTATATAATATACTGCTTAGTTCATGCAAAAAAGTAAATAGTAGTTGACCATTAATATATAGAACTAGTGTTGTGCTTGAGCACAAATGGCGAGGGAGCCTAAAGACTATACTATTTTTATTGACTTTTAACACTGAAGCTACTGAAAATAATGTCCAGTTTTTTATTTTAGCATACAGGGTAAAGGGATTTCAGTGCCATAGTAACAACTTTCTGCAACTGCTTGAATTGAAGGAAAAAACAACAACAACAAAACAATACACGTTATTTAAAAGTTTTCTTTGTGATATTCTTTAGCTAAGTAGTGGTTGTAACACACAATGCTTTGACACAGCTGGACATGCACCTACACAGACTTCGCAGTAGTCTAGTGGACAATGTATTTTCAGGTAAATACTGTTCGCACGGCTTATAACCATGACAAAGAGCGCATTGACTTACCACCGCCACTAACTCGAATAGAAATGGAAGTCCCTTAAGTTGTCAAGTTTTAACTGCACCCGCAAAAGAATTCAAAACGGTAAACAATTCAATTTCTAGGGTGATACTGATACTGATCGATAAACAGAGGATTCTGTTTAGTGCAATTTGGGACGGGGTTGCCAACCGAACTAACACAAAAACGCGAGGGTCAAAGTACAAAAATGCCTTACGTACGTCCATACATTATACAAATAAACTAGTGGTGTGCTTGAGCACAAATGGCGAGCGAGCCTAAAGACTATACTATTTTTATATGAATGATTTTGACTTCTAACACTGAAGCTACTGAAAATAAGGTCCAGTTTTTTTTATTTAGCATACAGGGTAAAGGGATTTCAGTGCCATAGTAACAACTCTTTGCAACTGCTTGGAAGGAAAACAACAACAACAAAACAATACACGTTATTTAAAAGTTTTCTTTGTGATATTCTTTAGCTATGTAGTGGTTGTAACACACAATGCTTTGACACAACTGGACATGCACCTACACAGACTTACCTTGGCAGTAGTCTAGTGGACAATGTATTTTCAAGTAAATACTGTTGCGCATGGCTTATAGCCATGACAAAGAGCGCATTTACCTACCACCGCCACTAAGGATTCTCAGAGCTCGTTAATTGAAAAATACTGGAACTGTGAACGCTTTACCTAACTTACGTAATTAGAAGCGCGGGCGAAAACAGAGGTCTCACGTACCCCATAAACAGATAAATAAATAAATATACATAGCGAAATCTCGATTGTGTTGCCCCTGAGAGTGTCTCGCTCGCTACGCTCGCTCGCCAATAAACTGACATCCCCGATTTTCGATTGTGTTACCCCTGTAAGTGTCTCGCTCGCTACGCTCGCTCGCCAATTACTACTCTCCTACCCTGTTTCAGGAATAGTGATAACTTCCGTAGTACCCAATTTATGCCATTCTGACTACCTCAATCCAGTAACTAGTGAACAAACTGGCAGCAATACCAAAAAAAAAACATAGCCAGAGTTAATCTTGTAACTTAAGATAACAAATATGGAACTACGTACTTACCTCAGCCTCTCCCAAGTAATGGTGGCTTCCTTGGTTCTAATATTTAGCCACTCTTGCTACCAGCGGCACTTGACACCAACGAGCGGCATTCAGCAGCCCCCAAAAACGTCGAAGTTTTTCAAAATACGTTTGGTAAAGGTTTTCAATGCCATAATAACCGTTCCCAGTAACTTTTTGGTACATATACCCAATTTTGCATTAACCACCCTTTATACTGACTCGCTCGCTACGCTCGCTCGCCAACTAATGGTGTGCTTCAGCACAAATGGCAAGCGAGCCTGATAGTTAAGTAACATAAAGCTAAATATTTTGTTACTATGTTTTAGCTTAGTTTATGCAAACAATATAATAGCAGTTATGACCTTTTATTTCAGCAAACAAATGCAAAATCACTCTGTTACCTGATTTGTTAACTTTTGTAGTATCAAACATCTGCCAGTCTGATAATCTCAATTACCAGTAACTCTTGAACAAACTCTAAGCTACAATAAACAAAAAATCAGTGTTACTATTTGTAATTAAAGCCAACAAATATGGAATTACTACTTACTTCAATTTCCTGAGTATTGATTATTTCTGTAGTATATAAATTTAAGTTACTTTGACTATCTGAATTATTGTGAATTCTTGACAACTCCCACGCAAATATTCACAATAATTGGATTTTGGTTGCTAGGGATTACTAACTTTTTTCTTGGTATTTGTAGAGCTCCAACTAAGGGTGGATCCTAAAGAGTACTGCTAATGGACTAACTAAATAAAAAGAACGGGCCTTGGTAGCTTGTTTCGTTCAAGTTACGAGCTCCTTAGCCTCAAGTATATAATCCACAACTCCTCCGCGGGTGCCGTCGCTGACGAGCCCATTCTTCGTATACTGCTACATTTGTTGATTGTCTTCAAACCTTCGTTGTACTTTTTCTCAATTCTGCTTGGTTTTGTCTAGTTGATTGTGCTCATTTGATCCTCGCGGCACCGCGCCCGAATTTTTTTCTTTCAAAAAAAATCGCAACGAACATTTTGTAGCTAAGGTCATAGTCAGCCTGTGTACCAAATTTGGAGTCTTTTCTACTCGTTGTTTCTGAGAAGAAACACAAAATAGACTCCAGGACTAAAAATAAGTCCACGCGATCTTTTGGCAGAGACTTGATTGCATTCAAACCACACCCACAACAGATTCAATTGATTCAGCGGGAAAGTGAGTTCCAGGTGCTCTCTAACTTTCGGGCGCCTACCGGTTAGCAAACCAGTTTTCTGGCCGCCTCTCCTTCTGATAAGCCCTACTGAAACGAGTGTGAGGAGATTACTGTAGTCTTGTTAATAGTGTATTTCTTGGCATGGTCAGGTAAGGGAAGCCTTTTATCGAGCTAGCTAGATGCATATTCAGTGTGTGTATGTACCTTTAATAGATTAGTGAACCATTTTGCTGCTGGAAAACTCTACAGTTTCAGTTGTGTACAGTTTTCTGTACTTAGCTATTCACTTCATTTGTTTATTCATCCTTACTTAGCTAGAAAATATTCATCTAGCTGTATTTAGCTGGCTATTTCAAAATATTTTTTATATAAAATAAGTATCATTATTATTATATACATTCATAAAAATCATTCTAAAGTTATATAAAGATAATGGGCTCAATGCACACTACTCAGAGCAGACTAACTGAACTGCAGTCTTTATTAATTTTTCACCTTTTTTTATTTGGTGTTATGTCATGTTATCAAATAATTAATACTTGAAATGAAAATCAGTACCAAGTTTTGATCATTGCAAAGTATAATAATTATGTGTTTAAGATATTCACTTACATTGTAGTTATAAAACGTTTATATTATGATGGATTTGCCACAATTTACTAAAATTTATATTTCTATTAGCTGTAACTAAACACGTAACAAACAAAATGTTCAACATATTTTCTGAAGAAATCTCTACATGTCATTGGAAATTTTTAGTCAGCTGGTCATTTGTGGCGCTCAGTCCTCCAACTTCTAACTTCAGATCCGCCATCATTTTCATGCAGTGCTTTTTTTCCAAGAACAAGTCTGGAATTTTCTCCCTGGATAGCCAATGTCTGAGTTTCCAGCTGTTGTATTAGGTCTTGAAGATATGAAAGGTTCCAAGTATGGGTTGCTTCTTTATTCTGCACAGAGAAATTATAAACTGTAATAATTTTTACTCACTGAATGAGCCTATACAGTTACCTTCAAAGTGATACCTCTCTGTTCCAGGTCGTCCTTCTCAGCTGAAAGACTATTTAATTGCCTTCTAATTCTTCTGCAGCAGTTGTCATGTCCGCCATTTTGGCACTTAAGACATCATTTTTAAAGTTGATGTGTGCTGCACCTTCTACTAATTTCATAAGTTGAACTAAAACAGAAAATAATCGTTTTGAAATTATATACAGCAGCCATATTGTCATGGAATACTCACTGTCTTTCTGTTGCGTCACTTTTCTGAGCCACAGGTTTGACAACAAGGCACCACATATTAAGGAAACAACAATGATCCAGTGAATTCCATTGCCCTGCATAAAATCATAATTGTCAAGTTCTATACCATATATTGTTAGTAATCGATTTGAGCTTACTTGTGCACAGTATATCAAAATCTTAATGACAGAGTCAATAATATTTAGAAGTTGAACAGATTCTAAGGCTTGAAAAAATTCTTTCTTCAAGGCACACAACACAATACTGTACCAAGCCATTTCATCTTCATGATGGTTTCCAAAGATAAGTTCCGATGAGAAGATGTTGACTTTATCTCCATGTTGTTTGGAGTTTCTCTTTGTGGAGAGAAGAGGAACTACATTCTTCTATAGCAAAAGTTCATCAAGTAGTAATGCCATCAAAACAATCTTATCACTTCAACAGGTGTGCACATGACAGAATATTCCTCAACTGATGCCGCTTCAACGTAACCTATTATACCTCCAATCTGTCAAACAAATGTACACAAATTGACGTGCAAAACTGTACAATAACAACTCACTTCAGCTTCCCAAAATTCGATTCCTTCAATCACCTCCTTGCTTAGCACCATTATCAGGTCACCAGAGAAATAGGTCAAGAATCCAGGAACGTTCTCCTGAAAAATTGTTGTGGCATGTCCCTTAGAAATGACAGCTAATAAAAATGTAATAATTTGTTCGTCATTAAAAATGAGCTATCAGTTTAATTACAACTCTTTACTAGTACAGTCGTTATTACAACATTTCTTCCGTTAACAATAGAAGGTAGTACACCCAACACCACAAGCACGTAACAAATATTAAACTTCATAGCTATCAGTCAATAACACTGAAGTCACTGCAGTCTTAACATCGACAACCTCCAAATCCCTCCTGCGTTTTACCGCAAACGCTAACCAGACGCCAGGGATTTTATAGTCTACTGATGAACACGCATGCGCAGTGAATTATTTGCCGTACAACGCATCAACGCTGTAAGGAGACCTACCAGACTGGCTACGCAAGCCTGAAGCTCTTCATAATGAGTTTTTCATATAGTGGAGAAAACGTTGCGAAAAATTTCATGGTTTGTATATTGAAAGATATTACCTACCGAGTTTATATTCAAAATAGCAACAAAAAAAAGTGCATTCAATATTCAAATCTACTTGAAATATCACTGCACAAAAGTGTCTATAACAAAATCATAAATATTAGTATAATAAGTTGATAACTAGCTAGGGATTTTGTAGTCTACTGAGGAACACGCATGCGCAGTGAATTATTTGCCGTACAACGCATCAACGCTGTAAGGAGACCTACCAGACTGGCTACGCAAGCCTGAAGCTCTTCATAATGAGTTTTTCATATAGTGGAGAAAACGTTGCGAAAAATTTCATGGTTTGTATATTGAAAGATATTACCTACCGAGTTTATATTCAAAATAGCAACAAAAAAAAGTGCATTCAATATTCAAATCTACTTGAAATATCACTGCACAAAAGTGTCTATAACAAAATCATAAATATTAGTATAATAAGTTGATAACTAGCTAGGGATTTTGTAGTCTACTGAGGAACACGCATGCGCAGTGAATTATTTGCCGTACAACGCATCTAGTCTCGCGTAGCCAGGCCCTTTACCCAATCACGCTACGCGGGGAAAGGTCTGGTAAACTGACGTAGAGCACATTGTTCTTGCCTAGTCATCATGTGGTTAACTGTGGTCCATTTGTGTGGGTATAAATCGCGATGATATTTCGAGGCGCGTAGATTATTTGTTCACGATCTGGCAATGGAGAAGTGTTGTTTATGCAAGGTTTCTGTTACCTCTGTACAAGAGAAGAAGAGGAGGAAGAAACTGCATGGAAATACCTGTAAAGAGACTAGGGATGCATTAAATACAGAATTAGACGATGCGTTTAAGATGAATCTGGTAGACTTTAAAGATACTTCTTCAGTGAATTGCTACATCTGCAAGAATTGTGACACCCTACTGAACTACATTCTTGAGTTACAGAAGGATCTTTCTAGATTGATGGACACTGTAAAAGGCTATATTTCGAGCTTTCAGTGCAATGTTGCTTCAGGGAACATAATCAAGAGGGTTTCATCCACATCTTCCACTGCTGTTCCTCCACCAAAGCGTATATGTTTGGATTCTGATAGATCACCATCAACATCACCTGCCATTACAGTGCGTTGGTATTTAATATATCTGTATACTTCAATTTCACTTATTTAGTATTGGTGATTTTAGTACTGGTTATGATAATGATTATAAAGTAATTGGAAGGGGAAAGAAAGGTAATGGTGTAATTATCTAAGTGTAAAATGCTTAAACAGTAACAGTAATTTAGCTCTTTGTTAACCTAATCATTTAAACAAACACTAGGAAAATTAAGTTATAGTAAATTATGATTACTTCTATGAATTTAAAAAATTGGCTGGTAATGTTGGGTAGGCATCTAGACAAAGGTTATATTAATTGGCAAAGAGATGGCCATAATCACTACACTTCAATGAACAAACAAATTTCTGTATAGGTCAAAATAGACTATCCATCGGGTCAATACACCAAATCGCAAGAAGGCCACCAAGCAGTATACTCGCAGAAGCTTCCAATCCCTTGCCTCCACTGTAGTTGCCTCAGACATAACCTCAGATAAGGTGTTGAGAGAGATTACCAAGACCATCAAACAAGAGATGAAGACCCTGACAAGTATTGAGCATGATACAATCCTAAGGGATAATATTGAGGCTGTAAAGCACTTCAGTTGGGACACTGTCTTCATGGAATTGAATGAGAAAGTCCCAACAGATTACTGAGGTATACATACATAGCTGGTATTTGATCATATAAAATATTTTAATTTTATTTAATTTATAGTCTCCTAATGAAGAGTGCTGCCAAATCAAGACCAGTTATAGCCTGTATTGCATCTCAACTGGTTAAAGATGGACATCCAAAACTTGGACTTGCACAGCGAGCGATTTCCATATTTCTGTATGGTAATGGTGCAAGCAAGCAGGTATGTAGTTATGGTCAATATATCATTTATTTTTTATAATTTATATGTATGCAGCTATATGCATGCCTTAACCATCTGAACATATGTTTGTCCCACCCCGCTACATTAAAGACAGTGAAGAGAATATCGATTGACCATGACATTGAAGTCCAATGCTGGAGTGATGCTCTCAAATTGGCTTGTTTAGAGAAGGTAAGAAGAAATAGTTTGGCTTAGCTCAATAATCCACTACTGATGCATTTATTTTGTAAACAGGAAATCCCTACCCCAGGTTCTACACCTCCAGCAGTCATCCTAGCAGATAGGGACTCTGATTCAACATCTCCTTCTCCATCGTTCAGTCCCATATCTGATTTCGAACAAGTATTGCTATCTGATAAAAGTAGCAAGCCAAGCAGCGATACCAGTGATGATACTAAAGAACCATCTCCGCCAGCTGATGACTATACCATACAGAGTGCCTCTTTCCAAGCTGAAGAACCAACTACCATTACAACAGACATTGACATTCCTAGCTCATCTCCAATTCAGGAACTTTCGTCTTTTGATGCTCTGCATCAATGGAGTGGGTTTAAGATCGTTGGTCATAATATAGATAAAAATGTTCGACCATCATTTCAGCGATTAACACACCAAACTAAGTCTCTGCATTTTTTTCATTCCTATGCTGTGAAGGATAGAATAAATTTAAGTTCAGCATCAGACACAAGAAAGCCTCGACCATCAGATTATGACTACTTTGTTGTGTCAGTTGAAAATTGGAATTGGTTTAAAGAAATTCGTCAAGTTCTTGTTTCCAGGTAAAATAGTATACATAAAATCAAAGCTTTGGGACCATGATCATGACACTACAACAGTGGATGATGGTGTCACAACATATGCTCGAAAACTATTGACACTAAGTTTAATTTGGCTACAATTTTATGATGCAGTAAAGGAAGGTGATGGGGACAGAATTCTGCTTGCATGGAAAATCCTGATACCAGTGTTCAAGGCAACTCACCATGTGAACTATCTTAAAGAGGCAGTGAATTTGGTGCTATTACAAAAACACTATCACAGAGAAAAGTGGGGCAATTGCTTTGGTCGAGGTGTGTAAAACACCCATGAGCATAAAGGGCACAATTTACCATGCGATTTACATCAGGAACATCTTAACCCTTTCGTTCCTGAATTGTTTGGACGCGCGCGGAAAAATCTAATTTTCTACCGCGGAATAGAGCATTGCCGTTTTATTTTTTTAACTCGATGCTGGCTGGGAAAACCCCATAGCAACCATATATCACTAAATAGACCAAGAGTTTGGGATTCCCCTCATTTTTTGATTGAGAAAATTGAATAATATTTGAGCCATCTACTAATATTTAAAAAAAAAAAAATTTTCCCCACAAAAAATCCACTTTTCCCATCAATAAAAAAATAAAATAAAATAGAAATAATATTGTTTGATGCATTATATACCAATATTATATTAGTTCAACAATAAAATATGTTGTTTGTTGTGTGTGGTGCTGATTGTGATCATGTAGGAGACATCTATGAGTGTCCACAAGGAACGTATGCCATCGGACGTCGAGCTCCACTACAAAACAATTTCATATACACAAAAACACAAACAACAAAGATATTTGTAATACAAACAACAAATTATTCATGATTCCTATATAATTGCAACTTTATGATGTATTGTATGCGGTTTCATACAGGATTTTTGTTTGGGGTGGGGCTCCGAGTGTACTTCGCCACACCCATTTTTTGGAACCTACACTACTTTGATGCACATCTTTGCATAAGAGTCTATACTTCACACTGATGATCAGTGTTCGGTCCTATGCACTAAATGACTCAGTTATGATAGAAACATAATGGGATACAATATCAGACTAAAAATAAATGCTTCCAAAATGTTCATTTCTATTCAACTCCCAAAATTCTAGGGGGGAACCCAGGCTAGCCTCCCACTGTATGAACCCCTGGTATGTATACTCCACACTGTACATGACAGAAACAATCGTTGTATTGAGAAAGTGTAATTTGAAAATGAAAAGCAGTACAAGCACACACGTGGAATTCAACTTACCCGGCATGGATGGTGTCACAGACTGAACGATCCCTCCCAGGTTAGTATCCGGAACCTCCATACAATACCAAAAAACACAGACAACAATGATATTTGTAACATAACAGCTGGCCTCGCTGATTTGCCCCCCCCCCCTCCCCCGTCATTACTTTTCACTGACATTCTTGTACCATAACCCCCCCCCTCCCCCCTCCGCCCCAGCTGGACACCCAAATATCAGTAAGTTGAAATGAAATTCAACTTACCCGGCATGGATGATGTCACAGACCGAAAAAGACCCCCGAGTTCGTTCTCTCCCAGGTTGGATCCGGAAGCACCACATACTGTTTGTCCATGGTTGCTCTCTCTCATTCCACAAACGCACGCACACACATACACACACACACACACAAGAAAAAAGAAGATACAGGTGAATACAGATCATAGAAATAAATGTATTATTTATTATACATAAATTGACTGGTGTACACACACACACACACATGAAATTCAACTTACATGGGCATAGTAGCCCCGATCCAAAAAGATCCAGAGTTCCCTCCCAGGTTAGATCCGGAAGCTGTTTGTCCACAGTTGCTCTCTCTCATTCCACAAATGCACGCACACACATACACACACACACACACACACAAGAAAAAAGAAGATACAGGTGAATACAGATCATAGAAATAAATGTATTATTTATTATACATAAATTGACTGGTGTACACACACACACACACATGAAATTCAACTTACATGGGCATAGTAGCCCCGATCCAAAAAGATCCAGAGTTCCCTCCCAGGTTAGATCCGGAAGCTGTTTGTACACAGTTGCTCTCTCTCATTCCACAAATGCACGCACACACACACACACACACACACACACACAAGAAAAAAGAAGATACAGGTGAATACAGATCATAGAAATAAATGTATTATTTATTATACATAAATTGACTGGTGTACACACACACACACACATGAAATTCAACTTACATGGGCATAGTAGCCCCGACCCAAAAAGATCCAGAGTTCCCTCCCAGGTTAGATCCGGAAGCTGTTTGTCCACAGTTGCTCTCTCTCATTCCACAAATGCACGCACACACACACACACACACACACACACACACAAGAAAAAAGAAGATACAGGTGAATACAGATCATAGAAATAAATGTATTATTTATTATACATAAATTGACTGGTGTACACACACACACACACATGAAATTCAACTTACATGGGCATAGTAGCCCCGATCCAAAAAGATCCAGAGTTTCCCCCCTGAGTTAGATCCCTCCCCGGAAGTGCTACTACAATATTCAACTCTCAAAAAAAAAAATGCAGGTGAATCAAGAAATAATGAATAAATACAAAAATTTCCCCCAGCTTTTTCTGTTTTATTTTTTGTTATTTTTTTTCATTATTATTATTATTTTTTTTAAATTTATTTCTGTGAATAGTCTGACAATGTGTGGTATTCCCTAAAACAATTTCTACTCTCACCGCGCGCCAAAGGACTACACAAACTCACTTTACATACAGTACACACACACAATGTATCACGACGCTTACCATGGCGGCTTTTACACACGACACACTCACCCTTACGCTCCGCCCTGTCAAGGTAATGACCTAAACTCTTATTTAGACGCTCACTATCTACCTGAGGGGTACGACCACGCTTCCTACATCCTGAATAAGAACCTATCAATGCTTTCGCTAAGTTTATTCGCTGCTCAAGAAACCTAAACTTCAGTTTTTTCGAACTAGGATTTTGACAAGAAAAAAGCACATAAGCATTATAAATGGAGCAATCGACAATATAAGTAAAAACACGCTTCCACCACTTTTTAGACCGGCGACCTATATTATAGTAACCTATCATTTGATCCCCCCTGTCAACGCCGCGCATGTATTTTTGATAGTCCGGTAGACACGGGGGGCAGTCTACAGCTATGCGAGATCCAGTGCCCTGGGTACGCAATACGGTGGTAGGTAAGCTAGAAGTAGGCTTGTGGATGGTCGAAAGCATATACAAAGGCCGCTTGTCATACCAAACCATAGCTGTGAGAGTTTGATTTGATCGATAATCGTACTTACCTTTGTTCTTCTTAGACTTACTTGTTTTCAAAACCACAGGAAATTCCTTCCGATTATTCTGAACGGTACCGCAACAACCAATTCCTATCTTGCCTAAAGTAAAAAATAACCTAGGGCTGGAGTAATAACGATCCGTGTAGAGAGTATGACCACTATAATCAAAACCCTTCATGAGGTCAAGCACTACACGACTACACAAGCCAGTAGCATTATCTAATGTTTCGTTTTTGCCGGTGTAAATCTCAAGTCGATAGATATAGCCATTCTTAGCATCGCTCAGCACAAAAACCTTTATACCCCATTTTGTTGGCTTGTCTTTCATGTACTGCTTGAACCCAAGACGACCTTTGAACTTAATCATAGCCTCATCTAAGCTCAACTCCTTATGTAAAGTGTATACAGACTCAAATTTGGGAACGACTAGGTCAAGCAGCTTGCGCACCTTATACAGTCTATCGTAATCGGCTACATGCGTAACCGATGACGGGTCGGTGGCATCTACATGTAGACACCTCGACAACTGAAAAAAACGATCCCTGGGCATTACTTTTCGAACTAAAACAGGAGCAAACTCTTCATGAGTCGTCGACCAATACATCGCCAAACGCGGGAGTTGAACTATACCCATTACAATAAGAATGCCCAGGTACGCCTTCAACTCTCTTTCATCGGTATCTTTCCAACTACCCAGTATTATTCTAGCACCGTAAGCATTCGTCCCAGACACCAGTAATTCCCACACTTGAGTCGTAAAAAAAACATAAAATGCATCTAGAATTGTACACATAGGACTTACCACACCTCGACGAGGACCAGCCACACATTGATATGGAATATCAATGGGTGTGTTGTCCTCTTTCTTCCACTCACCCACTACCTCATCCACTCGACTCTTCTTCTTCTTCTTCGGTGCACGCCTTCTCCGACCGCGAGGACGTCCAGAACTCGGAGCAGGAGGAGCCACTTCCTCTTCTTCATCACTGGAACCTGCTGCCTCTTCATCTGCTTCATCATCGGAAGACTCAGGTCCGGCATCCTCTTCTTCATCACTGGAAGACTCTGCTCCTGTCGCCTCATCTGAGTTATCTCCCTCATCTGAGTCCCCTTCGGAGTCGGTGACTGCATACACATCAAGTCCTAGTAGTACATGTGGTAAAAAAAATTAAATTAATTTTGAAAATTTGAATTAGTTCAAAGAAACCACAAACCACTTTCAAATCTCAAAACTCAATGAAAAAAAATATATATATTATAGCTAAACAGCTTTCTCTATCTCAATATAGCTAATAAGTCCTTTCCACAACAGAAGGAGCTTGCTAGTTTTCAAAGAAAAACAAGATAAAGACAAGCTTACCGGGGTTATCTTCTTGACTCCCATATAAAATTTCAGTATCAGAGTTGACGGGGACTGGTCCACCAACCCTGATACAGGGCCTCCTATAGCCATAGATGTCGTCTCCCTCCTCTCCGCTTGATCCTGAGTCGCTAGAGTCAGCATCAAGCAAGTCTAAAACTTGCACCGCATTGTAACTTGTAGACGCCATCTTTCAAAATATGACTTTGAAAAAAAAATTTTTTTGCTTAGTTACCGGGGTCACACGACACTCTCACTTTTTTCCTATGATGTAATAAGCATTACCTAAGACTGTACGTAATAGGGAGGTCCCCAGTTGAACTGGCGATTTTATAAAAAATGCAGAAGACAGTTAGTCAAACCGCAACGTCTTGGTCGGCAAAGAAGAGGTTGTTTCAATGTGTTATGGAAGGCTACTGGGCTCAAGCAATTTTTTGCTGCTTCTACAAAGCTCTGGAGATGACTGGATCCATAAATGAAGCTGCTGTGAAGAAGGTAACTTTTTTTAAAATTCGACGGAGAACCGATGTTTTTTTTTTTTGCCGAGGAAGAAATAAACGCAACTGCTGTGAGGTACTGTCGAAGCAGTCCTGGCTGAAAGCTATTTTAGATGCTTCTCCAATGCATTGGGCACCTGTGTATGCAATCTGAAGGTTCTAGCTATAAAGTAACTATTTTTAAAAATTCGGAGAAGTCAATCGGTCTTCACCCGCTTCAAAGCGGGATCCGGAACGAAAGGGTTAACGGAAAGAAATGTTGTAATAACGACTGTACTAGTAAGAGTTGTAATTAAACTGATAGCTCATTTTTAATCAATGACGAACAAATATTTTATTTTTATTAGCTGTCATTTCTAAGGGACATGCCACTACAAACTTTTAGGAGAACGTTCCTGGATTCTTGACCTATTTCTCTGGTGACCTGATAATGGTGCTAAGCAAGGAGGTGATTGAAGGAATCGAATTTTGGGAAGCTGAAGTGAGTTGTTATTGTACAGTTTTGCACGTCAATTTGTGTACATTTGTTTGACAGATTGGAGGTAAAATAGGTTACGTTGAAGCGGCATCAGTTGAGAAATATTCTGTCATGTGCACACCTGTTGAAGTGGTAAGATTGTTTTGATGGCATTACTACTGTACCAATGATGTACTTTTGCTATAGAAGAATGGAGTTCCTCTTCTCTCCACAAAAAGAAACTCCAAATAACATGGAGATAAAGTCAACATCTTCTCATCGGAACTTATATTTGGAAACCATCATAAAGATGAAAAGGCTTGGTACAGCATTGTGTTGTGTGCCTTGAAGAAAGAATTTTTTCAAGGCTTGGAATCTGTTCAACGTCTAAATATTGACTCTGTCATTAAGATTTTGACATAAACAATATTATTATATTGTATAGAACTTGACAATTGTGATTTCATGCAGGGCAATGGAATTCACTGGATCGTTGTTGTTTCTTTAATGTGTGGTACCTTGTTGTCAAACCTGTGGCTCAGAAAAATGATGCAACAGAAAAACAGTGAGTATTCCATGACAATATGGCTGCTGTATATAATTTCAAAACGATTATTTTCTGTTTTAGTTCAACTTATGAAATTAGTAGAAGGTGCAGCACACATCAACTTTAAAAATGATGTCTTAAGTGCCAACATGGCGGACATGACAACTGCTGCAGAAGAATTAGAAGGCAACTTAATTAGTCTTTCAGCTGAGAATGAAGACCTGGAACAGAGAGGTATCACTTTGAAGGTAACTGTCTAGGCTCATTCAGTGAGTAAAAAATTATTACACTTTATAATTTCTCTGTGCAGAATAAAGAAGCAACCCATACTTGGAACCTTTCATATCTTCAAGACCTAATACAACAGCTAGAAACTCAGACATTGGCTATCCAGGGAGAAAATTCCAGACTTGTTCTTGGAAAAAAGCACTGCATGAAAATGATGGCGGATCTGAAGTTAGAAGTTGGAGGACTGAGAGCCACAAATGACCAGCTAGAAAGTGATAGGCATCGATTCGAGACACAAGTGAACTGGAAAGGAAAGCAACTTGAAGAGGTGAGAATATACATGTACGAGTTAGTACGGCTTTGACTATTTTGTCACTATCTATGTAGGCTAAAGGAAAGAACGAGGACATGAAGAGAAGCATTGCCCTGCTACAAGGTGAAGTAGGCAGAAAATACAGCAGAGTGAATGGGAAAGATCTAGAGAATTTAGCAAAGCTATTTAAAGAAAGTCTAGCTAATCATGTTAATCTTTACAATACTTGGATGACAGAGGAGTTACTGAAACATGACATAACTAACCTTACAGAAGGAGACACACAACTAGAAGGAATCATGGAAACATCAAAGGTAAAATAACCAGCAAAAGTAAACTCTCAAGTATTATATTTTTGCTATCTTATTTATAGGCAGTGGAGCAGCTTGTCGAAGCCAAATGCCAATGTGAGATCTACAAATCTAGACTGCAGAAGGCTACAAGGCCACTTAAAACTATTAATAGTGAGTCTTTTATTAGGGTTTGCATTTATTATTTGTCATTTTGCTATCTGTATTTATTTCAGGTGATAATGGAAACCTTGAAGTATGCTTGCAGAAGATTAAAAAAGAATTGGAAGCGTGCAGGTCAAGTATTGCATTAGAAAAATCAAAATCAATAATCATTCCAAAGTTATATAAAGATAATGGGCTCAATGCACACTACTCAGAGCAGACTAACTGAACTGCAGTCTTTATTAATTTTTCACCTTTTTTTATTTGGTGTTATGTCATGTTATCAAATAATTAATACTTGAAATGAAAATCAGTACCAAGTTTTGATCATTGCAAAGTATAATATGTGTTTAAGATATTCACTTACATTGAAGTTATAAAACGTTTATTATTATGATGGATTTGCCACAATTTACTAAAATTTATATTTCTATTAGCTGTAACTAAACACGTAACAAACAAAATGTTCAACATATTTTCTGAAGAAATTTCTACATGTCTTTGCTTCCTAGTGTCAGCTATGTGAGGCCAGAGAGGTAAGAATACTAGAAATTGGGAATTATATGTGCTTTTTACAGCGCATACATTTCACCCCCTGACACACACCCCTCCAAATGTTTGTCAGGGACAGCCCCCTTGAAGGACAAATGGCCATCCCAGGCTAGTCAGACAATAACATAGAGGGGACTATATCACTTCATTCACATTTAAAGGATCACCTAAACACCCATTAGGTGTTGTGACTCCAAGTTCATTCACTTTGTGTATATAAGCTTGTGATTTTTGTACAGTAGCTATTTCAGTCTGACTAAAGTTAGAATATTTGCACATTAATATTATTTTTGTGAATAAAAATTTCCAATGAACTATTTTTATCTAACGATTGCTTAACTGATGAGTGTAGTGTATGTATGCATGTGTATGTGTCGTATTCATTATTATCGCAATTGTTTTATACTCCATGAACCGATTCTCCTGTATCATTATTGGTGTGCGTTTTTTGTGTATGATTGAGTTGTTACACGTGTGAAGTGGTATGACGAATTAAGACCGTAACTGTGAAGTGTCAAGGGTTGTAGTGCTTGTGGGTAAGCCGAGAGGCTGCCATTAAAGGTGAATACATCACATATTAAACTGGCGACGCGGACGGGATGGCGGGACTCCTGGGAAAAATTGAGCAGTACGACCCTGAAGTAGAGGAATGGCCTCAGTATGTAGAACGTCTCGAGCACTTCTTCAAGGCGAATGGTATCGTTGGGGAAGCCAACGCTGACAAGAGAAGGTCAACGTTTTTAACGGTTGTCGGTCCGGCGCCGTACAAACTGTTGAAGAGTTTGCTAGCTCCCACCCGACCCGACGAGAAGACATTCGAGCAGCTTGCCGCTACGCTAGCGTCACACTACAGTCCGGCACCCTCAGAGGTGGTGCAACGGTTCAAGTTTAACACTAGGACCAGGTCTACAGGAGAGTCAGTGGCAGCGTTCGTTGCAGAGTTGCGTCGACTAGCTGAGTTTTGTAACTATGGAGACAAACTTAATGAGATGCTCAGGGATCGCATCGTTTGTGGTGTGAACAATGAAGCCATTCAGAGAAAGCTTCTAGCAGAGAGAGACTTGACATATGATCGTGCAATTGCCATTGCACAAGGTTAAGAGCTAGCAGACAGGAATATGAGGGAGATCAGGAAACCTCAATCCAACAGTCTACCAATTAAGCAGGAGCCTGTGCATAAGATTCAGGCTAGAGGCCGAAGAGCTAAATCACGACCAGCACCGAAGAAGCCAGTCGAGAAGGAAGACGCTCCTTGGAAGACCTCCTGCTACAGATGTGGAGGCACGAACCACAAGCAAAATGATTGCAGATTTCGATGACAATTTTGTGGATGTTGCGGAAAGAAAGGACACATTGCGAGAGTCTGTCGGAAACAGAAGGAAACAACCCAAGGAATCAAGACGGTGGCAGGAGAAGCCGAAGTGGACTACTAGGATTCACTCAATGCTGTGAATTCTCAAACGGACACGTCCCACCACTGAAGGTACAGGTACTCATTGATGAATGTGAGGCCACTATGGAATTAGATACAGGGGCTTCCAGATCCATAATGTCGGAGAGGGTGTTCAAGTGTTTGTGGCCTATAAGGAAATTACAGCCTGCTAACCTGAAATTGCAAACTTACTCAAAACAGTCATTGGTAGTGTTAGGGTTAGTTCATGTGAAGGTGGAATATAATGGCCAGATAGCTCAACTTCCCTTAGTTGTTGTTCAGGGAGATGGTCCTTCACTATTTGGGAGAGATTGGCTTAGTGTAATTAAAGTTGATTGGCTTGCAGTGCATTACACTTGTAGAGGAGATTTGCAGGTAATCCTGGACAAGTATCCTGGGATCTTCCAGGGAAGACTAGGAACCTTCAAAGGACGGAAGGTCAAGATTGAAGTGGATCCTGGTGCTGAACCTCGCTACTTCAAGGCTCGAACTCTACCATTCGTGGTGCGACAGAAAGTCGAGAAGGAACTGGAACGCTTGGTAGCAGAGGGAACTCTAGAGCCTGTAAAGCACTCACAGTGGGCCACACCCCTGGTAGTGGTGATGAAGCAGGATAAGTCTGTGCGACTTTGTGGGGACTTCAAAGTGACTGTTAACCCCGTAGCCAAGCTAGACCGGTACCCAATACCCAAGGTTGATGATCTGGTGGCAACACTAGGGAAAGGGAAGCTGTTCACGAAGCTAGACCTGAGACACGCCTACCAACAGCTGCTTCTAGAGGATGATTCCAAGAAGTATGTGGTCATCAACACTGGTAAGGGTTTATTCCGATACACGAGATTGCCCTATGGGATATCCTCTGCTCCTGGCATTTTTCAGAGAGAGATGGAGCACCTCTTCCAAGAAATCCCAAACGTGGTAGTTTACGTGGATGACATTTTGATTGCGGGAGAAGACGAGCAGAGTCATTTGCGGATTTTGGATAAAGTACTTGCACGGTTGGCTGAGTCTGGATTGCGAGTGAAACAGGACAAGTGTGTGTTCATGGCTCCTTCAGTCTCATTCTTGGGATATCAGATCGATGCAGATGGTATCCACCCTCTGAAGGACAAGGTCGAAGCTATTGAAGCTGCACCTACACCTACAAATGTGACCGAGCTGAAGTCCTATCTAGGCATACTGACGTACTATGGGAAATTCCTGCCGGATCTGGCCACAAAGTTGTCACCACTGTACCAGCTCCAAGCAGAATGTTCCATGGAGGTGGACATCAGAACAAGAGAGAGCATTCTCCGAGTCTAAGAAGTTGCTAACTTCATCGTCATTGCTAGTTCACTACAATCCGAAGCTGCCACTCACGCTGGCACGTGACTCCTCATCGTACGGCATTGGAGCTGTGTTGGAACATCGATCTCCAGACGGGACAGAGAAACCGATCGGCTATGCATCCAGGACACTCAACAGAGCAGAGAAGAATTATTCCCAATTGGAAAAGGAGGGATTGTCGTTGGTGTTTGGCATAAAGAAGTTTTATCCCTATGTCTTTGGTCGTCCGTTCGAGCTCGTGACAGACCATAAACCTTTACTAGGATTATTGGGAGAAGCTCGCTCTACCTCACCTCAAGCGTCTGCAAGAATCCGATGTTGGTCTATGTATCTCTCCATGTTCGAATATGTTCTGAAGTTTAGAAAGACAGATGTCCATGCTAATGCAGATGCATTGAGCCGCCTCCCACTGCCGGTCCAAGCACCTCCACCAACAGAACCTACGGAGTTAGTGCTTTTGTCAAAGCATCTACTGGATTCACCTGTTTCGGCAGAACAAATTCGTGAACAAACTGGGAAAGATCCGATGCTCGCACCAGTGGTCCAGTTTCTGAAGCAAGGCTGGCCCATCACTATGGACAAGGACTCGTCACTGATTCCTTTCTTTAGAAGGAGGGAGGAGTTGTCACTGTTTGAAGGATGCATTCTGTGGGGTGCCCGGGTTGTGATACCTAGTGCATACCAAGAAGCAATTCTGTGTGAGCTACATGAGGGACATCCTTGAATGGTGCGAATGAAAAGTCTTGCGAGATCTTAGCTATGTATGGTGGCCTGGACTCGATGGAGACATTGAGACGACAGTCCAGTTGTGCTCAGAGTGTCAGATGTCACTCGCCACTCATGCTCGAGCTCCACTCCATCCCTGGAGTTGGTCTGCTCGCCCTTGGGCGCGGTTACACATTGACTATGCTGGCCCTGTAAACGGGAAAATGTTCTTGGTTATCATCGATGCCCACTCCAAGTGGATTGAAGCGTTCAACACGCCATCTGCAACATCAGCAGCAGTGATAGAAGAACTACGACCTCTGTTTGCGTGTTTTGGATTGCCGGAGACCATTGTTTCAGACAATGGCACCTGCTTTGTGAGTACTGAGTTTGAGGACTTCCTTGCAACAAATGGCATCAGGCATGTCACCTCAGCGCCGTATCATCCGACATCGAATGGACTCGCCGAAAGAGCCGTCCAAATCGTGAAGCGTGGTCTGAAGAAAACCACTGAAGGAAGTATCCAGTCAAGGTTGGCAAAGATGCTCTACGCGTATCGATTAACGCCTCAAAGTACTACTGGAGTGTCACCTGCGGAAATGTTACTGGGAAGACGACCAAGATCTCGGCTTGATGTTCTGAGACCCCTGACTGCTGAAAGAGTGGAGAGTCAACAGATGAAGCAGAAGAGCAAACATGATGCCCATGCCCACCAGAGGTTGCTACAAGAAGGTGACCCAGTATTGGTCCGGAACTATCTGCAAGGAGAAAAGTGGTTACCTGGTACTATTGAGAAGAAGACTGGTCCAGTATCATGTACTGTGAAGTTGGACAATGGTCGTAGTCGCAGATGTCACCAAGATCAAGTACGGAAGCGGTTTAAGGAGATAGCACCTCCAGAGGAAGAACCAGATGTTGACATTCCAAAACAGTCACCGGAAGTTATAGTGGACCCGAAAACGGATGAGCTGCCAGAAGTAGAAGCACTTCCAGGATCGCATGAACCAAAAGTGACTCCTGCAGTGGATGCTAAGAAGATATATCCTCGTAGAGAGCGGAAACCTGTGGACAGATTTGAACCCAAATGGTAATTATATGTGTTGTTGTGTGATCCATGGATCCTCTTAGAGGGGAGGAGTGTAGTGTATGTATGCATGTGTATGTGTCGTATTCATTATTATCGCAATTGTTTTATACTCCATGAACCGATTCTCCTGTATCATTATTGGTGTGCGTTATTTGTGTATGATTGAGTTGTTACACGTGTGAAGTGGTATGACGAATTAAGACCTTAACTGTGAAGTGTCAAGGGTTGTAGTGCTTGTGGGTAAGCCGAGAGGCCGCCATTAAAGGTGAATACATCACAATGAGACTCAAATATTGTGTTGCCAAAGAAGTTCTTACCATTGACTGACAAGACTCGCTACAGTTGTAGTCTCGCTGGCTGGACCCTTTACCTAATCGCTCCACTAGGAAGGAGCGATTAGGTAAAGGGTCTGGCCCGAGAGACAACTACATTTTGGTGACAGCGGTACTTATCCACGATATACATTGGACAGATACTTGACGCTGATAGTGCTTTCATGTCCTGGACTCTTTGATCAAATAACACAGCAAAGGATTCAGCCCAAGTGCCAAGTGTGGATGGATACTTCGTGGATAATGCAAACTTGACGAATATCGCAAACTTATTACAGTGATTATAATAATACAATATTTCACTCTTAACCCTTTCGTTCCGGATCCCGCTTTGAAGCGGGTGAAGACCGATTGACTTCTCCGAATTTTAAAAAATAGTTACTTTATAGCTAGAACCTTCAGATTGCATACACAGGTGCCCAATGCATTGGAGAAGCATCTAAAATAGCTTTCAGCCAGGACTGCTTCGACAGTACCTCACAGCAGTTGCGTTTATTTCTTCCTCGGCAAAAAAAAAAACATCGGTTCTCCGTCGAATTTAAAAAAAAGTTACCTTCTTCACAGCAGCTTCATTTATGGATCCAGTCATCTCCAGAGCTTTGTAGAAGCAGCAAAAAATTGCTTGAGCTCAGTAGCCTTCCATAACACATTGAAACAACCGCTTCTTTGCCGACCAAGACTTTGCGGTTTGACTTACTGTCTTCTCCATTTTTTATAAAATCGCCAGTTCAACTGGGGACCTCCCTATTACGTACAGTCTTAGGTAATGCTTATTACATCATAGGAAAAAAGTGAGCGTGTCGTGTGACCCCGGTAACTATGCAAAAAAAATGTTTTTTCAAAGTCATTTTTTGGAAGATGGCGTCTACAAGTTACAATGCGGTGCAAGTTTTAGACTTGCTTGATGCTGACTCTAGCGACTCAGGATCAAGCGGAGAGAAGGGAGACGACATCTAGGGCTATAGGAGGCCCTGTATCAGGGTTGGTGGACCAGACCCCGTCAACTCTGATACTGAAAATGGGAGTCAAGAAGATGATCGAGGTAAGCTTGTCTTTCTCTTGTCTTTCTCTTGAAAAATAGCAAGCTTCTGTTGTGGAAAGGACTTATTTATAGCTATATTGAGATAGAGTAAGCTGTTTAGCTATAATATATATATATATTTCATTGAGTTTTGAGATTTGAAAGTGGCTTGTGGTTTTTTGAACAAATTCAAATTTTCAAAAAAATTTAAAAAAGTTTTTACCACATATACTACTAGGACCAGATGTGAATGCAGTCACCGACCCCGATTACGCAGATGAGGCGACAGGAGCAGAGTCTTCCAGTCATGAAGGAGAGGATACCGGACCTGAGTCTTCCAATGATGAAACACGAATAGGCAGCAGGTTCCAGTGATGAAGAAGAGGAAGTGGCTCCTCCTGCTCCGAGTTCTGGACGTCCTCGCGGTCGGAGAAGGCGGGAATCGAAGAACAAGAGTCGGGTGGATGAGGTAGGGGGAGAGTGGAAGAAAGATGACAACACACCCATTGATATTCCATAATCTTTTGTGTGAAGGACCACAAACTTTGATATTTGTGGCTGCCCCCCCCCCCCCCTGAACATCCCAAAAGTTGTAATATGTATTGTTATTGTCGTTGTCGTTGTCTGTGTTTTTGTGGTGTTGTAGTGGAGCTTCACACTCGATGTATATGTGTGTGCGTGGAGTTGAAATGTTATTCTGGCGCTTCCAGATCTAACCGGGGAGGGAACGAACTCGGGGGGAGGGGGGGGGAGGGAGGGGGCTACTATGCCCATGTAAGTTGAATTTCATGTATGTGTGTGTGTGTACACCAGTCAATTTATATTATACATTTATTTTTATGATCTGTATTCACCTGTATCTTTTTTTTTCTAGTGTGTGTGTGTGTGTATGTGTGTGTGTGTGCATTTGTGGAATGAGAGAGAGCAACCGTGGACAAACAGTATGTGGCACTTCCGTATACAACCTGGGAGGGAACTCTGGATCTTTTTGGATCGTGACTACTATGCCCATGTAAGTTGAATTTCATGTGTGTGTGTGTGTGTGTGTGTGTGCACCAGTCAATTTATGTATAATAAATTATACATTTATTTTTATGATCTGTATTCACCTGTAGCTTCTTTTTTCTTGTGTGTGTGTGTGTATGTGTATGTGTGTGCGTGCATTTGTGGAAAGAGAGAGAGAGCAACCATGAACAAACAGTATGTGGCACTTCCGGATCCAACCTGAGAGAGAACGAACTCGGTCTTTTTCGGTCTGTGACATCATCCATGCCAAGTAAGTTGAATTTCATTTCAACTTACTGATATTTGGGTGTCCAGCTAGGGCTGGGGGGATTATGGTACAAGAATGTCAGTGAAAAGTAATGACGGGGGAGGGGGGGTTATGGTACAAGAATGTCAGTGAAAAGTAATGACGGGGGAGGGGGGGTTATGGTACAAGAATGTCAGTGAAAAGTAATGACGGGGGAGGGGGGGTTATGGTACAAGAATGTCAGTGAAAAGTAATGACGGGGGAGGGGGGGTTATGGTACAAGAATGTCAGTGAAAAGTAATGACGGGGGAGGGGGGGGGGGCAATTCAGCGAGGCCAGCTGTTATGTTACAAATATCATTGTTGTCTTGTGTTTTTTTGGTATTGTATGGAGGTTCCGGATCCTATGGGAGGGATCGTTCAGTCTGTGCCACCATCCATGCCGGGTAAGTTGAATTCCACGTGTGTGCTTGTACTGCTTTTCATTTTCAAATTACACTTTCTCAATACAACGATTGTTTCTCTCATGTACAGTGTGGAGTATACATACCAGGTGTTCATACAGTGGGAGGCTAGCGCTGGGTTCCCCCCTAGAATTTTGGGAGTTGAATAGAAATAAACATTTAGGAAGCATTTATTTTTAGTCTGATATTGTATCCCATTATGTTCCTATCATAACTGAGCCATTTAGTGCATAGGACCGAACACTGATCATCAGTGTGAAGTATAGACTCGTATGCAAAGATGTGCATCAAAGTAGTGTAGGTTCAAAAAAATAGGTGTGGCGAAGTACACTCGGAGCCCCACCCCAAACAAAAATCCTGTATGAAACTGCCTACAATACATCATGAAGTTGCAATTATATAGGATCATGAATAATTTGTTGTTTGTATTACAAATATCTTTGTTGTTTGTGTTTTTGTGTATATGAAATTGTTTTGTAGTGGAGCTCGACGTCCGATGGCATACGTTCCTTGTGAACACTCATAGATGTCTCCTACATGATCACAATCAGCACCACACACAACAAACAACATATTTTATTGTTGAACTAATATAATATTGGTATAAAATGCATCAAACAATATTATTTCTATTTTATTTTATTTTTTTATTGATGGGAAAAGTGGATTTTTTGGGGAAAAAAAAATTTTTTTTGAAATATTAGTAGATGGCTTAAATATTATTCAATTTTCTCAATCAAAAAATGAGGGGAATCCCAAACTCTTGGTCTATTTAGTGATATATGGTTGCTATGGGGTTTTCCCAGCCAGCATCGAGTTAAAAAAATAAAACGGCAATGCTCTATTCCGCGGTAGAAAATTAGATTTTTCCGCGCGAGTCCAAACAATTCAGGAACGAAAGGGTTAACAATAGAAGGTAGTACACCCAACACCACAAGCGCGTAACAAATATTAAACATCATATCAGTCCTTTTTAATAACACTGAAGTCACAGTAGTCTTAACATCGACAACCTCCGAATCCCTCCTGCGTTTTACCGCAAGCGCTAACCAGACGCCAGGGATTTTATAGTCTACTGATGAACACGCATGCGCAGTGAATTATTTGCCGTACAACGCATCAACGCTGTAAGGAGACCTACCAGACTCGCTAGCAAGCCTCAAGCTCTTCATAACTGTTTAAATTGCTTCTCCACAGCGGTAGTTTTTCGTGGAACGAAATGTTTACAGTACAGTTCCAATAGTTTTATAGCCTCCGATGAGCAACCACCCCCGAATTCTTAACAACGGCCAGGGATAAATATCCTAGAGCGGTCACAATAGTAAAATTATAGCTACATAATATATATAATAATTGTTCTTAATAGCTAGTTACAAATGTCCAGCAGCGATCAGTGGTTCAAGAGTATCTTTCAATCTTTGTTTATACCGTGGCGGACCGTATAAACGATTAACACGGGGTATTTCCATAGCCGCCACCTCTGTTCACATTTTCACCCTTAACTTCAACAAAAGCCTTGTTGACTTCTCTTCTTAAAAACTGGTACAGAATTGGAGCCATGTCCAATAATTGATCCGTCTTTGAAGACTGCTACAGCACTCTTGTCTCTGACATTGGAGGGTCAGGTTTGGCGAGCAAAATCTGTAAGAAAATCACTAACACAGAGATCATTATTTGACTATTTTTCACCTCATTAAATCGTTCATTGGTCTATTTCTATTATATTATGGATTATCATTGTTGCTTGGCATAATACTCTAAGAACCCCCAAAGAGAGGCAACTCTCTCAACAAAGGTCAAACGATCTGTCCCCAAGACCGGTTGTTGTTCGGAGGTTTTACTGTAGTGGAGACAACGCTGCGAAAAATTTCATGGTTTGTATATCGAAAGATTTTACCTACCGAGTTTATATTCAAAATAGCAACAACAAAAAAGTGCATTCAATATTCAAATCTACTTGAAATATCACTGCACAAAAGTGTCTATTGATAACCATAACAAAATCATAAATATTAGTATATAATCAGTTGATAACTAGCTTAATAACATCTACAGTCTCGTCAATTCTTCGTCAACTCAAATTATCAAGACAGTTTACAGATTTTGTTATGATTGTCAATGGACTCTTTTGAGGCAGTGCATGTTTGCGTGGTACATTAACCCTGCTACTACTCCAATTCAGATCAGTCCTTTCATTGGACAGATGGGACAAAGCAAATCCTAAAACAGAAATCTTTAGGACAGGCGATAATGGTGTCCCACTTCATTGAAGAAGTTGGAGGACTGCTGGAGTGTGATTGGGAGAGACCGAGGGATACTTCACCAACAATCATCTCATCTCTCAGGTCTAATTATAACAAATAATGGTGATAATTAATAATTATAGTAATAGTAATAATAAAAATAATAGTATTAGTCATGATAAAATACATGTAATAGTAATATAAATAATACAATAACCGAAACCACCTTTTTAGTGAGACCACATTTTAGAAATAAACATGTTTGCACAGACTCACAAGGCGATTTCTGTTTTTGAGAAGAAGTACCCCCAGTGCCAAGGTCTCTTCTTTTTCGATCACGCTCCATCTCATATGAAGAGACCTGATGATGCGTTGAATGCCGATCGAATGAATGTGAGAATGGAGGGAGCAGTTCGCAGTCGAGGGCATATCTGTCTTTACTTACCCAAGTTTCATGCGAACTCAATCCTATTGAAGCATTGTGGTGCCACTCCAAGAAGCATACAAGGACTCATTGTAATGGAACAATTACCAGACTATGGAGGATTGTTCCTGAATCATTATCCTTAGTATCGAAGGACACCATTGGACGCTTCTTTTCTAAATGCAGGGACTACGAAAGAGCTTATGACACATGGACATACATGTGCCACTGTTGATAAAGCTGTGAAGGTGTACAAGTCCCACCGAAGAGTGTCTGAAATTTAGAAGCTGTGATTTGCCTCCAATTTTTATGCTTTTTCTTACGTGCTATTTATACATGCGCCGGACAGTCCGACATACACCAAAATACATGTAGGCACACTTAATAATTTTCAAGCTTTCATTACATATAATTTGACATACGTCAGACAGTCTGACTTACACCAAACATGCATACATTTTTATTATATTTTAACCGGCTCTTTTCAGAGACTTTTTTTTTTAACCGGCTCTTTTCAGAGCCACCACAAAGCAAAAGATTTCACTTCATCTGCCTATTAATTGAACCATTCAGTTTTCCCATTTTAAACCACAGAGTTTAGAGAAGTAATAAACATTTACTAATGACATACCTGGGTGTCAATGGTGACGAGAGTAGAAGTTGTGTACCACCATCAGCGCAAGGTGTAGCCCATCTCCTTAAAACACAGTAGGCACATAAAGTTTTTAAAAAGGGTTATATTAATTGTCGTTCACTTGAATATCAATTACTCACAATAATATTATAATTGAATTAAGGAGAACATGCAGTGAAAACAAAAATTACCTTCCTGTTAAAAATTTATTTATAAGATGCGCAAAATTTACCTTCCTGATTCATATCACACTGGTGGTGGGACGCTCCTAGTAGATGCCTCTCCTTACTGTACGTATGTCATTGTTGATTGTATTGTTCATTTTGTGCGTGGGTGTAATTGTATTCGTTTGCGTATTCATAATCGTCTTTTACATTTGTTCGTAGTAGTTTGTTTTAGTTTCTGTCTAGGTATAGGTGGAGTTATGTTATGGTCAGTCCGTCTCTGTAGTGGTGGAGTGTGAAAATCATGTGAGCATGTAGGGGAGAGGTGGGGTATACTGGAATGTATTGTGTGTAATGGTGGAGTGTCAGTTAAGTGTAGCATACTACAGTCAGGTTCGCTAAAAAGTTCAGTGTATGTATAGTCTACGTCACTGAAAAGTTCGGGAGTATGGTCAATATTGTCAATGTCATCAGGTAATACAGTCTCGTCACTGTCATAATTATTATTGTATACAGTAGTCATATCCTGAATTAATCTTTAAAACTAAATTAAACTTTGACCTAACAATCCTAAGAGCTGAACACAATCAAAAAATACACAAAACACAATCAAACTCACCCATCAGCGAAAACACCGGCTTGCAACAAGGGCACTAGGTGAGCTGAAACGTCCCTTGCGAGGTGCCCTAAGGTGCAGGTCGGACTGCACTTCAAACAAATGCTATTCGCATCTCTTGCGTTATGCCGCTCCAGCTCACAGCGGAATCTCAACCCCTCTCTCACGTTGGGCAAGGGTATACCATAAAATTTAATACCCCTTGCCTGGGCGCGGCACTAAACGTAACTAGCTCAGAAGCCATACTCAGTACAGTAGTCTCTTCTAACAGCTGTTATGTTGGACAATTTCTGTGTCATGTGAGTTGTACTTGGGAGGTGTGAAGGTGTATTCATAATTTAATTAGTGGCCCCTCCAGAATGACTGCCACTAATTCAATTATGACTACACCTTCACACCTCCCAGGTATGACTGCCACTAATTCAAATATGACTACGCCTTCACACCTCCCAAGTACATCTCACATGTCACAGAAATTGTCCAACACCAACTAACATTCCCAGGGGCTGTGCCACACCACACAATGATCTCATGTTTTCTATCATCTGTTTATACAAAGTTCCTTGTTGAGTTACCCTCGTTCAGTTCAGTAACCACTAGAAGGCTCCACAAGCCGAAATATTATGGTTTTATTCTACTGAAATAAATTATCTGAATCTTGTTACACCTGGCTAGCTATCAGGGTAGCTAGTTCTATTAAATAGTCTAGCTGCCTGTAATATCGCCGTTTTTTTTTTCTCGCTATAATAATTGTATTGGGCGCGCAAATAAAAAATTGTGCAGGTATCGCCGATTATATTGACCAAAGTTTCTTGTAAGACATATTTTTGTAAAGGAATGTATATCTGGATGGCACCCCTTCTAATATTGCTGTACATACCTTCAACAAACACTATGCTAAGTTTCATGCTTTGGTCCACTCTGTCATGAAATTGCATCAAAAGTACAATTTCCCACTGGACTAATTTTGCTGTCAGTGAGCATTAAAGCTAGTATATAAGCATGTGTTGGTCATACAGGACATAAGTATGTTATGGTAACCTTACAGTATTATATCTCCCTGTATCCTGATTGCTCATATTGTTGTTGTGTTTTTAAGGACATCAATTAAGAAGTCTCAATTCCCAAAATAAATAGTAAATTTTCTAGTTCTAACTGCCAATTAAGTTAATTAAAACTTAACCCGATGTTTCAACTTCTTGCCAAAGTCATCTTGTTCAGGTTAAGTTTTAATTAACATAATATTGGCTGTTAGAACGAGAATATTTGCTATTATTATAATTATTCAGCCGAGAATGACTGAATCAATATTTATATTTACATTGTCTAATGCTACCATTTTATCATTAATACATATGGACTATAAAACTAACCATTAATTCTTAATCATATTCACATTTCAACCAGTGAAACAAGAATCCTCTAGGAGTGGCTGGTTTGATAGGTTCTTAAACAAATATTTTATATATCACTGTATTTTCTTTACATATGTTCATATATATGTCTTAGTGTCTTGTGATGCTGCATATATAGAAAGCAAAGCATTGGCAATTGTGTATATATTACATAGCTTTTATTTACATCTATTAACTTTATCATTTGCAGCAACGTCAAATTGGAAAGCCTGACACTAAAGAGACAACTCTTACTAGTTTAGAGAATAAACTCACCAAGGATATTACATTGCTGCATGAGGAGCTTTCTAATATCAGAGAAATACTTGACATATCTGCAAGAGATATAGCAGAGACAAGGCAATTACAGATATCTTCAATGCATGTGCCGCACCCACTAGGTCGAACATCATCGACTCTACGTCGAAGTATGAGAACACCAACTCCATCAGAAAAGGAATGAATGCAACTCAAGATATAATGTAGCTAAAGACTTTATAACTGATATTTTATGCTGTTAGTAAAAATCATTAATTTATACAACACTTATGTATTTGCCAACTAGTTAGCTAGCTATCAAGCTATACCAAACATTGTCATTAGATAAGCTGTATTTTATAGCCTGATAATATAGTCTTTCATCAAAAACACTTACTCAGTCTTTCTTTTGAGGCTTTAAATTATAAAGTTAGCTATATTCCCTAGGTTACAACTAAACCAAGATGTGCTTCAGAGACCATCACTAAGTATTCACATAGTTGTTTTATTTTGATATGTTCAAGTTTGTTTAACTGATCACAACATGCTTAAAATATATTCTAGCTAATGACAAAGAAATCTCAGTTTAATTAATCGCCTACTCTCGAGAATAATAACAATATAGTTATCATATTAGGCATATCAAAGTATACTTAAGCTCTTTCACAATCTAACCTTTTAATTTAAAGTGAGACTAATGTTAGACTTTGTTGTTTTTCCCAATCATTCAATAGGTAGTTCATACTATTCAAGTCAGCAAATGAGTGGCTAGATATTCCAAGATACCAGCTTTATAAAAAGACTTCTTTATTACTGCTGTAGTTCTTCTATTTTACAGTTCAATGTTGATAATTATAAGTAAAGAAGATGTGGAGTATATTTGTGTTTCAAAATGCCTACTTTACTTAAACACTTCATGGTCTTAGCAATCAAGTGGTGTAAGTATCTTGAAATGTTGTGGAATGAAAACTAACAAAAATGATTGAAAAAAATGTTAAATGAAATATGAAGTGAAACAGATTACTTTCATTGCAAAATTGTTTTGGTAGATTAAATAGTTCAATCAACCAAAACAACATTGCAATGAAAGTAATCTGTTACACTTCATATTTCATTGAACATTTTTTTTCAATTATTTTTATTAGTTTTCATTCCATATGTTACGTTGTCAAGGCTTCCCCAAAGTTTTTTTTGAAGAAGTACACCGGTAGTTGAGATGCCACGCTCTCGAAAGCTTACACACACCTTAATTGAAACTAGCCCCGCTTTTTGTTTACAATTATTGATGCTCTGTTCAAGTAAAACCACGTGAGCTGTACGTTTTCAAACTGAACGGACATCAGGGGATTGGGGCAACAGCCGACTACCTTAATTATTCTGCAAGTCCCTCTCTTACGTTTTGGAATAACGAGTGGTGAGAGAATTGCAATAGAATGGTACTAGCATTATTTGTACTTATCCTACCTTCAGTTGCAATTGCTTGTAAGTAAAATTAGCTATTGACAAGGTGTCATTTGGATAGTTAGTGATCTTGATGTACCTGCTGCTGATGTTGTTTGTATATCTAGTAAATATGGAAGACTGCAATGTGACTGCCAATAGTGATGCAGTAGGAATACCTTATGATGCTTATGGCAGTAGAACAAGGCAGTACCGAGTCTATAGCTGTATATCAAGCAGCGTCAATGACAACTATTATGTTCACATGATCAGTATGTTCTACGCTAGTTCGTTCTACTTAAGGAATGTTGCTGATTACCCAACTTATACATCCAATGTGTGTATACAAGGGAATGGTTCACTCATAGATAAGCCTCTAATCATTGTATTGGCAAACTACGGATCAACTCAGTGGATTCTCCACATTCCACAAGGAATAGTCGTGAGCAAAGTCATACTGGTGAATCTCTTACAAAATTATAGTTATATGAACATAAATTGTATTGATTGGAAAGTATTATAATTAATATTCTTTTATTTGCAGAGTTCCTATTACGGCGGTTCAGTCATATTCCCAAATGGTCAGACACCTCAAGTAGAGTGGGGTCCAAGTCACTATTATGACTTTAGATTTAATTATAATCTCTTAAATAATTACCAATTTATCTCTGACATGTTTGGTCCTATTTCATCCTTTACTGGAACATTTTCATCTGATACTTGGATTTTGAACATAGACAGAAGATTGTTCAGTAGTAGTATTGAATACAACGAATGCATGGTTGTCACAGGTATGCAATAATATACATTTTTGCTGATGCAAGGGGGATGTTGCTACTGCAAAGGGAATGTTACTAATTAGTCAAAAATTATGCTATTTTTGGGGTGTGGGTACAATTGAGACTTTATGAACTGTATGCTACCTAGACCCTCGCTTTTGAACAAGTATGTAATTAGATAGAAATTTTTTAACCTAAGGGATCTAGAAAAAAGCAAAAAAAAAAAGAAAAATCTTGTTCATCTCTGGGAATCGAAACCAGGGCCACTGGCTTCAGCCATCAGTGCTTTAACCACTGAGCTACGACAACCCTCAACTTCCAACACATTCACATTTTTCCTTTATACTGTTGAGTAGTACCACTTGCTGCAGTCTCATACTCCACAGACCACCAATTATGTGCCGTAAATTTTTTTCCTTTGCATTTTTCCAGACCCCTTTATGTGAGAAAGTTTCTTTCTCGTTTGTTTGAAGGGTCAGAACTTGATAATTGTGACGATAAAGCCTTTTAAATCCATAAATTATGGCTCCTCTCCAGAGGGAGAGGTGTTTCCTGTCGACACCAAAAAGGTGTTCTGACGGCACATAATTGGTGGCTGTTGAGAGCAAGCGGTACTTATACTCAACAGTATAAAGGAAACCTGTGAAGGTCTTAGAAGTCAAGGGTTGTCATAGCTCAGTGGTTAGAGCACTGGTGGCTGAATGAAGCCAATGGCCCCGGGTTCGATTCCTGGAAACGACCAAGATTTTTCATTTTTTCCTTTGCTTTTTTCCAGACCCCTTTAGGTGAGAAAGTTTCTATCTAGTTTGTGTGAAGGGTCAGAACTTGATAAGTATGTAATTACATCAAAAAAGCATTCTAAAAAACAAAATAAAATTGGAGTCTACTATGCTTGTATTTTGTATTTATTGGGTTCCAGAAATCCTTTAGTGTTTATATTATAGCACCTGTGTACTTGTTCGAAATCTAAAATTTGTGCATAGTCGAAAATTGGATACAATTTAGATTAAAACAAATACTGCTTCTCCAAACTGAATGCTACCATATCTATTGTTTCAGTTAATGTTGATGGCTGCAGCATTGTATCCAACAGTCCTAACACAGCAGGGGAGCACTCTAGAAGTAGCCGTCGATACTCCACTTACAGTTGCTTGTCAAATGAAAGCAACAACAACTATAACATTCACGTAATTAGTGTACACCGAGCTTCTGAATATTACTCAAGTTACAATTCCTCCGCGGTATCTCTGAATGTAAATGGACCCTTGCCTGATAAGCCGCTCATCCTAGCATTTGTGAGCTATGAACCAGTCCAGTGGATCCTACACATACCAGAAGGAGTGGTTGTGAGCAAAGTTATACTGGTAAGTCTCATGCTTGACATTAAAAAAAAGTAGATAATAAATTCAAAGTTCAAGAGAAATATATTCATTTATTTACTTTAGTTCAACCATCTTTTTTTTTTGTTTAAGTGGCAACTTTTCTAGGCACTATTAGTGTTTTGTCTTAGCCATTCTATCATTTGTAAGTCTTCCTATATACTGCTAGTTAGATTACCACAATTTAGCCGTTCTTGCTTATTTCATAGTTGGTTTGCAATTCTTGGCATTAAATTGCACATACAAATTTGATGAGTAGCAGAAATTTAAAGGTACTAGTCAGGACATTGACTGGTGTGCAGCGGGACTCATGACAAGAAGTATGATATTGATACTAAAACCGGTACAGCTGGGACATATGTAAACACCAATAGCCATCAAGCTCTAACCACAACACAAATCATAATACTGTTGCAGGTAGTTTGCATGTGCTCATTTTGTACTTAATTGATCACATAAAAGGCTCACTTAGTTTATTCTTTATTCTTGAGTATTTACTGTACATTATTAGTAAGGTGGATAAGATGATTTTTATCCATAAAATGACTGGACTACTGTTCTAAGTAGGTCACACATTAGCATTATAACAAACGTGCACAACACACGTCAAGCAAAATGCTAGCAACACAATATTCTGACTTCATTGGAAATCATATATAGAGACAACATCAAAGGAAAACAGTATATTACAGCTATTGCACATAATGAATTTTAATAGTTATAAAACTTTATCTCAAATTATGTTTCAAATATTTACAATGGCCACCATTAGCATTGTATTTGATATTTCAGTGAATCAAAAATAATGTCCTCGAAAAACTTGTTGCCATCATTGAGCTATTGCCAACATAATGAAGCACCAAAGGTGTGAACCCTTAGTGTTACTACAATTTAGCTAGCTAGCTATCACAAAGACTCAAAGAATAAATTTTGGTGTAGTATCAATATGTCAATATGTAACTCATACAAATCTATATGTAGCTTGTTCAAATCTATACAAGCTCGTGCAATGAAACGGTAGATGTAAATGCCCCATCTTCATAAGAAAAGACAAACATGCAAAAGACACTCGCATACCAGGTAGATTCAACGGGGAACTCCAACCCCAGGACTCCTGTAAACCACCTAGAATATGAAGCAAAACTACCACAGGCAGTAAGTTAATTGCTCACGTGAGTACAGCATGACAATAGAAAAAATAACTTGCATTGCATGGAAAAACAAATTAACTTTCTGAAATAAACAGTCGAAACAAAAAAATTCTGGCACATTAAAAAAACTTAAATTGTTTAGTGCAACATTTTGATGCTTTGTTTTAATCTTCAGGAGACCGCCCACTTCAAAATCCACTATTAATTGTGTGACTGACAGACTGACCGACTGACTTCTTTTTCTTTTTCGTGACTTTTGACTAACTTAATTTTCTTGACAAAGAAATTGTGTAACCATTCTAAAGGATTATACTACTACAAGCAAATCTTCTTTAATTCAATCTTCATAAGTGCCTACAGTTCTTCCTACCATTATTAGTGGGTGTTGTGTAACAACTCTTTTGTGGTTGTAATGAATAATGGTGTCAGCATGTCTTCCTGTACACTTTAATTCACAAACTATCTAAGATACAAATCAATGGAACTAATGAAAAATGTTCCAAGTCACACAAGGATATTCAAATGATTATGAATTAGTAATTCAAAAGTTCAAACTAGCAAAAAGGAGCATAATGTTGCCACCTTCATTTGTTTATATACGGTAGTAACATAGGTAATTTTTTATATTTTGCAGTACTCGTATCATTTCAGTACTGTTTTGTTCTCTGGAGCTGAGGCCCTTCAAGTAGAGCGAGGTCCGAGGCTATATGGATATGGAGCTGACAGTAAAAGTACCAGGAGGCTGCTGAGATACATTTCTGACACATATGGCCCTGTGGCTTCTTTCACTGGAACACCTGAAGCAAGAGATTGGATATTGACAATCAAGGCAACACACTTTAATGAAAGTGCAGGACCAGCTACTCTCCCAGTATCACCTGTTGCATCTACTGATAGTAGGTTTTACAAGTTTTATAATATATAAAGCATTATTTATATTTTTATAGAGCACGCTGTGGCACCTGACATACTAACTTTTCAAAAATTAGGAGTGCAGTAGCATAAGTTAGTTTTTGTTGGCTTCCCTCTACTGCTCTCCTTCTTCCTCAGCCATCCCAGTTTTTCTTATTCCTCTTTTCAACTCATGGATTCCCTTCTCCTCCTCTGTCTACCTCTCCTGTTTCTCAGTATCTCTGCCCTTTCTGTATATTTTCTTACACTTTTTTTTGCATTGAAGTAGTTACATCAGTCAGCTTTTCTCACCTGCTTCTATTTTATTAACCCTTGCATTTTTCTGCTTCTCTGTCTTTTTTATACCCATTTTGGTTAGCCATTGTATATGAACACTCTTTCATAACTCTGTTTAGTGGCACAGAGTTCAGTTTTTATAGGATATTATTAGGTTAATTGTTAGGTCCCGATGGTTTTAATGGTTTGTGTGCAGTCCGTAGTTGACGGTCGCAGGTTTGACATTGAGATAGAAGCCTTTTTTTCTGCCATTTTTTCCCTTTTGTCAAATGTGATTATTCAGTACAGGTAATGATTGTAATGTTGCTTTACCTACTCTGATCAGCTTATGAATTATTCATTGTTATTATTACTATCACATTATTATGTTTTTGTAGTCGTTACTCCATCAGGTCACAATATCACTACTGCTGACTGCATTCCAATTGGCAAGTTGTTAATGAGTACAATTTTCATAGTATGAGTGCATGTACTATACCAACTTCTGAGTAAAAAGCAGCAGTAGATGGTGACAACCATAGAAAAAAAACAAAAAAAAAACAACTAAATCAGCTAAAAATAATAACAGCACCCCCCCCCCCCAAAAAAAAAGGATACACTAACATCTTCACATGATGTTTTTACCTTTAATCTCTGTCTTTCTGCTACATACTTTTACTCTCTTTCTCTTCTCTACTTCTATTTGGATGTTGGTTTTGTTTTGTTTTTCAGTTAAACTGTTCTTGTTTTGTTTTAAGTATAGCTCACAAAGTTACTACTACCATACTAAAGTTGCAGTTTAAACTTGGGCAACAAACTGAGATAAAGTAGTATAAATAAACTATATAATGTAATTCTTTCAACAAGTCAGAGGCTGCTTAAATTCCTAATAATAATAATAATAATAATAATAATAATAATAATAATAATAATAATAATAATAATAATAATAATGATAAAATAATTCTGTTACTATTTACCAACTCTATCAATTTATGAATTATTTATGAATAACATTACAAACTCAGACCAGCTAATGAATTATTCATAAATACAAACATCATCATCATTGTAGTTCTGACACACAATCATATTATAGATAATAATGTTGTTGTTATTATTACTATCATTACTGTTATTATTATTATTATGTTGTTGTCGTTACTCCACTAGGTCACAACATCACTACTGCTAATGTTGTTGTCGTTACTCCACTAGGTCACAACATCACTACTGCTAATGTTGTTGTCGTTACTCCACTAGGTCACAACATCACTACTGCTAATGTTGTTGTCGTTACTCCGCTAGGTCACAACATCACTACTGCTAATGTTGTTGTCGTTACTCCACTAGGTCACAACATCACTACTGCTAATGTTGTTGTCGTTACTCCACTAGGTCACAACATCACTACTGCTGCTGACTATATTCCAATTGGCAAGTTATTTGTTAGAGCTAATGAGAACAATTTGCTAGTAATGAGTGCATGTATTAAGAGAAGAGAAAGAGATTAAAGTATGTAGCAGTAGGATAGATAGAAGGCTAAAACATAGTGTGAAGATGTTGGTGTATTTTTTTTTGTTGTTGTTGTTGTTGTTGTTTTTAGCTATTTTAGTTGCAATTGCTATGTGTTCTTTTTCTATGGTTGTCACCATCTACTACTGCTTTCTACTTACAGTTTAGTACTTCTGATTGGTTGTTTTTGTTAGGTTTCGTTTTTTTCTCCTAAAATTGTATTTGGCTGCATAAGATATATTGTATATACTTACGCCTAACAAGTGTTTTCATCACAAAAAAGAGCACAATTATAAGGGACATGAACTTTAATATTCCTTCTTAATAAAATTTTTTGTTTTAAGTATAGCTTACAGCAGTGTAGAAAGATGTTTCAGCAAGGGGGGAGGGGGGGGGCTCCAAGGGTATGTGTTTTTTGTGTTTAAAGGTGTTCATGTGGCAAAATGACCCCTTTCAATTGTGACCTAAAAATATGGGTGACCCCTAGCCCCCGAACCTCGCCCCTTTCCTATGCAACTGGCTTACAATGTTAAACTACTGTACTAAAGTTGTATTTTAAACTTTGGCAACAAACTGAGATAAGGTAGTATAACTAAACTAATGTTTTCCTTTTAACTAAGTCACTGCTTAAAATCCTATCACTCAAAGAAATTGATATCTCAACACATAGCTCTATTCTGAAGTGAGATATGAATAATATTAAAGAAATAATTAGTTAAGTTATTTCACCTTTATATTGTATTTATCATGCAGGTCAACTACAACGTGTTGTAATTACTTCTATGGCTGTGGCAATAGCTGTACTGGGCATTTGTTCTTGCTCACTAATTATTGTTGTATTTAGTTTAGTTTTCAATAGAAAGAATGGTAAGTAATTTAATCAATGGTAGTCACTTTAATAGTGTAACTATTAGCAAATTTTCCTGTTCTATCAGCTAAAATTAATATTTAACCCGACATTTTGACTGCCAAAATGCTCTTCAGGGGTCAAATGGATTCCGGCAAGCAGTTACAATGTCAGGTTAAGTTTTAATTACACAATATAGGCTGTTAGAATGAAAATATTTGCTATTATTATTCTTTTTCAGCTGAAATAATAATAATAATAATAATAATAATAATAATAATAATAATAAATTAAATAATAATAATAATAATAATAGCAGCAAAATTGTATTCCCCTTAATCTAAAGATGAGACTTCACCTAAAATCATTATAATTATTTAAATGAGGTCAACTTAAACTGTGGAAAGATTTAGTAGTTCAGCAATTATTCATATTAATTACTAAAACTTGAACAGAAGAAATTTTTTTTAATTTCTAAATATTCACTACAAAATTGGTAACAAGGGGCTATTTTGTGGGTGTATTTATGTGGCTATTAAATGTGGTTATTAAGTGGGTGTGGTTATGTATAAATTTTAAAAAATAATTCAAAGTAACCCACCCCCCCCCCCGCCCCCCTTGAGCAGGTCTGGCTACAGACCTGTTTATGGCTGTAAAGATGAGAAATACAAAATTGGTAACTTATTTTTTTTAGCTAGAAGCTTGGATAGGCATATGTGATTCAGGGAAAGAATATTGTATTTTGACTGACAAAGAATTTTAAGGGTGTCAACGGACATTAGACATAAAGAGATACGGAAGTTAAAGAAAAGGTGTTGCTCTGGAAAGTCCAATGTATAATTTTTTTTTAATTAGCACACTACAGTACAATATGGGGGTTTCATTTCACTCTCACACTTTCATTTTCAATTGCCTTCAGCTTGTGATAATACTCGCATGTGCACATGAATATCTCGCCGTATTGTATACCGACTCATGCAATAAATATTACATTTACAACTGAAGTTGCATTTAATTAATATGATTTTTACTTTTCCAAAGGTGCAAAAGAAAAGTGTGGGTCTGCGAGAATGAAGAAGTAAGAGAGAGTGGAGAAGAAAAGACAAGAAGACAACGAACAGAACTTATATGTTTGTGTGTGTGTCAATCCTTAACTTATGTTTATTAGCAGAGTTTGTGATGTGCATTATTTACTGTGTAGGATGTTTATCGGTGTGTGTGTTATTGAGTTGTGTCGTCATTTTGGTGTACGTGGCAGTTTTTAAGTTTTGTGTTTCTCACCTTATGTGTGCGCATGCGTGGCTGTTGGAACTGATATAATCCCAGCCACACGTGCGTCTCATCAGTTCCCATATGCCCTATCTTTTGTCAGTACCTAAATTCTGTGATCTGGGTTGGGGAATCAGGTGGCAGCGTACCTGTGCGTTGCTTGCTAGACTGAGTGATAAATAGTTGGCGAGTCGCGCACTCCTTACCGGTAGCCCTCAATTGGTGCCAGCGGTGGTGGAGTCGAGTCCCGAGCTGATTCCTCTTGCCCCCACGTCCACTGTAGTGACCTACCTGTACGACTTACTGTGAACTCAACTGGCATTGGCCTGGAGTCGAGTCCAGTGTGATTCCTCAGTCTACCATGTCCAGTGACGAGATAACCAACCTGATCCTGCCTCACTGTCTGGATCCTGTCTTCCGTATCTAACGTTCAGAGTCGACTACTCTCCTCTCAGCCTGGCCTGGACTTGGTGTTGTTTGTCCTGCGTTCATAGTGAATTGTGCATGGTTTTATTTATTGGTTTGCCAGTGTTTGATCTGCTCTTATTGTGTGTTTGCAGATTCCTCCGCTTCACAAGACTTGTTGATGAGACGGAGAGAGCTGAAAGACAGGGCTTGTAAAGATAAAGCTCGAAGTGATTCTGGGTTTTACAGAGCCTCTAGTAGTAGTTCTGCCAGTAGCCTCCTTCCAAATAAGTTATCATTGGAGAGGACTAGTAAAAGTCAAGTAGTAATTGCGTATAGTAATTCTAAGGTAGCTTTGGTTACAATTATGCTAAACCTGCTGTGCTGACTGATCAGTTGTTTAGGAACCGTGGTGTACTTAGTGAGAAATCAGATAATTTGTCAGATATGGATGAGTATAGTAAATTCGGTGATACCCAGGGTGTGGCTAGAGATAATTTGAGTAATGACACAGTGATAGAAGAGATTAACCCTCCTGTGCTGATGATGGTAGTGACAATGGTGGGTGTGGCGACATCCTAGCTGATGGTAATGGTGATATGTTCAATAAGTTCATGCAGTCTTTTTGTCAGGCTATGTCGTCAATGGGACCCCCTGTAGTACAAGTAGAGAATCTCCTAATGCCGAGTTAAATAGGCAAATCACTGCCTTAGCCCTGCATAAGGATGGAATTGACATCACAAAATATATCCGTAAACTGGAGGCAGATTTGTCTTGACTTAGGGTGTCCTAGGACCAGGTTTAAAACCATTCTTTTACAAAAGCTGCAATCTAAAGCTGGAACCTCTCTAGCTAGTTGCTACTCTCGACCGTGATGAAGTCTCTTACTCTGAACTAAAAAAGCTTTTAATAGAGGGTCTGGGTTCGAGTCGAACGTCTTTGGGCGCTAAACTGATCAGTGACTTTGCTAGTGCTACTAAAGCTATGGGCTCTCTTGAGTCCTACATATATCTGAAGAATCTGATTGACTCAATCAATATGTCCACACAAGATAAAGGCGATTTGTTGCTCTTCATAGCAACTGCGGTATACCGTGCATTGAGGCCGGTCCATCAGAGAACTATCTTGGATTCGAGAGAAATTGGTTCATTCAGGGACCTGAACAGATTGGCTCTTTCTTTCTCAACCTCAGAGTCAGACAAATCTGTAGGTAGACCTCCAGTTTTCGGTAATGGAGGTGGTAATTCATTCAGATCAGCACAGTGTTTTGTGTGCCACAGATATGGTCACAGGTCGTATGACTGTAGATTCAAAGGTAGTGGTAATTATGAACAGAGTGTGAATAGTCCTAGACCTCAAGCAATAACACAAGGCTCCTGACTGCAAAATAAAGAACAGAGGTTATAATCCCAACCCCAATGAGAGTAATGGCGTCAAAAAGCCCAACTTGAGAAAAGGTAGTAGACAATACAACGCTAACTGGGTGGCTGTGCAGAAAGGTGCCTCCCATGTGGAGGGGAATATCAATGGTATACCATGCCAGATCGTCCTCGACACTGGTGCGGAAATCACTATTGTTCCTGCCTTTTATGTGTATGAGGATCAAGCCATGAATGAGTGGGTGAAAGTAAGAGGGTGGAATTGTGAGCCACAGACCTTGCAACTAGCTAAGGTGGACTTTGAGTATGAAGGCAAGTCGTCATTCTTGTCTACAGTAGCCGTTGCCCACGAGGACGACTTGTGTAACAGGGTGCTCTTCTCGGTACCTATGGATGGTGAGATGGCATCCCGGCTTCTTCTGGATGCTGCCTCTAATTTCACCCCTCTGAAGAAAGAGGCAAAGCAACCTGGTGATACTCCAGGCATCCAGACATCTCCTCAAGGAGATGCCTGCTCTGTCAGCACCTCTGTGGAGGCAAGTAAGACCTCCCAGAGCTCTGCTGATACTCAGGAGAGCCACGCAACTGTCAGAGTGGTCACTAGATCAAAGAGTAGAGCCAGGAAGAGGAATAAAAAGAGAGAGCATGAGAGTGATGTGCAAGTAGTATGTCTTACCCCGCTTGATGTGGAATGGGAGAGGTTGGCAAATATAGACTTAGGTATTGAGCAGTGTGATGAGGTAGCTGAGTCTGAGCCTTTGGCAGCAGGCATTGTTGCTTCTGGAGATGGGCTTGGTGGTGACTCTGAAGTAAATATGGAAGTGTTGAATAGCCAACCAGTTCCTCCCATTGAGAATGTTGTTGTTAAAGATGAGAATGCTGATGTTAATAGCGATTATGTTGAGCAATCAAACAGTGCAGATGTGGTAATTGGTTTTGATGAGCCAGCTGCAGTGAGTTTAGTTTCCCCTGCTTTGCAGGATGTCTCGAGTGTTCAGTGTCTGATTGATGAAGTGAAAAGTGACAAAACCCTTGAGAGTGTGAGAACATTAGCCGATAGAAATATGAATGGCTATTCCTGGAATGAGAATGGTGTGTTACTCATGAATACGGTAGATCAGATAGGCAATGTGTGTAGCAGAATCGTCCTCCCTCTGTCCAAACGTGCTAAGGCCCTCAAGCTGGTGCACAACTACACTGCCCACACAGGGGTAAGAGGTATGAGGAGGATATTGGGATCTCGTTTTGTGTGGCCTGACATCCATGGCGATTTTGTCAAATTTGTCAAGTCGTGTGATGTTTGTTTACATGTAAATCGGAGTGGTAATAGAAAGGCTCTTATGATTGAGAGAAGTATCTTGACCGTACCCTTTGAGTCAGTGGCTGTCGACTTAGTGGGGCCCCTCCTTAAGGGTAAGAGGGGTGCCAAGTATATGTTTACGTATGTATGTTTGTCCAGCCGCTGGCCAGAGGCCATTCCGATGAGAACTGCCTCAGCTGAGGAGTCGTCTCAGGGTTTTGTACAAATAATTGCCAGAACGAGCATCCCCATGAAGGTCCTTTCGGACAGAGGAACCATTTTTCTCTCTAAGCTGATGGCTAACTTGTGCTCCATGCTAGGTGTTGACTCTATTCAAACTTCCCCTTGCAGACCTCAGAGCAATGGTGTTGTCGAGAGGTTGCATGGATCCCTAAAGCCCATGTTGGCTAAGGCCATTGATCAAGGTTATGATTGGGTCGAGTTTCTCCCCCTTGCCCTTTTTGCCCTTTGTCAGATTCCAAATAGAGACTAGGGTTATTCTCCCCACATGATGGTCTTTGGTAGAGAGGTGACCGGTCCATTTGAGTTGTTATACTGTGGGTGCGTTGAGAAGCAATACAATAACATAGATATTGAGGAGTGGCTTGTAAAGCTGAATGATCAACTTGCTATTATCCATGACTTTGCCTCGGCTACTGAAGCCAAGGCAACTGAGAACAGAATGAGTGTTTACAATAAAGGAAAGTGTGACAGAGTATTAAATGTCAGGGATAAGGTGCTCATGCGCATCCCAGGCCTCCATGGTGCACTCCAGGCATCGTGGGAGGGCCCCTATAGTGTAGTGGACAAAGTGTCCTAAGTGACGTTCAAGGTGTCTAAGGGAGATACACATCCAACCAAAATTGCTCACATCAATAATTTGAAGACTTACTTTGAGAGACCGTTGAGTGTTAATGCAGTTACGTTGGTGGCTGAGGATGTTGGTATAGAAACTAGTCTCCTTGATGGTATCCCTCTATTGTGTCTGGATAAGTGTCCTGGATACAACAATAAACAGTTGTCAGAAGTTCTGAGTGAATGTAGTAGATATTTTAGCGACAAACCTGGTTTGTGTAGAGATTTCAAATGTAAGATAACCTTGTCAGACAGTTCAGTTCCTGTTTCCCAACAAGATAGAAATATTCCCGTGGGAATTGAGAAAGCAGTGACCCCATTGGTCAGGTACTGGGTACCTTCGCTGGATGAAATTCTGCGGAAGGTGGGTCAGTCTTGCTGTTTGTCAACACTTGACCTGACATCGGTTTCCATCAGGTAGAGATGAATGAAGACTCCATGGAATTTACCACTTTTGTGTGTCCAGTGGGAAAGTTTTTCTACAAGCGTATGCCCTTTGGGCTGAAGAATGACCCTGCTGTCTTCCAGGCAGCAGTGTAGGCAGTTCTAGAACCTGTGGACAACATAGCATGTAATTACATAGATGATGTGGTGGTTTTTAGTGAATCATGGGAGCAACATCTGTGTGATTTAAAGAGTGTAATCATTTGTCTAGGAAAGGCAGGCCTTACCATTGAAAAGAGCAGATGTACATTTGGTAGGTGGTACCTTACATATCTAGGACACTGGATTGGGGGTGGTGGCGTTTCCATTCCAGAAGCCAGAGTTAATGCCTTGAAGAACTTTGTCAAACCCCGCAACAAGAGGGACATGTGTGCCTTCTTGGGTGCAATGTCCTCTTACCGTAGGTTTATTAAAGGATTCGGTAGCCTCTCATCTCACCTCACCCCATCAGTCTCTCTCCGTGCTCCTCAGCTCGTCGAGTGGACGCGGGGGGTGATCCGGTGAGTTAGTGGGTTCTCTGTCTAGCCATGTAATGTTATGCATTCCTACTAATAATGATGAGTATATCCTCTACACGGACGCTTCCGGTGATGGAATTGGTGGCTGCCTGCATGTCCGGCGTGGAGATGAGGAACTTCCCGTGGCATTTTTCAGCCGCCAGCTCCGCCCTCCTGAAAAAAAATATTCTGTCACTGAACTGGAGAGCCTGGCAATTGTGGCCAGTGTGAAACACTTCAATAGGTTGACGTACAGCCTACCCCTACAGGTCGTGACTAACCATAGAGCATCCCTCACTCTAACCACAGGCAGAAACCTCAATAGAAGACTCCTGCATTTTTCCCTCGCATTACAAGACCGGCTGATCTCGTTGATCTATCGCCCAGGGAAGGATCACAGCAATGCAGATGCCTTCTCTCGACAGTCCTGGCAGTGTACCGAGACAGACACTGATGGAACAGACTCGGTGTTGTTAGCTCAGCCATGGTCTGAACTTGGAGCGGGGAGATGTGGGTCTGCGAGAATGAAGAAGTAAGAGAGAGTGGAGAAGAAAAGACAAGAAGACAATGATCAGAACTTATATGTTTGTGTGTGTGTCAATCCTTAACTTTATGTTTATTAGCAGAGTTTGTGATGTGCATTATTTACTGTGTGTGATGTTTACTGGTGTGCGTGTTATTGAGTTGTGTCGTCATTTTGGTGTACGTGGCAGTTTTTAAGTTTTGTGTTTCCCACCTTATGTGTGCGCATGCGTGGCCGTTGGAACTGATATAAGCCCAGCCACGTGTGCGTCTCATCAGTTCCCATATGCCCTATCTTTTGTCAGTACCTAAATTCTGTGATCTGGGTTGGGGACTCAGGTGGCAGCGTACCTGTGCATTGCTTGCTAGACTGAGTAATAATAGTTGGCGAGTCGTGCACTCCTTACCCGGTAGCCAACACAAAGGCTACTGCAAAAGAAGTTGTTCAAGCTCCCATGTATGAAGAAATTGAGATCAAGATGGAAAATACTAAAATAAAAGATGATGCCCAGTGCAATTCAGCTTCAGCTGACATTAAGCCGAAGAAGAATCTTGCCTATGAAACTGTATTATATCCCACAATAATTTAAAGGTAATGGGTTTGCTACCACATCAAACATGTTTAACCGAAAGAACTAAGAGTGTAAATTCTCAGCACTAGTTAGTTTATTCAATAATTTGTTAATAAAGTGACTACTGTTGAATAGAAATGTTAACTACATTTTTAGCTTATAACAAATATGGTGTTGCTTCATTAATAATTATAATATTCAACTTAACAATTTCTTTCTCAGCTTTCTTTAATTATTTGGATCTATTCTCTCTCTTTAAAACCGATTAAAAACTGCCACTGATCTATGATAACCAGCCAGCAACCAAACACTCCAATTATGTATTTATGCTGTTAGGGTTGTTTCTACGTTACATTCTCACATACCATTGGAATTTTTTTCAAAGATTCTTTTTATCCGTGGAATTTTTTTTATCCATGAAAGAATGTTAGATCTGTGGAAGAGCTCTTGTGTATTAAGCAAACTGTCCTAGGTTTAGTTACCAGTTAGCATTTGGACTCTCTGCCAAGAATGTTACACAACACTTAGGACACACTTCATGTAATAGCAGGCATATTTACAGTTGATGAAAGAATCCCACCTCCAGCAGCAGAAACCTCCGACATGAATACATCAGTTGAAATAATCAGTTAAAACCGGGAGTAGTAAAATTTGCATGTTCACATGAGCACTCATAATTCTGAATGGCAAGTCAACAAGTGAATGAGTGTGGCCATATAGCACTCATCGTAATGCCCGCCATCTCCATATTTTTTATTAAAAACTGCCATTGACCTATGATAACCAGCCAGCAACCAAACACTCTAATTATGTATTTATGCTGTTAGGGTTATTTCTACGTTACATTCTCACACACCATGGGAATTTTTTCAAAGATTCTTTTTATTCGTGGAATTTTTTATATCCATGAAAGAATGTTAGTTCTGTGGCAGAGCTCTTGTACATTAAGCAAACTGTCCTAGGTTTAGTTACCAGTGACAGCCAAATATTTTAAAAATTCTGTATTGTTTAACATGCCTACGAAATAGAGAGAATCTATTTAAATTTTAAATTATCTATATTATAGCTAGCCAGCAATTATGCTAACTATGGTTTAGAGTGGACAACTTTAGTCTAACAGAGTGAGGATGAAACTGTATTATATCCCACAATATTTTAATGGTGAGGTGTTTGATACCACATCAAACATGTTTAACCTAAAGAACTAAGAGTGTAAACTCTCAGCACTAGTTAGTTTGTTCAATAATTTGTTAATAAAGTGACTACTGTTGAATAGAAAAGTTAACTACATTATTAGCTTTTAACAATAATGGTGTTGCTTCATTAGTAAATATAATATTCAATAACAATTTCTTTCTCAGCTTTCTTTAATTATTTGGATCTATTCTCTCTTTCACAGGCTCTTTTTTTAATTAAAACTGACTAAAAACTGCCACTGACCTATGATAACCAGCCAGCAACCAAACACTCCAATTATGTATTTATGCTGTTAGGGTTATTTCTACGTTACATTCTCACACACCATTGGAATTTTTTTCAAAGATTCTTTTTATCCGTGGATTTTTTTTTATCCATGAAAGAATGTTAGTTCTGTGGCAGAGCTCTTGTGTGTTAAGCAAACTGTCCTAGGTTCAGTTACCAGTGACAGCCAAATATTTTTAAAATTCTGTATTGTTTAAAAACATGCCCACAAAATAGAGAGAATCTATCTAAATTTTATTAATTACCTAGCTAGCCAGCAATTATGCTAAGTATGGTTTAGAGTGGACAACTTTAGTCTAACAAAGTGAGGAAATCACTGATGTGGCTTTTCAGCATCCAATAAAGTCCATGTGTGATAACCACAGGAGCTGGACTCTCTGCCAAAAATGTTACATGATACTTAGGACACACTTCATTTAATAGCAGGCATATTTAAAGTTGATGAAAGAATCCTACATGAATATATCAATTGAAATAATCAGTTAGAACCGGGAGTAGTAAAACTTGCATGTTCACATGAGCACTCGTAATTCTGAATGGCAAGTAAACAAGTGAATGGGTGTGGCCATACAACACTCATCGTAATGCCTGCCATTTGTCTCGTTTTCTGAAATAGTAAGCCTAAATTTAAAAAAAAAGGGAATTTGAAGGGACTTTTTTCTCAAGGAATTAAAATCCTCTATCTTTGAAGTCACTGTTGACGGAGTGAATTAATAAATGACAAAGAGACTACTTATAACCCTCATGTGCATGCATGCTGAAGGTTAATGACAAAATTTGTGTGTTATAGATTACGTATTTCAAAATGAATTGTAACTACCGTGAAAACTAGAGCACTATGAGTGCAAGCCCTAAGCATTAGTTAACAAGTGCAAAAATTTGCAAAAGAAATCACACTGTTTGAATAACCAAGTTCTTAAATTTTCAGCTGTTTTAGTTTTGTTCTATTCATGAACACAAATTTTAACTTGTCCAGCTGGGGCATTTTTATTTGGCCTGCTTTCATCTCAGGGATTATTCAGGCATTTCAAGGGCTTTTTTATGGGGCATAAACGTTTAGAAGCAACACTTACACACCTGCGACTGATCCATACTTTCTAAAGCTGAGCATGATACTTAGCAATATGGTTTTTACAATTTTCTAAGGACGTCATGGCATTCTCTGGCTTTATTATTATTATTATTATTATAACTTTACAACCACTATATAACAAAGAGAATTAAAAGAGATGAAATGTGATATGATGGGTGGATGAAGGAAAAATTCTATTTATAAGAGAGCAGCCTAGTTAGCTAAAAGATGAGAAAAGAAAGGAAAAAACAGGATATAAATGATACTAAAACAGCTAACTGTGAGAGGGGAGTGATACATTAATAAAGTGACTGTGACATCTAGAGCAAGGACAAAACAACAAAATGTGCAGGAATTGTCTGAATCAAAGTGTGCAATAAATAGATCCCAAAATTTTTGCTTGAGAGAACGCTTAATAGAAGTGAATAACAATGACAGATCAATAGGTGAGAATGTGTGATGGATGCTTAAGACGTTTAACAAAAAATAATAGGTCCAGTAATTGTAAGTAGTACATTAGTGGTAAAATAATGGAGATGAATAAGTCTTAATTTGTAAGAAATATTATAATTATTTAAAATGTATTTAGTTGCACACCATTGAACTCTTTCTAATAAGATGATTTCTTGTATTTTGTTGGGAAACCATAGCTGGAAACAGTAGGTCAGCTGAGATCTTACAAGTGATAGATGAGGGACTTCTTAATGTTTATGGGTGATGTGCAAGGAATTGTTCGCCTAATTAAATACATAGACTGATAAGCTTTACTGCATATTTCTTTGATGTGGACAGACCAAGATAAAGAATGACAGACTACTATAACCCTCTTGCGCATACACAATGAGGGTTAAATATAATTGTGAGGTAGCGTCTGATATATATTTTTGACTCTTCCATAATCTGTGACTCTACAATACAATGCTAATTCATGGCATTTAAAAAAGAATAAGGATTGTAAGCACAATTTAAATAAGTGGACTGCTACATGTGCCTCCTGCCTGGTCATGCTAGCCAGACCTTTTACCTAACCGCTACGTGGGGAAAGGGTCTGGCGTCCATCATGCACCCATCTCGTTTCCTCCTCCAGAATCTAGAGGAGCATACTTTCTACGTGCGGGGGGGAGGGGGGGGGGGTTGCACAACTTTTGCATGTGAATTTTGAGTGTTAGACTTAGCCGCTGCATTCGATCCAGAATTGTATATCCTATAGCTGCCGCACCTGGGAGGATCATGGCTGTGACCTACTTCGAAATATTTAGACCTTGAAATTGCTATTTCTCGAGCTGCTGATTCTCTCAGGTTATATTCTGAAAAGTGAGCAAGAACAATGCTTTAAAATGTTTGTAGCTGTTAAAGATGTCTTTGCTTCGCTGACTATTGGTTTTGTTAAGTCTCTCTGCTACATACTACTACATCGGGTAGAAACATCTTTCCACAGGAATAGCATAAGGAATGACTTACGCGCACGTTTAGAGGCAGCTTTGATAACATTCTTGATCATTATACCGCAAACTTTTCACGAATTCCTGTTAAATGAGATTGGTGCACGATGGACACCAGACTCTTTCTGGTAAAGGGTCTGGCTAGCGAGACTACCTTCTGTCAATGCCTCTATAATATTTTGTTATCCCAAGGTATTCATTTTACAATTAACAAAATGGACTATTCAATCAGTGCTCTCAAAGTGCTTTTTCCAGATAATAATTTTTTTGCTCACCATTGGTCGAATGTGACCCAGTCCACTAAATAAGGTATATAGACTCCATACCAAGAATGCATCTAACTAACAGGCAAATTCATTTGCTACCAAATCACGTACAACATAAATGGAAATAGATGAAGTGAATACAAGTGCCATGGTACAGCAGGTACAAGCAACTTCGTTTTTTCCTGGAGGAATACAATTATAGATGAAACAAGTTAAGTGCCATGGTATGGCAGGTACTTGCTAGTTATATTAGTGAACTGTTATCTTCATTCTTTGCAAATCAAAGAATATAACAAGGTGCTTATACCTGTATTGAATTCGGAAACATAAAATTTAATACAGTGATGTGCTTTAGCACAAATGGCGAACAAGATATTGTGCCCAAAGTAATTAAAACCACAGGGTAGCTAAAACATTAAAATTTTACCTTAAATCTGATGATAGCTTATTATTGCCATTACAAATCTGTATGCAAAACACAAAAAGGCTACAATTATTTAGTTTGCTTGAAGTTAATGTTCTAGCTTCTATTCACCTAGTTAAGATTGACATTAAGTAGCGATTAAACAGTTAACATATATGGAATTACTATATTGCTTCAAGTTTCTATAGTTGTAGATTCAGCAGCATCTATTTTCAAGAATAAGCCATTCTGACTATCCAAATAATCAGTACAGTTCCTGACAAAAATGAAGCACCAAAGGTGTGAACCCTCAGCACTATTTAACACTACCTAGCTATTACAATAATATAATCTCCTTCCAAAAGAACAAGCAATCTGTTAGCTTTTTTAATGAGGCATCAAACTAGCTCGACCAATGAAATAATGTTACATGGAAACGCTGTGTTCATAAGAGAAGAAGCTAAACTAGCCAGAAACACTTACCGTTAAGCATATTTCAACGCGTAACTTCACTTCTTTCAAATCCGTTAACTTCCCTGATCATAAATCAAACTACACCGCTGGCTGCAAGAAATTATTTGCTCACGTGATTATGACGTGACGCTAGGGTTGTTGCCCATGAAAGCTGGTACCTACTATGGAGCTGCTGAAAGCTTCGCGTTTCCTCAACGATTAGCCCAAACTTAAAAAAGGTAGCACAATAAAAAGTCTTAAGTCCTGAGTATTAAAAAAAGTAGCACAATAAAAAGTCTTAAGTCCTGAGTATTAAAAAAAGTAGCACAATAAAAAGTCTGTCCTGAGTAAGTTCATACCTAAATTAACTGTTAATTGTCAGTATTCTCCAAAATCAGAGCATGACAGACAGACAGACAGACAGGACGACTACTATAACCCTCTTGTGCATGCAAGCTGAGAATTAATGATCGAGGTTTATAATTACATTACAGATACAAGGCTTTCGATGCCATAGTAACTACTTGCCACAATAATTTGACTTGAAAAAAGGCATTTCTAAAGATAAACAAGATTTGCTTACTGAAGAAAAAAATACTGGGAGGAATCTTAAAAAGTTGTGTAAGGGCAGCTGATATTTTTAATTGATAGCCCCCAATACTGTTTCGCTCAATCACCATCAAATATTTGTGTAGGGAGTTGGGTCTCTGTGATCTAACAGGAGTAAAGAAAGTTTGTAGCCTGGCATACCAGGCAGGAGTGGCCTAGCCAAACAAGAATTGTTTATTCTGCTATATTATCACTTCAAAATTAAAATTATTAATCAAATTCTTCATTGTATAAAAAACCTGTAAAAGAGAGAGAATACATTTTAATGATGAGTTTAAAAAAAAAAGGCTGAGAAAGGAATTGTGTAGTTATAAATTAGTCGGGTAAAAAAATCCACAGATGAAAAGAACCTTAGCACAAAAGAAAATTTCCGTTGGTCTGTTGTGAGTGAAACAGTATTAATAAGAATTGAAATGTTTGTATATTGGTCTGTTGAGAGTGAGACTGCCATAGCAGTACCCTTAACAGTAGAAATACAGGATTGGAGTGTTTGTATGCTGGCTGGTTTTCGTAGCTCAGTGGCTAAGCACTTTTGTATTAAGCAAGCAGTCCTGGGTTCGATTACCATGGTGACCAAATATTTTAAATTTTGTTGTATAAAAAAGCCTGTGAAAGAAAGAAAATACATCTAATGATAGCATAGTAGGCATAAAAATATTAGGTTAGCTAAGTCTTGGTAACGTGAGAACAGCTGCAATGGTATAGGGTTTGCTATTGCCAGAAGAAATCCTGCAGTTAGGCATAAGATCCAAAGAGTCACAGGAGAATGATCAGGAAGGAGTGTGAAGGACGAGCAAGGTGGAACTTCTTGCTAGTTTGGAGGACATAAAAACCTAGGAAGTCAGATATAGTGCACATGGTGAAAGGCTTGATGCCCTTTCTCAGAATACAAGCTGGTGATTTTGTGTGCTTTCAGACTTTCTGTGGGTGTTCCAGCTGTGGAGCAGGCAAACCAGGACTCAGGCGATCAAAGTCTGGTGCTTTAAGCACACTACAAAAAGAGGAATGAAAGAGATGTTTCAATGTGGGGTAACTGCTTCACTCTGTTTGAGTAATGGGAGCCCGTGAAAAACCTGGGAATAGAGAGCAACTCCTTGACCATGATACCATATTCCTGAATGGATCACAGCCTCATCCATTATAGTTAGAAAAAGAGCCTCTGAAACACTATACATAAAAAATCACATTATACTCTGGGGCTATACTATTTACAGCTATGATTATGGCTACTCCATTCCACTTGCATCTAAACCTAAGCCTTACCATTCTATGTTGCCTATTGACCTCCTCGATCTTGCCCAGGTCTAGCTACTATGTGCCAATTGTTGTTGCATTTGCAATACAGGGTCATAGTTGGCAGGCAAATAGTAAGAGCATGGTGTGACAGTTAGTCAGTGGTGAACTTAGCCTGCAGGAAGCCAGAAAACATGCATCTCAGAAGGAGGTTGGCATTATTGGAGGCAAGGGAAGGTTTTCATATAGTCTTCCTAGAGACAGAGCTCAGTTGATTGCTGCAGGTTACAGAAAGGACACCAGTAAAGATTCCAGAGGATGTAATCTTGCACGTGTAAAGCATGCCCAAATTGAGCTGGGTGAACTTGACCACCACTGGGTCATCATGCCAAGGCTGGTGAAGGTTCTGAGGAGCACCAGAAGGCTTAGAGAGGAGCACGATTGCAAGGATCAGGTCAGGCACTCAGCATACTCTTAAAACTATGGGGTAGCTGGGAAAAGATAGCGATTGGAATGGAACCATTCTATGGGAAGCTTTATGCCTCTGTTACTTCAGTTGTTTGAAAGCAGGGGAGATTCAGCTCCAGAATAGGGAAATTTTGATCTAAGATGTATAAGTCGCCAATGCTGATAATCCAGGAGGATCATCAAGGCAAGATGGACCAATTCAGGGAATGGGCTGACATCTATCTGGGTTGGACGGCTACTATGTTATGCCCAGTAATGGCATTTTTGGGATACCAGGTAGAGAAATAGAGGATTTGAGGGTGGCAAACCACTTACCGGGTCACGGCTAGTGCAGCACTTAAGAAAAAACCTGGGGGAAAAGCTAGGATTAGCAACACGGGAATCTTAAACTTAAATCATAGTTTTTAGTATCTGTCATTAGGGACTTCGGCAGATGGAAGAATAATGCCTTCCAGAAGTACTTCAGAATAGACTGAACTAACCTCGCAAGATTATCAGTGAAATTAGCAACGAAGTGTGAAAACCAACTATGATTATTTGTACTTGAGCTATCTATGTACTGGGCTCCAAATGAAATTCAGAATCTGGGAAACCTATAATCCTTGGAAACCTAATCCTGGGGTTGACTGGTTTAGAATGGTCAGGATAACTGCCTCCACTTTTCTTCCCTAACCTGTTGTTTTAAGTAGTTCATAAGGGGTAACTTATGGGGATGAAATTTTTAAAATATAAATAATTAGCCATATAGCTATGAATATGAACATAATATGTCTAACATTTATTAGTTCTCATAGTTTGATTTTCTTGTACACCAATACATCTCTCATATTATGTTTTAAGTATTCCCAACTTATTATATCGCCATTAGTATGCAAAGTTATGCTTTTAAAAGTGAAAGAAGCTAAAAAAAATATTGCTAAGTGTAGTTTGTTAAATTAGTGTTTACACACATTTGTTTCTAGTTGCAAGTACTCTGGCAAACTAAACATTATCAATGTCAACTTACTAAACCTACAATGAGTTTAAACTGTATTTAAAGAATTAGTGATAATTAGAAGTACTATAGATCTGTTTGAGTGACTCAAGAATGTATGCGGCTGTAGTCTTTATTATCACTGCTACATTTCAATATGTGAAAAGTTCAAATGTTAGCTTTAATGGCCATTCACCCAGCTATGGTTCGTGTGACAATAGATTATCCTGTCCCTCGTGGTCTTACTGTAGTAACAACAGCACTTGTGAATGCTATGATCGAAATTATGTAGTCTTGTGTAGTGAGGCTATGAAAAAAGGAGGCTTACTTCAGTGCTATTGCATGACTTGGAACGAAAATACAAATGAGACAGAAGAAGGAAATTGTCTTTATAACTGCAAGATTTACAGCAGAAACTACTTCAGTTTAAATGGTGCCTACACTACATTAACAAGAAACGTGACTGACTTGAATACACAAATGTGTGGTAGACTGAATCGTAATGGAACATTGTGCAGTAAATGTGTTGATGGGATGTATATGAGAGCTTATTCTTATGATATGTCTTGCACTACATGTTCTGGAGGTTGGATTAATATACTGAAATACATCTTGGTTGCTTTTGTGCCACTTACAGTGTTTTATTTGATGATCTTACTTTATAGAATTAACATTCCATCTTCTAGACTTCAGGGTTTTGTAATAGTTTGTCAAATGGCTACATCACCTATGATACTCCGAGTATATGCTACTGCATTTACTATGAATAAGAAGCCAATGACATATACTGTATTGCAAGTTTTTAGTACTATTGTTGGCATCTGGAATCTAGACTTTTTTCGCTTAATAGATCTTGATATATGCTTTCGAATAGCTCCTTTAACTGTGCTCTCTTTAGATCTCCTCGTTGCTTTATACCCTTTCTTCCTTATTTTAGTTACATGGTTGATTATTCTGCTACATCGTCATAATTTTAAAGCAGTTAGTCTCATGTGTAAAGTACCCATTTATTTGGCCAACAAGTGCAGTAGACATAATAACTCAAACAATATAAAATTCTCCACAATAGATGCTTTCGTCACATTCATGCTCCTCTCATATGTTAAACTTTTTAACGTCTGCTTGGATGTCCTGGTTCCGGTGACAATCCACCGGGTGAAGAACAAAAGCCATATTGCTTTATTCATGGATGCCTCAATTTCCTATTTTGGCTACAATCACTTATTTTACACAATTCCTTCACTTTCTATATTATGCTTAGTTTTTATTGTAAGTCCAGTAGCCACACTGTTTCTATATTCTTATACATTATTTCAAAAGGGTCTTAACCTACTCCCACATCGATGGCAAATTTTTATTCGTTTGGTAGTGGACTCTTTGCAAGGTGGTTACAAAGATGGCACTGAGCCAGGTACAAGAAACTGTCGATGGTTTTCTACAGTTCCATTTATTCTTCGCTTTGTATTGTTTATGATGATCTCATTCAGCTTTAACACTGCTATGCTGCCTTACATAACTCAAGCATTTACTTTAGGAGCAATTATAACTATATTAGCTGATCCATTCAAAAATAATTTCAAGCAAATAACTAACTATTTCGCCTTTTATTTGCTACTATCAGCTATTGTGTACATGTTATTAATTGGACTGGATTACTCCTTTATATCAGTCAGTGTTCCTGTTGAGTTCAATTTCATGGTATTGATAATCATAGCAATGTTTTCAGGAATCTTACACCCTGCAGTTCTTGGCATTGCCTGGATCCACAGAAAATTATAATTTATTCAGTTGTATTATAATTATAATACATTAGGTTTATAGCAATTCTCAAATTATTTTTTGTAATGCAGCTGTATTTTTACATATAATAACTTAGTGAATTCATAACATACAACATATTGTTGTTTGAATTGTGATAATGTACACTGTATGATAGAAAGAGAAGGATTCCATATACTCTCTCCAGTCTTGTAGCCAACCCGTGTAATTCTTGGTTTCCTTTTGTGAAAAACCAATGATTCATGGTTTGGGTCATAGTACAAAGACAAAAATTAGACTGGGGTATAGCTCTGCTCTGTCACTAGTAGGTTGTGTTTTCTTGTGTCCAAAGAGAACATAAGACACTTTAAAAAGTATATAGCGCTATTTTTTTTTGTTCTATGCCAGAAAAATAGAAAGTTTTACTAGTATTTTAGCACAGGTATTGGCTTCAGCAAAGAAAGAAGTAAAATTATAACTGATCATAACTAACAGTAAGAACATTTTGCAGTTACAATGTTAATTTCAGAGATAGCTATTATAGTATGTTTAGTGATGATATGGTATAAAAGGGAGTAGTTGCAAAATTTGCAGCAACTACTCCCTTTTATACGTAGTCACACTGTTTCTATATTCTTATACATTCTTTCAAAAGGGTCTTAACATGCTTCCACATCGATGGCAAATTTTTATTCGATTAATAGTGGACTCTTTGCAAGGTCGTTATAAAGATGGCACTGAGCCAGGTACAAGAGACTGTCGATGGTTTTCTACAGTTCCATTTATTCTTCGCTTTGTATTCTTTATAATGATCTCCTTTACCTTTAACACTGCTATATTGCTGCCTTACATAACTCAAGTATTTACTCTGGGAGCAATTATAACTATATTATTAGCTGATCCATTCAAACACAATTTCAATCAAATGACTAGCTATTTTGCCTTTTATTTGCTTCTATTGGCTAACATATAATATGCTATGGATTGGATTGAATTACTCTTATATATCCGTCACTGTTCCTGTTGAGTTCAATTTCATGGTATTGATAATCATAGCGGTGTTTTCAGGATTATACCCTGTTGTTCTTTGTGGGCCTGGCTCCGTAGTGCGCAACGCTCACGACAAACTGGAGGTCAGCAATAAGCGCTGCCACCAGAGTTCAGCTAGAGAGCTGGGGTTCTCACTTTGAGCTTTAATAAAAAACTACGTTGGACTGAACTGAACTTACAACACGTGGTCAGGGGTCTTATACAAGTCCACCCACAAAACCGACCAATTGAATGATACAGGCAATCAACAACACACAAATGACCAAATATGGACACAACACTAACAACTATTCATGCGCAAGGCGCGCAGTCTAAATATCTTCTGACTTCTCTTCAAACTTCATATCTTCTACATCTTCTGACTTCTCTCCTAATGTGGGCTGGCCCACATTCTTGGCATTGCCTGGATTCACAGTAAAATGATAATTATATTCAGTTGTATTGTATAGTAACATTAAATTCGTAGTAGAAACTCAAAGAATTTTTAATGCAGCTATAAATAGCATGTGAATTCATAACATACAACATATTATTGTCTGTATTGTGACATTGGCACGCAGCAAGCGTGGTAATTGAGGAATGCATTTAGTACTTTACCGGAAGCAATTTATAAGTCTTGTGAATCCAACGAAAAAGGGGCGGTAGCACAGGTGCCCATTAATACTGTAACTATTGTAAGAAAGAAATTTAGTGAGATTTATGGAGTTTTTCGGGCGCTGTACAGCTCATCTCGTCTGTTTTCAATTATATTTGTTTCTTAGCACAGATAATGTACAGCTGATGGAAAACGCATACTGGTGGTGCGTTCTTCTAAAAAGTCAGGATTAAAATCAGTTGATTCTACCTACTGTGTCCCAAGAAATGTTCTGATATTCACAGGATTCAGCAATACAGCACTGTTAACTTGTAGCTAAAGTTATTAGACTTCCTTGTTAAATAAAATTATCAATTGTTTCATTTATTTTATGTATATGAAAATTGTTGAAATGATAGAATTTAGTAGTACACATACACAAAATATAGTTGTGATCCGAGTTGAAAGTGGAGTGCTGCCCGAGTTGGTCCTAATCCTTACAACAATAAACTGCATCTATAGTAGTGATGAAAAGGAATTGGCATAAACACGGCTTTGACAAGTACACAATTTAACTGAAACGGCTTAAGTGTGGCTGTATTACAAGTTGCTAGCTAAACGATAACTATATCACTGAAATAAATTGGCTATACGGCATTTGAACAGGTAGACAAAATAATCTTACCAACATCCTATCAGGTGGTCCTGTACTCTCTGCGACAACAGAATACTCCCCTATCCCGTTTCCACACAGGCAACCTAAGCTAATCGCGATAAAAGCTAGAAACGCAGCAATCTGAGGAGAAGCCGCTCATTGTTTACAAAATTCATAATGAAGACGGTGACTAAAAGCGGGCGCGTTTTGAGCGGGAAACCTGTGGTTTTTTCTATTCCCATAGACTTTTGTATTGAGTTTTGGAATAGCACTTTTTCTCCGGTTTTGGAGTACACCGAGGAAATATTTTTTACCTTTTCGGCGCGAGCTTTCCAGTGGTGCAAACCCCGGATGCGTAACTGCTTCCGTTCTAGAGTTATTCAAGTTTTTCTTGCCGCCAACTCAGCATGGACATACTATAGTGTATGATAGAAAGAGAAGGATTCCATCTACTCTCTCTTAACCTAATTTTCCACTGTCAATTTTTAGCTATAGAGATACTAAAAAGTTCATTTGATGTGATCAAGCCGCCATGAGTTCAACCCTAGTTCTTTAACTGCCGACTCATTTAGTTGCATATATCCTACTTATACTAGGCATACTCAAAACTGTATATACGATTGGTTTTTAAACTGACATTAAATTTCATGTGTTACTTGTATTCCTATTTATGCTGGACAACTTTTTTTTTCTTGTGTCAAAAAAACATATTTGATGCTAAACACTTAGCTATTTGGTTTAGCTGTTTTGATGAGGTTGGATGGTCCATTGTTGGTTGTTAATGCAGTACTTGTCTGGGTTTCCACAGCTGTCATGTCAGCAAATGTTTATCACATTGGGTTGCAGTCATTATACACAAAGAATAGTTTGTGCCTACTATCTGTAAGAATTGTGATGATGTTACATCTGTTATGTAAGAAACTCTAGCAAGGTAGCTCTGACAGCTCCAAGTCCTCTACAAGTAGCCAATAGACTGGAATTTCTCTTTAAATATGACATGGGAGTCTCAATCTCACCCAAGATATGATAATCTGTAGGTGCTACACCCAAACAGCGGGACCTCATAATTGCACTGACAGTATAATTGCATGTGCATGTATGGGCATAATATGTGTGTGTTAATATTTCAGGAGGTGATTGGAGAAGCTCTGCAGCAGCCCAGAGAAACCTTTGTGTAAATGATAAGTTGATGGTATTCTTGGAATGATGAGGCTGAGTAGTGTCAAAGACCATGTATAATCAAGCAGAATTTAAGCCATTGCCATAGCACATGGTTTTTGAAAAGCAGAGTATATGAAGAATATTTTAGAGCCAAAATTATACTTATATACTCCAATGCAAACTTATTATTCTGTAAGAGTAACTTCACTGCCGTCTTTATGAACATGATCATTCAAAATGCTGTCATGGACTCCAGAATTGGCTTCTACTTGATTGGGTTAGTGAAAGGAGGGCTCAGTCCTGCTTGGAGTTATTGGTTAATAGTTTAAGTGCATGTAACAGGTGACTTGGTCACTTGATATGTATTTTTTCTTTCGTTGTGTTCCTAAGAAAGTGTGTTTCACTTTAAATGTTGTTTGAGACATTGCTTCCAAAAGAATTCTTTGTCTGTTGTGTATTTATTTCCAACATGTTTTGAGGTAGGTCAAATTGAAAGAGAAAAGGTGAATGAACAAGGTTAGTAATTATAGCTGAGCGGCCATCATTGTTGTTGTTGATTGTAATATCACTCATTTATATAATGTCTGCTATTGTGTTGTACATGATATATATAATTTAGCATATTCAAAGTTATCCTTTATCTGCAAACAATCAAAGTTAGCCTCACAATTATCGTCATGATATAATTGTGTTGGCAAGTGACAGTTGTTTTAGTGGTTGAAGTTAGCAATTTCTTGTTTTACTTGTTGTATTTTTCCATGTTGAACCATAACTCATACACAACACTATCACCTCCTTAATTAATCACACACACAAACACTTTATTCTAGAACTTTCTTTTTGACCATGTGGATTTCGTGTGTGGGCTGTCCCCATTGGATATTATTACTATGTTTCACCAGTAGTTGTCAGGACATATAATCCTGACATGCCCAGTGAACCAGGTTGTTTTTTTCCTTTGGCAGTAAATCACCTTCATCATCTCTGTACACTTTTGTTATTCAAAAATTAAACTATTAAGGAGGAATAATAGTCCAGCTTATATGTGAAAGAATTGTGCCTTCGATGATTAAAGCATGAAAATTGATACTGTGTTAGAATACACCCTGATTAAGGTTTTGGCCTATATAAACATTGCAGATTCACCCTGTAATAAAAACTTCACCTTGTTTTCAAAATGGCCGCCATTTTTTTTCATAGCTGTGGTTATTCTAGATCAAGTTTATTGTAGGATTAGCAATATCGATTAATTGTACCTCAAAATATATTAACAGCATGTGGTTACAGCATTATTACAATAGTTCATCTGTATGAATCCACAACAAAAACAAAACTCAGTACAATGCGAAGCCTTCGTAAACATGTAAATCTGCTACAGCCCTTTTTGTAACCAATGGGTTCCCTACAGGCTTGAGTGACTCTTGGTTTAAAAAAATGGTCCAGTATATTCCCAGCCTCTCTAGACCATTGAGAGATGGAACTCATACTAATCATCTGCAAGTTCACACTTGTATTTCATTATGTTGTGTTTCATGGTGCTGGTAGTAGTCTCACTTTCCTGACATCTTACCCAACCATTGTGCATCAGTAGCTGTACAATCATGAGGACAGGTTGAGGGTGGTGTGTGAGCTTCTGATAGTGTAAAAGGGTGCCCCGCACATGCACCCACGCAAATCTATTAACTAAAAATCAATTATGTTACTATGGCCTACTTTTATATATTTCTTATGTTTTGCAGGCTATCCTATACAGTGGACCTCACAGTAAACTATCTAAGGAGCTGGCTTACCAGAAATTAGAAGTCCAAAGCAACTACAACTGCAGATATAAGCGGTCACATTCTCCAACATAAATGGCAAAATATCCCGGACAATTCAACTCCTCCACAGTTGGGGGTCTCACCCTCTACTGACTCTGGAACTCACCCCCCACAAAATTACAGAAGCTTTTTTCGATTTACAATTTAGCTAGTTTTCAAATTATTCATTGTTATTATTTTTGTGGCGACCATTTCCTTACCGTTATTACAAAATTTCCCTCTGTAATTTTTTTAATTTTTATCTTCTGTACCTGTATTCCAAAAATAGAATGTTTCTGAACTTCCGTACTTATGGCCAGAAATAGCATGCAGAACAAGCCACAAATATATTTACCTCTGCTATTATTGAATGCAATTGTATGTACAAGTTCCAATGCACCTCCAGCAGTACGGCAGAATTTAGACCCGAGTGTACCACCAACAACGGGGGAAGTGCTTGCTTCATATGTGTGCATGCCTGATCTTTCAGGGGAACCTGCACTGACTGGTGCAGATCGACTTGTGCTGCTTACTGGGACAGACAGACCTATGCTGAATTGCGTATATGAACCTGTGCTTGCTAGCACAGACGACCTGTGTTTACTGACACGGACGGACCTGTGCTTACTGGCACAGATGAAACAGCATTCTTTTTTTTTTGACACAAACATTTTTATCTCAATTTCGCAATTTTTTTTTTGTAAAAAATGTAGTTACCATATGTACTACATAACAGGACTCATTATATCCTCAGATGTGCAGTTGATTATTTAGGATTTTGCCAGTAATTTTGTCAGATGACAGACAGTGTATGATTTGTAGCATCAATCAGATTTTTTTATGTTCTTTTTTTCTCTTCCTCTATGTTATGATGTGAAACTATGCACTGTGAATGATTTGGTATCTTGTGCAATAAGATCTTCTGCACTCAATTTGGCTAGAAAAAAAGCTTGTCCTCCATTTTTAAAGCATATTGTTGGACGTTTACATCACTTCTAAATATTGATATGATTTGCTGAAAGACTTTCCATTAGCTTGTGCTTGTCTGGCACAGAAGAAGCATTTTTCAAGGAAACAACTTGTCCCTCCCAAGCATTGACAGGTAAATTTCTTAGAAATACTTTCAACTTGTTAATTTTATTCTCTTTATTTTCTGCACATGCTGTAGTTGGGTTTTGTCTGCATGAATTATGCCACTTGATAGAGATACTGAACGGTTCATTTGATGTGATCAAGCCATGAGTTCAACCCTAGTTCCTTAACTGCCGACTCATTTTTAAGAAACTCTTGCAAGGTAGCTCTGACAGCTCCAAGTCCTCTACAAGTAGATAATAGACTGGAATTCTCTTTAAATATGGCATGGGAGTCTCAATCTCAGCCAAGATATGATAATCTGTAGAATAATCTGTAGGTGCTACACCCAAACAGAGGGACCTCATGATGCACTGACAGTGTAATTGCACATGCATGTATGGGCATATGTGTGTGTTAATATTTCAGGAGGTGATTGGAGAAGCTCTGCAGCAGCCCGAAGAAACCTTTGTGTAAATGCTAAGTTTATTGTATTCTTGGAAATATGAGGCTGAGTGAGTAGTGTCAAAGACCATGTATAATCAAGCAGAATTTAAGACATTGCCATAGCACGTGGTTTTGAAAAGCAGAGTATATGAAGAATATTTTAGAGCCAAAATTATACTTATATACTCCGATGCAAACTTATTATTCTGTAAGAGTAACTTCACTGCCGTCTTTATGAACATGATCATTCAAAATGCTGTCATGGACTCCTGGATTGGCTTCTACTTGGTTGGGTTAGTGGAAGGAGGGCCCAGTCCTGCTTGGAGTTATTGGTTCATAGTTTAAGTGCATGTAACAGGTGACTTGGTCACTTGATATGTATGTTTTATTTCGTTGTGTGTTCTTAAGAAAGTGTGTTTCACTTTAAATGTTGTTTCAGACAACATTGCTTCTAAAAGAATTCTTTGTCTGTTGTGTATTTATTTCCAACATGTCTTGAGGTAGGTCAAATTGAAAGAGAAAAGGTGAACGAACAAGGTTAGTAATTATAACTGAGCAGCCATCGTTGTTGTTGCTAATTGTAATATCACTCTTTATAATGTCTGCTATTTTGTTGTACATGATAAATAAAATTTAGCATATTCAAAGTTATCCTTATCTGCAAACTATCAAATGTCGGCAAGTGACAGTTGTTTTAGTGGTTGAAGCTAGCAATTACTTGTTTTACTTATGACATTCATCTGTTCAGGACTGCTTTACTATACTATTGGCTGATCCCATTCACTAGTTTCAGATTCTTACTTCTGACATAGAAAGAACTACTAAGGAAGTGATGTTGCATTTAGGGGGACAGAATCAAGCGAGTCAGGGCTGCATACAGAAACTGAATCTTGGTGGGGCAAATTTTTATAGACATTAGGAGGGGTAATGAATGTAAAAATACAGAGTCATAAGAGACCCTTGCAGTGCATAGGAACATATGAAAAGCTATGCTCATTTCATGTAGTAGAATCAAAATGTTTTAGGGGGTCCAAAGGCTTTTCTGGGGGATTCTAATACCCTACCCTTCTTTGCCCCACCCCCACCACCACCCCCACCCCCTAAATGCAGCTGCTGGCCATTCCTAAATAAAAGGATGCCAACTCAATAACATTTTGTCAGCTGGGAAAAAGATAGTGATTGAAATAAAACCATTCTATGGGAAGCTATTTGACTGTTACTTCAGTTGTTAGAGGTCAGGGAGATTACACATCCAGAACGGGGAAGTTTTGATCAAAGACATGGAAGTCGCCAATGTCGATACACCTAGGAGGATCATCAAGGCATCTAAGATGGACCAATTCAGGGAATGGGCTGACATCTATCTCGGTTGGACTCGTACAATGTTATGTCCAGTAATGGCATTGTTGGCATACTTGGTAGAGAAAAAAAGAATTTGAGGATGGCAAACCACTTACCATGCCACGACTAAGTGCATCAGGGAAAATCTGGGGTTAACAGCATAGGAATCTTAAACTTGGATCACAGATTTAGAATTGAGTGTTGCAGATCTGTCATTATATTGTGAAGGACTTCATCAGATGGAGGAGTAATGCTTTACTTCAGAATAGACTAAACTAACCTCACAGGATTAGCAGTGAAGCTAGCAACAAATTGTGACAATCAACTATGACTATTCGTACTTGAGCTATCTATGTACTGGGCTCCAAATGAATCTCTGAACCTGGGAATCCTAATCTCCTGGGAATCCTAATCCTGGGAATCCTACTCCTGGGATTGACTGATTTAGAATGGTCAAGAGAACTGTCTCCACTTTTCCTCCACAACCAGGTGTTGTAAGTAGTATAAGGGGCAATTTATAGGAATCAAAAAAAAAAAATAATAATAATTAGCGATAGCATATTATAATATGTTCATGTATATGAACATATGCCTAACAATTTTTGGTTCTCTTAGTTTGCTTTGCTTGTTCACCAGGACGTATCTAATATATATTTTAGTATTCCCAACTTATTATATAACCATTATTATGTGGTTATACTATGAAGAGTGAAAGAAACTTAACTAAGTGTAGTTTGCTAAATTAGTGTTTACACACATTGGTTTCTAGTTGCAAGTTCTCTGGCAAACTAAACATTATCAATGTCAACTTACTAAACCTGCAATGAGTTTAAACTGTATTTAAAGAATTAGTGATAATCAGAAGTATTATAGATCTGTTTGAGTGACTCAATAATGTATGTGGCTGTAGTCTTTATTATTACTGCTACACTTCAATATGTGGAAAATTCAAATGGGACCTTTAACGGCAGTCCACCCAGCTATGGTTCTTGTGACAACAGATTATCCTGTCCCTCGTGGTCTTACTGTAGTAACAACAGCACTTGTGAATGCTATGATCGAAATAATGTAGTCTTGTGTAGTGAGGATATGAAAGAAGGAGGTTTACTTCAGTGTTATTGCATAACTTGGAACAAGAAATTAAATGACACTGAAGAAGGCAATTGTATTTATAACTGCAAGAGTTCAACAGCAACTACTAGAGTTTAAATGGGGCCTACACTACCTTACCAAAAAATTTGACTGACTTGAATGCCCATATGTGTGGTACACTGAATCGTACTGGAACATTGTGCAGCAAGTGTATCCGCGGGATGCATATGAGAGCTTATTCTTATGACATGTCTTGTACTACATGTTCTGGAGGTTGGATTAATATTATACTGAAATATATCCTAGTCGCTTTTGTGCCACTGACAGTGTTTTATTTAATAGTCTTACTTTGTAAAATTAACATTCCATCTTCGAGGCTACAGGGCTTTGTGTTAGCTTGTCAAATGACTACATCACCTATCATACTCAGAGTATATGTTACAGCATTTACTACAGGACAAAACCAATAATATATACTGTACTGCAAACTATTGGTATTATATTTGGCATCTGGAACCTAGACTTTTTTCGCTTACTAGATCTGGATATATGCTTTCGTATATCTCCTTTAACTGTATTTTTTTTAGATTTTTTCATAGCTTTATATCCTTTCTTCCTTATTTTATTTACATGGTTGTTAATTCTGCTACATCATCATTGTTTTAAAGCAGTTCATTTTATGTGTAAGTTACCCATTTACTTGGCCAAGAAGTATGGTGGCAGTAACACAAACGATATAAAATCTTCCACTATAGCTGCTTTTGTTACATTCATACTCCTCTCGTATGTTAAAATTTTCAATGCTTGCTTGGACATTATTGCTCCTGTGACCATTCATAGAGGGAAAAAAGGAAAGCATATTGCTTTGTTCATGGATCCCAATTATTCCTATTTTAGCTATAGACATTTACCTTACACAATTCCTTCACTTTTCATATGCTTAGTTTTTATTGTAGGTCCAGTAGCTACACTGTTTCTATATTCTTATCCATTCTTTCAAAAGGGTCTTAACATGCTTCCACATCGATGGCAAATTTTTATTCGTTTAGTAGTGGACTCTGTGCAAGGTCGTTACAAAGATGGCACTGAGCCAGGTACAAGAGACTGTCGATGGTTTTCTACAGTTCCATTTATTCTTCGCTTTGTATTCTTTATGGTGATGATCTCATTCAACTTTAACACTGCTATGCTGCCTTACATAACTCAAGTATTTACTTTAGGAGCAATTGTAACTATATTGGTGGATCCATTCAAACACAATTTTAAGCTAATGACTAGCTATTTTGCCTTTTATTTGCTAATACTGGCCAACTTTTATATGCTATTGATTGGAGTGGATTACTTCTTCAGTGTTGTCAATTTTCTATATTGATACAAAAAATAGTAATTTGTCATACATATTTACATTAAAAATAATTTTTATGCTTATCAGTTCTCAGTCATTTTCTTTCTAATGTGTTATCATAAATAGCCAGTATTATTAAATTATATAATTGTCTAAGTTATGACACACTCAGAGAGCAGCAGGATTCCTTGAAACCCATCACATTATAGCTATCTTATTGTAATTGTTCAGGAGTGGATGAATGACTCTTATTGGCATCATAACTAACATGATGATTTTCACAACTAGTCTCAAAAACTTCTTTAAACTGAGGCCTGGATATTAAGTTAGATGTGATTCATGAAACAAAAGTAAAATGTGCAGGATAAGTAAAGCCAGAGAACTGCATTTCAAAAAGAGCAACAAGTATGCACTAAGTACAGTGTGGTTCAGATGATCTGTCCCATGTATGGCTTTCATTTTTTAAATGGCTCCATAGCATAAATAACAATCCTATTGATCTCTTATAATGTATGCTTCTTATGGGTTCTGTGAATAAACATAATTCCTATAATTCCATGAATGTACACAGTCTGTGAATGTTTTCCTCCTATTACCAGTAATTCTCAGGTAATATGACCTGCAGCATTACTATTAACGACGAAATAGGGTGGAGTACAAACACAGAACTTCCTGGATGAATAATGGCTAAATAAGAGGCTATCTTTACACAATGTTATATTACAGTTTTGCTATCGTAATAATGCCGTAGTATTAATGCTAAGGAAGCTACTACTTCTCGAGGGAAGCTGAGGTAAGTATGTAATTCCATATTTGTTAGCTAAATATGCAAAATTAACACTGGCCTTTCTTTTTTGTAGCTAAGGAGCTTGTTGTCAACAGTGACTGGTAAATTCAAACAGTCAGATTGGCTCAAATTTGGTACTACAAAAGTTACCACTGCTCAAGAAAATGAGGTAAAAAAGTAATTTTGTATTTGTGTGCTAAAATTGATTGTCTTTTGTTTTTGTAGGCGAGAGCTTGTTGTCAAGAATTCAAGGTAATTCAGATGGTCAAAGTAACTTCAATTTGATACTACAGAAGTTATCAATACTCAAGAATGATGTAAGTAGTAATACCATATTTGTTGGCTAAAATTACAAATAATAACACTGGTTTATTTTTTATCGTAGCTTGTTCAAGAGTTACTGGTGATCGAGAATATCAGAATGGTTGATCTTTGATACTACAAAAGTTACCATTAATCAGGTAAGAGAGTGATTTTGTATTTGTTTGCTGAAATGAAATGTCCTAACTGCTATTATAGTGTTTGCATGAAGTAATCTAAAAATAGTAACATATTATGTTACCTAACTATCAGGCTCGCTCGCCATTTGTGCTCAAGCACACCACTAGTTTATTTATTTATTTATATGTTTGGACGTATGTATGTCATTTTGTACTTTGACCCTCGCGTTTTTGTGTTAGTTATGTGGTCGACCCCGTCCCAAATTGCACTAAACAGAATCCTCTGGTTTATCGATCAGTACCCGTATCACCCTAGAAATTGAATTGTTTACCGTTTTGAATTCTTTTGCAGGTGCAGTTAAAACTTGAAAACTTAGGGACTTCCATTTATATTCGAGTTTGTGACGGTGGTAAGTCAATGCGCTCTTTGTCATGGTTATAAGCCGTGCGCAACAGTATTTACTTGAAAATGCATTGTCCACTAGATTAACCACGAAGGTAAGTCTGTGTAGGTGCATGTCCAGTTGTGTCAAAGCATTGTGTGTTACAACCACTACTTAGCTAAAGAATATCACAAAGAAAATGTTTAAATAACGTGTATTGTTTTGTTGTTGTTTTTTTACTTCAATTCAAGCAGTTGCAGAGAGTTGTTACTATGGCACTGAAATCCCTTTACCGTGTATGCAAAATTAAAAAACTGGACCTTATTTTCAGTAGCTTCAGCGGGGAGCGGTTACTATGGCATTGAAACCCCTTTACTGCATACGTAATTTAAAAACTCGACTTTATTTTAGTAGCTTGAGTGTTAGTTGTTAAAATCAATCATTTAACAATAGTGTCGTTTAAGGCTCGCTCGCCATTTGTGCTCAAGCGCACCACTAATAGCTAGATGATATAGTCTTTCATCAAAAACACTCACTCAGTCTTTCTTTTGATGCTTTAAATTATAAAGTTAGCTATATTCCCTTGGCTACAACTCAACAAAGATGTGCTTCAGAGACCATCACTAAGTATTCAAATAGTTGTTTTATTTTGATATTTTCAAGTTTGTTTAACTGATCACAACATGCTGAAAATCTATTCTAGCTAATGACCAAGAAAATCTCAGTTTAATTAATTGCCTACTCTCGAGAATAATAACTATAGTTATCATATTAGGCATGTCAAAGTATACTCAAGCTATTTCACAATCTAACCTAGGGACCGGGCACTGCCAGTAACTCAGAAGTATCCTATCTGAGAACAATTATTATTATTACTTGTATTTTTATACAAATTGTAATAACTTATTTATAATTACAATTATACATACTTTGAGGAATAGCTACTTAGATCTAAGGGCAGCACACACCTCTTCAGTTTAGATGGAAATGATTTGCTATTGCTTTGCTTAGTAGGCTGCTTAGTAGACTAGACATTTTTGATTGGGGTAAACAGGGTGGGAGCCCAAGCTAGGAAGATAATCCAGCAGCTGTAAATTTACTGTACCCTTTACTCAAACCAGCAGCTGTAAGTTGATTCTACAATTCTCAGTACATACATATACTGTGTACTTGACAGACAAGCTGATCCTTACCACACCTATAATGCAGTATTGAGGTTCCCAGTAGAGGGGAGTGCCCGAAACTAGGGAGTCTGGATAAGGGGAGTTTGAGTGTACAAAAAATGGTAGCTAAATCATTCATTGACAACCATAACAAAATCATAATTTAGTGTATAAGGTTGCTATTGGGAACAAGTTTATTAACTTGCAACATTCTTGTCAATTCTTTGTCAACTCTAACAGCAACAGAGTTTATACAAATTTTGTTATGTTATCAAGGCTTCCCCAAAGTGTTTTTGAAGAAGTACACCAGTAGTTGAGATGCCAGGCTCTCGAAAGCATCACGCACACCCAAACTGAAACTAACCCTGTTTTCTGTTTACAATTTAATGCTCAGTTCAAGTATAACCACGTGAGCTGTACGTTTTCAAACTGAACAGACATCAGGGGGTTGGGGCAGCAGCTGACTACCTTAATTATTCTGCAAGTCCCTCTCTTACGTTTTGGAATAACGAGTGGTGAGAGAATTGCAATAGAATGGTACTAGCATTAATTGTACTTATCCTACCTTCAGTTGCAATTGCTTGTAAGTAAAATTAGCTATTGACAAGGTGTCATTTGGATAGTTAGTGATCTTGATGTACCTGCTGCTGATGTTGTTTGTATATCTAGTAAATATGGAAGACTGCAATGTGACTGCCAATAGTGATGCAGTAGGAATACCTTATGATGCTGATGGCAGTAGAACAAGGCAGTACCGAGTCTATAGCTGCATATCAAGCAGCGTCAATGACAACTATTATGTTCACATGATCAGTATGTTCTACGCTAGTTCGTTCTACTTAAGGAATTTGGCTGATTACCCAACTTATACATCCAATGTGTGTATACAAGGGAATGGTTCACTCATAGATAAGCCTCTAATCATTGTATTGGCAAACTACGGATCAACTCAGTGGATTCTCCACATTCCACAAGGAATGGTCGTGAGCAAAGTCATACTGGTGAATCTCTTACAAAATTAGTGTTATATGAACATAAATTGTATTGATTGGAAAGTATTATAATTAATATTCTTGTATTTGCAGAGTTCCTTTTACGGCGGTTCAGTCATATTCCCAAACGGTCAGGCACCTCAAGTAGAGTGGGGTCCAAGTCGCTATTATGACTTTAGATTTAATTATAATCTCTTAAATAATTACCAATTTATCTCTGACATGTTTGGTCCTATTTCGTCCTTTACTGGAACATATTCATCTAATACTTGGATTTTGAACCTAGACAGAAGATTGTTCAGTAGTAGTATTGAATACAACGAATGCATGCTTGTCACAGGTATGCAATAATATACATTTTTGCTGATGCAAGGGGGATGTTGCTACTGCAAAGGGAATGTTACTAATTAGTCAAAAAATAAGCTATTTTTGGGGTGTGGGTACAATTGAGACTTTATGCACTCTATGCTACCTAGACCCTCGCTTTTGAACAAGTATGTAATTAGATAGAAATTTTTTAACCTAAGGGATCTAGAAAAAAGCAAAAAAAAAAAAGAAAAATCTTGGTCATCTCTGGGAATCGAACCCAGGGCCACTGGCTTCAGCCATCAGTGCTTTAACCACTGAGCTACGACTACCCTCAACTTCCAACACCTTCACATTTTTCCTTTATACTGTTGAGTAGTACCACTTGCTGCAGTCTCATACTCCACAGACCACCAATTATGTGCCGTAAATTTTTTTCCTTTGCATTTTTCCAGACCCCTTTATGTGAGAAAGTTTCTATCTCGTTTGTTTGAAGGGTCAGAACTTGATAATTGTGACGATAAAGCCTTTTAAATCCATAAATTATGGCTCCTCTCCAGAGGGAGAGGTGTTTCCTGTCGACACCAAAAAGGTGTTCTGACGGCACATCATTGGTGGTCTGTTGAGTATGTGCAGCAAGCGGTACTACTCAACAGTATAAAAGAAACCTGTGAAGGTCTTAGAAGTCAAGGGTTGTCATAGCTCAGTGGTTAGAGCACTGGTGGCTGAATGAAGCCAATGGCCCCGGGTTCGATTCCTGGAAACGACCAAGATTTTTCATTTTTTTCCTTTGCTTTTTTCCAGACCCCTTTAGGTGAGAAAGTTTCTATCTAGTTTGTGTGAAGGGTCAGAACTTGATAAGTATGTAATTACATCAAAAAAGCATTCTAAAAAACAAAATAAAATTGGAGTCTACTATGCTTGTATTTTGTATTTATTGGGTTCCAGAAATCCTTTAGTGTTTATATTATAGCACCTGTGTACTTGTTCGAAATCTAAAATTTGTGCATAGTCGAAAATTGGACACAATTTAGATTAAAACAAATACTGCTTCTCCAAACTGAATGCTACCATATCTATTGTTTCAGTTAATGTTGATGGCTGCAGCATTGTATCCAACAGTCCTAACACAGCAGGGGAGCACTCTAGAATTAGCCGTCGATACTCCACTTACAGTTGCTTGTCAAATGAAAGCAACAACAACTATAACATTCACGTAATTAGTGTACACCGAGCTTCTGAATATTACTCAAGTTACAATTCCTCCGCGGTATCTCTGAATGTAAATGGACCCTTGCCTGATAAGCCGCTCATCCTAGCATTTGTGAGCTATGAACCAGTCCAGTGGATCCTACACATACCAGAAGGAGTGGTTGTGAGCAAAGTTATACTGGTAAGTCTCATGCTTGACATTAAAAAAAAGTAGATAATAAATTCAAAGTTCAAGAGAAATATATTCATTTATTTACTTTAGTTCAACCATCTTTTTTTTTTGTTTAAGTGGCAACTTTTCTAGGCACTATTAGTGTTTTGTCTTAGCCATTCTATCATTTGTAAGTCTTCCTATATACTGCTAGTTAGATTACCACAATTTAGCCGTTCTTGCTTATTTCATAGTTGGTTTGCACTTCTTGGCATTAAATTGCATATACAAATTTGATGAGTAGCAGAAATTTAAAGGTACTAGTCAGGACATTGACTGGTGTGCAGCGGGACTCATGACAAGAAGTATGATATTGATACTAAAACCGGTACAGCTGGGACATATGTAAACACCAATAGCCATCAAGCTCTAACCACAACACAAATCATAATACTGTTGCAGGTAGTTTGCATGTGCTCATTTTGTACTTAATTGATCACGTAAAAGGCTCACTTAGTTTATTCTTTATTCTTGAGTATTTACTGTACATTATCAGTAAGGTGGATAAGATGATTTTTATCCATAAAATGACTGGACTACTGTTCTAAGTAGGTCACACATTAGCATTATAACAAACGTGCACAACACACGTCAAGCAAAATGCTAGCAACACAATAATATTCTGACTTCATTGGAAATCATATATAGAGACAACATCAAAGGAAAACAGTATATTACAGCTATTGCACATAATGAACTTTAATAGTTATAAAACTTTATCTCAAATTATGTTTCAAATATTTACAATGGCCACCATTAGCATTGTATTTGATATTTCAGTGAATCAAAAATAATGTCCTCGAAAAACTTGTTGCCATCATTGAGCTATTGCCAACATAATGAAGCACCAAAGGTGTGAACCCTTAGTGTTACTACAATTTAGCTAGCTAGCTATCACAAAGACTCAAAGAATAAATTTTGGTGTAGTATCAATATGTCAATATGTAACTCATACAAATCTATATGTAGCTTGTTCAAATCTATACAAGCTCGTGCAATGAAACGGTAGATGTAAATGCCCCATCTTCATAAGAAAAGACAAACATGCAAAAGACACTCGCATACCAGGTAGATTCAACGGGGAACTCCAACCCCAGGACTCCTGTAAACCACCTAGAATATGAAGCAAAACTACCACAGGCAGTAAGTTAATTGCTCACGTGAGTACAGCATGACAATAGAAAAAATAACTTGCATTGTATGGAAAAACAAATTAACTTTCTGAAATAAACAGTCGAAACAAAAAAATTCTGGCACATTAAAAGAACTTAAATTGTTTAGTGCAACATTTTGATGCTTTGTTTTAATCTTCAGGAGACCGCCCACTTCAAAATCCACTATTAATTGTGTGACTGACAGACTGACCGACTGACTTCTTTTTCTTTTTCGTGACTTTTGACTAACTTAATTTTCTTGACAAAGAAATTGTGTAACCATTCTAAAGAATTATACTACTACAAGCAAATCTTCTTTAATTCAATCTTCATAAGTGCCTACAGTTCTTCCTACCATTATTAGTGGGTGTTGTGTAACAACTCTTTTGTGGTTGTAATGAATAATGGTGTCAGCATGTCTTCCTGTACACTTTAGTTCACAAACTATCTAAGATACAAATCAATGGAACTAATGTAAAATGTTCCAAGTCACACAAGAATATTCAAATGATTATGAATTAGTAATTCAAAAGTTCAAACTAGCAAAAAGGAGCCTAATGTTGCCACCTTCAGTAACATAGGTAATTTTTTATATTTTGCAGTACTCGTATCATTTCAGTACTGTTTTGTTCTCTGGAGCTGAGGCCCTTCAAGTGGAGCGAGGTCCGAGGCTATATGGATATGGAGCTGACAGTAAAAGTACCAGGAGGCTGCTGAGATACATTTCTAACGCATATGGCCCTGTGGCTTCTTTCACTGGAACACCTGAAGCAAGAGATTGGATATTGACAATCAAGGCAACACACTTTAATGAAAGTGCAGGACCAGCTACTCTTCCAGTATCACCTGTTGTATCAACTAATAGTAGGTTTTACAAGTTTTACAATAAATAAAGCATTATTTATATTTTTATAGAGCACGCTGTGGCACCTGACATACTAACTTTTCAAAAATTAGGAGTGCAGTAGCATAAGTTAGTTTTTGTTGGCTTCCCTCTACTGCTCTCCTTCTTCCTTAGCCATCCCAGTTTTTCTTATTCCTCTTTTCAACTCATGGATTCCCTTCTCCTCCTCTGTCTACCTCTCCTGCTCCTCAGTATCTCTGCCCTTTCTGTATATTTTCTTTCACTTTTTTTTTCATTGAAGTGGTTACATCAGTCAGCTTTTTCTCACCTGCTTCTATTTTATTAACCCTTGCATTTTTCTGCTTCTCTGTCTTTCTTATACCCATATTGGTTAGCCATTGTAGATGAACATTCTTTCATAACTCTGTTTAGTGGCACAGAGTTCAGTTTTTATAGGATATATTAGGTTAATTGTTAGGTCCCGATGGTTTAAATGGTTTGTGTGCAGTCCGTAGTTGACGGTCGCAGGTTTGACACTGAGATAGAAGCCTTTTTACTGCCATTTTTTCCATTTTGTCAAATGTGATTTTTCAATTCAGGTAATGATGGTGATGTTGCTTTACCTACTCTGATCATCATATGAATTATTCATTGTTATTATTACTATCACATTATTTATGTTGTTGTCACAACATCACTACTGCTGACTGCATTCCAATTAGCAAGTTGTTAATGAGTACAATTTCATAGTATGAGTGCATGTCTATAGAGAAGAGAAAGAGAGTAAAGTATGTAGCAGTAGGACAGAAATTGAAGGTTAAAACATCATGTGAAAATGTTAGTGTATCCTCTTTTTTTTGGGGGGGGGGTGTTTTTAGCTGGTTTAGTTGTTGTTTTTTTGTTCTTTTTGTATGGTTGTCACCATCTACTACTGCTTTATACTTACAGTTTGGTACTTCTGATTGGTCGTTTTTGTTAGGTTTCATTTTTTTCTCCTAAAATTGTATTTGGCTGCATAAGATATATTGTGTATACTTACACCTAGCAAGTGTTTTCATCACACAAATATTAGGGACATGAACTTTAATATTCCTTCTTAATAGAAATAATGGTTGATAGTTCTACCTATAATTTAGGTTAAATTGTTTGTTTGTTTTAAGTATAGCTTACAGCAGTATAGAAAAATCTTTTAGCATGGGGGGAGGGGGGGGGGTTTCAAGGGCATGTGCTTTTTTGTGTTTAACAATGTTCATGTGGCAAATGACCCCTTTCGATTGTTACCCAAAAAAATATGGGTGATCCCTAGCCCCCCGAACCCCCGGTACTAACGCTGCATTTTAAACTTTGGCAACAAACTGAGATAAGATAGTGCAACTAAACTAATGTTTTCCTTTTAACTAAGTCACAGAGACTGCTTAAATTCCTATCACTCAAGGAAATTAATATCTCAACACATACCACTTTTTCGAAGTTAGATAGTGATAATGCTAAAGAAATATTTAGTTTGATTCTCATACGTTCCTACTTTATTCTTTTACGTAGCTATTTTGCCTTTTTTATCATGCAGGTCAACAACAAAATGTTGTAATTACTTCTATGGCTGTGGCAATAGCTGTACTGGGCATTTGTTCTTGCTCACTAATTATTGTTGTATTTTGTTTAGTGTTCCATAGAAACAATGGTAAGTAATTTAATTAATGGTAGTCACCTTAATAGTGTAACTATTAGCAAATTATCCTGTTTTATCAGCTAAAATAAAAATTTAACCCGACATTTCGACTGCCAAAATGCTCTTCAGGGGTCAAGAGGACTCCAGCAAGAAGTTGCAATGTCAGGTTAAGTTTTAATTACATAATATAGGCTGTTAAAATGAGAATATTTGCTATTATTATTCTTTTTCAGCTGAATGATAATAATAATAATAATAATAATAATAATAATAATAATAATACAATAATAATAATAATAATAATAATAATAATAGCAAAATTGTATTCCCCTTAATCTAAAGATGAGACTTCACCAAAAATCATTCTAATTATTTAAATGAGGTCCAACTTTAAACTGTGGAAAGATTTAGTAGTTCATATTTAATGGAGAAATTTTTTTAAATTTCTAAATATTCACTACCAACTTGGTAATAAGTGTCTATTTTATGTGTGTGTTTATGTGGCTATTAAATGTGGTTATTAAGTGGGTGTGGTTTTGTATAAATTAAAAAAATTGATTCAAAGTAACCCCCCTTGAGCAGGTCTGGCTACAGATTTGTTTACGGCTGTAAAGAAGAGAAATACAAAATTGGTATCTCATCTTTCCTAGCAAGAAGCTTAGATAGGCACATATATGATTCAGGAAAAGAATATTGTATATTGACAGACAAACATTTGGAAGGGTGTCGACGGACATTAGAAGTGAAGAGGTAGGGAAGGCCAGGAAAAAGTGTTGCTCTGGAAAGTCCAATGTATAATTAAACAAATTATTACACTACAGTACAATATGGGGGTTTCATTTCACTCTCACACTTGCATTTTCAATGCCTTCAGCTTGTGAAAATACTCACATGTGCTCATGAATATCTCCCCGTATTGTAAGCCGACTCGTAGAATAAATATTACATACATAACTGAAGTTGCATTTAATTAATATGATTTTTACTTTTCTAAAGGTGCAAAAGCAAAGGCTACTGCAAAACAAGTTGTTCAAGCTGCCATGTATGAAAAAATCAAGATCAAGATGGAAAATACTAAAATAAAATATGATGCCCAGTGCAATTTTACCGTCAACTGACATTAAGCCGAAGAAGAATATTGCCTATGAAACTGTATTATATCCCACAATAATTTAATGGTAATGTTTAACCTAAAGAACTAAGAGTGTAAACTCTCGGCACTAGTTAGTTTGTTCAATAATTTGTTAATAAAGTGACTACTGTTGAATAGAAAAGTTAACTACATTTTTAGCTTATGACAATAATGGTGTTGCTTCATTAATAAATATTATTCAACTTAACAATTTCTTTCTCAGCTTTCTTTAATTATTTGGATCTATTCTCTCTCTTTCACAGGCCCTTTTAATTAAACTGATTAAAAACTGCCACTGACCTATGATAACCAGCCAGCAACAAAACACTCCAATTATGTATTTATGCTGTTATGGTTATTTCTATGTTACATTCTCAAACACCATTGGAATTTTTTCAAAGACTCTTTTTATCCGTGGAAATTTTTTTATCCATGAAAGAATGTTAGTTCTGTTGCAGAACTCGTGTGTGTTAAGCAAACTGTCCTATTCTGTATTGTTTAAAAACATGCCCACGAAATAGAGAGAATCTATCTAAATTTTAAATTATCTAGCTAGCCAGCAATTATGCTAACTATGGTTTAGAATGGACAACTTTAGTCTAACAGAGTGAGGAAATCACTGATGTGGCTTTTCAGCATCCAATAAAGTCCATGTGTGATAACCACAGGAGCATTTGGACTTTCTGCCAAGAATGTTACACAACATTTAGGACACACTTCATTTAATAGCAGGCACATTTACAGTTGATGAAAGAATCTCACCTCCAGCAGCAGAAACCTCCTACATGAATACATCAGTTGAAATAATCAGCTAGAGCTGGGAGTAGTAAAACTTGCATGTTCACATGAGCACTCATAATTCTGAATGGCAAGTAACAAATAAATGGGTGTGGCCATATAGCACTCATCGTAATGCCTGCCATTTGTCTCGTTTTCTGAAAAGTAAGCCTAAATTGTAAAAAAAAAGGCACATTAAAGGGACTTTTCTCAAGGAATTATAATCCACCATCTTTGAGGTCACTGTTGACAGAGTAAATTAATAAATGACAAAGAGACTACTATAACCCTCATATGCATACATGCTGAAGGTTAATGACAAAATTTGTATGCTATAGTTTATGTATTGCAAAATGAATTGTAACTGCCGTAAAAAATAGAGCACTACGAGTGCAAGCCCTAAGCATTAGTTAACAAATGCAAAAATTTGCTAAAGAAGTCACTGTTGTTCAATAACCAAGTACTTAAATTTTCAGTTTTAGTTTTGTTCTATTAATGAATACAAATTTTAGCTTGTCCATTGTAAATTGGCCTGCTTGCATCTCAGGGCTTCATTCAGGCATTTCAAGGGCTTTTTTATGGGCATAAATGTTTAGAACCAACACTTACACACCTGGGACTGATCCATACTTTCTAAAGTTGTTTTACAAGCATGATACTTAGCAATATGGTTTTTACGACTGTCAGTAGGTCAGCTGAGATCTTACAAGTGATAGATAGAGGGACTTCTTAATGTTTATGGGTGATGTGCAAGGAATTGTTCGCCTAATTAAATACATAGACCAATAAGCTTTACTGCATATTTCTTTGATGTGGACAGACCAAGATAAAGAATGACAGATTACTATAACCCTCTCGCGCATACACAATGAGGGTTAAATATAATTGTGATGTAGCGTCTGATATATATTTTTGACTCTTCCATAATCTGTGACTCTACAATACAATGCTAATTCATGGCATTTAAAAAAGAATAAGGATTGTAAGCACAATTTAAATAAGTGGACTGCTACATGTGCCTCCTGCCTGGTCTTGCTAGCCAGACCTTTTACCTAACCACTACACAGGGAAAGGGTCTGGTGACTGGTGTCTGTCACTCTGTTTCCTCCTCCAGAATCTGGAGGAGCATACTTTCTATGTGCGGGGGACAACTTTTGCATGTGAATTTTGAGTGTTAGACTTAGCCGCTGCGTTCAGTCCGGAATTGTATATTCTATAGCTGCCGCACCTGGGAGAATCATGGCTGTGACCTACTTCGAAACATTTAGACCTTGAAATTGCTATTTCTCGAGCTGCTGACTCTCTCAGGCTGTATTCTGAAAAGTGAGCAAGAACAATGCTTGAAAAAAAATTTGTAGCTGATAAAGATGTCTGCTTCGCTGACTATTGGTTTTGTTAAGTCTCTCTGCTACATACTACTGCATTGGGTAGAAACATCTGTCCACAAGAATAGCATAAGGAATGACTTACGTACACGTTTAGAGGCAGCTTTGATAACATTCTTGATCATTACCGCAAACCTTTCACAAATTCCTGTAAAATGAGATTGGTGCACGATGGACACCAGACCCTTTCCCCACGTAGCTGTTAGGTAAAGGGTCTGGCTAGCGAGACTACCTTCTGTCAATGCCTCTATAATATTTTGTTATCCCAAGGTATTCATTTTACAATTAACAAAATGGACTATTCAATCAGTGCTCTCAAAGTGCTTTTTCCAGATAATAATTTTTTTGCTCACCATTGGTCGAATGTGACCCAGTCCACTAAATAAGGTATATAGACTCCATACCAAGAATGCATCTAACTAACAGGCAAATTCATTTGCTACCAAATCAGGTACAACATAAATGGAAATAGATGAAGTGAATACAAGTGCCATGGTACAGCAGGTACAAGCAACTTCGTTTTTTCCTGGAGGAATACAATTATAGATGAAACAAGTTAAGTGCCATGGTATGGCAGGTACTTGCTAGTTATATTAGTGAACTGTTATCTTCATTATTTGCAAATCAAAGAATATAACAAGGTGCTTATACCTGTATTGAATTCGGAAACATAAAATTTAATATAGTGATGTGCTTTAGCACAAATGGCGAGCAAGATATTGTGTTCAAAGTAATTCAAACCACAGGGTAGCTAAAACATTAAAATTTTACCTTAAATCTGATGATAGCTTTTTATTGCCATTACAAATCTGTATGCAAAATACAAAAAGGCTACAATTATTTAGTTTGCTTCAAGTTAATGTTCTAGCTCCTATTCACCTAGTTTAGAATGACATTAAGTAGCGATTGAACAGTTAACATTATATGGAATTACTATATTGCTTCAAGTTTCTATAGTTGTAGCTTCAGCAGCATCTATTTTCAAGAATAAGCCATTCTGACTATCCTAATAATCAGTACAGTTCCTGACAAAAAACACTCAAACTACTTTAAAAAAATGAAGCACCAAAGGTGTGAACCCTCAGCACTATTTAACACTACCTAGCTATTACAATAATATAATCTCCTTCCAAAAGAACAAGCAATCTGTTAGCTTTTTTAATGAGGCATCAAACTAGCTCGACCAATGAAAAATGTTACATGGAAACGCTGTGTTCATAAGAGAAGAAGCTAAACTAGCCAGTAACACTTACCGTTAAGCATATTTCAACGCGTAACTTCACTTCTTTCAACTCCGTTAACTTCCCTGAGCATAAATCAAACTACACCGCTGGCTGCAAGAAATTATTTGCTCACGTGATTATGACGTGACGCTAGGGTTGTTGCCCATGAAAGCTGGTACCTACTATGGAGCTGCTGAAAGCTTCGCGTTTCCTCAACGATTAGCCCAAAATTAAAAAAAAGTAGCACAATAAAAAGTCAGTCCTGAGTAAGTTCATACCTAAATAAACTGTTAATTGTCAGTATTCTCCAAAATCAGAGCATGACAGACAGACAGACAGACAGGACGACTACTATAACCCTCTTGTGCATGCAAGCTGAGAGTTAATGATCGAGCTTTATAATTACATTACAGATACAAGGCTTTCGATGCCATAGTAACTACTTGCCACAATAATTTGACTTGAAAAAAGGCATTTCTAAAGATAAACAAGATTTGCTTACTGAAGAAAAAAAAATACAGGGTGGAATCTTATAAAGTTGTGTAAGGGCAGCTGATGTATTTGATAGCCCCCAATACTGTTTTGCTCAATCATCATCAAATATTTGTGTAGGGAGTTGGGTCTCTGTGATCTAACAGGAGGAAAGAAAGTTTGTAGCCTGGCATACTAGGCAGGAGTGGCCTAGCCAAACAAGAATTGTTTATTCTGCTATATTATCACTTCAAAATTAAAATTATTAATCAAATTCTTTATTGTTTAAAAAACCTGTAAAAGAGAGAGAATACATTTAATGATGAGTTTTAAAAAAAAGGCTGAGAAAGGAATTGTGTAGTTATAAATTAGTAGGGTAAAAAAATCCACAGATGAAAAGAACCTTAGAACAAAAGAAAATTTCCGTTGGTCTGTTGAGAGTGAAACAGTATTAATACAGAATTGAAATGTTAGTATGTTGGTCTGTTGAGAGTGAGACTGCCATAGCAGTACCCTTAACAGTATAAATACAGGATTGGAGTGTTTGTATGCTGGCTGGTTTTCGTAGCTCAGTGGCTAAGCACTTGTGTATTAAGCAAGCAGTCCTGGGTTTGATTACCATGTTGACCAAATAATTTAAATTTTGTTGTATAAAAAAGCCTGTGAAAGAAAGAAAATACATCTAATGATAGTATAGTAGGCATAACAATGTTAGGTTAGCTAAGTCTTGGTAGCGTGAGAACAGCTGCAGTGGTATAGGGTTTGCTATTGCGAGATGAAATCCTGCAGTTAGGCATAAGATCCAAAGAGTCACAGGAGAATGATCAGGAAGGAGTGGGAAGGACGACCAAGGTGGAACTTCTTGCTAGTTTGGAGGATATAGAAACCTAGGAAGTCAGATATAGTGCACATGGTGAAAGGCTTGATGCCCTTTCTCAGAATACAAGCTGGTGATTTTGTGTGTTTTCAGACTTTCTGTGGGTGTTTCAGCTGTGGAGCAGGAAAACCGGGACTCAGACGATCTGAGTCTGGTGCTTTAAGCACACTACAAAAAGAGGAATGAAAGAGATGCTTCAATGTGGGGTAACTGCTTCACTCTGTTTGAGTAATGGGAACCCGTGAAAACCCGGGAATGAGTGCCTACAGAGAGCAACTCCTTGACCATGATACCATATCCCTGAATGGATCCCAGCGTCACCCATTCTAGTAGGAAAAAGAGCCTCTGAAACACTATAAATCAAAAATCACATTATACTCTGGGGCTATACTGTTTACAGCTATGATTATGATTACTCCATTCCACTTGCATCTAAACCTAAGCCTTACCCTTCTATGTTGCCTATTGACCTCCTCGATCTTGCCCAGGTCTAGCTACTATGTGCCAATTGTTGTTGCATTAGCAATACAGGGTCATAGTTGGCAGGCAATATAGTAAGGGCATGGTGTGACAGTCAGTTAGTGTTGAACTTAGCCTGCAGGAAGCCAGAAAACATGCATCTCAGAAGGAGCTTGGCATTATTGGAGGAAACGGAAGGTTTTCATATAGTCTCTCTAGAGACAGAGCTCAGTTGTTTGCTGCAGGTTTTACAGGAAGGACACCAGTAAAGATTCCAGAGGAGGTCCTGAAGCTGGTGGCAAGAACTGAGCCAGACCAGAACTCAATTAGGTACAGGAAGTGTTGTATGGTAAAAGGAGCGCATCCATTAATAATATTGGGAGCACAGTTTGTTGCAGTGCTAGCTATAAAAGGGATGCAAGCTCAGTAACATGTAATCTTGCACGTGTAAAGCATGCCCAAATTGAGCTGGGTGAACTTGACCACCACTTAAGTTTAAGATTTTCATGCTGCTAATCCTATCTTTTTCCCCCAGGTTTTTTTTTTACGTGCTGCACTAGCCGTGACCTGGTAAGTGGTTTGCCACCCTCAAATCCTCTTTTTCTCTACCTGGTATCCCAACAATGCCATTACTGGGCATAACATTGTACCAGTCCAACCCAGATAGATGTCAGATGCCTTGATGATCCTCCTGGATGTATCAGCATTGGCGACTTATACATCTTGGATCAAAATTTCCCTATTCTGGAGCTGTAATCTCCCCTGCTTTCAAACAACTGAAGTAACAGAGGCAAAAAGCTACCCATACAATGGTTCCATTCCAATCACTGTTTTTTCCCAGCTGCCCCATAGTTTCAAGAGTATGCTGAGTGCCTGACCTGATCCTTGCCATCTTGCTCCTCTCTAAGCCTTCTGGTGCTCCTCAGAACCTGCACCAGCCTTGGCATGCTGCCCCAATCCTAGTTTTTAGAATTGAGTATTGCAGATCTGTCATTAGGGACTTCGGCAGATGGAAGAGTAATGCCTTCCAGAAGAACTTCAGAATAGACTGTACTAACCTCGCAAGATTATCAGTGAAACTAGCAACGAAGTGTGAAACTAACTATGATTATTACTTGAGCTATCTATGTACTGGACTCCAAATGAAATTCAGAACCTGGGAAACCTATAATCCTAGGAAACCTAATCCTGGGGTTGACTGGTTTAAAATGGTCAGGATAACTGCCTCCACTTTGTTTTAAGTAGTTCATAAGGGGCAATTTATGGGGATGAAATTAAAAAAATATGGATAATTAGCCATATATGAATATGAACATATGTCTAACATTTATTGGTTCTCTTAGTTTGATTTTCTTGTACACCAATACATATCTCATATATGTTTTTATTATATCACCATTATTATGCCAAGTTGCTTTTAAAAGTGAAAGAAGCTAAAAAAATATTGCTAAGTGTAATTTGCTAAATTAGTGTTTACACACAATTTGTTTCTGATGCAAGTACTCTGGCAAACTAAACATTATCAATGTCAACTTACTAAACCTACAATGAGTTTAAACTGTATTTAAAGAATTAGTGATAATTAGAAGTACTATAGATCTGTTTGAGTGACTCAAGAATGTATGCGGCTGTAGTCTTTATTATCACTGCTACACTTCAATATGTGGAAAATTCAAATGTTAGCCTTAATGGCCATTCACCTAGCTATGGTTCTTGTGACAATAGATTATCCTGTCCCTCGTGGTCTTACTGTAGTAACAACAGCACTTGTGAATGCTATGATCGAAATTATGTAGTCTTGTGCAGTGAGGATATGAAAAAAGGAGGCTTACTTCAGTGTCATTGCATAACTTGGAACGAAAATACAAATGAGACAGAAGAAGGAAATTGTCTTTATAACTGCACGATTTACAGCAGAAACTACTTCAGTTTAAATGGGGCCTACACTACATTAACAAGAAACGTGACAGACTTGAATACACAAATGTGTGGTCGACTGAATCGTAAAGGAACATTGTGCAGTCAATGTGTTGATGGGATGCATATGAGAGCTTATTCTTATGATATGTCTTGCACTACATGTTCTGGAGGTTGGATTAATATACTGACATATATCTTGGTTGCTTTTGTGCCACTTACAGTGTTTTATTTGATTATCTTACTTTGTAGAATTAACATTCCATCTTCTAGACTTCAGGGTTTTTGTAATAGTTTGTCAAATGGCTACATCACCTATGATACTGTGAGTATATGCTACTGCATATACAATAAGCAAGAAGCCAATGACATATACTGTATTGCAAGTTTTGAGTACTATTGTTGGCATCTGTAATCTAGACTTTTTTCGCTTAATAGATCTTGATAATATATGCTTTCGAATAGCTCCTTTAACTGTGCTCTCTTTAGATCTCCTCGTTGCTTTATTCCCTTTCTTCCTTATTTCAGTTACATGGTTGATAATTTTGCTGCATCATCATAACTTTAAAGCAGTTCATCTCATGTGTAAAGTACCCATTTATTGGGCCAACAAGTGTGGTAACCATAATAACTCAAAGGATATCAAAACTTTCACAATAGATGCTTTCGTCACATTCATGCTCCTCTCATATGTTAAACTTTTTAACGTCTGCTTGGATGTCCTGGTTCCTGTGACAATACACAGGGTGAAGAACAAACACCGTATTGCTTTATTAATGGATGCCTCTCTTTCCTATATTGGCTACAGCCACTTATTTTACACAATTCCTTCACTTTTGATAGGCTTAGTGTTTATTGTAGGTCCAGTAGTCACACTGTTTCTATATTCTTATACATTCTTTCAAAAGGTCTTAACATGCTTCCACATCGATGGCAAGTTTTTATTCGACGATGGTTTTCAACCATACCATTTATTCTTCGCTTTGTATTCTTTATAATGATCTCCTTTACCTTTAACACTGCTATATTGCTGCCTTACATAACTCAAGTATTTACTTTGGGAGCAATTATAACTAAATTAGCTGATCTATTCAAACACAATTTCAAGCAAATGACTAGCTATTTTGCCTTTTGTTTGCTTCTATTGGCTAACATATATATGCTATGGATTGGAATGGATTACTTTTATATATCGGTCACTGTTCCTGTTGAGTTAAATTTCATGGTATTGATAATCATAGCGGTGTTTTCAGGATTATACCCTGTTGTTCTTGGCATTGCCTGGATTTACAGTAAAATGATAATTATATTCAGTTGTATTGTATAGTAACATTAAACTCTTAGAAACTCAAACAATTTTTTAATGCAGCTATAAATAGCATGTGAATTCATAACATACAACATGTTATTGTCTGTATTGTGACATTGTGACATTGGCACGACCGCAAGCGTGGTAATTGAGGAATGCATTTAGTACTTTACCGGAAGCAATTTATAAGTCATGTGAATCCAAGGAAAAAGGGGCGGTAGCACAGGTGCCCATTAATACTGTAACTATTGTAAGAAAGAAATTTAGTGAAGTTTATGGAGTTTTTCGGGCGCTGTACACCTCATCTCGTCTGTTTTCAATTATATTTGTTTCTTACGCGCAGATAATGTACAGCTGATGGAAAACGCAAACTGGTGGGGCGTTCTTCTAAAGAGTCAGGATTAAAATCAGTCGATTCTACCTACTGTGTCCTAAGTAATAGTTAGAGCATACGCGCTCAGGTACTGGTGGATTTAGTGCACTAAATCCACCAGTACCTGAGCGCATGCTTTAACTATTGTAGAACCCGTTTACCCAAAGCCGGCCCAGTTTCCACTAGCAACTTGGTTTATCAGCATTTTCGCACAAATATGGCGGTGTCAAGCGAATTTCCGGCCCAAAATACAAAATCAATTAAAATTCAATTGAAGCACACCTGGCAGGTTTACTTTAGCATTGTAGCTGCCAGCTGTTATCTCCAGATCTAACTCTACCCTGGGCTGCTCAGCTCTGTGGTAAACAGTTAAGCAGCTAGCTACGGTGAGCTTCAGCAGGAGAGTTGTCCGAACTAGGGCTGGTCCCTATAGGTCGGATATGAGAGGGTAGTAGACCCTCACATATCATATCCAGGCCTCACACAGCTTTATCCGGCCTATTCTATTAAACTAAAACTCAAAAATAGCAATACCCCAAGAATGGTTAGTATGCACAGTTTATATACCTAAAGGCAAAAAATAGTGCCTTACCAAGTTAGTACACCTAGTAACAATATAGCAACGGGTTCTAAGAAATATTATGATATTCACAGGATTCAGCAATACAGCACTGTTAACTTGTAGCTAAAGTTATTAGACTTCCTTGTTAAATAAAATTATCAATTTTTTTTAATTTATAATATGTATATGAAAATTGTTGAAATGATAGAATTAAAGTAGTACACATACACAAAATATAGTTGTGATCCGAGTTGAAGGTGGAGTGCTGCCCGAGTTGGTCCTATAAATCCTTACAATAAACTGCATCTATAGTAGTGATGAAAAGGAATTGGCATAAACACGGCTTTGACAAGTACACAATTTAACTGAAACAGCTTAAGTGTGGCTGTATTACAAGTTGCTAGCTAAATGATAACTATATTACTGAAATATATTGTCTATACGGCATTTGAACAGGTAGACAAAAAATAATCTTACCAACATCCTATCAGGTGGTCCTGTACTCTCTGCGACAACAGAATACTCCGCCTATCCTGTTTCCACACGGCAACCTAAGCTAATCGCGATAAAAGCTAGAAACGCAGCAATCTGAGGAGAAGCCGCTCATTGTTTACAAAATTCTTAATGAAGACGGTCCGCGTGATCAACCGCGTGACTAAAAGCGGGCGCGTTTTGAGCGGGAAACCTGTGGTTTTTGCTATTCCCATAGATTTTTGTATTAAGTTTTGGAATAGCACTTTCTCTCCGCTTTTGGAGTATACTGAGGAAATATTTTTTACCGTTTCGGCGCGAGCTTTCCAGTGGTGCAAACCCCGAATGCGTAGCTAACTGCTTCCGTTCTAGAGTTATTCAAGTTTTTCTTGGGCCAACTCAACTTGGACATACTATAGTGTATGATAGAAAGAGAAGGATTCCATCTACTCTCTCTTAACCTAATTTTCCACTGTCAATTTTTAGCTATAGAGATACTGAAAGGTTCATTTGATGTGATCAAGCCATGAGTTCAACCCTAGTTTTCTTTAACTGCCGACTCATTTAGTTGCATATATCCTATTTAAACTAGGCAAACTCAAAACTGTATATACGATTGATTTTTATTGTAGCTATAAAATGATTAGTTGGGTATTCAGAAAACGGACATTAAATTTCATGTGTTACTTGTATTCTTATTTATGCTGGACAACTTTTTTTTCCTTGTGTCAAAAAAAAATTTGATGCTAAAAATTTAGCTATTTGGTTTAGCTGTTTTGATGAGGTTGGATGGTCCATTGTTGGTTGTTAATGCAGTACTTGTCTGGGTTTCCACAGCTGCCATGTCAGCAAATGTTTATCACATTGGGTTGCAGTCATTATACACAAAGAACAGTTTGTGCCTACTATCTGTAAGAATTGTGATGATGTTGCATCTGTTATGTAAGAAACTCTAGCAAGGTAGCTCTTACAGCTCCAAGTCCTCTACAAGTAGCCAATAGACTGGAATTTCTCTTTAAGTATGACATGGGAGTCCTCAGCCAAGATATGATAATCTGTAGGTGCTACACCCAAACAGCGGGACCTCATGATGCACTGACAGTTTAATTGCATGTGCATGTATGGGCATATGTGTGTGTTAATATTTCAGGAGGTGATTGGAGAAGCTCTGCAGCAGCCCGGAGAAACCTTTGTATAAATGATAAGTTGATGGTATTCTTGGAATGATGAGGCTGAGTAGTGTCAAAGACCATGTATAATCAAGCAGAATTTAAGCCATTGCCATAGCACGTGGTTTTTGAAAAGCAGAGTATATGAAGAATATTTTAGAGCCAAAATTATACTCATATACTCCGATGCAAACTTATTATTCTGTAAGAGTAACTTCACTGCCGTCTTTATGAACATGATCATTCATAATGCTGTCATGGACTCCAGGATTGGTTTCTACTTGGTTAGGTTAGTGGAAGGAGGGCTCAGTCCTGCTTTGAGTTATTGGTTAATAGTTTAAGTGTATGTAACAGGTGACTTGGTCACTTGATATGTATTTTTTCTTTCGTTGTGTTCTTAAGAAAGTGTGTTTCACTTTAAATGTTGTTTCAGACATTGCTTCTAAAAGAATTCTTTTGTCTGTTGTGTATTTATTTCCAACATGTCTTGAGTCAGGTCAAATTGAAAGAGAAAAGGTGAACGAACAAGGTTAGTAATTATAGCTGAGCGGCCATCATTGTTGTTGCTAATTGTAATAGCACTCTTTTATATAATGTCTGCTATTGTGTTGTACATGAGTAATAAAATTTAGCATATTCAAAGTTATCCTTTATCTGCAAACTATCAAATGTCGGCAAGTGACAGTTGTTTTAGTGGTTGAAGCTAGCTATTATTTGTTTTACTTATGACATTCATCTGGTCAGGACTGCTTTACTATAACTATTGGCTGATTCCATTCACTAGTTTCAGATTCGTACTTCTGACATAGAAAGAACTACTAAGGAAGTGCTGTTGCATTTGGGGGGAGAGAATCAAGCGAGTCAGGGCTGCATACAGAACTGAATCTTGGTGGGACAACTTTTTTTTAGAAATTAGGAGGGGTAATGAATGTAAAAATACAGAGTCATAAGAGACCCTTGCATTAGAAACAACTACTAAGGAAGTGCTGTTGCGTTTGGGGAGAGAGAATCAAGCTAGTTATGGCTGCATACAGAAACTGAATCTTGGTGGGGCAATTTTTTTTAGAAATTAGGAGGGGTAATGAATGTAAAAATACAGAATCATAAGAGACCCTTGCAGTGCATAGAAACAAATGAAAAGCTATGCTCATTTCATGTAGTAGAATCAAAATGTTCTAGGGGGTCCAAAGGTTTTTCTAGGGGATTCTTATATTCTCCTTTTCTTTGTCCCACCCCCACCCCACACCCTAAATGCAGCTGCTGGCCATTTCTAAATAAAAGGATGCCAACTCAATAACATTTTGTCTTACATGTGTAAGGCGAGCCCAAATTGAGCATGTTAAACTAGACCACCACTGGGGCAGTATGCCAAGGCTGGTGCAAGTTCTGAGGAGAACCAGGAAGCTCGGAGAGGAACAAGATTGCAAGGATAAGGTCAGGCACTCAGCATACTCTTGAAACTATGGGGCAGCTGGGAAAAAGATAGTGATTGGAATGAAACCATTCAGCTTGTGCGTTATGCAAGCAATCCTGTGTTTGTTCCTAGTAGTGCCTAAATATTTTTAATTTCATATTGTTAGCCTCTTAGGGAGAGACAGTCCATTTCAGATCCTTGGCACCTATGTTCCTAAGGCAATTAACCCATGATATCACACTCTTTACTAGTCCGGTCTACATCATATTTCACTTAATTTTCTTTACTTGTTCACTTGTAAATATGCAATTTATGTGCCAATTTTCCCAACTTATACATCAGCTTGTTATGCCCAGCTATTCTTTTAAAACTCAGAGATGCTATAACATACTGCTTTGTGTAACTCGTTAAATTAGTGTTTACACATAGTTGCAAGTGCTTTAGTAAACAAAAACATTATCATGTCAACTTTCATACCAGTAATGAATTTTAACTGAAAATTGTGGCATTTATAAATGGACCGATTATGAAGAAGGGAAGAAGTTCTTGGAGTAACTCAAGAATGTATGTGGCTGTAGTAGTCTATATTATTACTGCTACACTTCAATATGTGGAAAATTCAAATGGGACCTTTAACGGCTGTCCACCCAACTATGGTTCTTGTGACAATAGATTATCCTGTCCGTCGTGGTCTTACTGTAGTAACAACAGCACTTGTGAATGCTATGATCGAAATTATGTAGTCTTGTGTAGTGAGGATATGAAAGATGGAGGCTTACTTCAGTGTTATTGCATGACTTGGAACAAGAAATTAAATGACACAGAAGAAGGAAATTGTATTTATAACTGCAAGAGTTACAGCAGCAACTACTTTAGTTTAAATGGGGCCTACACTACCCTACCAAAAAATTTGACAGACTTGAATGCCCATATGTGTGGTAGACTGAATCGTACTGGAACATTGTGCAGCAAGTGTATCCGTGGGATGCATATGAGAGCTTATTCTTATGACATGTCTTGTACTACATGTTGTGGAGGTGGGATTAATATACTGAAATATGTCCTAGTCGCTTTTGTGCCACTGACAGTGTTTTATCTAATTGTCTTACTTTGTAAAATTAACATTCCATCTTCGAGGCTACAAGCTTTGTTTTAGCTTGTCAAATGACTACATCACCTATAATACTCAGAGTATAATATGTTACAGCATTTACTATAAGGACGAAACCAATAATTTATACTGTACGCAAACTGTTGGTATTATATTTGGCATCTGGAACCTAAACTTTTTTCGCTTACTAGATATGGATATATGCTTTCTTATATCTCCTTTTACTGTATTTTTTTAGATTTTTTCATAGCTTTATATCCTTTCTTCCTTATTTTATTTACATGGTTGTTAATTCAGCTACATCATCATTGTTTTAAAGCAGTTTATTTTATGTGTAAGTTACCCATTTACTTGGCCAAGAAGTGTGGTGGCAGTAACTCAAACGATATAAAATCTTCCACTATAGCTGCTTTTGTTACATTCATACTCCTCTCATATGTTAAAATTTTCAATGCTTGCTTGGACATTATTGCTCCTGTGACCATACATAGAGGAAAAAACGGAAAGCATATTGCTTTATTTATGGATCTCAATTTTTCTTATTTTAGCTATAGACATTTACCTTACACAATTCCTTCACTTTTTATATGCTTAGTTTTTATTGTAGGTCCAGTAGCCACACTGTTTCTATATTCTTATACATTCTTTCAAAAGGGTCTTAACATGCTTCCAATTCGATGGCAAATTTTTATTCGTTTAGTAGTGGACTATGCTGCCTTACATAACTCAAGTATTTACTTTAGGAGCAATTGTAACTATATTGGTGGATCCATTCAAACACAATTTCAAGCAAATGACTAGCTATTTTGCCTTTTATTTGCTTCTATTGGCTAACATATATATGCTGTGGATTGGAATGGATTACTCTTATATATCCATCACTGTTCCTGTTGAGTTCAATTTCATGGTATTGATAATCATAGCGGTGTTTTCAGGATTCTTATACCCTGTTGTTCTTGGCATTGCCTGGATTAACAGTAAAATGATAATTTTATTCAGTTGTATTATATATTAACATTCAATTCGTAGAAATCAAATTATTTTTTTAATGCAGCTGTATTTTTATAAATAACTTGTGAATTCATAACATAAACATATTATTGTTTGTATTGTGACAATGTACACTAGTGTATGATAGAAAGAGAAGGATTCCATCTACTCTCTCTTAACCTAATTTTCCACTGTCAATTTTTAGCTATAGAGATACTGAACAGTTCATTTGATGTGATCAAGCCATGAGTTCAACCCTAGTTCCTTAACTGCCAACTCATTTAGTTGCATATATCCTACATAATATACTAGGCAAACTCATAATAACTAAAACTGTATATACGATTGGTTTTTATTGTAGCTATAATATGATTAGTTGGTTATTCAGTAAACTGACATTAAATTTCATGTGTTACTTGTATTCCTATTTATGCTGGACTACTTTTTTTTTCTTGTGTCAAAAAAAAATTTGATGCTAAAAACTTAGCTATTTGGTTTAGCTGTTTTGATGAGGTTGGATGGTCCATTGTTGGTTGTTAATGCAGTACTTGTCTGGGTTTCCACAGCTGCCATGTCAGCAAATGTATATCACATTGGGTTGCAGTCATTATACACAAAGAATAGTTTGTGCCTACCCTCTGTAAGAATTGTGTTGATGTTGCATCTGTTATTTATGTATCTCTTGCAAGGTAGCTCTGACAGCTCCAAGTCTTCTACAAGTAGCCAATAGACTGGAATTCTCTTTAAATATGGCATGGGAGTCTCAATCTCAGCCAAGATATGATAATCTGTAGGTGCTACACCCAAACAGAGGGACCTCATGATGCACTGACAGTGTAATTGCATTTGCATGTATGGGCATATGTGTGTGTTAATATTTCAGGAGGTGATTGGAGAAGCTCTGCAGCAGCCCGGAGAAACCTTTGTGTAAATGCTAAGTTTATGGTATTCTTGGAATGATGAGGCTGAGTGAGTAGTGTCAAAGACCATGTATAATCAAGCAGAATTTAAGCCATTGCCATAACACGTGGTTTTGAAAAGCAGAGTATATGAAGAATATTTTAGAGCCAAAATTATACATATAATATACTCCAATGCAAACTTATTATTCTATAAGAGTAACTTCACTGCCGTCTATATGAACATGATCATTCAAAATGCTGTCATGGACTCCAGATTGGCTTCTACTTGGTTGGGTTACTGCTTGGAGTTATTGGTTAATAGTTTAAGTGCATGTAACAGGTGACTTGGTCACTTGATGTGTATTTTTTCTTTCGTTGTGTGTTCTTAAGAAAGTGTGTTTCACTTTAAATGTTATTTCAGACAACATTGCTTCTAAAAGAATTCTTTGTGTGTTGTGTATTTATTTCCAACATGTCTTGAGGTAGGTCAAATTGAAAGAGAAAAGGTGAACGAACAAGGTTAGTAATTATAGCTGAGCGGCCATCTTTGTTGTTGCTAAGTGTAATATCACTCTATTATATAATGTCTGCTATTGTGTTGTACATGATAAATAAAATTTAGCATATTCAAAGTTATCCTTTATCTGCAAACTATCAAATGTCGGCAAGTGACAGTTGTTTTAGTGGTTGAAGCTAGCAATTACTTGTTTTACTTATGACATTCATCTGGTCAGGACTGCTTTACTATACTATTGGCTGATCCCATTCACTAGTTTCAGATTCTTACTTATTGTGTTGTACATGATAAATAAAATTTAGCATATTCAAAGTTATCCTTTATCTGCAAACTATCAAATGTCGGCAAGTGACAGTTGTTTTAGTGGTTGAAGCTAGCAATTACTTGTTTTACTTATGACATTCATCTGGTCAGGACTGCTTTACTATACTATTGGCTGATCCCATTCACTAGTTTCAGATTCTTACTTATTGTGTTGTACATGATAAATAAAATTTAGCATATTCAAAGTTATCCTTTATCTGCAAACTATCAAATGTCGGCAAGTGACAGTTGTTTTAGTGGTTGAAGCTAGCAATTACTTGTTTTACTTATGACATTCATCTGGTCAGGACTGCTTTACTATACTATTGGCTGATCCCATTCACTAGTTTCAGATTCTTACTTCTGACATAGAAAGAACTACTAAGGAAGTGCTGTTGCATTTGTGGGGAGAGAATCAAGCGAGTCAGGGCTGCATACAGAAACTGAATCTTGGTGGGTCAAATTTTTTTAGAAATTAGGAGGGGTAATGAATGTAAAAATACAGAGTCATAAGAGACCCTTGCAGTGCATAGAAACATATGAAAAGCTATGCTCATTTCATGTAGTAGAATCAAAATGTTTTAGGGGGTCCAAAGGCTTTTCTAGGGGATTCTAATACCCTCCCCTTCTTTGCCCCCCAACCCCACCCCCACCCCCTAAATGCAGCTGCTGGCCATTCCTAAATAAAAGGATGCCAACTCAATAACATTTTGTCTTACATGTGTAAGGCGAGCCCAAATTGTGCGTGGTAAACTTGACTTGCCAAGGCTGGTGCAAATTCTGTGGAGCACCAGGAAGCTTGGAGAGGAACAAGATTGCAAGGATAAGGTCAGGCACTCAGCATACTCTTGAAACTATGGGGCAGCTGGGAAAAAGATAGTGATTGGAATGAAACCATTCTATGGGAAGCTATTTGACTGTTACTTCAGTTGTTAGAGATCAGGGAGATTACACCTCCAGAACGGGGAAGTTTTGATCCAAGACATGGAAGTCACCAATGTCGATGCACCTAGGAGGATCATCAAGGCATCTAAGATGGACCAATTCAGGGAATGGGCCAACATCAATCTCGGTTGGACTGGTACAGTGTTATGTCCAGTAATGGCATTGTTGGCATACCTGGTAGAGAAAAAGAGGATTTGAGGATGGCAAACCACTTTCACGACTAAGTGCATCAGGGAAAATCTGGCATTAACAGCATAGGAATCTTAAACTTGGATCACAGTTTTAGAATTGAGTGTTGCAGATCTGTCATTATATTATGAAGGACTTCATCTGATGGAGGAGTAATGCTTTCCAGAAGTACTTCAGAGACTAAACTAGCCTCACAGGATTAGCAGTGAAGCTAGCAACAAATTGTGACAACCAACTATGACTATTCGTACTTGAGCTATCTATGTACTGGGCTCCAAATTAATCTCTGAACCTGGGAATCCTAATCCTGGGAATCCTAATCCTGGGAATCCTAATCCTGGGAATCCTAATCCTGGGAATCCTAATCCTGGGGTTGACTGATTTAGAATGGTCAAGAGAACTGTCTCCACCTTTTCCTCCACAACCAAGTGTTGTAAGTAGTACAAGGGGCAATTTATAGGGATCAAGATTTTTTAAAAAAATGAATAATTAGCTATAGCATATTATATGTTCATGTATATGAACATATATGCCTAACAATTTTTAGTTCTCTTAGTTTGCTTTGCTTGTTCACCAGGACGTATCTAATATATATTTTAGTATTCCCAACTTATTATATAACCATTATTATGTGAAGTTATACTATGAAGAGTGAAAGAAACTTAACTAAGTGTACACTTAACTAAGTGTAGTTTGCTAAATTAGTGTTTACACACATTGGTTTCTAGTTGCAAGTACTCTGGCAAACTAAACATTATCAATGTCAACTTACTAAACCTGCAATGAGTTTAAACTGTATTTAAAGAATTAGTGATAATTAGAAGTATTATAGATCTGTTAGAGTGACTCAAGAATGTATGTGGCTGTAGTTTTTATTATTACTGCTACACTTCAATATGTGGAAAATTCAAATGGGACCTTTAACGGCTGTCCACCCAGCTATGGTTCTTGTGACAACAGATTATCCTGTCCCTCGTGGTCTTACTGTAGTAACAATAGCACTTGTGAATGCTATGATCGAAATTATGTAGCCTTGTGTAGTGAGGATATGAAAGAAGGAGGTTTACTTCAGTGTTATTGCATAACTTGGAACAAGAAATTAAATGACACAGAAGAAGGAAATTGTATTTATAACTGCAAGAGTTACAACAGCAACTACTTTAGTTTAAATGGTGCCTACACTACCTTACCAAAAAATTTGACAGACTTGAATGCCCATATGTGTGGTAGACTGAATCGTACTGGAACATTGTGCAGCAAGTGTATCCATGGGATGCATATGAGAGCTTATTCTTATGACATGTCTTGTACTACATGTTCCGGAGGTTGGATTAATATACTGAAATATATCCTAGTCGCTTTTGTGCCACTGACAGTGTTTTATTTAATTGTCTTACTTTGTAAAATTAACATTCCATCTTCGAGGCTACAGGGCTTTGTGTTAGCTTGTCAAATGACTACATCACCTATAATACTCAGAGTATATGTTACAGCATTTACTCTAAGGACGAAACCAATAATATATACTGTACTGCAAACTATTGGTATTATATTTGGAATCTGGAACCTAGACTTTTTTCGCTTACTAGATCTGGATATATGCTTTCGTATATCTCCTTTAACTGTATTTTTTTTAGATTTTTTGATAGCTTTATATCCTTTCTTCCTTATTTTATTTACATGGTTGTTAATTCTGCTACATCATCATGGCTTTAAAGCAGTTCATTTTATGTGTAAGTTACCCATTTACTTGGCCAAGAAGTGTGGTGGCAGTAACACAAACGATATAAAATCTTCCACTATAGCTGCTTTTGTTACATTCATACTCCTCTCGTATGTTAAAATTTTCAATGCTTGCTTGGACATTATTGTTCCTGTGACCATTCATAGAGGAAAAAACAGAAAGCATATTGCTTTATCTGTGGATCCCAATTTTTCCTATTTTAGCTATAGACATTTACCTTACACAATTCCTTCACTTTTTATATGCTTAGTTTTTATTGTAGGTCCAGTAGCTACACTGTTTCTATATTCTTATCCATTCTTTCAAAAGGGTCTTAACATGCTTCCACATCGATGGCAAATTTTTATTCGTTTAGTAGTGGACTCTGTGCAAGGTCGTTACAAAGATGGCACTGAGCCAGGTACAAGAGACTGTCGATGGTTTTCTACAGTTCCATTTATTCTTCGCTTTGTATTCTTTATGATGATCTCATTCAACTTTAACACTGCTATGCTGCCTTACATAACTCAAGTATTTACTTTAGGAGCAATTGTAACTATATTGGTGGATCCATTCAAACACAATTTTAAGCTAATGACTAACTATTTTGCCTTTTATTTGCTACTACTCGCCAATGTTTATATGCTATTGATTGGAGTGGATTACTTCTTCACTGTTGCCTGGTGAATTCAATTTTCTATATTGATATTTATACCAGACTTTCTTGAAATGATTTACTCCAAAGTTGTTGGCATAATTTGGATTATAAATTACAAAAAATAGTAATTTGTCATACATATTTACATTAAAAATATTTTTTATGCTTATCAGCTCTCAGTCATTTTCTTTCTAATGTGTTATCATTAATAGATAGTATTTTTAAATAATATAATTGTCTAAGTTATGACACACTCAGAGAGCAGCACATTATAGCTATCTTATTGTAACTGTTCAGGAGTGGATGAATGACTCTTATTGGCATCATAACTAACATGATGATTTTCACAACTAGTCAAAAACTTCATTAAACTGAGGCCTGGATATTAAGTTAGATATGATGCATGAAACAAAAGTAAAATGTGCAGGATAAGTAAAGCCAGAGAACTGCATTTCATGAAGAGCAACAAGTGTGCACTAAGTACAGTGTGGTTCAAATGATCTGTCCCATGTATGGCTTTTATTTTTAAAATGGCTCCATAGCATAAATAACAATCCTATTGATCTCTTATAATGTATGCCTCTTATGGGTTCTGTGAATAAACAAAATTCCTATAATTCCATGAATGTGCACAGTCTGTGAATGTTTTCCTCCAATTACCAGTAATTCTCAGGTAATATGACCTGCAGCATTACTATTAACGACGAAATGGGGTGGAGTACAAACACTGAACTTCATGGATGAATATAGCTCAATAAGAGGCTATCCTTACACAATGTTATATTATAGTTTTGCTAACGTAATAAATTTGACAGAGAGTAGCAAAATTCATGAACAAAATTGAAACTTTATTTGAAGTTGGATAATGTCTACCTTGGTCACTGAAGCAAGCAATGCAGGTATGAACCAAGAGATGGCTAGCTAGTTGGCATGAATTTCTCAACTTTGAATAGCTAATTCTGGCTGATAGAGGCTGGAATGAATGTCATTGAATTAGTTTATAGCTATTTACTTAGTTCGTTATGAGTTTTTATGGTGACAATAAATCTGCAAGGTTAGAATAAATTCAGGAAAATACCAATAATAACAAAAAAACAACATATTGCTAAATGTTGAGTTGGTCAATAATCAATTAGATCAAACATCACAAACCCTGTTGGACTACATTGAAGCAGCTGTGGACAATCTACCCGAGGAAGCAATAGAGGCAATTCAGTCGTTGTTGCAAAATGCAGACCTTAGTTATGTCTGTAAGGAAACTGGTGAGACCTTGTTTCATAAGATGGCTACTTACTGGGATTTGAATCTGCTGGACATGTTTCATGAAAAAAATTTGCAATCTTGTGAGCATATTCCAAATGTTAGTGCCCAAGACACAAATGGCAGGACTCCATTGCATGAAGCTGTTATTAAGTTTCTAGTACAAACTACTACAGTAGTGAAGATATCTAGGGTTCAATAAACCACTTATTACACTCATCAGAGTGATGTGGCAAGATATTTCACTCTCAGGCTTTATTTTCACTCACATCTGAATGTAAAAATGAATTAGCCTCATGAAATATTTCACCATATCACACTCTGACTCATATAATAAGTATTATAAATATAATATAAATAATGCAACTGGCATAAGAAGAGTGCGGAACCTCTTGAGATTTTTGACACTTCATTCTTGTTTTTTTTGTTTTTGTTTTTTTAACTGTGCGTTTGAGGTACATTTGTTTTAGATGCAAGTATTATTATAATTGAATGACTTTCATTGAGTAATGGTACACTTGAAACATGAATTATCTCAAAATAATGTTTGCCCTTGTACACATCTCACCCTTTCCTGTGCTACTCCACATATAATAGCTGTAAACATTATTAATTTGAAAGTGGTAAAGTATTAATGCTTTCCCATGCCATGTCACATAAAATAGCTGTAAAGTGATATGTATCCAATCTTTTTTCTTGAATTCAGTCAGATAATCAATTAAGACATTGCTACTGAAGGAAGATCATAGCACTAATAATTTTTTTGCTCGTAGGTAAAATTGAACCAAGCTTTGTAAGTGTAGCTAAAATAAGAAAGTGGTACATCTGAACTAGCTAATTGGTGGCTGCTAGCTTTCTCAGACAATATAATCTACATCCTAATTTTCAATAAAGATAATAAGATCTTCATAGAAATGTAGTTATAAGCATAGGAAAATATTGGGGAGGGGAGGCCCCCCTTGAAAATTTTTGGAGAGGCCATTGGCTACCCTGCCCCCCACCCCCCCTCTTCCCACTTCCTACTCCACTGATAAATAATATTACACTTCCCATCCATCACACAATCTTTAAACTTGGGTGAATTGCAAACTAAAGTGTTTAATGGATAGGCCTTAAAAATGAAGATTTTAAGTATGGGTTGTCAATTTTATTTTTTAACTCAATTATACTATTGTATTGGCATTAATTTCAGGCTTTAAAGGTTCTTGATCAACTTCATGATGTTAACATGATCACCAGGACAGAAAGATTTATTCTATCTTACTTAGAACAAGAGAAGATGCAGGAGAAGGGAACCAAATCTCCAGTAAGTTACATATTTCAGAGTCTCATGTAAAATTCTGTTTAATGTGTGACTTCAGTTTAGTATGACACTGCAGTATCAGATAAAAGAAGAAAATTTTTGGTCCACCCAGTCATGCTGGCATTTTCTGAAGTTAAATGGAAGTTTGCCAGATTTCTATTCTATGCTCACTTCACACCTAATCTTGTACCCTACAGTTCAAAAACAACACATTTATAATATCCCCCAAGATTTATGGAGAATAATATTACAAGTAAGCTGTGGCAATTCAATATACAGTACCAGTTATTCAGGAAATTCATTAGCAATAATCTCTTTTAACTCACATTTCAGGTTGTGCTACTCATTCTGTTTGGGCTACTATCTGTGGAAGAAGTCATTACATTCGTAATCACTTCAATAAGACATGTTGTAAGTACTGAATATTATAGGTATGCCATTGGGTAGGATTGTAGTGTTCTAAGGGTTCCATTAATCTTGAAAGAAGAATGCAACAAAACATTCACTGAATAAGCAAGACTGTCTGGGATAAAAAGTTCTAGAAGAAATATAGCATGCTGTAGGTCTCAGTATGAATAGAGGAGAAAACAACAACAACTATACCACATATGGTGCATTAGAACTGAATAAGGTGTGAATTGATAGCAATTAATTACAAATAAACACATCTGAAGTGGGACACACTTAAATCATGGAGCCAGCTACTGGGACCAAGTATGAGAGTGCATTGGTAAGGGATAACAAAAGGGTAGGATGGAGTGAATAGGATAGGCTGAACAAAGAAAGTGCTACTAAATAGTAATAGCAATGTTATATAGTACACCACAGACATTATATAAAACTATATACATGTCTTCACTCTCTGAATTAATTTGACCTTCTGTTTCTTCAAAGGATGATTTCTGTTCTTCTGTAAGCTCACAATATCCAAATGATGATGATACTGATTAAGTTGGAAACTAAAATTTTGATAAGGTGATTGGCAATGAGAAGTATCAGTAAAGGAACTGCTAGAGGGAGTAGTGTAAGTGTGAGGAGAATGACTGGAATTGTTAGTGAGATATTCTATTGTTCTTTTGCTAAGCTTGCAATTACACTTCTCCAGGTATCGATGGCAACACAGCTAGCCGAGATGACTGATTACAATAACAGTAAAGCAATATCTAAGTGTGCACAAAGCAATAGCTAATATTGTACTGCAATGCATACTGACCATATTGTTATGATGATAGGTTGTCGTGGTCACCATAATGACTTTGTGGTTTGTTGTTAGGCAACCAAATATGACCACAAATGTTAAAAATACATGTACTTTCACCTGATATAACTATGGTTGTTAGGTGTGTTTTTTTAACTCTAGACTTAAATTAATTTTAACATTAATCTAGAAACATGGTAATCACTGAATTTTTATCTGCCAGCGAGGGGGTTAAGAAACTCAAGTTTCTAAATTGTAACCGATGGATTATGCTGACTCTCAGTTCATTTAGTCCAGCAGATAAGAAAAATTATTGTGACAGAGTGGATCAAAGCATGAAACTTGGTATGCAGGTTCAGTTTGGCATATATAACAGTATCAGAAGGGGTGCCAAAAAAATTGTTTTATTAAAACAAATTTTTTAAAGTGTGACGGCTTGTGGAGCCTTCTAGTGGTTACTGAACTGAATGAGGGTGACTGAACAAGGAACTTTGTATAAATAGATGATACAGAACATGAGATCATTGTGTGGTGGGGCACAGCCCCTGGGAATGTTAGTTGGTGGACAATTTCTGTGACATGTGAGTTATACTTGGGAGGTGTGAAGGTGTAGTCATAATTTAATTAGTGGCCCCTCCAGAATGACTGCCACTAATTAAATTATGACTTTATTGTTTACATTTTTTTGTAAATAATTCCATAGTAGCTAAGTTATAGCTATCGTGTTCTAGACAAAAGTGTCTGGTGTTCAGTTCATCTTACTACACTCACACACAACTCCAAATGTCTTGGAATGAGTGATAAAAAATGAAATTTATAAATGAATGAATCAATGCTATCCTATAGACCATTGCAGTTTCAGTGCTAAAACTAGTTCCCTCCTACTGTCTGATAATGCACGACAGAGAGGATTCTTGCTATTCTTATCTCATTGGTAACATAAAGGCTACCAGGGAAGGGAAATAGTATTATTGTGAATTCAAGTAAATACCATAGCGTGTGAATCTAGCTGTTGAATTCTTCTACTAATTTCTGAAGTTGCAGAATAATTGACTATTCTCTCCCACTAGTGCACTAAAGCTGCTTGCCAAACCACACATTTTTAAAGTCTGTGGAATATTGTTTAAGCTGGCATACTGCCAAACACATAATTTGCTTTTGTTTTATGAGTTCTCTAATTTATTATAGATGAACATTATTTAATCCCTGGGTGAAACTTCATTGGCCACCGCTCAAGTCATTCATGAACAAAATTTATTCAGAAAATTTCTTATAGCTGTAGCTATAAAGTAATATAAGTACTTGTAGATTGCACATGTATGAAATTATCATGAAACACTTTGCTATTATATAAAACTTGTCTTAAGTGGTAGCAGCAGGCATTACATGTATTGTTAAGCATTGTCATAAGGCTTTAGTATGCATAAGAGAGTGCTGACTTACAAGTGATTTACAATAGAACAATGAGAACTTGTGGAAGCTAGTACCTGTAATGCCTACTCAGATAACATTACATGATTAATAAAATGATTGGCTACAAGTATGACAAATAGCTAGCTAGCTATTACAAATTGCACCTCAACTTATTACTGCCAGTTGACCATATAAAGTAACATAAGTATTGTCAACCCATACTAAAATGTGTGGGAGTGAAGTCACTTCTACACTGTACAGATAAGCTCAACTCAGGGGTAGCTAAAGCAACTTCCATTTGTTGAGACCAGTTAGTGAAAAGACACAGTTCCTGTGAGCATCCATTTTTACCTGAGGATACTAAATAACTGATGACATAAACCATAAATAGATACCAATAAATTTAGCTAACAACAATTGACAGAGCTATTTACCTTATTTTTGTTTTGCAGTTATAGATACAAAAATCATAAAATAATTAATTAGTATATAAAAAGCAGACAAATAGTTCCTATACATACTGACTTGACTATATTATGAAATATGGTCATATGAGTTGTAATAAATAAATATATATCTGAGGCAGAAAGACCCAAAGAGGACATCTTGTTATACACTACCATGTACATGAGGGCTATGGTGAGATAAAACACCTTGGTCACCAGCACTGTGGCAGTTCTTGTTGCAAACAGGGAGAAATAAATACCAACTGGAAGAGGGACTACCCACTGGAATAGCCACTGTAATAGACCCCTGGGCTGCTCTACTCCAACTTTCTCCTTCAATTGCTGATATTTCAGGGAAGTCACAATTTCTGCACACATTATAACCATCAACATTCCAAAATAGCCGCCCATGAACATATTGTGAGAGACCTGAACGTGAAGGGCGTGAAGGAGATTGAAGACTTGGTGACCTCGTGTTGGCAATCGTTCACTCACTACACAGGCAGCGTGAATTCCATGACCGGCATTGACGAAATAGCTGAAGAAAAGTAGTGATGCGTTCGCTATCCACGATTGCTTCCCATTTAATACTGACTGAAGCAAAGCGAAGGACAAAATGGATATAACGGCTCCTACGAGTTGATTTAGCGCTTGAGCCAGTGGAATTGTCACAGTTTCCTTTTCACTTTGAAGACTGAAAAGAGGTAGCACTTCGTTGAAACTCGGTGCAGTTGTGAATAATATCCATAGAAACATTGTCGCAATAAAGAGCCTTACCCTGTCCATTCCGCCGTAACTGATCAGAAAATTTCTGGAGGTGCTCCCAAAATCATAAAGAATGTGATGGTACACACCCACAGTACGCGCTAGTTAAAAAAATATATGTAAAAATTAGCTAGCTAGTTTGGAGTAGAACTATTGAAAATATATAGCTATCTCTGCAAGTTTGTTGTAATCTTATTTTGCTAGATAGTCCTGAAGCATTCAGGGTAGACATTAGCATACAAATAATGCCAGAAGTGGTGCTTAAGGCATCAATGCCTACATATTATACCTGAAGCAATACCAGCACATTTTGCATGTCCCAATGTTTAGCCCTGGGGCTTAGCTAGTCGGTCAGGTTTTAATCTGTCATTTCACAGTAAATTGTGTTTTGCTAAATGAAACTACTTTTGTTGAAGCCTCATAACTACTGTATTAGCTATCTAACATTGGCAAACAGACCATTTTCAAAGTGATGTCACTGCTCAAGCTGTTCTAGCTATAGCTAAATAGCAAAGTGGCTCTGTGGCCCTAAAATGAAAGGGTAGGAAGGTTGGAGGGAGGAACTCTAGCTTCTGGCCTTCCTCCATTTCTCTCTACCATTCCTCCGGTATATTGACTCGTTTCTTCAAAAATAATTCTTACAGCTACTTATATGTGGGAAGAGACACATTAGAATGAATATATATATACATATATAAATTGCCTTAACAATAATTTATTATCACAAAAAATTTGTTGTTGAATGCTTTTCCTCATTTTTTAATACATCATAAAGTTTTGAGAATTAGTCATATGCTGGGCATATTAATAGAACTACCACATTATGTAGCTGAACTTTGAACTCTTATAATTCATGAATGACTAATTTATATTGTTACCAGTTTAGCCTGCTCTTTTGAATGTCTTAGAGCATTGCGCTGCCCTTATATATTTACGCTAGTTGGGACAATAATATCAGAATTATGTTTTGATGTTTTTAGTAAATGAACAGTGAACGTGTTAAGGGTTATTAGCTGTAAAAAAAAATAAAAAAATAAAATAAAATAAAAAATCAACAAATTATCTAGCTAGCTACAGCACATAATAAACTAGCTACCATGCAGTAATATCTAATCGCTGATCCTTAAATTAACTCATTTATTAGGAGGGAGGAGATGCAAAATAGTGAATGGAGCAGTATTGATAAAAAAACAACAACAACAAAACAAAAAACAAACAACAAAAAAACAAAACAAAAAAAAACAACACAACAACAATAACTAAACCTAAAAAAGGTGTAGGTCTAGAGTTCAGATTTCTTGAGGTATGCTTCAGGCTGAGTAAAATGAATTTCATCCGGCATCTTCCAATAAGTGGGAGGGTCACATGATGATGGGTCATCTTTATCATTCCTGACTCCACACAACTGGTTGAAAGTGCTCTCCTTAGAGAAGCCCATCAATTGTCTGTCTTCTCTGATACGAAAGGCGAATGTTGATTCAAAAGATCCTGTAAGGCAATAAGAAAATGGTATACAATACATTATCTGTATACAAAACTTAAAACTTTCAGACAGTTTATAACTAACAGTACTCATAAGACTAAGTGTAAAATTGCGAAACCATACCAAATCTGTCCACACAACATTTTGCGTGCAAAAATTTTGAGAAACTCTTGTGCACTACAACTTGGATGTGATAAAGTACTGTTGAACTTATAGTCTCCATGAAGAGTCAAAATTCAACGTATGAATATGCGACTTTTAGTCCATTATTTCTAAACATCCTGTTGACCTCAACAACAGCAGCAGTGGGAGTTTGTAAAAAACAAACCCTTTCACAGAAACTAAGACAGATATGAGTGGTGAGCCCAGTTGGAGCAGAGATTTTTGTTCTATACCACCTTGCCACCTAAAGGTTTCTTCAGAAATTCAAAATCATGCCCTCAGTTGCTATGGTCAATTTTCGCCATTTATTTTATTTTTAACCATTGCTACCAAAATGTATCAAACTGTTCCTTACTGTAACACTTTATGTGCACCAGATTTATAGTCCTTGACAACAAATAATTATGTTTATTTCAGCACAGGCCACAAATATGCATGTAATGTAGATTCAGGTGTGATAATTCATTTTACATGAATGAATGGAGTTCAGTCCTACTAATCTAACTGAATACTCTTAACACATAAAAATTTATATACTGTTGCTACTTCATTTATTATACGTTTTACTTGTGGTGACTCTAAATGCACTGTAGCTCAAAATGAAAAAAGAAAGCCACAAAACAAAACAAAAAATTGTCGATTTGTACAGCATTTTACTTCTAAAATAATTAATATTGAACAATAATGCTTCCACTATGTGTTAGATTGTTTCTTCACCATGGGTAGAACACATTTCATGATTTGCGCACACGACACCTGCCCACCTCCAGTTATAGGACTTACCCACAAAAACTTTCCCATGAGCTGCTACCCACTGGTCAATGATGGCCACTTCTCCATCACCATAGCGATTCAGGACTGAATCTGAAGGAGAAAACCACACCACATGGCCTTTCACCAGCTTCTTGATCTTTTTTTTGTCTAAAATAACAATTTATAACAACAATGAATTGATGTGACAGAAGTTATGTCAGAACTAATTAATTTCTGCTGTTTAGCCCTTTCGTTCCTGAATTGTTTGGACGCGCGCAGAAAAATCTAATTTTCTACCGCGGAATAGAGCATTGCCGTTTTATTTTTTTAACTCGATGCTGGCTGGGAAAACCCCATAGCAACCATATATCACTAAATAGACCAAGAGTTTGGGATTCCCCTCATTTTTTGATTGAGAAAATTGAATAATATTTAAGCCATCTACTAATACTTCAAAAAAAATTTTTTTCCCCCAAAAAAATCCACTTTTCCCATCAATAAAAAAATAAAATAAAATAGAAATAATATTGTTTGATGCATTATATACCAATATTATATTAGTTCAACAATAAAATATGTTTTTTGTTGTGTGTGGTGCTGATTGTGATCATGTAGGAGACATCTATGAGTGTCCACAAGGAACGTATGCCATCGGACGTCGAGCTCCACTAAAAAACAATTTCATATACACAAAAACACAAACAACAAAGATATTTGTAATACAAACAACAAATTATTCATGATCCTATATAATTGCAACTTTATGATGTATTGTATGCGGTTTCATACAGGATTTTTGTTTGGGTGGGGCTCCGAGTGTACTTCGCCACACCCATTTTTTGGAACCTACACTACTTTGATGCACATCTTTGCATACGAGTCTATACTTCACACTGATGATCAGTGTTCGGTCCTATGCACTAAATGGCTCAGTTATGATAGGAACATAATGGGATACAATATCAGACGAAAAATAAATGCTTCCTAAATGTTCATTTCTATTCAACTCCCAAAATTCTAGGGGGGAACCCAGCGCTAGCCTCCCACTGTATGAACCCTGGTATGTATACTCCACACTGTACATGAGAGAAACAATCGTTGTATTGAGAAAGTGTAATTTGAAAATGAAAAGCAGTACAAGCACACACGTGGAATTCAACTTACCCGGCATGGATGGTGGCACAGACTGAACGATCCCTCCCATAGGATCCGGAACCTCCATACAATACCAAAAAAACACAAGACAACAATGACATTTGTAACATAACAGCTGGCCTCGCTGAATTGAGCTCCCCCCTCCCCCGTCATTACTTTTCACTGACATTCTTGTACCATAACCCCCCCCTCCCCCGTCATTACTTTTCACTGACATTCTTGTACCATAACCCCCCCCTCCCCCGTCATTACTTTTCACTGACATTCTTGTACCATAACCCCCCCCACCCCAACCCTAGCTGGACACCCAAATATCAGTAAGTTGAAATGAAATTCAACATACCCGGCATGGATGATGTCACAGACCGAAAAAGACCACCGAGTTCGTTCTCTCTCAGGTTGGATCCGGAAGTGCCACATACTGTTTGTTCATGGTTGCTCTCTCTCTCTTTCCACAAATGCACGCACACACATACACACACACACAAGAAAAAAGAAGCTACAGGTGAATACTGATCATAAAAATAAATGTATAATTTATTATACATAAATTGACTGGTGTACACACACACACACACACATGAAATTCAACTTACATGGGCATAGTAGTCACGATCCAAAAAGATCCAGAGTTCCCTCCCAGGGTGTATACGGAAGTGCCACATACTGTTTGTCCACGGTTGCTCTCTCTCATTCCACAAATGCACACACACACATACACACACACACACACACTAGAAAAAAGAAGATACAGGTGAATACAGATCATAAAAATAAATGTATAATATAAATTGACTGGTGTACACACACACATACATGAAATTCAACTTACATGGGTATAGTAGCCCCGATTGGAAAAGACCCCCCTCCCCCCCCCTGGAAGCGCCAGAATAACATTTCAACTCCACGCACACACATATACATCGAGTGTGAAGCTCCACTACAACACCACAAAAACACAGACAACGACAACGACAATAACAATACATATTACAACTTTTGGGATGTTCAGGGGGGGGGGGGGGGGAGCAGCCACAAATATCAAAGTCTGTGGTCCTTCACACAAAAAATTATGGAATATCAATGGGTGTGTTGTCATCTTTCTTCCACTCTCCCCCTACCTCATCCACCCGACTCTTGTTCTTCGATTCCCGCCTTCTCCGACCGCGAGGACGTCCAGAACTCGGAGCAGGAGGAGCCACTTCCTCTTCTTCATCACTGGAACCTGCTGCCTATTCGTGTTTCATCATTGGAAGACTCAGGTCCGGTATCCTCTCCTTCATCACTGGAAGACTCTGCTCCTGTCGACTCATCTGCGTAATCGGGTCGGTGACTGCATTCACATCTGGTCCTAGTAGTATATGTGGTAAAAACTTTTTTTAATTTTTTTGAAAATTTGAATTTGTTCAAAAAACCACAAGCCACTTTCAAATCTCAAAACTCAATAAAATATATATATATTATAGTTAAACAGCTTACTCTATCTCAATATAGCTATAAATAAGTCCTTTCCACAACAGAAGCTTGCTATTTTTCAAGAGAAAGACAAGAGAAAGACAAGCTTACCTCGATCATCTTCTTGACTCCCATTTTCAGTATCAGAGTTGACGGGGTCTGGTCCACCAACCCTGATACAGGGCCTCCTATAGCCCTAGATGTCGTCTCCCTTCTCTCCGCTTGATCCTGAGTCGCTAGAGTCAGCATCAAGCAAGTCTAAAACTTGCACCGCATTGTAACTTGTAGACGCCATCTTCCAAAAAATGACTTTGAAAAAAAAATTTTTTTTGCTTAGTTACCGGGGTCACACGACACTCTCACTTTTTTCCTATGATGTAATAAGCATTACCTAAGACTGTACGTAATAGGGAGGTCCCCAGTTGAACTGGCGATTTTATAAAAAATGGAGAAAACAGTAAGTCAAACCGCAAAGTCTTGGTCGGCAAAGAAGCGGTTGTTTCAATGTGTTATGGAAGGCTACTGAGCTCAAGCAATTTTTTGCTGCTTCTACAAAGCTCTGGAGATGACTGGATCCATAAATGAAGCTGCTGTGAAGAAGGTAACTTTTTTTTAAATTCGACGGAGAACCGATGTTTTTTTTTTTTGCCGAGGAAGAAATAAACGCAACTGCTGTGAGGTACTGTCGAAGTAGTCCTAGCTGAAAGCTATTTTAGATGCTTCTCCAATGCATTGGGCACCTGTGTATGCAATCTGAAGGTTCTAGCTATAAAGTAACTATTTTTAAAAATTCGGAGAAGTCAATCGGTCTTCACCCGCTTCAAAGCGGGATCCGGAACGAAAGGGTTAGATATGCACAAGGAAGGAATACAGTAACTAGTTCAGAAGTTACTTTTAGAAGTGGCATCTGTAGCCAGAAATACAGTGTTCAAGTTGTGTTTCTGCAGTAATGTATTTATCTGATTGGCAGCTCCAGCCACTGAAGGAATGTCAGCTATACATATGTACAACAACAACAACAAAAAAAATCAAAACACTCAAAAAACTACAACTACAACAGCAATACAAACACACACAAGACATTTGTAAAGATTTAATTTAATAAAATTTTGAACAAATGCTGACCATGACTTCATTTTAACTTTAATAATAGTGGTACAAGCTAGCCTTAGGAGTAACTTCAATAGATGCGCTATGAAACCTCATGATAAATATTGTGAAAATGAAATAAATCTACCAAGTTTTATAGTAGTATTCTTTACTTATAGGGCCAAAAAAGTTTAGTTTCCTTCACTGACTAGGTCTGGCATAGAGGTAATCCCCTCTGCGCAAATGGACGAACAGGTAATCTCTGCCCCCTCTAATCGCACTCTCTCTGCCCCGTCGCCCAGTTCTAGGATTGTAGTTCAGAGTAGCAGACATGAAGTTGTTCCCTGCCTCTCTCAAGTGGAGTGCATATACCATACTAGACCTGGACTACCAACTCAACAGGCAGGAGGATGGCAAGACAGAGCAGAAATATATTTATTGTAATTGTACTTACAATGGCAGGCAATTATTCACTATTCATAATTATGTGAAAAGTAGTTTGGTAATCTATTTATCCAGAAATTATTGATATTGATGTATTAGTAATGTGATTCGATGATGACAGGTGATGTGTCGAGTTTAAAAAAAAAAGGCTAAGTATTTACAAGTAATTAGGTATAAAACTAAATTCCAGATACACTCTGGATAGAGTGGATAACAAGGATTCACAGGACTGTTCTACTCGATTACGATAATTTAGGGATCTGTATGTCATAATGTATAGGAGAAGGTAGGATGGACAATGGGTCTTATAGGCAGGCAACTTAGACTTGGAGGTTGGGTGGAAAGGGAAGAAAGAAAGGAAGGGGAGAGTTAGAAGAATACTCCCCAAGGCTATCGTTTAACTCCATTATTCCTAGGTCTTTGGCTCTGAAATTTAGACTGGTGTGTGGTGAATCTGGGAGGTGGCACCCTTACCTGAAATAAATCTTGCTTTGTAAGCTAGAGCACACCCTCCACTACACTACTAACCTTCCAGTAGTCTATCCCTCAGAAATGAGAGTGCATGACTACATCCATGTTCTCCACCAGAACAGACTCAGCCCTGCATGGGAAGAAAGAGAGCAGGAATGGAGGGGAAAGATGGAGGGTGGGAGGAGGAGAAGAGGGGTGGGGGAAAAGAAATGATGCTATATTATATTATTAATGTAAACCAAACTCTCAGATAAGACCCATCTGTGAGGGTTATGCTCTCAAAAATAATCACAAATTCTACTACTACTACTATTAGTACTAGTACTGCTGCTACTATTCATAATAATAGGTTAACAAAAGCCTGGTAATAAAAAAAAAAATTGTGTACTAAAGTGAAACTGAATGGTCCCAGTCTAATATTTATACACTTTCTAAAGTGGTGGCCAATTTATTCTTTTATATATTCAGAAAACTACAAATTTCGAGTGTTTACTCACTCTGTCTCCAGGATGCTCGGCAGAAGAGTCTCTGTAAATCCCATTACTGACAAACACTCCCGCGAATGGACCACAATGCCTTAGAAACACCGAACAGATCAGCCGACCAGCTAGCACTTCCTAGACGCTTGTATGAAGAAGGCAGACTAGGACACTCGACAACTTCTGCTTTCTCTTCCCACTTTGCGGGGAGGTTTAGTACCTGTGAAATATTATGTCAATCAATTACAATTCAAAATAAGCACAATAATATAATACAGAGCAAAGAACCAAGACACATTCATGCCCTGATTAAATTGCCAGTGTGACTGGTTGAGGAAAAAACTCGAAACCAATTGTCAAAGGAAAGTACAAATGGAATGCCGTGATGAACTTATAAAATTTACATAATGGAGAGGACCAGCAATCTCTGTTAACCTACTCCATAGTTAAAAGACTTTACTTCTGAGACACTGATATACACAATACATATGTATATGAATGTATAGATGTAAGATTTAGAGGTAAGTTTTACAATTTAGTCCAGACCTTCCTTGAGCTATTATAGACAATTCTTTGAAACCCATCCTCGTTGCTACTAGTTTTGGTATTGTTAGCATACTAGGATGTGCTTGAGCACAAATGGGCTACTAGTTTTAGTATTGTTAGCATACTAGCGATGTGCTTGAGCACAAATGGCGAGCGAGCCTAAAACTACACCATTGTTAAAACTTTAATTCTAACTTCTAACACTCAAGCTACTAAAAAAAAGTCGAGTTTCTAAACATTCATTGCAATAGTAGCAACTCCCCGCAACTCTTTGAATTGAAAAAAAATAAAATAAAGCTACAATAAACAAGTCACACTATTTAAACATTTTCTTTGTGATATTAGTTGTAATGCACAATATTTTCACACAACTGAACATAACTACACAAAACTTACCTTCATGGTAGTCTAGTGGTCAATGAATTTTTTATTAAATACTGTTGCATAGGGCTTATAACTATGACAAAGAGTGCATTAACTTACCACAGCCACCTCAAATAGATATGGAACTCCGGTAAGGTGTATTAACTGCACCCGCAAAACAATTCAAAGCAGTAAACAATTCAATTTCTAGGGTGATATGGGTAATGATCGCTAAATCAGAAGAATCTGTTTAGTGAAATTTGGGACCAAGTTGAAAGCAGAGCTACACAAAAATACGTGAGGGTCAAAGTACAAAATGACATACGCACGAAAATACAATTTCCTACTAGACTAATTTTGCATTAAAACTAGTGGTGTGCTTGAGCACAAATGGCGAGCGAGCCTTAAACTACACTATTGTTATCAAACTACTAAAATAAAGTCGAGTTGTTAAATAATTAAGCATATACGGTAAAGGGGTTTCAATGACATAGTAACCACTCCCCCACAACTGTTTGAATTGAAAGAGAAGCAACAAAATCAAGTCATGTTATTTAAAATTTTCTTTGTGATATTCTTAATAGTAGTAGTTGTAACGCACAATACTTTCACACAACTGAACATACCTACGCAAGACTTACCTTCGTGGTTCGTCTGGTGGACAATGAATTTTCGAGTAAATGCTGTAGAGTAGGGCTTATAACTGTGACAAATAGCGACTAACTTGAATAGAAATGGAACTCCCATACGTTTTAGAGTTTTAACTGCACACGCAAAATAATTCAAAGCGGTTCACACAATTCAATTTCTGAGGTGATACGGGTAATGGTCGCTAAACCAGAGGATACTGTTTAGTGCAGTTTGGGACGGGGTTGAACGCGGAGCGAACACAAAAATACGCGTGGGTCAAAGTACAAAATGACATACGTACGTCCATACATACCGATAAACAAACATCCCCGATTTTCAATTGTGTTACCCCTGTAAGTGTCTCGCTCGCTACGCTCGCTCGCCAACTAGTGGTGTGCTTGAGCACATATGGCGAGCGAGCCTTAAACTACACTATTGTTAAATTTGATTTTAACAACTAACACTCAAGCTATTAAAATAAAGTCGAGTTTTTTAATTACGTATGAGGTAAAGGGGTTTCAATGTCATAGTAACCGCTCCCGCAACAGTTTGAATTGAAAAAGAAGCAACAAAATCAAATCACGTTATTTAAAATTTTCTTTGTGATATTCTTAATAGTAGTTATAACGCACAATACTTTCACACAACTGAACATACCTACGCAAGACTTACCTTCGTGGTTCGTCTAGTGGACAATGCATTTTTAAGTAAATACTGTTGAGTAGGTCTTATAACTGTGACAAATAGCGCCTTAACTTACCACCACCACTAACTCGAATGGAAATGGAGCTCCCATAAGATTTTGAGTTTTAACTGCACCCGCAAAACAATTCAAAGCCGTAAACAATTCAATTTCTAAGGTGATATGGGTAATGGTCGCTAAACCGGAGGATTCTGTTTAGTAAAGTTTGGGACGGGGTCGAACGCCGAGCGAACACAAAATTACGGAGGGTCAAAGTACAAAATGACATACATACGTCCAAACATATACTAGTGATGTGCTTGAGCACAAATGGCTAGCGAGCCTAAAGACTATACTATTTTTATATGAATGATTTTGACTTCTAACACTGAAGCTACTGAAAATATAAGGTCCAGTTTTTTTATTTAGCATTCACGGTTAAGGGATTTCAGTGCCATAGTAACAACTCTCTGCAATGCTTGAATTGAAGGGAAAAAACAACAACAAAACAATACACGTTATTTAAAAGTTTTCTTTGTGATATTCTTTAGCTAAGTAGTGGTTGTAACACACAATGCTTTGACACAACTGGACACGCACCTACACAGACTTACCTTCGCAGTAGTCTAGTGGACAATGTATTTTCAGGTAAATACTGTTGCGCACGGCTTATAACCGTGACAAAGAGCGCATTGACTTACCACCGCCACTAACTCGAATAGAAATGGAAGTCCCTTAAGTTTTCAAGTTTTAACTGCACCCGCAAAAGAATTCAAAACGGAAAACAATTCAATTTCTAGGGTGATACGGGTACTGATCGATAAACAGAGGATTCTGTTTAGTGAAGTTTGGGACGGGGTCGACAACCGAACTAACACAAAAACCCGAGGGTCAAAGTACAAAAATGCCTACGTACGTCCATACATATATACAAATAAACTAGTGGTGTGCTTGAGCACAAATGGCGAGCGAGCCTGATAGTTAGGTAACATAAAATGTTACTATTTTTAGCTTACTTCATGCAAACAGCAGTTATGACATTTGATTTACAGCAAACAATACAAAATCACTCTCTTACCGATTATGGTAACTTTTGTGTTATCAAACATCAACCATTCTGATAATCTCAATCACCAGTAACTCTTGAACAAGCTCTCAGCTACGATAAAAAATAAACCAGTGTTATTATTTGTAATTTTAGCCAACAAATATGGAATTACTACTTACATCATTCTGAGTATTGATAACTTCTGTAGTATCAAATTGAAGTTACTTGACCATCTGAATTACCTTGAATTCTTGACAAGCTCTCACCTACAAAAACAAAAGACAATCAATTTTAACACACAAATACAAAATTACTTTCTTACCTCATTTTCTTGAGCAGTGGTAACTTTTGTAGTACCAAATTTGAGCCAATCTGACTATTTGAATTTACCAGTCACTGTTGACAAGCTCTTAGCTACAAAAAAGAAAGGCCAAGTTAATTTTGCATATTTAGCTAACAATATGGAATTATGTACTTACTCAGCTTCCCTCGAGAAGTAAGCGGCATTAATACTACGGCATTTGATAACCAACAACCGGCACTCCTGTATCCCCCCCCCATAAAAGGGCGAAGTTTTGAAATTGAGTCTGGAAAAGGGTCTTCAATGCCATAGTAAGCGGTCGAATCAACTTATTGTTTCTTGAAAAGCAATTATTTTCTCACACTTTGGAGCTTAAGTATAAAGTAAGGCTTGCCTAAAAAGCCGTGTTTTTAGGAGAAAAGAGTTCTCCGCGCGCGCGTTTAAAGGGCATACGTACCATCCCACATACATATATACATATAACATATACCCGATTTTGCATTATCCACCCCTAATACTGTCTCGCTCGCTACGCTCTCTCGCCAATTATATAAACTAGTGGTGTGCTTGAGCACAAATGGTGTGCGAGCCTAAAGTTACAATATTGTTAAATAATTGAATTTAACTTCTAACACACTCAGGCTACTAAAAAAAAGTCGAGTTTTTAAATTACCTAGCTTTATACTGTAAAGGGGATTCATTGCCATAGTAACCACTTCCCGCAACTGTTTCAATTAAAAAAAATTAAAGGGGATTCCTTGCCATAGTAACCACTTACCCAACTGTTTTAATTAAAAAAATAAAGCAACAAAAAAACAAGTCACACTACTTAAACGTTTTCTTTGTGATATTTTTAGCTAAGTAGTAGTTGTAACTCTCAATACTTTCACACAGCACAAGCAAATGTTGAGCGAGCCTGCCTAGTAAGGTTACATAAAACTATTTGCCACGGTGTCACCTGGTTCTGCCTCCCTTGTTTTGGAAAATGCTCTGTAAGATTCTATCAAGCTTAAAATTTTTTCTTTGATAAGGTATAATTAGCTAATGGGTATGATTGTTTAGTATTTATCATGCTTTCATTAAGATATCATTTTACTAAAAAAATTTTATTAAGTTATATTTAAACAATTTAAACCCCACCCAATATTGTAAGCATGGAAATTGACCGCTTGATTGGCCAATTTAAAATTCCTTTCTACACCGATGAATTGTTATAAAATATACTTCAGCTTAGTTCATGCAAAAAAGTAAATAGTAGTTGACCATTAATATATAGAATTACTACTCTCCTACCCTATTTCAGGAATAGTGATAACTTCTGTAGTACCCAATTTATGCCATTCTGACTACCTCAATCCAGTAACTAGTGAACAAACTGGCAGCAATACCAATAAAAAAACATAGCCAGAGTTAATCTTGTAACTTAAGATAACAAATATGGAACTACGTACTTACCTCAGCCTCTCCCAAGTAATGGTGGCTTCCTTGGTTCTAATATTTAGCCACTCTTGCTACCAGCGGCACTTGACACCAACGAGCGGCATTCAGCAGCCCCCAAAAACGTCGAAGTTTTTCAAAATACGTTTGGTAAAGGTTTTCAATGCCATAATAACCGTTCCCAGTAACTTTTTGGTACATATACCCAATTTTGCATTAACCACCCTTTATACTGACTCGCTCGCTACGCTCGCTCGCCAACTAATGGTGTGCTTCAGCACAAATGGCAAGCGAGCCTGATAGTTAAGTAACATAAAGCTAAATATTTTGTTACTATGTTTTAGCTTAGTTTATGCAAACAAATAATAGCAGTTATGACCTTTTATTTCAGCAAACAAATGCAAAATCACTCTGTTACCTGATTTATTAACTTTTGTAGTATCAAACATCTGCCAGTCTGATAATCTCAATTACCAGTAACTCTTGAACAAACTCTAAGCTACAATAAACAAAAAATCAGTGTTATTATTTGTAATTAAAGCCAACAAATATGGAATTACTACTTACTTCAATTTCCTGAGTATTGATAACTTCTGTAGTATATAAATTTAAGTTACTTTGACTATCTGAATTATTGTGAATTCTTGACAACTCCCACGCAAATATTCACAATAATTGGATTTTGGTTGCTAGGGATTACTAACTTTTTTCTTGGTATTTTTTGTAGAGCTCCAACTAAGGGTGGATCCTAAAGAGTACTGCTAATGGACTAACTAAATAAAAAGAACGGGCCTTGAAAGCTTGTTTCGTTCAAGTTACGAGCTCCTCAGCCTCAAGTATATAATCCACAACTCCTCCGCGGGTGCCGTCGCTGACGAGCCCATTCTTCGTATACTGCTACATTTGTTGATTGTCTTCAAACCTTCGTTGTACTTTTTCTCAATTCTGCTTGGTTTTGTCTAGTTGATTGTGCTCATTTGATCCTCGCGGCACCGCGCCCGAATTTTTTTCTTTCAAAAAAAATCGCAACGAACATTTTGTAGCTAAGGTCATAGTCAGCCTGTGTACCAAATTTGGAGTCTTTTCTACTCGTTGTTTCAGAGAAGAAACACAAAATAGACTCCAGGACTAAAAATAAGTCCACGCGATCTTTTGGCAGAGACTTGATTGCATTCAAACCACACCCACAACAGATTCAATTGATTCAGCGGGAAAGTGAGTTCCAGGTGCTCTCTAACTTTCGGGCGCCTACCGGTTAGCAAACCAGTTTTCTGGCCGCCTCTCCTTCTCGATGATAAGCCCTACTGAAACGAGTGTGAGGAGATTACTGTAGTCTTGTTATATATATTCAGTGTGTGTATGTACCTTTAATAGATTAGTGAACCATTTTGCTGCTGGAAAACTCTACAGTTTCAGTTGTGTACAGTTTTCTGTACTTAGCTATTCACTTCATTTGTTTATTCATCCTTACTTAGCTAGCTAGGGCTAGATCACAAAATATTCATCTAGCTGTATTTAGCTGGCTATTTCAAAATATTTTTTATATAAAATAAGTATCATTATATTATATACATTCATAAAAAGTATCACTGGTCATCACAATACTGTAAAATAAAATAAAAATGAGTGATATATCAGGAAGAAGTTTTGCACAAGAATAAAAAATTAAAATAATGGAATCATTAGTGAGGTATTATTTACCTGTCAAGGCTTGGAGACAATCTGGGAGCCAGTGTCTGCTCTAGGGAGAAACAATACTGATAAAGTAAGCCAAGAAATACAATATCAAACAGCTGCGCTCTTTACAACTTGTAGCGGGGGCGGGGCCTCGGTTAGTTTTATCAATTGGTGGGCAGGAAGCTTTGAATTGCCCACGCTAGCTAAGTTAGCGGTCGTTTTTACTATTGCGAGCAAGACGGATTTTTGTGTTTATTTGTAGTGCGTGCGGGTGCGCGCGCGTTGCTATGTCCCAGCACCCTTAAAAACAATTGTTTGACAAAAAAGAGCAAATTGGCAGCTCTAGCCCTAGCCCTAGCCCTAGCCCCCAACTATTAGAAGGTTAAAGGATAATGTGTTTTAAACACAAGGGATGGGTTAGTTGGGGGCTAGGGCTAGGGCTAGAGCTAGGGGGTTAGGGCTAGGGATAGGGCTAGGGCTAGGGCTGCCAATTTGCTATTTTTTTTTAATAGTAGGAATCGCGGGGTGCTTAGTACCTAAAGTATAGTCTCCCCCCAGTTTTTAAATTTCGCATACCCGGTAAGGGGTTTGAGTGCCATAATAACAACTCTCTGCAACTGCTTATTGAAGAAAAAACAACAACAACAAAACAATACACATTATTTTTCTTTGTGATATTCTTTAGCTAAGTAGTGGTTGTAACACGCTATGCTTTGACACAACTGGACATGCACCTACACAGACTGACCTTCGCGGTAGTCTAGTGGACAATGTATTTTCAAGTAAATACTGTTTCGCACGGCTTATAACCATGACAAAGAGCGCATAGACTTACCACCGCCACTAACTCGAATAGAAATGGAAGTCCCTTATGTTTTCAAGTTTTAACTGCGCCCACAAAAGAATTCAAAACGGTAAACAATTCAATTTCTATGGTGATACGGGTACTGATCGATAAACCATAGGATTCTGTTTAGTGCAATTTGGGAAGGGGTCGACCACATAACTAACACACATTTATTTGTTAGTTAAATGTTATCTTGTTTTTGTACTATTTAAGAGTGAAATATTGTATTATTATAATCACTGTAATAAGTTTGCGATATTCGTCAAGTTTGCATTATCCACGAGGTATCTATCCACACTTGGCACTTTGACTGAATCCTTTGCTGTGTTATTTAATCAAAGAGTCCAGGACATGTAAGCATTATCAGGGTCAAGTATCTGTCCAATCTATATCGTGGATAAGTACCGCTGTCACTATAATGTAGTTGTCTCTCGGCCAGACCCTTTACCTCATCGCGCCTTCCTAGTGGAGCGATTAGGTAAAGGATCCGGCCAGCGAGACTACAACTGTAGCGAGTCTTGTCAGTCAATGGTAAGAGCTTCTTTGGCAATACAATATTTGAGTCTCACCAATCAAGCAATAGTTAGATAAAAATAGTTCATTGGAAATTTTTAGTCACAAAAATTAATGTGCAACTATTCTAACTTTAGTCAGACTGTAATAGCTATGTGAGGCCAGATTGGTAGGAATACTAGAAATTTGTGTTTTTTATGGCGCATACATTTCACCCCCTGACACACACCCCTCCAAATGTTTGTCAGGGACAGCCCCCTTGAAAGACAAATGGCCATCCAGGCTAGTCAGACAAAAACATAGAGGGGACTATATCACTTCATTCACATTTAAAGGATCACCTAAATACCCATTAGGTGTTGTGACTCCAAGTTCATTCACTTTGTGTATAATAAGCTTGTGATTTTTGTACAGTAGCTATTACAGTATGACTAAAGTTAGAATAGTTGCACATTAATTTTTGTAGAGAGTGATAGGCATCGATTGGAGACACAAGTGAACTGGAAAGGCAATCAACTTGAAGAGGTGAGAATATACATGCAGGAGTTAGTTTGGTTTTGACTACTTTGTCACTATCTATGTAGTCTAATGGAAAGAACGAGGACATGAAGAGAAGCATTGCCCTACTACAAGATGAAGTAGGCAGAAAATACAGCAGAGTGAATGGGAAAGATCTAGAGACTGTAGCAAAGCTATTTAAAGAAAGTCTAGCTAATCATGTTAATCTTTACAATACTTGGATGACAGAGGAGTTACTGAAACATGACATAACTAACCTTACAGAAGGAGACACCCAACTAGAAGGAATCATGGAAACATCAAAGGTAAAATAACCAGCAAGAGTAAACTCTCAAGCATTATATTTTTGTTATCTTATTTATAGGCAGTGGAGCAGCTTGTCAAGCCGAATGCCAATGTGAGATCTACAAATCTAGACTGCAGAAGGCTACTACAACTATTAATAGTGAGTCTTTTATTAGGGTTTGCATTTATTAATTAATTGTCATCTGCTATCTGTATTAAATTTCAGGTGATAATGGAAACCTTGAAGTGTGCTTGCAGAAGATTAAAAAAGAATTGGAAGCGTGCAGGTCAAGTATTGCATTAGAAAAAGCAAAAGCAATAGTCATTCCAAAGTTATATAAATATAATGGGCTCAATGCACACTACTCAGAGCAGACTAACTGAACTGCAGTCTTAATTAATTTTTCACCTTTTTTTATTTGGTGTTATGTCATGTTATCAAATAATTAATACTTGAAATGAAAATCAGTACCAAGTTTTGATCATTGCAAAGTATAATATGTGTTTAAGATATTCACTTACATTGTAGTTATAAAACGTTTATATTATGATGGATTTGCCACAATTTACTAAAATTTTTATTTCTATTAGCTGTAACTAAACACGTAACAAACAAAATGTTCAACATATTTTCTGAAGAAATCTCTACATGTCATTGGAAATTTTTAGTCAGCTGGTCATTTGTGGCGCTCAGTCCTCCAACTTCTAACTTCAGATCCGCCATCATTTTCATGCAGTGCTTTTTTCCAAGAACAAGTCTGGAATTTTCTCCCTGGATAGCCAATGTCTGAGTTTCCAGCTGTTGTATTAGGTCTTGAAGATATGAAAGGTTCCAAGTATGGGTTGCTTCTTTATTCTGCACAGAGAAATTATAAACTGTAATAATTTTTACTCACTGAATGAGCCTAGACAGTTACCTTCAAAGTGATACCTCTCTGTTCCAGGTCGTCCTTCTCAGCTGAAAGACTATTTAAGTTGCCTTCTAATTCTTCTGCAGCAGTTGTCATGTCCGCCATTTTGGCACTTAAGACATCATTTTTAAAGTTGATGTGTGCTGCACCTTCTACTAATTTCATAAGTTGAACTAAAACAGAAAATAATCGTTTTGAAAGTATATACAGCAGCCATATTGTCATGGAATACTCACTGTCTTTCTGTTGCGTCACTTTTCTGAGCCACAGGTTTGACAACAAGGTACCACATATTAAGGAAACAACAATGATCCAGTGAATTCCATTGCCCTGCATAAAATCACAATTGTCAAATTCTATGCAACATAATTATTTTTAGTAATCAATTTGAGCTTACTTGTGCACAGTATATCAAAATCTTAATGACAGAGTCAATATTTAGAAGTTGAACAGATTCTAAGGCTTGAAAAAATTCTTTCTTCAAGGCACACAACACAATACTGTACCAAGCCATTTCATCTTCATGATGGTTTCCAAAGATAAGTTCCGATGAGAAGATGTTGACTTTATTTCCATGTTGTTTGGAGTTTCTCTTTGTGGAGAGAAGAGGAACTCCATTCTTCTATAGCAAAAGTACATCATTGGTACAGTAGTAATGCCATCAAAACAATCTTATCACTTCAACAGGTGTGCACATGACAGAATATTCCTCAACTGATGCCGCTTCAACGTAACCTATTATACCTCCAATCTGTCAAACAAATGTACACAAATTGACGTGCAAAACTGTACAATAACAACTCACTTCAGCTTCCCAAAATTCGATTCCTTCAATCACCTCCTTGCTTAGCACCATTATCAGGTCACCAGAGAAATAGGTCAAGAATCCAGAAACGTTCTCCTGAAAAAATGTTGTGGCATGTCCCTTAGAAATGACAGCTAATAAAAATGTAATAATTTGTTCGTCATTAAAAATGAGCTATCAGTTTAATTACAACTCTTTACTAGTACAGTCGTTATTACAACATTTCTTCCGTTAACAATAGAAGGTAGTACACCCAACACCACAAGCACGTAACAAATATTAAACTTCATAGCTATCAGTCAATAACACTGAAGTCACTGCAGTCTTAACATCGACAACCTCCAAATCCCTCCTGCGTTTTACCGCAAACGCTAACCAGACGCCAGGGATTTTATAGTCTACTGATGAACACGCATGCGCAGTGAATTATTTGCCGTACAACGCATCAACGCTGTAAGGAGACCTACCAGACTGGCTACACAAGCCTGAAGCTCTTCATAATGAGTTTTTCATATAGTGGAGAAAACGTTGCGAAAAATTTCATGGTTTGTATATTGAAAGATATTACCTACCGAGTTTATATTCAAAATAGCAACAAAAAAAGTGCATTCAATATTCAAATCTACTTGAAATATCACTGCACAAAAGTGTCTATAACAAAATCATAAATATTAGTATAATAAGTTGATAACTAGCTAGGGATTTTGTAGTCTACTGAGGAACACGCATGCGCAGTGAATTATTTGCCGTACAACGCATCTAGTCTCGCGTAGCCAGGCCCTTTACCCAATCACGCTACGCGGGGAAAGGTCTGGTAAACTGACGTAGAGCACATTGTTCTTGCCTAGTCATCATGTGGTTAACTGTGGTCCATTTGTGTGGGTATAAATCGCGATGATATTTCGAGGCGCGTAGATTATTTGTTCACGATCTGGCAATGGAGAAGTGTTGTTTATGCAAGGTTTCTGTTACCTCTGTACAAGAGAAGAAGAGGAGGAAGAAACTGCATGGAAATACCTGTAAAGAGACTAGGGATGCATTAAATACAGAATTAGACGATGCGTTTAAGATGAATCTGGTAGACTTTAAAGATACTTCTTCAGTGAATTGCTACATCTGCAAGAATTGTGACACCCTACTGAACTACATTCTTGAGTTACAGAAGGATCTTTCTAGATTGATGGACACTGTAAAAGGCTATATTTCGAGCTTTCAGTGCAATGTTGCTTCAGGGAACATAATCAAGAGGGTTTCATCCACATCTTCCACTGCTGTTCCTCCACCAAAGCGTATATGTTTGGATTCTGATAGATCACCATCAACATCACCTGCCATTACAGTGCGTTGGTATTTAATATATCTGTATACTTCAATTTCACTTATTTAGTATTGGTGATTTTAGTACTGGTTATGATAATGATTATAAAGTAATTGGAAGGGGAAAGAAAGGTAATGGTGTAATTATCTAAGTGTAAAATGCTTAAACAGTAACAGTAATTTAGCTCTTTGTTAACCTAATCATTTAAACAAACACTAGGAAAATTAAGTTATAGTAAATTATGATTACTTCTATGAATTTAAAAAATTGGCTGGTAATATTGGGTAGGCATCTAGACAAAGGTTATATTAATTGGCAAAGAGATGGCCATAATCACTACACTTCAATGAACAAACAAATTTCTGTATAGTCAAAATAGACTACCCATCTGGCCCTAAAATGTTTGCTGTCAATACACCAAATCGCAAGAAGGCCACCAAGCAGTATACTCGCAGAAGCTTCCACTCCCTTGCCTCCACTGTAGTTGCCTCAGACATAACCTCAGATAAGGTGTTGAGAGAGATTACCAAGACCATCAAACAAGAGATGAAGACCCTGACAAGTATTGAGCATGATACAATCCTAAGGGATAATATTGAGGCTGTAAAGCACTTCAGTTGGGACACTGTCTTCATGGAATTGAATGAGAAAGTCCCAACAGATTACTGAGGTATACATACATAGCTGGTATTTGATCATATAAAATATTTTAATTTTATTTAATTTATAGTCTCCTAATGAAGAGTGCTGCCAAATCAAGACCAGTTATAGCCTGTATTGCATCTCAACTGGTTAAAGATGGACATCCAAAACTTGGACTTGCACAGCGAGCGATTTCCATAATTCTGTATGGTAATGGTGCAAGCAAGCAGGTATGTAGTTATGGTCAATATATCATTTATTTTTTCATTCTGTGTTGCTGAAATAGACTCTCAGAGGCTAATTTGAAATTTTGATTTTTTTTTATAATTTATATGTATGCAGCTATATGCATGCCTTAACCATCTGAACATATGTTTGTCCCACCCCGCTACATTAAAGACAGTGAAGAGAATATCGATTGACCATGACATTGAAGTCCAATACTGGAGTGATGCTCTCAAATTGGCTTGTTTAGAGAAGGTAAGAAGAAATAGTTTGGCTTAGCTCAATAATCCACTACTGATGCATTTATTTTGTAAACAGGAAATCCCTACCCCAGGTTCTACACCTCCAGCAGTCATCCTAGCAGATAGGGACTCTGATTCAACATCTCCTTCTCCATCGTTCAGTCCCATATCTGATTTCGAACAAGTATTGCTATATGATAAAAGTAGCAAGCCAAGCAGCGATACCAGTGATGATACTAAAGAACCATCTCCGCCAGCTGATGACTATACCATACAGAGTGCCTCTTTCCAAGCTGAAGAACCAACTACCATTACAACAGACATTGACATTCCTAGCTCATCTCCAATTCAGGAACTTTCGTCTTTTGATGCTCTGCATCAATGGAGTGGGTTTAAGATCGTTGGTCATAATATAGATAAAAATGTTCGACCATCATTTCAGCGATTAACACACCAAACTAAGTCTCTGCATTTTTTTCATTCCTATGCTGTGAAGGATAGAATAAATTTAAGTTCAGCATCAGACACAAGAAAGCCTCGACCATCAGATTATGACTACTTTGTTGTGTCAGTTGAAAATTGGAATTGGTTTAAAGAAATTTGTCAAGTTCTTGTTTCCAGGTAAAATAGTATACATAAAATCAAAGCTTTGGGACCATGATCATGACACTACATGCACCATTTTGTCTTTGTGCTTAATAATTTGGCTGTTAGTTCTGATATCTTTATTATTTAGGATTTTAGTGCAACATTTACACCAATTCAAAGGCAGTAAGCTGAGTAGCAGGTGTGGTGTGAGCTGGTGCTGTAGCAAAAAGGTATGAAGTGGGTAAAATCAACTAAACAAAGTATTCTGTAAGGGCTGAGGTGAATCTCAAATGAAACCCATTTCCTATGCAGTAACTACTAAGCTGCAGTTTGTTTGCTTGCCTGTTCCTCATAAAAATTCAAATTGTTGGTTGGAATTAAGGAAGGACAATAATTGTGTAGTTATTTCAATTTAACTGACTAAAAATTTCATGAAATCAAGTAAAATGTGAGAAAATTTGTAGGGTTTATTAGGACTTAATATTCCAGTCCAATGATTTTGTTAAATTAATAGCTTCCAGCTCCATGATGAATGGGCAATGTCCCTTAATTGCCCAACCTATTTCAGTACTTCAAATATTTCCATAATCTTTACATACACTTTTTTTTTCATTTTCTATTGTAGGTAGTGTGGGGTAAACTTTACTCCAAGCAGTCACTAGCAGAACATGGAACCATGTTTCAGCTCAGAAATCTAATCAACCGGTCTGGAGTTCCCTCCAATCCAGAGAAAAACATGAAAGCAGCAGAGGACTTCTTATTGCTGTTGATCCATGCCCATGTAGTAGTGGCTGCAGACAAATTGTTTGAATATGACTTTGGAGGTGATTCTCTAACGTCGGTTGCAAAGTCCATAGTCAACACTCACCTTCTGCTCCCGGCATCTACAACAGTAAATGATGGTGTCACAACATATGCTCGAGAACTATTGACACTAAGTTTAATTTGGCTACAATTTTATGATGCAGTAAAGGAAGGTGATGGGGACAGAATTCTGCTTGCATGGAAAATCCTGATACTAGTGTTCAAGGCAACTCACCATGTGAACTATCTTAAAGAGGCAGTGAATTTGGTGCTATTACAAAAACACTATCACAGAGAAAAGTGGGGCAATTGCTTTGGTCGAGGTGTGTAAAACACCCATGAGCGTAAAGGGCACAATTTACCATGCGATTTACATCAGGAACATCTTAATCGGCGTCTTAAGGGTGTTTTGAGGTCTGTTGGAGCAATTATCTCACCAGAGGCAATAGTTCTTGCTGGAAAGTCGATTTCAACTGTTGACAACATCTGCACCAGCTTTGAATCACAAACATGCACAGCTGATAAAGATGCAGGCGTTCACAATACCCTAGCATTCGGAAAGGATATGCAGAAAATTGTAACAATTTTAAATGAGAAGAACGCATTTGAGCCCAAACTAGCTAGAGGACATCCCACTTTCACTTTCAAGGAGCGAGTTTTACAGAGACATACTGCTTCAAATGAACAAGTCTTAAAGAAAGTGGAAGTTCTTGTTAAAGGATTAGTGGCCAATTAATAAAGTTTTATTATTTCACATCGTACTGTTCATTAATTTTTAAACTAATTAATTAATGTTAATTGTAATTAAAATAATGAAATGAGTTTGAAGGCTAAGAAGATGAGGGTTTGCAGTTGGGACATATACAACAACTTGCACACACATCACAACATGCACATAAATCAGTCATTGCTTTGGTTTCCAAAAAACCAAGGAAATCACAAAATAAAAAACGTCTCCTACAAGTTACTTTGTTATCCACATAAGCCTTCATTCTATCCGTTGCATAGTGGCCTTTCTTTCCTTGATACAATACTGCCACTGCTCTACCTCCATCTCTGCCGGCTCTCCCTGTCTCTTGCACGTATTCTTCAATCAAGCCCCAATGGATGATACGATATATATCAGGGCAATCTATTCCCATGTATGGGAGTACAAGCAGATCCTCCCACATGAACTATGAACTATGAACATTTATGCATACGAACATTGAGGGTGTGGGTGTATGTATTTCATGTAAGGGCTGTGGCACAGAAGTTGTAAATCATGAATAGGAATATCGACACCCCTTTCAAAGTCTTTATGTCAGCCCTGACTGTCACGCATACAGTTTGTAAGTCATTCCACACGTGGCAGGTCTTCCATATAGACTGCTGGGTTTCTGACCAGTAGTCAGTATTCCAATTAAACTAAATTCTAGTCTAACTGAGATATCAGATTGGGCACCAGCTAAGGCTGAGTCCCCAAGTTGGCCTACTCTGGTGGCAGCGACTATTGCTACCATAGTGTACACTCAAAACTCTACGGAGCCGCGAGCCTACACCATGCCAAATAAAATAGTTGCTATCACTATCCTCAGTGTACAGTTTGCTGTACAAAACCTCTCTATAATTTTTTCTCTATTTGCTGGCCATGACACACGTGTATATATTTCCACCATACGAAACTCTGATAAATCAGGATATCCAGAAGGCTCTGTTAGCTTTCTTCCAAGCTTATTGCGTAGAGTTAAATACAAATCAGAGCAATCTTGGTATTTGCGGAAAAATATAACAGTTTTTGGAAATTCCATCCTTTTTTCAGCGAGCTCTTCTCCTAGATTTGTCGCCAATTCACTCACTGTAACTAATCGATCAACCCTATAGAATATGTTCAGTCGTTCAGGAGACAAGACTATCATCTTTGGATTTTGTAGTGCCAGTTTCTCTGCAATAGTATCGAATGTGGTTCCCGTTGCTGTTGCTGTCAGGGCCATAATACTTACATGTTGAGGTAAAACACTACGCAAGTTCCCGATTTCAGCAAATGAAATACGAAAATCATCACCCCAAGTTTGAATACAGTGGGCTTCGTCAACTACTAAGGCCACGAGATTTTCCTTGTAAACCTGCCGAAGTAGCATTCTGCGGTATTTGGTGTTCTCAATCAAGTTCTCCGGGCTAATGAAAACGAGTTGAGATTCTCCATTAAGTATTCTCTGTTGGGCTTCATCGTCAGTCTTGACTTCTCCTACAAAGTCTGTTTTGAGCCCTCTCGGTGAAAACTTTGCCCTCTGGTCCACCATTATGGAGGTAAGTGGGCTTATGCAGACGACAATGCTGGGAGAAGCCGCTGGTCCTGCATAATATTTTTAAAATGACATTGATGTTGTTTGGAGCTAGTATTGCTCACCTCTCAGCTTGTCGAAGACATTATGGTAGAATAGCATATATAATGGATTTGCCATAGCCAGTAGGTAGAGCAACAAATGTGTACTGCTGCATGGCAAAGCTTCTGACAGCATCCAGCTGTTTGTCTTTCAAAGAGGTAAGTCCAAGTCTTTGTACTGCCTCATGAATGGCAGCGTCTAAACTGACAGTATCCGACATGGTTGCAGCATCTGACATGCAGCCTTACCCAAGTTCTGTACTATATACCATTAGCGCAGAAATTAGTCCGGCTTCCGGCACAGTGCTTACTCGCTTGACCACGTCACCTATTGTTGTGGTCTCCCCAATTAGTGAGGGAAACTGAACAAACAGCTCTATGTCAGTTTACCAGACCCTTTCCCCGCGTAGCGAGATTGGGTAAAGGGTCTGGCTACGCGAGACTACAACGCATCAATGCTGTAAGGAGACCTACCAGACTGGCTACGCAAGCCTGAAGCTCTTCATAATGAGGTTTTCATATAGTGGAGAAAACGTTGCGAAAAATTTCATGGTTGGTATATTGAAAGATATTACCTACCGAGTTTATATTCAAAATAGCAACAAAAAAAAGTGCATTCAATATTCAAATCTACTTGAAATATCACTGCACAAAAGTGTCTACAACAAAATCATAAATATTAGTATAATCAGTTGATAACTAGCTTGATGACATCTACAGTCTTGTCAATTCTTCGTCAACTATAATTATCAAGACAGTTTACAGATTTTGTTATGGTTGTCAATGGACTCTTTTGAGGCAGTGTATGTTTGCGTGGTATATTAACCCTCAGCGCGCATGTGCGAGAAGGTTACAGTGTTCAGTTTGTCAGTCGTCCCTGTCACAAAAAAATAAAAATAAGGATATAAAAAATTCTTACCTCATTTTTCCAGAGTCGTGGAAGCTTTACGTCATTCTGACTATCTAAACGGCCAGTAATTCCTAACAAAAAAAGCAATTACGCTACTAGTGATGTGCTTGAGCACAAATGGCGAGAGAGCCTAATGACTATACTATTTTTATATGAATGATTTTGACTTCTAACACTGAAGCTGAAAATAGGGTCCAGTTTTTTTTTATTTCGCATACACGGTGAAGTGATTTCAGTGCCATAGTAACAACTCTCTGCAACTGCTTGAATTGAAGGAAAACAACAACAAAACAATACACGTTATTTAAAAGTTTTCTTTGTGATATTCTTTAGCTAAGTAGTGGTTGTAACACACAATGCTTTGACACAACTGGACATGCACCTACACAGACTTACCTTCGCGATAGTCTAGAGGACAATGTATTTTCAAGTAAATACTGTGCGCACGGCTTATAACCATGACAAAGAGCGCATTGACTTACCACCGCCACTAACTCGAATAGAAATGGAAATCCCTTAAGTTTTCAAGTTTTAACCGCACCCTCAAAAGAATTCAAAACGGTAAACAATTCAATTTCTAGGGTGATACGGGTACTGATCGTTAAACCAGAGGATTCTGTTTACTGCAATTTGGGACGGGGTCGACCACATAACTAACACAAAAACGCGAGGGTCAAAGTACAAAATGACATACATAAGTCCATATACGTCCATACATAATTATGTTCAAATAAACAAACATCCCCGATTTTCGATTGTTTTACCCCTGTAAGTGTCTCGCTCGCTACGCTCGCTCGCCCATTAATATCGGGCGAGTTTGTGATATAACTATGGTAAAGGGGTTTCATTAGCATAGCACCACTCTGCTGCAACTGTTTCACTTGAAAAAAAAGAAGAATATCCAAGGAATTATATGACACAGTTTGAAAATCAAGACTTGTTGTAGTAGCCAAAAAAACTGGTACAAGTCTAATAAGCTGTGCTAGTACATTTATTTGTTAGTTAAATGTCATCTTGTTTTTGTACTATTTAAGAGTGAAATATTGTATTATTATAATCACTGTAATAAGTTTGCGATATTCGTCAAGTTTGTATTATCCACGAGGTATCCATCCACACTTGGCACTTGGGCTGAATCCTTTGCTGTGTTATTTGATCAAAGAGTCCAGGACATGTAAGCACTATCAGCGTCAAGTATCTGTCCAATGTATATCGTAGATAAGTACCGCTGTCACCAAAATATAGTTGTCTCTCGGGCCAGACCCTTTACCTAATCGCTCCTTCCTAGTGGAGCGATTAGGTAAAGGGTCCGGCCAGCGAGACTACAACTGTAGCGAGTCTTGTCAGTCAATGGTAAGAACTTCTTTGGCAACACAATATTTGAGTCTCATTGTGATGTATTCACCTTTAATGGCGGCCTCTCGGCTTACCCACAAGCACTACAACCCTTGACACTTCACAGTTAAGGTCTTAATTCGTCATACCACTTCACACGTGTAACAACTCAATCATACACAAATAACGCACACCAATAATGATACAGGAGAATCGGTTCATGGAGTATAAAACAATTGCGATAATAATGAATACGACACATACACATGCATACATACACTACACTCCTCCCCTCTAAGAGGATCCATGGATCACACAACAACACATATAATTACCATTTGGGTTCAAATCTGTCCACAGGTTTCCGCTCTCTACGAGGATATATCTTCTTAGCATCCACTGCAGGAGTCACTTTTGGTTCATGCGATCCTGGAAGTGCTTCTACTTCTGGCAGCTCATCCGTTTTCGGGTCCACTATAACTTCCGGTGACTGTTTTGGAATGTCAACATCTGGTTCTTCCTCTGGAGGTGCTATCTCCTTAAACCGCTTCCGTACTTGATCTTGGTGACATCTGCGACTACGACCATTGTCCAACTTCACAGTACATGATACTGGACCAGTCTTCTTCTCAATAGTACCAGGTAACCACTTTTCTCCTTGCAGATAGTTCCGGACCAATACTGGGTCACCTTCTTGTAGCAACCTCTGGTGGGCATGGGCATCATGTTTGCTCTTCTGCTTCATCTGTTGACTCTCCACTCTTTCAGCAGTCAGGGGTCTCAGAACATCAAGCCGAGATCTTGGTCGTCTTCCCAGTAACATTTCCGCAGGTGACACTCCAGTAGTACTTTGAGGCGTTAGTCGATACGCGTAGAGCATCTTTGCCAACCTTGACTTGATACTTCCTTCAGTGGTTTTCTTCAGACCACGCTTCACGATTTGGACGGCTCTTTCGGCGAGTCCATTCGATGTCGGATGATACGGCGCTGAGGTGACATGCCTGATGCCATTTGTTGCAAGGAAGTCCTCAAACTCAGTACTCACAAAGCAGGTGCCATTGTCTGAAACAATGGTCTCCGGCAATCCAAAACACGCAAACAGAGGTCGTAGCTCTTCTATCACTGCTGCTGATGTTGCAGATGGCGTGTTGAACGCTTCAATCCACTTGGAGTGGGCATCGATGATAACCAAGAACATTTTCCCGTTTACAGGGCCAGCATAGTCAATGTGTAACCGCGCCCAAGGGCGAGCAGACCAACTCCAGGGATGGAGTGGAGCTCGAGCAGGAGTGGCGAGTGACATCTGACACTCTGAGCACAACTGGACTGTCGTCTCAATGTCTCCATCGAGTCCAGGCCACCATACATAAGTACTCGCAAGACTTTTCATTCGCACCATTCCAGGATGTCCCTCATGTAGCTCACACAGAATTGCTTCTTGGTATGCACTAGGTATCACAACCCGGGCACCCCACAGAATGCATCCTTCAAACAGTGACAACTCCTCCCTCCTTCTAAAGAAAGGAATCGGTGACAAGTCCTTGTCCATAGTGATGGGCCAGCCTTGCTTCAGAAACTGGACCACTGGTGCGAGCATCGGATCTTTCCCAGTTTGTTCACGAATTTGTTCTGCCGAAACAGGTGAATCCAGTAGATGCTTTGACAAAAGCACTAACTCCGTAGGTTCTGTTGGTGGAGGTGCTTGGACCGGCAGTGGGAGGCGGCTCAATGCATCTGCATTAGCATGGACATCTGTCTTTCTAAACTTCAGAACATATTCGAACATGGAGAGATACATAGACCAACGTCGGATTCTTGCAGACGCTTGAGGTGAGGTAGAGCGAGCTTCTCCCAATAATCCTAGTAAAGGTTTATGGTCTGTCACGTGCTCGAACGGACGACCAAAGACATAGGGATAAAACTTCTTTATGCCAAACACCAACGACAATCCCTCCTTTTCCAATTGGGAATAATTCTTCTCTGCTCTGTTGAGTGTCCTGGATGCATAGCCGATCGGTTTCTCTGTCCCGTCTGGAGATCGATGTGCCAACACAGCTCCAATGCCGTACAATGAGGAGTCACATGCCAGCGTGAGTGGCAGATTCGGATCGTAGTGAACTAGCAATGACGATGAAGTTAGCAACTTCTTAGACTCGGAGAATGCTCTCTCTTGTTCTGAGGTCCACCTCCATGGAACATTCTGCTTAAGGAGCTGGTACAGTGGTGACAACTTCGTGGCCAGATCCGGCAGGAATTTCCCATAGTACGTCAGTATGCCTAGATAGGACTTCAGCTCGGTCACATTTGTAGGTGTAGGTGCAGCTTCAATAGCTTCGACCTTGTCCTTCAGAGGGTGGATACCATCTGCATCGATCTGATATCCCAAGAATGAGACTGAAGGAGCCATGAACACACACTTGTCCTGTTTCACTCGCAATCCAGACTCAGCCAACCGTGCAAGTACTTTATCCAAAATCCGCAAATGACTCTGCTCGTCTTCTCCCGCAATCAAAATGTCATCCACGTAAACTACCACGTTTGGGATTTCTTGGAAGAGGTGCTCCATCTCTCTCTGAAAAATGCCAGGAGCAGAGGATATCCCATAGGGCAATCTCGTGTATCGGAATAAACCCTTACCAGTGTTGATGACCACATACTTCTTGGAATCATCCTCTAGAAGCAGCTGTTGGTAGGCGTGTCTCAGGTCTAGCTTCGTGAACAGCTTCCCTTTCCCTAGTGTTGCCACCAGATCATCAACCTTGGGTATTGGGTACCGGTCTAGCTTGGCTACGGGGTTAACAGTCACTTTGAAGTCCCCACAAAGTCGCACAGACTTATCCTGCTTCATCACCACTACCAGGGGTGTGGCCCACTGTGAGTGCTTTACAGGCTCTAGAGTTCCCTCTGCTACCAAGCGTTCCAGTTCCTTCTCGACTTTCTGTCGCACCACGAATGGTAGAGTTCGAGCCTTGAAGTAGCGAGGTTCAGCACCAGGATCCACTTCAATCTTGACCTTCCGTCCTTTGAAGGTTCCTAGTCTTCCCTGGAAGATCCCAGGATACTTGTCCAGGATTACCTGCAAATCTCCTCTACAAGTGTAATGCACTGCAAGCCAATCAACTTTAATTACACTAAGCCAATCTCTCCCAAATAGTGAAGGACCATCTCCCTGAACAACAACTAAGGGAAGTTGAGCTATCTGGCCATTATATTCCACCTTCACATGAACTAACCCTAACACTACCAATGACTGTTTTGAGTAAGTTTGCAATTTCAGGTTAGCAGGCTGTAATTTCCTTATAGGCCACAAACACTTGAACACCCTCTCCGACATTATGGATCTGGAAGCCCCCGTATCTAATTCCATAGTTGCCTCACATTCATCAATGAGTACCTGTACCTTCAGTGGTGGGACGTGTCCGTTTGAGAATTCACAGCATTGAGTGAATCCTCGTAGTCCACTTCGGCTTCTCCTGCCACCGTCTTGATTCCTTGGGTTGTTTCCTTCTGTTTCCGACAGACTCTCGCAATGTGTCCTTTCTTTCCGCAACATCCACAAAATTGTCCTCGAAATCTGCAATCATTTTGCTTGTGGTTCGTGCCTCCACATCTGTAGCAGGAGGTCTTCCAAGGAGCGTCTTCCTTCTCGACTGGCTTCTTCGGTGCTGGTCGTGATTTAGCTCTTCGGCCTCTAGCCTGAATCTTATGCACAGGCTCCTGCTTAATTGGTAGACTGTTGGATTGAGGTTTCCTGATCTCCCTCATATTCCTGTCTGCTAGCTCTGAACCTTGTGCAATGGCAATTGCACGATCATATGTCAAGTCTCTCTCTGCTAGAAGCTTTCTCTGAATGGCTTCATTGTTCACACCACAAACGATGCGATCCCTGAGCATCTCATTGAGTTTGTCTCCATAGTTACAAAACTCAGCTAGTCGACGCAACTCTGCAACGAACGCTGCCACTGACTCTCCTGTAGACCTGGTCCTAGTGTTAAACTTGAACCGTTGCACCACCTCCGAGGGTGCCGGACTGTAGTGTGACGCTAGCGTAGCGGCAAGCTGCTCGAATGTCTTCTCGTCGGGTCGGGTGGGAGCTAGCAAACTCTTCAACAGTTTGTACGGCGCCGGACCGACAACCGTTAAAAACGTTGACCTTCTCTTGTCAGCGTTGGCTTCCCCAACGATACCGTTCGCCTTGAAGAAGTGCTCGAGACGTTCTACATACTGAGGCCATTCCTCTACTTCAGGGTCGTACTGCTCAATATTTCCCAGGAGTCCTGCCATCCCGTCCGCGTCGCCAGTTTAATATGTGATGTATTCACCTTTAATGGCAGCCTCTCGGCTTACCCACAAGCACTACAACCCTTGACACTTCACAGTTACGGTCTTAATTCGTCATACCACTTCACACGTGTAACAACTCAATCATACACAAAAAATGCACACCAATAATGATTCAGGAGAATCGGTTCATGGAGTATAAAACAATTGCGATAATAATGAATACGACACATACACATGCATACATACACTACACTCATCAGTTAAGCAATCGTTAGATAAAAATAGTTCATTGGAAATTTTTATTCACAAAAATAATATTAATGTGCAAATATTCTAACTTTAGTCAGACTGAAATAGCTACTGTACAAAAATCACAAGCTTATATACACAAAGTGAATGAACTTGGAGTCACAACACCTAATGGGTGTTTAGGTGATCCTTTAAATGTGAATGAAGTGATATAGTCCCCTCTATGTTATTGTCTGACTAGCCTGGGATGGCCATTTGTCCTTCAAGGGGGCTGTCCCTGACAAACATTTGGAGGGGTGTGTGTCAGGGGGTGAAATGTATGCGCTGTAAAAAGCACATATAATTCCCAATTTCTAGTATTCTTACCTCTCTGGCCTCACATAGCTGACACTAGGAAGCAAAGACATGTAGAAATTTCTTCAGAAAATATGTTGAACATTTTGTTTGTTACGTGTTTAGTTACAGCTAATAGAAATAAAAATTTTAGTAAATTGTGGCAAATCCATCATAATAATAAACGTTTTATAACTTCAATGTAAGTGAATATCTTAAACACATATTATACTTTGCAATGATCAAAACTTGGTACTGATTTTCATTTCAAGTATTAATTATTTGATAACATGACATAACACCAAATAAAAAAAGGTGAAAAATTAATAAAGACTGCAGTTCAGTTAGTCTGCTCTGAGTAGTGTGCATTGAGCCCATTATCTTTATATAACTTTGGAATGATTATTGATTTTGATTTTTCTAATGCAATACTTGACCTGCACGCTTCCAATTCTTTTTTAATCTTCTGCAAGCACACTTCAAGGTTTCCATTATCACATGAAATAAATACAGATAGCAAAATGACAATTAATAAATGCAAACCCTAATAAAAGACTCACTATTAATAGTTTTAAGTTGCCTTGTAGCCTTCTGCAGTCTAGATTTGTAGATCTCACATTGGCATTTGGCTTTGACAAGCTGCTCCACTGCCTATAAATAAGATAGCAAAAATATAATACTTGAGAGTTTACTTTTGCTGGTTATTTTACCTTTGATGTTTCCATGATTCCTTCTAGTTGTGTGTCTCCTTCTGTAAGGTTAGTTATGTCATGTTTCAGTAACTCCTCTGTCATCCAAGTATTGTAAAGATTGACATGATTAGCTAGACTTTCTTTAAATAGCTTTGCTAAATTCTCTAGATCTTTCCCATTCACTCTGCTGTATATTCTGCCTACTTCACCTTGTAGCAGGGCAATGCTTCTCTTCATGTCCTCGTTCTTTCCTTTAGCCTACATAGATAGTGACAAAGTAGTCAAAGCCGTACTAACTCGTTCATGTATATTCTCACCTCTTCAAGTTGCTTTCCTTTCCAGTTCACTTGTGTCTCCAATCGATGCCTATCACTTTCTAGCTGGTCATTTGTGGCTCTCAGTCCTCCAACTTCTAACTTCAGATCCGCCATCATTTTCATGCAGTGCTTTTTTCCAAGAACAAGTCTGGAATTTTCTCCCTGGATAGCCAATGTCTGAGTTTCCAGCTGTTGTATTAGGTCTTGAAGATATGAAAGGTTCCAAGTATGGGTTGCTTCTTTATTCTGCACAGAGAAATTATAAAGTGTAATAATTTTTTACTCACTGAATGAGCCTAGACAGTTACCTTCAAAGTGATACCTCTCTGTTCCTGGTCTTCCTTCTCAGCTGAAAGACTAATTAAGTTGCCTTCTAATTCTTCTGCAGCAGTTGTCATGTCCGCCATGTTGGCACTTAAGACATCATTTTTAAAGTTGATGTGTGCTGCACCTTCTACTAATTTCATAAGTTGAACTAAAACAGAAAATAATCGTTTTGAAATTATATACAGCAGCCATATTGTCATGGAATACTCACTGTTTTTCTGTTGCATCATTTTTCTGAGCCACAGGTTTGACAACAAGGTACCACACATTAAAGAAACAACAACGATCCAGTGAATTCCATTGCCCTGCATGAAATCACAATTGTCAAGTTCTATACAATATAATAATATTGTTAGTAATCGATTTGAGCTTACTTGTGCACAGTATGTCAAAATCTTAATGACAGAGTCAATATTTAGAAGTTGAACAGATTCCAAGCCTTGAAAAAATTCTTTCTTCAAGGCACACAACACAATGCTGTACCAAGCCTTTTCATCTTAATGATGGTTTCCAAATATTAGTTCGGATGAGAAGATGTTGACGTGTGCACATGACAGAATATTCCTCAACTGATGCCGCTTCAACGTAACCTATTATACCTCCAATCTGTCAAACAAATGTACACAAATTGACGTGCTAAACTGTACAATAACAACTCACTTCAGCTTCCCAAAATTCGATTCCTTCAATCACCTCCTTGCTTAGCACCATTATCAGGTCACCAGAGAAATAGGTCAAGAATCCAGGAACGTTCTCCTAAAAGGTTGTAGTGGCATGTCCCTTAGAAATGACAGCTAATAAAAATAAAATATTTGTTCGTCATTGATTAAAAATGAGCTATCAGTTTAATTACAACTCTTACTAGTACAGTCGTTATCATACCCGTAGCCAGGGGGGGTTCGAGGGGTTCGGTCGAACCCCCCTTTTAGAGTGACCGGAAGTAAATATTTTAGCCACACCCCACATATAACTTCTGGAATATCATCATCTGTTCAATCGTGCTGAACCTGCGCTTGAATTCTCTGCTGTTTCTGGCCTAGCCTGAGTCCAAGTGACCTAATAAAACATTCAGCTCCTTGGATACATGATTTCCTCTCAGATCGGCATGAGTAAAGCTTGCTACGTTACATATATTCTTTATAAAGTGTAACGTAATACACTTTAGTAAGAGTAATAGCACCGATAAGCGTGCGATTCGATATTAATAGCACAATTAACGGATTTTTTTCAACAGATTATAAAGGGAGCCTTCGGATGTGTCTGAGAAAGTTAAACCTCTATACAGAGTACAGTATCTAGTGTAGCTACACTGCAAATGATTAAAAAAAAAACTGGCATACTATTAGCGAGTGATAGCAGCACGGGTAACCTGTTCTATCAGTAGCGCTCGCAAAGCTATTGAAATAGGACTCTGATTTGCCTCGTGTTATTTTAATCGCGTTGTTTGTGCTATTAATCACGAATAGCACGGTTACCCGTGCTATCACACGCTAATAGTAGGCCAGCTTTATAAAAGCTGCACGAGACTACAGTAAGCTAAAGATCATTTACAGTGTGGCTACTATGTATCAGTCACTATTTCTGTACTTCAGGATAAACTCTCTTGAACTTTGCTTTAATCATTGCTCCTCCTAATCTGTTGGAAAAAACTCTGTCTAATAGGGGTACAGCTTCTGCGCTAAAGAACGACGTTGTCTCCAACTAGAAACTACAACTACCGGTGCTATTTCGCTTAGTTATAGCGATTTTTCCACTACATTTCGAACGGACAGTTTACACGCCATACTATTAAATAACTTGTAAAGGCGTATTAATGTTGCACTGTTTATATACAGCTCATAGAAGCCTGGTTACACAAGAATAATACCGCTTTTCTCTCGAATATCAACAGTGTTTAATGAATTATTGTTTTGAAGTGGAATACCTAGTGCACATATCTTTTTTTTTAGTATTGTAGAAGAATTAACGAGGAAACAAAAGTAGGTGTGGCTTTTTGCATCTTAAAATCCGAACCCCCCAATGCAACCTCTGGCTACGGGCCTGGTTATTACAACATTTCTTTCCGTTAACAATAGAAAGTAGTACACCCAACACCACAAGCGCGTAACAAATATTAAACATCATATCAGTCCTTTTTAATAACACTGAAGTCACAGTAGTCTTAACATCGACAACCTCCGAATCCCTCCTGCGTTTACCGCAAACGCTAACCAGACGCCAGGGATTTTATAGTCTACTGATGAACACGCATGCGCAGTGAATTATTTGCCGTACAACGCATCAACGCTGTAAGGAGACCTACCAGACTGGCTAGCAAGCCTCAAGCTCTTCATAACTGTTTAAATTGCTTCTCCACAGCGGTAGTTTTTCGTGGAACGAAATGTTTACAGTACAGTTCCAATAGTTTTATAGCCTCCGATGAGCGGCCACCCCTGAATTCTTAACAACGGCCAGGGGTAAATATCCTAGAGCGGTCACAATAGTGAAATTATAGCTACATAATATATATAATAATTGTTCTTAATAGCTAGTTACAAATGTCCAGCAGCGATCAGTGGTTCAAGAGTATCTTTCAATCTTTGTTTATACCGTGGCGGAACGTATAAACGATTAACACGGGGTATTTCCATTCCCAGTCCATAGCCGCCACCTCTGTTCACATTTTCACCCTTAACTTCAACAGAAGCCTTGTTGACTTCTCTTCTTAAAAACTGGTACAGAATTGGAGCCATGTCCAATAATTGATCCGTCTTTGAAGACTGCTACAGCACTCTTGTCTCTGACATTGGAGGGTCAGGTTTGGCGAGCAAAATCTGTAAGAAAATCACTAACACAGAGATCATTATTTGACTATTTTTCACCTCATTATATCGTTCATTGGTCTATTTCTATTATATTATGGATTATCATTGTTGCTTGGCATAATACTCTAAGAACCCCCGAAGAGAGGCAAATCTCTCAACAAAGGTCAAACGATCTGTCCCCAAGACCGGTTGTTGTTCGGAGGTTTTACTGTAGTGGAGACAACGCTGCGAAAAATTTCATGGTTTGTATATCGAAAGATTTTACCTACCGAGTTTATATTCAAAATAGCAACAACAAAAAAGTGCATTCAATATTCAAATCTACTTGAAATATCACTGCACAAAAGTGTCTATTGATAACCATAACAAAATCATAAATATTAGTATATTATAATCAGTTGATAACTAGCTTAATAACATCTACAGTCTCGTCAATTCTTCGTCAACTCGAATTATCAAGACAGTTTACAGATTTTGTTATGATTGTCAATGGACTCTTTTGAGGCAGTGCATGTTTGCTGGTACATTAACCCTGAGCACGCATGTGCGAGAAGGTTACAGTGTTCAGTTTGTCAGTCTTCCCTGTCACAAAAATTAAAAATAAAATAAGGCTCACGATGGTGGCAGCCTCCTGTAGATTAAAACAGGCATCTGTTGGTAACTCCCCCTATAGTCACGCCATACCCACGTGAGCAAAACATTTTTTGCTACCCGCTGTAGTTTTGCATTGCATTATATTATCAGGGGGTTACCTAGTCTGGCATAGCCAGACCCTTTACCGAACCGCTACGCTAGGAATCGGTCTAGGGACATGGCCATACCAAATTTGTTATGCCGCACATATATTGCGGTCAATTACCCATTAGCAAATAACCCGGAGAATAGCCCTCCTTAACCACAAATAGTAATTCCAGCACGTGTCAGCCACCCTTTCAACGCTAGGTTTAGCAATCATGGCCAAATTGCTGCAGAAATTCAGGTATAAAGGAGGTGGGGTACTCACCACTTCCACATTTTTCCAGAACAAAGATGGTAGCTATGGCCATGTCCCCAGACCCTTCGCGCTCAGCGCGCTTCTTCGGTCTGGCGACTAGGGTTTACCGGAGTTCTTCGAATTTCCCGTTGAAACTTTTTGTAAGGTGAGTGTCACTCGTGTAAGCTTCCCTCATGGAGTCAGCATTATGGTCTACCGGTTCATTACACGAGTTGCATATCGACTTGTTCAGGCTTTATATCTATTGACTTACTCGAGCTTTACATATGGACTTGCATGAGCCAATGTATGGCATATTCACATTGATACCACTACAAGTCCATTATTCTTTTAGTCTTTGTAATAGCTGGCTAGTGTATAGTAACATTGAGGGTTCGCACCCTTGGTGGTCCATTAAAAATGAATTGACGTTGACTACAAAAAAATAGTGCTGTTTATTTTTGGCTGGGTGTAGTTACACTCATTTTACCCAAAATGTAGCTAGTGTGGTAGAAACTGAGTTAGAAATTTTCCTTTGATGCAGCTCAAGAGACTAGTAGTTTACTGTTTACCATGTTTCAAATTGGGGCTCTATTCTTCACCAATCCCAGAGCTAGGCTGGTGGATGTTCCACCAGAACTAGTGTCTGGGGCGTAACTCCCAGGCAAGGATAATTGAAACTGAAGGACCAGCTTTGGTATATAACCTGAGCAGTAGAGAATATGAGCTTCGCCCAGAATTAAATACAAGTCATTGTAGAATATATCTTTAACATATCGGTCAAATGGCAAAACTGACAAAAACAATAATAGTAAACAATTATATCCTAGTAACTAATGTTCAACGATGTTCGGCGAGGTTTGACGATCTAAGATTATACGCCCCGAAGAATCCTTACCACTGAACCTTTTCACGCATTGCAGACTGGCTACTGCGTGAAGCTTCTGTCAGTCTGGAAGAGGGAAGCATCCCAAATGGCTTTCCCTAATACAGGATGAGAACTTCAGATGCGACCTCAGAAATCTTGTAGTAGAGAAGGGATACATGAAGGGGCGTGCTATAACCTTATGCTACAGGATGTCATAACATGGCTCAAGGAGAAATATGAGGTGGATGTTTGTAAAACCACTGTCGGTGTTTGTCTCCATGAGATGGGGTTATCATATCAGCAACACACAAAAGAAGTGTACTTTGATGGTCATGAGAGGGATGATGTGGTTGCTAGTAGGAGGAGCTACCTCAACACACTGCAGTCATATGAGAACCGCATGTGGGTGTACACTTCTCACTGTCCGGACCCTGCCATTCATCCAATTATTCGCGTCTATCATGACGAATCGACCTACTACTCCAATTCAGATCAGTCCTTTCATTGGACAGATGGGACAAAGCAAATCCTAAAACAGAAATCTTTAGGACAGGCGATAATGGTGTCCCACTTCATTGAAGAAGTTGGAGGACTGCTGGAGTGTGATGGGGAGAGACCGAGGGATACTTCACCAACAATCATCTCATCTCTCAGGTCTAATTATAACAAATAATGGTGATAATTAATAATTATAGTAATAGTAATAATAAAAATAATAGTATTAGTCATGATAAAATACATGTAATAGTAATAATAATAATACAATAACCGAAACCACCTTTTTAGTGAGACCACATTTTAGAAATAAACATGTTTGCACAGACTCACAAGGCGATTTCTGTTTTTGAGAAGAAGTACCCCCAGTGCCAAGGTCTCTTCTTTTTCGATCACACTCCATCTCATATGAAGAGACCTGATGATGCGTTGAATGCCGATCGAATGAATGTGAGAATGGAGGGAGCAGTTCGCAGTCGAGAGCATATCTGTCTTTACTTACCCAAGTTTCATGCGAACTCAATCCTATTGAAGCATTGTGGTGCCACTCCAAGAAGCATACAAGGACTCATTGTAATGGAACAATTACCAGACTATGGAGGATTGTTCCTAAATCATTATCCTTAGTATCGAAGGACACCATTGGACGCTTCTTTTCTAAATGCAGGGACTACGAAAGAGCTTATGACACATGGACATACATGTGCCACTGTTGATAAAGCTTTTTTAACCGGCTCTTTTCAGAGCCACCACAAAGCAAAAGATTTCACTTCATCTGCCTATTAATTGAACCATTCAGTTTTCCCATTTTAAACCACAGAGTTTAGAGAAGTAATAAACATTTACTAATGACATACCTGGGTGTCAATGGTGACGAGAGTAGAAGTTGTGTACCACCATCAGCGCAAGGTGTGGCCCATCTCCTTAAAACACAGTATGTAGGCACATAAAGTTTTTAAAAAGGGTTATATTAATTGTCGTTCACTTGAATATCAATTACTCACAATAATATTATAATTGAATTAAGGAGAACATGCAGTGAAAACAAAAATTACCTTCCTGTTAAAAATTTAATTATAAGATGCGCAAAATTTACCTTCCTGATTCATATCACACTGGTGGTGGGACGCTCCTAGTAGATGCCTCTCCTTACTGTACGTATGTCATTGTTGATTGTATTGTTCATTTTGTGCGTGGGTGTAATTGTATTCGTTTGCGTATTCATAATCGTCTTTTACATTTGTTCGTAGTAGTTTGTTTTAGTTTCTGTCTAGGTAGAGGTGGAGTTATGTTATGGTCAGTCCGTCTCTGTAGTGGTGGAGTGTGAAAATCATGTGAGCATGTAGGGGAGAGGTGGGGTATACTGGAATGTATTGTGTGTAATGGTGGAGTGTCAGTTAAGTGTTGCATACTACAGTCAGGTTCGCTAAAAAGTTCAGTGTATGTATAGTCTACGTCACTGAAAAGTTCGGGAGTATGGTTAATATTGTCAATGTCATCAGGTAATACAGTCTCGTCACTGTCATAATTATTATTGTATACAGTAGTCATATCCTGAATTAATCTTTAAAACTAAATTAAACATTGACCTAACAATCCTAAGAGCTGAACACAATCGAAAAATACACAAAACACAATCAAACTCACCCATCAGCGAAAACACCGGCTTGCAACAAGGGCACTAGGTGAGCTGAAACGTCCCTTGCGAGGTGCCCTAAGGTGCAGGTCGGACTGCACTTCAAACAAATGCTATTCGCATCTCTTGCGTTATGCCGCTCCAGCTCACAGCGGAATCTCAACCCCTCTCTCACTTTGGGCAAGGGTATACCATAAAATTTAATACCCTTGCCTGGGCACTAAACGTAACTAGCTCAGAAGCCATACTCAGTACAGGAGTCTCTTCTAACAGCTGTTATGGAGATTTCCATCAAGCATGTGCACATTCATGCCGTCACGTTTACGTATGAGAACCGGAAGAATCAGCCGCGATACGTCACTACTTTGAGGGTGCCATCCCATTTCTGAATATTTTTATCAAAAAAAAAAACAGCTCTATTTTGCTCAATTTTGTTTACATAGCTTTGGTATTTAGCAACCATAAACTTAAGCCATTTATCTATGATTTGGTGTAATAAAAATACTCCAGTTCAAAAAATGTAGAAATCCCAGTTTAAACACTTTTATTTAATTTTAATATTGACCTATACAAATATAATTAATGCACTGAATTTTGTTCAAATGAAAATTCATCTAGTATATTTCCAAATTGCAAAGTGTAACAACTCCGACTATTATAATTTTAATTTCCCAGCTTAAACACATTTATACTCACAATTTGACTCTTGCACTTCAACCTAGTATAACCTCAACATTAGCCACGATACCACAATTATAAAACATGTCATGTGTCAATATAGCATTGATAAGTATACAAAAAATATTATCTGTGTAGCTCCCATATTTCTCCACCTGTAAAGAAAAGACTAAGACAATAAAATATGTCATTTATTTGTTCTCTAAGCTGGATGCACTGTACATATATATATATACTCCACCCTATTCAGACTGTATTGCACAATAGCATAAGTTAGTTATAGCAACTGGCCAAGCTCACCGCTTTCCTGGTGTTTACAGCTATTATCCTCTGGTGTAGCCTACCAAATGTGTTAGAGCAGCTGCTAAAATAACAGCTGGGGGTTTGGGGAACCCTTACAGCCAACTTGTGTGAGTTAAGGTTCTAGTACAAACTACTATAGTAGTGAAGATATCTAGGGTTGAATAAATCACTTATTACACTCATCAGAGTGATGTGGCAAGATATTTGACTCTCAGGCTTTATTTTCACTCACCTCTTCTGACTGTGAATATGAATTAGCCTCATGAAATATTTCACCATATCACACTCTGACTCATATAATAAGTATTATAAATATGATATAAATAATGTGACTGGCATAAGAAGAGTGAAGAAACTCATGAGATTTTTGACACTTCATTCTTGTTTGTTTTTTTTAACTGTTCTTTTGAGGTACATCTGTATTCAAGTATTATTATAATTGGATGACTTTCATTGAGTACATGGCACACTTGAAACTTGAATTATCTCAAAATAATGTTTGCCCTTGTACACATCTCACCCTTTCCTGTGCTATGTCATATAAAATAGCTGTAAACATTATTAATTTGAAAGTGGTAAAGTATTAACGCTTTCCCATGCCATGTCACATAAAACATCTGAACTAGCTAATTGGTGGCTGCTAGTTTTCTCAGACATTATAATCTAAATCCTAATTTTCTATAAAGATAATAAGATCTTTATAGAAATGTAGTTATAAGCATAGGAAAATATTGGGGGGGGGATTATTGGAAAGGCCATTGGCCACTCTGCTCCCCTCCCACTTCCTACTCCACTGATAAATAATAGTACACTTTCCATCCGTCACTCAATCTTCAGGCTTGGGTGAACTGCAAACTAAAGTGGTTATTGGATAGGCCTTAAAAATGAAGATTTTAAGTATGGGTTGTCAATTTTACTTTTTAACCCTATCATACTATTGTATTGGCATTAATTTCAGGCTTTGATGGCTCTAGATCAACTTCATGATGTTAATATGACCACCAGGACAGAAAGATTTATTCTATCTTACTTAGAACAAGACAAGATGCAGGAGAAGGGAACCAAATCTCCAGTAAGTTACATATTTCAGAGTCTCATGTAAAATTCTGTTTAATGTGTGACTTTTGTTTAGTATGACACTGCAGTATCAGATAAAAGAAGAACAATTTTGGTCCACCCAGTCATGCTGGCATTTTCTAAAGTTAAATGGAAGTTTGCCAGATTTCTGTTCTATGCTCACTTCACAATATTCTCAGTATTTCTCCTCCTCTGGTCTTTGCTAGTCTTGTATCCTACAGTTCAAGAACAACACATTTATAATATCCCCCAAGATTTATGGAGAATAATATTACAGGTAAGCTGTGGCAATTCAATTTACAGTACCAGTAATTCAGGAAGTTCATTAGCAATAATCTCTTTTAACTTACATTTCAAGTTGTGCTACTCATTCTGTTTGTGCTACTAGCTGTGGAAGAAGTCATTACGTTAGTAATCTCTTCAATAAGACATGTTGTAAGTACTGAATTATAGGTATGCCATTGGGTAGGATTGTAATGTTCATAAAGGGTTCCATTAAACTTGAAAGAAGAATGCAACAAAACATTCACTGAATAAGCAAGACTGTCTGGGATAAAAAGTTTTAGAAGAAATATAGCATGCTGTTGGTCTCAGTATGAATAGAGGAGAAAACAACAACAACTATTACATATGGTGCATTAGAACTGAATAAAGTGTGGATTGATAGTATGAAGTGGGATACACTTAAAATCATGGAGCCAGCTACTGGGACCAAGTAAGAGAGTGCAGTTGTAAGGGATAACAAAAGGGTAGGATGGAGTGAATAGGATAAGCTAAACAAACTAAATAGTAATAGCAATGTAGTATAGTACACCACAGACATTATATAAAACAATATACATGTCGTCTTCACTCTCTGAATTACTTTGATCTTCTGTTCCTTCAAAGGATGATTTCTTTCTTCTGTAAGCTCACAATATTCAGATGATGATGATACTGAGTAAGTCTAAAATTTTGATAAGGTGATGGGAAATGAGAAGTATCAGTAAAGGAACTGCTAGAGGGAGTAGTGTAAGTGTGAGGAGAAAGACTGGAATTGTTAGTGAGATATTCTATTGTTCTTTTGCTAAGCTTGCAATTACACTTCTCCAGGTCATTAAAGCAATATCGATATCTAAGTGTGCACAAAGCAATAGCTAATATTGTATTGCAATGCATACTGACCATATTGTTATGATAAGTTGTCGTGGTCACCATAATGACTTTATGGTTTGTTGTTAGGCAACCAAATATGACCACAAATGTTAAACAATACATGTACTTTCACCTGATATAATTATGGTTGTTTGGTTTTTTATAACTCTTGACTTATATTAATTTTAACATTAATCTAGAAACATGGTAATCACTGAATTTTCATCTGCCAACGAGCGGGTTAAGAAACTCAATTTTCTAAATTGTAACATATGGATGATGCTGACTCTCAGTTCATTTGGTCCAGCAGATAAAAATTATTGTGACAGAGTGGGCCAAAGCATGAAACTTGGTATACAGGTTCGGTTTGGCATATATAACAGTATCAGAAGGGGTGCCAAAAAAAATTGTTTAATTAAAACAATTTAAAGTGTGAAATTTTGATTAACAGTTAATTATGTAAAAGAGCTCAATTTAAATTGTTTATTATAATGTATTGTGGTTTAATACGTTAATGTTAATGATTAGGAGTCACCTGATATTATAGGCAGCTAGACTAATTAATAGAACTAGCTACCCTGATAGCTAGCCAGGTGTAGCAAGTTTCAGAGAATTTATTTCAGTAGAATAAAACCATAATATTTCGGCTTGTGGAGCCTTCTATAGCGGTTACTGATCTGAATGAGGGTGACTGAACAAGGAACTTTGTATAAACAGATGATACAGAACATGAGATCATTGTGTAGTGTGGCACAGCCCCTGGGAATGTTAGTTGGTGTTGGACAATTTCTGTGTCATGTGAGTTGTACTTGGGAGGTGTGAAGGTGTAGTCATAATTTAATTAGTGGCCCCTCCAGAATGATTGCCACTAATTCAATTATGACTACACCTTCACACCTCCCAGGTATGACTGCCACTAATTCAATTATGACTACGCCTTCACACCTCCCAAGTACATCTCACATGTCACAGAAATTGTCCAACACCAACTAACATTCCCAGGGGCTGTGCCACACCACACAATGATCTCATGTTTTCTATCATCTGTTTATACAAAGTTCCTTGTTCAGTTACCCTCATTCAGTTCAGTAACCACTAGAAGGCTCCACAAGCCGAAATATTATGGTTTTATTCTACTGAAATAAATTATCTGAATCTTGTTACACCTGGCTAGCTATCAGGGTAGCTAGTTCTATTAAATAGTCTAGCTGCCTGTAATATCGCCGTTTTTTTTTTCTCGCTATAATTATTGTATTGGGCGCGCAAATAAAAAATGTTGCAGGTATAGCCGATTATATTGACCAAAGTTTCTTGTAAGACATATTTTTGTAAAGGAATGTATATCTGGATGGCACCCCTTCTAATATTGCTGTACATACCTTCAACAAACACTATGCTAAGTTTCATGCTTTGGTCCACTCTGTCATGAAATTGCATCCAAAGTACAATTTCCCACTGGACTAATTTTGCTGTCAGTGAGCATTAAAGCTAATATATAAGCATGTGTTGGTCATACAGGACATAAGTATGTTATGGTAACCTTACAGTATTATATCTCCCTGTATCCTGATTGCTCATATTGTTGTTGTGTTTTTAAGGACATCAATTAAGAAGTCTCAATTCCCAAAATAAATAGTAAATTTTCTAGTTCTAACTGCCAATTAAGTTAATTAAAATTTAACCCGATGTTTCAACTTCTTGCCAAAGTCATCTTGTTCAGGTTAAGTTTTAATTAACATAATATTGGCTGTTAGAACGAGAATATTTGCTATTATTATAATTATTCAGCCGAGAATGACTGAATCAATATTTATATTTACATTGTCTAATGCTACCATTTTATCATTAATACGTATGGACTATAAAACTGACCATTAATTCTTAATCATATTCACATTTCAACCAGTGAAACAAGAATCCTCTAGGAGTGACTGGTTTGATAGGTTCTTAAACTAATATTTTATATATCACTGTATTTTCTTTACATATGTTCATATATATGTCTTAGTGTCTTGTGATGCTGCATATATAGAAAGCAAAGCATTGGCAATTGTGTATATATTACATAGCTTTTATTTACATCTATTAACTTTATCATTTGCAGCAACGTCAAATTGGAAAGCCTGACACTAAAGAGACAACTCTTACTAGTTTAGAGAATAAACTCACCAAGGATATTGCATTGCTGCATGAGGAGCTTTCTAATATCAGAGAAATACTTGACATATCTGCAAGAGATATAGCAGAGACAAGGCAATTACAGATATCTTCAATGCATGTGCCGCACCCACTAGGTCGAACATCATCGACTCTACGTCGAAGTATGAGAACACCAACTCCATCAGAAAAGGAATGAATGCAACTCAAGAAACAATGTAGCTAAAGACTTTATAACTGATATTTTATGCTGTTAGTAAAAAAATCATTAATTTTTACAACACTTATGTATTTGCCAACTAGTTAGCTAGCTATCAAGCTATACCAAACATTGTCATTAGATAAGCTGTATTTTATAGCTTGATAATATAGTCTTTCACCAAAAACACTTACTCAGTCTTTCTTTTGAGGCTTTAAATTATAAAGTTAGCTATATTCCCTAGGCTACAACTAAACCAAGATGTGCTTCAGAGACCATCACTAAGTATTCACATAGTTGTTTTATTTTGATATGTTCAAGTTTGTTTAACTGATCACAACATGCTTAAAAATATATATTCTAGCTAATGACAAAGAAATCTCAGTTTAATTAATCGCCTACTCTCGAGAATAATAACAATATAGTTATCATATTAGGCATATCAAAGTATACTTAAGCTCTTTCACAATCTAACCTTTTAATTTAAAGTGAGACTAATGCTAGACTTTGTTGTTTTTCCCAATCATTCAATAGGTAGTTCATACTATTCAAGTCAGCAAATGAGTGGCTAGATATTCCAAGATACCAGCTTCATAAAAAGACTTCTTTATTATTGCTGTAGTTCTTCTATTTTACAGTTCAATGTTGATAATTATAAGTAAAGAAGATGTGGAGTATATTTGTGTTTCAAAATGCCTACTTTACTTTAACACTTCATGGTCTTAGCAATCAAGTGGTGTAAGTATCTTGCAATGCTGTGGAATGAAAACTAACAAAAATGATTGAAAAAAATGTTAAATGAAATATGAAGTGAAACAGATTACTTTCATTGCAAAATTGTTTTGGTAGATTAAATAGTTCAATCAACCAAAACAACATTGCAATGAAAGTAATCTGTTACACTTCATATTTCATTGATGAACATTTTTTTTCAATTATTTTTATTAGTTTTCATTCCATATGTTACGTTGTCAAGGCTTCCCCAAAGTTTTTTTTGAAGAAGTACACCGGTAGTTGAGATGCCACGCTCTCGAAAGCTTACACACACCTTAATTGAAACTAGCCCCGCTTTTTGTTTACAATTATTGATGCTCTGTTCAAGTAAAACCACGTGAGCTGTACGTTTTCAAACTGAACGGACATCAGGGGGTTGGGGCAACAGCCGACTACCTTAATTATTCTGCAAGTCCCTCTCTTATGTTTTGGAATAACGAGTGGTGAGAGAATTGCAATAGAATGGTACTAGCATTATTTGTACTTATCCTACCTTCAGTTGCAATTGCTTGTAAGTAAAATTAGCTATTGACAAGGTGTCATTTGGATAGTTAGTGATCTTGATGTACCTGCTGCTGATGTTGTTTGTATATCTAGTAAATATGGAAGACTGCAATGTGACTGCCAATAGTGATGCAGTAGGAATACCTTATGATGCTGATGGCAGTAGAACAAGGCAGCACCGAGTCTATAGCTGCATATCAAGCAGCGTCAATGACAACTATTATGTTCACATGATCAGTATGTTCTCCGCTAGTTCGTACTACTCAAGGAATTTTGCTGATGACCCAACTTATACATCCAATGTGTGTATACAAGGGAATGGTTCACTCATAGATAAGCCTCTAATCATTGTATTGACAAACTATGGATCAACTCAGTGGATTCTCCACATTCCACAAGGAATAGTCGTGAGCAAAGTCATACTGGTGAATCTCTTACAAAATTAGTGTTATATGAACATAAATTGTATTGATTGGAAAGTATTATAATTAATAGTCCTTTATTTGCAGTGTTCCCTTTACGGCGGTTCAGTCATATTCCCAAATGGTCAGACACCTCAAGTAGAGTGGGGTCCAAGTCGCTATTATGACTTTAGATTTGATTATAATCTCTTCAATAATTACCAATTTATCTATGACACGTTTGGTCCTATTTCATCCTTTACTGGAACATATTCATCTAATACTTGGATTTTGAACATAGACAGAAGATTGTTCAGTAGTAGTATTGAATACAACGAATGCATGCTTGTCACAGGTATGCAATAATATACATTTTTGCTGATGCAAGGGGGATGTTGTTACTGCAAAGGGAATGTTACTAAATTAGTCAAAAATTATGCTATTTTTGGGGTGTGGGTACAATTGAGACTTTATGAACTGTATGCTACCTAGACCCTCGCTTTTGAACAAGTATGTAATTAGATAGAAATTTTTTAACCTAAGGGATCTAGAAAAAAGCAAAAAAAAAAATGAAAAATCTTGGTCATCTCTGGGAATCGAACCCAGGGCCACTGGCTTCAGCCATCAGTGCTTTAACCACTGAGCTACGACAACCCTCAACTTCCAACACCTTCACATTTTTACTTTATACTGTTGAGTAGTACCACTTGCTGCAGTCTCATACTCCACAGACCACCAATTATGTGCCGTAAATTTTTTTCCTTTGCATTTTTCCAGACCCCTTTATGTGAGAAAGTTTCTATCTCGTTTGTTTGAAGGGTCAGAACTTGATAATTGTGACGATAAAGCCTTTTAAATCCATAAATTATGGCTCCTCTCCAGAGGGAGAGGTGTTTCCTGTCGACACCAAAAAGGTGTTCTGACGGCACATAATTGGTGGTCTGTTGAGTATGTGCAGCAAGCGGTACTACTCAACAGTATAAAGGAAACCTGTGAAGGTCTTAGAAGTCAGGAGTTGTCATAGCTCAGTGGTTAGAGCACTGGTGGCTGAATGAAGCCAATGGCCCCGGGTTCGATTCCTGGAAACGACCAAGATTTTTCATTTTTTTCCTTTGCTTTTTTTCCAGACCCCTTTAAGTAAGAAAGTTTCTATCTAGTTTGTGTGAAGGGTCAGAACTTGATAAGTATGTAATTACATCAAAAAAGCATTCTAAAAAACAAAATAAAATTGGAGTCTACTATGCTTGTATTTTGTATTTATTGGGTTCCAGAAATCCTTTAGTGTTTATATTATAGCACCTGTGTACTTGTTCGAAATCTAAAATTTGTGCATAGTCGAAAATTGGACACAATTTAGATTAAAACAAATACTGCTTCTCCAAACTGAATGCTACCATATCTATTGTTTCAGTTAATGTTGATGGCTGCAGCATTGTATCCAACAGTCCTAACACAGCAGGGGAGCACTCTAGAATTAGCCGTCGATACTCCACTTACAGTTGCTTGTCAAATGAAAGCAACAACAACTATAACATTCACGTAATTAGTGTACACCGAGCTTCTGAATATTACTCAAGTTACAATTCCTCCGCGGTATCTCTGAATGTAAATGGACCCTTGCCTGATAAGCCGCTCATCCTAGCATTTGTGAGCTATGAACCAGTCCAGTGGATCCTACACATACCAGAAGGAGTGGTTGTGAGCAAAGTTATACTGGTAAGTCTCATGCTTGACATTAAAAAAAAGTAGATAATAAATTCAAAGTTCAAGAGAAATATATTCATTTATTTACTTTAGTTCAACCATCTTTTTTTTTTGTTTAAGTGGCAATTTTCTAGGCACTATTAGTGTTTTGTCTTAGCCATTCTATCATTTGTAAGTCTTCCTATATACTGCTAGTTAGATTACCACAATTTAGCCGTTCTTGCTTATTTCATAGTTGGTTTGCAATTCTTGGCATTAAATTGCACATACAAATTTGATGAGTAGCAGAAATTTAAAGGTACTAGTCAGGACATTGACTGGTGTGCAGCGGGACTCATGACAAGAAGTATGATATTGATACTAAAACCGGTACAGCTGGGACATATGTAAACACCAATAGCCATCAAGCTCTAACCACAATACAAATCATAATACTGTTGCAGGTAGTTTGCATGTGCTCATTTTGTACTTAATTGATCACGTAAAAGGCTCACTTAGTTTATTCTTTATTCTTGAGTATTTACTGTACATTATTAGTAAGGTGGATAAGATGATTTTTATCCATAAAATGACTGGACTACTGTTCTAAGTAGGTCACACATTAGCATTATAACAAACGTGCACAACACACGTCAAGCAAAATGCTAGCAACACAATATTCTGACTTCATTGGAAATCATATATAGAGACAACATCAAAGGAAAACAGTATATTACAGCTATTGCACATAATGAATTTTAATAGTTATAAAACTTTATCTCAAATTATGTTTCAAATATTTACAATGGCCACCATTAGCATTGTATTTGATATTTCAGTGAATCAAAAATAATGTCCTCGAAAAACTTGTTGCCATCATTGAGCTATTGCCAACATAATGAAGCACCAAAGGTGTGAACCCTTAGTGTTACTACAATTTAGCTAGCTAGCTATCACAAAGACTCAAAGAATAAGTTTTGGTGTAGTATCAATATGTCAATATGTAACTCATACAAATCTATATGTAGCTTGTTCAAATCTATACAAGCTCATGCAATGAAATGGTAGATGTAAATGCCCCATCTTCATAAGAAAAGACAAACATGCAAAAGACACTCGCATACCAGGTAGATTCAACGGGGAACTCCAACCCCAGGACTCCTGTAAACCACCTAGAATATGAAGCAAAACTACCACAGGCAGTAAGTTAATTGCTCACGTGAGTACAGCATGACAATAGAAAAAATAACTTGCATTGTATGGAAAAACAAATTAACTTTCTGAAATAAACAGTCGAAACAAAAAAATTCTGGCACATTAAAAGAACTTAAATTGTTTAGTGCAACATTTTGATGCTTTCTTTTAATCTTCAGGAGACCGTCCACTTCAAAATCCACTATTAATTGTGTGACTGACAGACTGACCGACTGACTTCTTTTTCTTTTTCGTGACTTTTGACTAACTTAATTTTCTTGACAAAGAAATTGTGTAACCATTCTAAAGGATTATACTACTACAAGCAAATCTTCTTTAATTCAATCTTCATAAGTTCCTACAGTTCTTCCTACCATTATTAGTGGGTGTTGTGTAACAACTCTTTTGTGGTTGTAATGAATAATGGTGTCAGCATGTCTTCCTGTACACTTTAGTTCACAAACTATCTAAGATACAAATCAATGGAACTAATGTAAAATGTTCCAAGTCACACAAGGATATTCAAATGATTATGAATTAGTAATTCAAAAGTTCAAACTAGCAAAAAGGAGCATAATGTTGCCACCTTCATTTGTTTATATACGGTAGTAACATAGGTAATTTTTTATATTTTGCAGTACTCATATCATTTCAGTACTGTTTTGTTCTCTGGAGCTGAGGCCCTTCAAGTAGAGCGAGGTCCGAGGCTATATGGATATGGAGCTGACAGTAAAAGTACCAGGAGGCTGCTGAGATACATTTCTGACACATATGGCCCTGTGGCTTCTTTCACTGGAACACCTGAAGCAAGAGATTGGATATTGACAATCAAGGCAACACACTTTAATGAAAGTGCAGGACCAGCTACTCTCCCAGTATCACCTGTTGCATCTACTGATAGTAGGTTTTACAAGTTTTATAATATATAAAGCATTATTTATATTTTTATAGAGCACGCTGTGGCACCTGACATACTAACTTTTCAAAAATTAGGAGTGCAGTAGCATAAGTTAGTTTTTGTTGGCTTCCCTCTACTGCTCTCCTTCTTCCTTAGCCATCCCAGTTTTTCTTATTCCTCTTGTCAACTCATGGATTCCCTTCTCCTCCTCTGTCTACCTCTCCTGTTTCTCAGTATCTCTGCCCTTTCTGTATATTTTCTTACACTTTTTTTGCATTGAAGTAGTTACATCAGTCAGCTTTTCTCACCTGCTTCTATTTTATTAACCCTTGCATTTTTCTGCTTCTCTGTCTTTTTTCTACCCATTTTGGTTAGCCATTGTATATGAACACTCTTTCATAACTCTGTTTAGTGGCACAGAGTTTAGTTTTTATAGGATATTATTAGGTTAATTGTTAGGTCCCGATGGTATAAATGGTTTGTGTGCAGTCCGTAGTTGACGGTCGCAGGTTTGACATTGAGATAGAAGCCTTTTTTTCTGCCATTTTTTCCCTTTTGTCAAATGTGATTATTCAGTACAGGTAATGATTGTAATGTTGCTTTACCTACTCTGATCAGCTTATGAATTATTCATTGTTATTATTACTATCACATTATTATGTTTTTGTAGTCGTTACTCCATCAGGTCCTTTTGTCAAATGTGATTATTCAGTACAGGTAATGATTGTAATGTTGCTTTACCTACTCTGATCAGCTTATGAATTATTCATTGTTATTATTACTATCACATTATTATGTTTTTGTAGTCGTTACTCCATCAGGTCACAATATCACTACTGCTGACTGCATTCCAATTGGCAAGTTGTTAATGAGTACAATTTTCATAGTATGAGTGCATGTACTATACCAACTTCTGAGTAAAAAGCAGCAGTAGATGGTGACAACCATAGAAAAAAACAAAAACAAAAAACAACTAAATCAGCTAAAAATAATAACAACACCCCCCCCCCCCAAAAAATAAAAGGATACACTAACATCTTCACATGATGTTTTTACCTTCAATCTCTGTCTTTCTGCTACATACTTTTACTCTCTTTCTCTTCTCTACTTCTATTTGGATGTTGGTTTTGTTTTGTTTTTCAGTTAAACTGTTCTTGTTTTGTTTTAAGTATAGCTCACAAAGTTACTACTACCATACTAAAGTTGCAGTTTAAACTTGGGCAACAAACTGAGATAAAGTAGTCTATATAATGTAATTCTTTCAACAAGTCAGAGGCTGCTTAAATTCCTAATAATAATAATAATAATAATAATAATAATAATAATAATAATAATAATAATGATAAAACAATTCTGTTACTATTTACCAACTCTATCAACTTATGAATTATTTATGAATAACATTACAAACTCAGATCAGCTAATGAATTATTCATAAATACAAACATCATCATCATTGTAGTTCTGACACACAATCATATTATAGATAATAATGTTGTTGTTATTATTACTATCATTACTGTTATTATTATTATTATGTTGTTGTCGTTACTCCACTAGGTCACAACATCACTACTGCTAATGTTGTTGTCGTTACTCCACTTGGTCACAACATCACTACTGCTAATGTTGTTGTCGTTACTCCACTAGGTCACAACATCACTACTGCTAATGTTGTTGTCGTTACTCCGCTAGGTCACAACATCACTACTGCTAATGTTGTTGTCGTTACTCCACTAGGTCACAACATCACTACTGCTAATGTTGTTGTCGTTACTCCACTAGGTCACAACATCACTACTGCTGCTGACTATATTCCAATTGGCAAGTTATTTGTTAGAGCTAATGAGAACAATTTGCTAGTAATGAGTGCATGTATTAAGAGAAGAGAAAGAGATTAAAGTATGTAGCAGTAGGATAGATAGAAGGCTAAAACATAGTGTGAAGATGTTGGTGTATTTTTTTTTGTTGTTGTTGTTGTTGTTGTTTTTAGCTATTTTAGTTGCAATTGCTATGTGTTCTTTTTCTATGGTTGTCACCATCTACTACTGCTTTCTACTTACAGTTTAGTACTTCTGATTGGTTGTTTTTGTTAGGTTTCGTTTTTTTCTCCTAAAATTGTATTTGGCTGCATAAGATATATTGTATATACTTACGCCTAACAAGTGTTTTCATCACAAAAAAGAGCACAATTATAAGGGACATGAACTTTAATATTCCTTCTTAATAAAATTTTTTGTTTTAAGTATAGCTTACAGCAGTGTAGAAAGATGTTTCAGCAAGGGGGGAGGGGGGGGGCTCCAAGGGTATGTGTTTTTTGTGTTTAAAGGTGTTCATGTGGCAAAATGACCCCTTTCAATTGTGACCTATAAATATGGGTGACCCCTAGCCCCCGAACCTCGCCCCTTTCCTATGCAACTGGCTTACAATGTTAAACTACTGTACTAAAGTTGTATTTTAAACTTTGGCAACAAACTGAGATAAGGTAGTATAACTAAACTAATGTTTTCCTTTTAACTAAGTCACTGCTTAAAATCCTATCACTCAAAGAAATTGATATCTCAACACATAGCTCTATTCTGAAGTGAGATATGAATAATATTAAAGAAATAATTAGTTAAGTTATTTCACCTTTATATTGTATTTATCATGCAGGTCAACTACAACGTGTTGTAATTACTTCTATGGCTGTGGCAATAGCTGTACTGGGCATTTGTTCTTGCTCACTAATTATTGTTGTATTTAGTTTAGTTTTCAATAGAAAGAATGGTAAGTAATTTAATCAATGGTAGTCACTTTAATAGTGTAACTATTAGCAAATTTTCCTGTTCTATCAGCTAAAATTAATATTTAACCCGACATTTTGACTGCCAAAATGCTCTTCAGGGGTCAAATGGATTCCGGCAAGCAGTTACAATGTCAGGTTAAGTTTTAATTACACAATATAGGCTGTTAGAATGAAAATATTTGCTATTATTATTCTTTTTCAGCTGAAATAATAATAATAATAATAATAATAATAATAATAATAATAATAAATTAAATAATAATAATAATAATAATAATAATAGCAAAATTGTATTCCCCTTAATCTAAAGATGAGACTTCACCTAAAATCATTATAATTATTTAAATGAGGTCAACTTAAACTGTGGAAAGATTTAGTAGTTCAGCAATTATTCATATTAATTACTAAAACTTGAACAGAAGAAATTTTTTTTAATTTCTAAATATTCACTACAAAATTGGTAACAAGGGGCTATTTTGTGGGTGTATTTATGTGGCTATTAAATGTGGTTATTAAGTGGGTGTGGTTATGTATAAATTTTAAAAAATAATTCAAAGTAACCCACCCCCCCCCCCGCCCCCCTTGAGCAGGTCTGGCTACAGACCTGTTTATGGCTGTAAAGATGAGAAATACAAAATTGGTAACTTATTTTTTTTAGCTAGAAGCTTGGATAGGCATATGTGATTCAGGGAAAGAATATTGTATTTTGACTGAGAAAGAATTTTAAGGGTGTCAACGGACATTAGACATAAAGAGATACGGAAGTTAAAGAAAAGGTGTTGCTCTGGAAAGTCCAATGTATAATTTTTTTTTAATTAGCACACTACAGTACAATATGGGGGTTTCATTTCACTCTCACACTTTCATTTTCAATTGCCTTCAGCTTGTGATAATACTCGCATGTGCACATGAATATCTCGCCGTATTGTATACCGACTCATGCAATAAATATTACATTTACAACTGAAGTTGCATTTAATTAATATGATTTTTACTTTTCCAAAGGTGCAAAAGAAAAGTGTGGGTCTGCGAGAATGAAGAAGTAAGAGAGAGTGGAGAAGAAAAGACAAGAAGACAACGAACAGAACTTATATGTTTGTGTGTGTGTCAATCCTTAGCTTATGTTTATTAGCAGAGTTTGTGATGTGCATTATTTATTGTGTAGGATGTTTATCGGTGTGTGTGTTATTGAGTTGTGTCGTCATTTTGGTGTACGTGGCAGTTTTTAAGTTTTGTGTTTCTCACCTTATGTGTGCGCATGCGTGGCTGTTGGAACTGATATAATCCCAGCCACACGTGCGTCTCATCAGTTCCCATATGCCCTATCTTTTGTCAGTACCTAAATTCTGTGATCTGGGTTGGGGAATCAGGTGGCAGCGTACCTGTGCGTTGCTTGCTAGACTGAGTGATAAATAGTTGGCGAGTCGCGCACTCCTTACCGGTAGCCCTCAATTGGTGCCAGCGGTGGTGGAGTCGAGTCCCGAGCTGATTCCTCTTGCCCCCACGTCCATTGTAGTGATCTACCTGTGAGACTTACTGTGAACTCAACTGGCATTGGCCTGGAGTCGAGTCCAGTGTGATTCCTCAGTCTACCATGTCCAGTGACGAGATAACCAACCTGATCCTGCCTCACTGTCTGGATCCTGTCTTCCGTATCTAACGTTCAGAGTCGACGACTCTCCCCTCAGTCTGGCCTGGACTTGGTGTTGTTTGTCCTGCATTCATAGTGAATTGTGCATGGTTTATTTATTGGTTTGCCAGTGTTTGATCTGCTCTTATTGTGTGTTTGCAGATTCCTCCGCTTCACAAGACTTGTTGATGAGACGGAGAGAGCTGAAAGACAGGGCTTGTAAAGATAAAGCTCGAAGTGATTCTGGGTTTTGCAGAGCCTCTAGTAGTAGTTCTGCCAGTAGCCTCCTTCCAAATAAGTTATCATTGGAGAGGACTAGTAAAAGTCAAGTAGTAATTGCGTATAGTAATTCTAAGGTAGCTTTGGTTCTTTGTCTAGCAGTAGCACTTATGCTAAACCTGCTGTGCTGACTGATCAGTTGTTTAGGAACCGTGGTGTACTTAGTGAGAAATCAGATAATTTGTCAGATATGGATGAGTATAGTAAATTCGGTGATACCCAGGGTGTGGCTAGAGATAATTTGAGTAATGACACAGTGATAGAAGAGATTAACCCTCCTGTGGTGATGATGGTAGTGATAATGGTGGGTGTGGCGACATCCCAGCTGATGGTAATGGTGATATTATGTTCAATAAGTTCATGCAGTCTTTTTGTCAGGCTATGTCGTCAATGGGACCCCCTGTAGTACATAGTAGAGAATCTCCTAATGCCGAGTTAAATAGGCAAATCACCGCCTTAGCCCTGCATAAGGATGGAATTGACATCACAAAATATATCCGTAAACTGGAGGCAGATTTGTCTGACTTAGGGTGTCCTAGGACCAGGTTTAAAACCATTCTTTTACAAAAGCTGCAATCTAAAGCTGGAACCTCTCTAGCTAGTTGCAACTCTCGACCGTGATGAAGTCTCTTACTCTGAACTAAAAGAGCTTTTAATAGAGGGTCTGGGTTCGAGTCGAACGTCTTTGGGTGCTAAACTGATCAGTAACTTTGCTAGTGCTACCAAAGCTATGGGCTCTCTTGAGTCCTACATATATCTGAAGAATCTGATTGACTCAATCAATATGTCCACACAAAATAAAGGCGATTTGTTGCTCTTCATAGCAACTGCGGTATACCGTGCATTGAGAACTATCTTGGATTCGAGAGAAATTGGTTCATTCAGGGACCTGAACAGATTGGCTCTTTCTTTCTCAACTTCAGAGTCAGACAAATCTGTAGGTAGACCTCCAGTTTTCGGTAATGGAGGTGGTAATTCATTCAGATCAGCACAGTGTTTTGTGTGCCACAGATATGGTCACAGGTCGTATGACTGTAGATTCAAAGGTAGTGGTTATTATGAACAGAGTGTGAATAGTCCTAGACCCCAAGCAATAACACAAGGCTCCTGACTGCAAAATAAAGAACAGAGGTTATAATCCCAACCCCAATGAGAGTAATGGCATCAAAAAGCCCAACTTGAGAAAAGGTAGTAGACAATACAACACTAACTGGGTGGCTGTGCAGTAAGGTGCCGCCCATGTGGAGGGGAATATCAATGGTATACCATGCCAGATCGTCCCCGACGACACTGGTGCGGAAATCACTATTGTTCCTGCCTGTTATGTGTATGAGGATCAAGCCATTAATGAGTGGGTGAAAGTAAGAGGGTGGAATGGTAAGTCACAGACCTTGAAACTAGCTAAGGTGGACTTTGAGTATGAAGGTAAGTCATTCTTGTCTACAGTAGCAGCTGCCCACAACGACGACTTGTGTAACACGGTGCTCTTCTCGGTACCTATGTATGGTGAGATGGCATCCCGGCTTCTTCTGGATGCTGCCTCTAATTCCACCCCAATGGAGGAAGAGGCAGAGCAGCCTGGTGATACTCCAGGCATCCAGAAATCTCCTCAGGGAGATGCCTGCTCTGTCAGCACCTCTGTGGAGGCAAGTAAGACCTCCCAGAGCTCTGCTGATACTCAGGAGAGCCGTACAACTGTCAGAGTGGTCACTAGATCAAAGAGTAGAGCCAGGAAGAGGAATAAAAAGAGAGAGCATGAGAGTGATGTGCAAGTAGTATGTCTTACCCCGCTTGATGTGGAATGGGAGAGGTTGGCAAATATAGACTTAGGTATTGAGCAGTGTGATGAGGTAGCTGAGTCTGAGCCTTCGGCAGCAGGCATTGTTGCTTCTGGAGATGGGCTTGGTGGTGTATCTGAAGTAAATATGGAAGTATTGAATAGCCAACCAGTTCCTCCCATTGAGAATGTTGTTGTTAAAGATGAGAATGCTGATGTTAATAGCGATTATGTTGAGCAACCAAACAGTGCAGATGTGGTAATTGGTTTTGATGAGCCAGCTGCAGTGAGTTTAGTTTCCCCTGCTTTGCAGGATGTCTCGAGTGTTCAGTGTCTGATTGATGAAGTGAAAAGTGACATAACCCTTGAGAGTGTGAGAACATTAGCCGATAGAAACATGAATGGCTATTCCTGGAATGAAAATGGTGTGTTAGTCATGAATACGGTAGATCAGATAGGCAATGTGTGTAGCAGAATCGTCCGCCCTCTGTCCAAACGTGCTAAGGCCCTCAAGCTGGCGCACAACTACATGCCCACACAGAGGTAAGAGGTATGCGGAGGATATTGGGATCTCTGGTTTTGTGTGGTCTGGCATCCATGGCGATATTGTCAAATTTGTCAAGTCGTGTGATGTTTGTTTACATGTAAATCGGAGTGGTAATAGAAAGGCTCTTATGATTGAGAGAAGTATCTTGACCGTACCCTTTGAGTCAGTGGCTGTCACCTTAGTGGGGCCCCTCCCTCAGGGTAAGAGGGGTGCCAAGTATATGTTTACGTATGTATGTTTATCCAGCCGCTGGCCATAGGCCATTCCAATGAGAACTGCCTCAGCTGAGAAGTCGTCTCAGGGTTTTGTACAAATAGTTGCCAGAAAATGAGCATCCCCATGAAGGTCCTTTCGGACAGAGGAACCATTTTTCTCTCTAAGCTGATGGCTAACTTGTGCTCCATGCTAGGTGTTGACTCTATTCAAACTTCCCCTTGCAGACCTCAGAGCAATGGTGTTGTCGAGAGGTTGCATACAACCACAAATAGTTGTCAGAAGTTCTGAGTGAATGTAGTAGATATTTTAGCGACAAACTTGGTTTGTGTAGAGATTTCAAATGTAAGATAACCTTGTCAGATAGTTCAGTTCCAGTTTCCCAACAAGGTAGAAATATTCCCGTGGGAATTGAGAAAGCAGTGACCCCATTGGTCAGGTACTGGGTACCTTCGCTGGATGAAATTCTGTGGAAAGTGGGTCAGTCTTGCTGTTTGTCAACACTTGACCTGACATCGGTTTCCATCAGGTAGAGATGAATGCAGACTCCATGGAATTTACCACTTTTGTGTGTCCAGTGGGAAAGTTTTGCTACAAGCGTATGCCCTTTGGGCTGAAGAACGACCCTGCTATCTTCCAGGCGGCAGTGGAGGCAGTTCTAGAACCTGTGGACAACATAGCATGTAATTACATAGATGATGTGGTGAATCATGGGAGCAACATCTGTGTGATTTAAAGAGTGTATTCATTTGTCTAGGAGAGGCAGGCCTTACCATTAAAAAGAGCAAATGTACATTTGGTAGGCGGTACCTTACATATCTAGGACACAGGATTGGGGGTGGTGGCATTTCCATTCCGGAAGCCAGAGTTAATGCCTTGAAGAACTTTGTCAAACCCCGCAACAAGAGGGACATGTGTGCCTTCTTGGGTGCAATGTCCTATTACCGTAGGTTTATAAAAGGATTCGGTAGCCTCTCATCTCACCTCACCCCATCAGTCTCTCTCCATGCTCCTCAGCTCATCGAGTGGACGCGGGGGATGATCCGGTGAGTTAGTGGGTTCTCTGTCTAGCCATGTAATGTTATGCATTCCTACTAATAATGATGAGTATATCCTCTACACGAATGCTTCCGGTGATGGAATTGGTGGCTGCCTGCACATCCGGCGTGGAGATGAGGAACTTCCCGTGGCATTTTTCAGCCGCCAGCTCCACCCTCCTGAAAAAAACGTTCCGTCACTGAACTGGAGAGCCTGGCAATTGTGGCCAGTGTGAAACACTTCAATAGGTTGACGTACGACCTACCTCTACAGGTCGTGACTGACCATAGAGCATGCCTCGCTCTAACCACGGGCAGAAACCTCAATAGAAGACTCTTGCGTTTTTCCCTCGCATTACAAGACCAGCCGATCTTGTTGATCTATATCGCCCAGGGAAGGATCACAGCAATGCAGATGCCTTCTCTCAACAGTCCTGGCAGTGTACTGAGACAGACACTGATGGAGCAGACTCGGTGTTGTCAGCTCAGCCATGGTCTGAGCTTGGAGCGGGGAGATGTGGGTCTGCGAGAATGAAGAAGTAAGAGAGAGTGGAGAAGAAAAGACAAGAAGACAACGAACAGAACTTATATGTTTGTGTGTGTGTGTCAATCCCTAACTTTAGGTTTATTAGCAAAGTTTGTGATGTGCATTATTTACTGTGTACATGATGTTTATCAGTGTGCGTGTTATTGAGTTGTGTCGTCATTTTGGTGTACGTGGCAGTTTTTAAGTTTTGTGTTTCCCACCTTATGTGTGCGCATGCGTGGCCGTTGGAACTGATATAAGCCCAGCCACGCGTGCGTCTCATCAGTTCCCATATGCCCTATCTTTTGTCAGTACCTAAATTCTGTGATCTGGGTTGGGGACTCAGGTGGCAGCGTACCTGTGCGTTGCTTGCTAGACTGAGTGATAAATAGTTGGCGAGTCGCGCACTCCTTACCCGGTAGCCAACACAAAGGCTACTGCAAAAGAAGTTGTTCAAGCTCCCATATATGAAGAAATTGAGATCAAGATGGAAAAAACTAAAATAAAAGATGATGCCCAGTGCAATTCAGCTTCAGCTGACATTAAGCCGAAGAAGAATATTGCCTATGAAACTGTATTATATCCCACAATAATTTAATGGTAATGGGTTTGCTACCACATCAAACATGTTTAACCGAAAGAACTAGGAGTGTAAATTCTCAGCACTAGTTAGTTTATTCAATAATTTGTTAGTAAAGTGACTACTGTTGAATAGAGAAGTTAACTACATTTTTAGCTTATAACAAATATGGTGTTGTTTCATTAATAATTATAATATTCATATTAACAATTTCTTTCTCAGCTTTCTTTAATTACAGGTATTTGGATCTATTCTCTCTCTTTAAAACCGATTAAAAACTGCCACTGACCTATGATAACCAGCCAGCAACCAAACACTCCAATTATTTATTTATGCTGTTAGGGTTGTTTCTACATTACATTCTCACATACCATTGGAATTTTTTTCAAAGATTCTTTTTATCCGTGGAATTTTTTTTATCCATAAAAGAATGTTAGATCTGTGGAAGAGCTCTTGTGTATTAAGCAAACTGTCCTAGGTTTAGTTACCAGTGAGCATTTGGACTTTCTGCCAAGAATGTTACACAACACTTAGGACACACTTCATTTAATAGCAGGCATATTTACAGTTGATGAAAGAATCCCACCTCCAGCAGCAGAAATCTCCTACATGAATACATCAGTTGAAATATTCAGCTAGAACCGAGAGTAGTAAAACTTGCATGTTCACATGAGCACTCATAATTCTGAATTGCAAGTCAACAAGTGAATGGGTGTGGCCATATAGCACTCATCGTAATGCCCGCCATCTCCATATTTTTTATTAAAAACTGCCATTGACCTGTGATAACCAGCCAGCAACCAAACACTCCAATTATGTATTTATGCTGTTAGGGTTATTTCTACGTAACATTCTCACACACCATGGGAATTTTTTTCAAAGATTCTTTTTATTCGTGGAATTTTTTTTATCCATGAAAGAATGTTAGTTCTGTGGCAGAGCTCTTGTATATTAAGCAAACTGTCCTAGGTTTAGTTATCAGTGACAGCCAAATATTTTAAAAATTCTGTATTGTTTAACATGCCTACGAAATAAAGAGAATCTATTTAAATTTTAAATTATCTATATAGCTAGCCAGCAATTATGCTAACTATGGATTAGAGTGGACAACTTTAGTCTAACAGAGTGACGATGAAACTGTATTATATCCCACAATAATTTAATGGTGAGGTGTTTGCTACCACATCAAATATGTTTAACCTAAAGAACTAAGAGTGTAAACTATCAGCACTAGTTAGTTTGTTCAATAATTTGTTAATAAAGTGACTACTGTTGAATAGAAAAGTTAACTACATTATTAGCTTATAACAATAATGGTGTTGCTTCATTAGTAAATATAATATTCAATAACAATTTCTTTCTCAGCTTTCTTTAATTATTTGGATCTATTCTCTCTCTTTCACAGGCCCTTTTAAACTGACTAAAAACTGCCACTGACCTACGATAACCAGCCAGCAACCAAACACTCCAATTATGTATTTATGCTGTTATGGTTATTTCTACGTTACATTCTCACACACCATTGGAATTTTTTTCAAAGATTCTTTTTATCCGTGGAGTTTTTTTTATCCATGAAAGAATGTTAGTTCTGTGGCAGAGCTCTTGTGTGTTAAGCAAACTGTCCTAGGTTCAGATACCAGTGACAGCCAATATTTTTAAAATTCTGTATTGTTTAAAAACATGCTCACGAAATAGAGAGAATCTATCTAAATTTTATTAATTACCTAGCTAGCCAGCAATTATGCTAACTATGGTTTAGAGTGGACAACTTTAGTCTAACAAAGTGAGGAAATCACTGATGTGGCTTGTCAGCATCCAATAAAGTTCATGTGTGATAACCACAGGAGCTGGACTCTCTGCCAAAAATGTTACATGATACTTAGGACACACTTCATTTAATAGCAGGCATATTTAAAGAATCCCACATGAATATATCAATTGAAATAATCAGTTAGAACCGGGAGTAGTAAAACTTGCATGTTCACATGAGCACTCGTAATTCTGAATGGCAAGTAAACAAGTGAATGGGTGTGGCCATATAGCACTCATCATAATGCCTGCCATTTGTCTCGTTTTCTGAAATAGTAAGCCTAAATTAAAAAAAAAAGGGAATTTGAAGGGACTTTTTCTCAAGGAATTAAAATCCTCCATTTGAAGTCACTGTTGACGGAGTGAATTAATAAATGACAAAGAAACTACTTATAACCCTCATGTGCATGCATGCTGAAGGTTAATGACAAAATGTGTATGTTATAGATTATGTATTGCAAAATGAATTGTAACTACCGTAAAAACTAGAGCACTATGAGTGCAAAGCCCTAAGCATTAGTTAACAAGTGCAAAAATTTGCAAAAGAAAATCACACTGTTATTGAATAACCAAGTTCTTAAACTTTCAGCTGTTTTAGTTTTGTTCTATTCATGAACATAAATTTTAACTTGTCCAGCTGGAACATTATTATTTGGCCTGCTTTCATCTCAGGGATTATTCTGGCATTTCAAGGGCTTTTTTATGGGGCATAAACGTTTAGAACCAACACTTACACACCTGGGACTGATCCAAACTTTCTAAAGCTGTTTTACAAGCATGATACTTAGCCATATGGTTTTTACGATTTTCTAAGGACGTCATGGCATCCTCTGGCTTTATTATTATTATTATTATAACTTTACAACCACTATAACAAAGAGAATTAAAAGAGATGAAATGTGATATGATGGGTGGATGAAGAAAAAATTCTATATACAAGAGAGTAGCCTAGTTGGCTAAAAGAAGAGAAAAGAAAGGAAAAAACGACCAGATCAGATACAACATAAATGGAAATAGATGAAGTGAATACAAGTGCCATGGTACAGCAGGTACAAGCAACTTCGTTTTTTCCTGGAGGAATACAATTATAGATGAAACAAGTAAAGTGCCATGGTATGGCAGGTACTTGCTAGTTATCGATAATTAGTGAACTGTTATCTTCATTCTTTGCAAATCAAAGAATATAACAAGATGCTAATATTTGTATTGAATTCGGAAACATAAAATTTAACATAGTAATGTGGTTTAGCACAAATGGCGAGCAAGATATTGTGCCCAAAGAAATTCAAACCACAGGGTAGCTAAAACATTAAAATTTTACCTTAAATCTGATGAAAGCTGATTATTGCCATTACAAATCTGTATGCAAAATACAAAAAGGCTACAATTATTTAGTTTGCTTGAAGTTAATGTTCCAGCTCCTATTCACCAAGTTTAGAATGACATTACGTAGCGATTGAACAGTTAATGGAATTACTATCTTGCTTCAATTTTCTATAGTTGTAGCTTCAGCAGCATATATTTTCAAGAATAAGCCATTTTGATTATTCAAATAATCAGTAAAGTTCCTGACAAAAAACACTCAAACTACTTTTAAAAAATGAAGCACCAAAGGTGTGAACCCTCAGCACTATTTAACACTACCTAGCTATTACAATAATATAATCTTCCAAAAGAACAAGCAATCTGTTAGCTTTTTTAATGAGGCATCAAACTAGCTCGACCAATGAAAAATGTTACATGGAAACGCTGTGTTCATAAGAGAAGAAGCTAAACTAGCCAGAAACACTCACTGATATGCATTTCAACGCGAAACTTCACTTCTTTCAACTCCGTTCAAACTACACCACTGGCTGCAAGAAATTATTTGCTCACGTGATTATGGCGTGACGCTAGGGGCGTTGCCTATAAAAGCAGGTACCTACCGCGGAGCTGCTGAAGCTTCGCGTTTTCTCAACATTAGTCCAAAATTCAAAAAAGTAGCACAATAAAAGGTCTAAAGTCCTGAGTATGTTCATACCTATATTAACTGTTAATTGTCAGTATTCTCCAAAATCAGAGCATGACAGACAGACAGACAGACCGACAGACAGACAGACAGGATGACTACTATAACCCTCTCGCGCATGCGCACTGAGAGTTAATTATCGAGCTTTATAATTACATTAGGTACAAGGTTTTCAATGCCATAGTAACTACTTGCCACAATAATTTGACTTGAAAAAAGGCATTTCTAATGATAAGCAAGACTTGCTTACTGGAAAAAAAAATACAGAAAGGAATCTTAAAAAGTTGTGTAAGGGCAGCTGATATATTTAATTGATAACCCCCAATACTGTTTCGCTCAGTCACCATCAAATATTTGTGTAGAGAGTTGGGTCTCTGTGATCTAACAGGAGGAAAGAAAGTTTGTAGCCTGGCATACCAGGCAGGAGTGGCCTAGCCAAACTAGAATTGTTTATTCTGCTAATTTATAACTTCAAAATTAAAATTATTAATCAAATTCTTTATTGTTTAAAAAGCCTGTAAAAGAGAGAGAATACATTTAATGATGAATTAAAAAAAAAAGGCTGAGAAAGGAAATGTGAAGAAATAAATTAGTAGGGTAAAAAAATCCACAGATGAAAAGAATCTTAGAACAAAAGAAACTTCCATTGGTCTGTTGAGAGTGAGACTGTAGCATAGCAGTACCCTTATCAGTATAAATACAGGATTGGAGTGTTTTTATGAGTTAAAAAACATCTGAAAAAGGAAGTTCATTCTGTTGATGAGGCTCAAACAGGAATGATCAACAAAATACTGGCTGGTTTTCGTAGCTCAGTGGCAAAGCACTAGCGCATTAAGCAAGCAGTCCTGGGTTCGATTAGTATCATGGTCAAGGAGTTGCTCTCTGTAGGCACTCATTCCCAGGTTTTTCACGGGTTCCCATTACTCAAACAGAGTGAAGCAGTAATCCCACATTGAAGCATCTTTTTCATTCCTCTTTTTTGTAGTTGTCTTAAAGCACCAGACTCCGATCGCCTGAGTCCTGGTTTGCCTGCTCCACAGCTGGAACACCCACAGAAAGTCTGAAAACACACAAAATCACCAGCTTGTATCCATGTGCACTATATCTGACTTCCTAGGTTTCTATGTCCTCCAAACTAGCAAGAAGTTCCACCTTGCTCGTCCTTCCCACTCCTTCCTGATCATTCTCCTGTGACTCTTTGCATCTTATGCCTAACTGCAGGATTTCTTCTGGCAATGGCAAACCCTACACCACTGCAGCTGTTCTCATGCTACCAATACTTAGCTAAATTAACATTTTTATGCCTACTATACTATCATTAGATGTATTTTCTTTCTTTCACAGGATTTTTTAGACAACAAAATTTAAATTATTTGGTCACCATGGTACCATATCCCTGAATGGATCCCAGCCTCACCGATTCTAGTTGGAAAAAGAGCCTCTGAAACACTATACATAAAAATCACATTATACTCTGGGGCTATACTGTTTATAACTATGATTATGGCTACTCCATTCCACTTGCATCTAAACCTAAGCCTTACCCTTCTATGTTGCCTATTGACCTCCTCGATCTTGCCCAGGTCTAGCTACTATGTGCCAATTGTTGTTGCATTAGCAATACAGGGTCATAGTTGCCAGGCAATATAGTAAGGGCATGGTGTGACCATCAGTCAGTGTTGAACTTAGCCTGCAGGAAGCCAGAAAACATGCATCTCAGAAGGAGCTTGGCATTATTGGAGGAAAGTGAATCTTTTCATATAGTCTCTCTAGGAACAGAGCTCAGTTGGTTGCTGCAGGTTACAGAAAGGACACCAGTAAAGATTCCAGAGTAGGTCCTGAATCTGGTGGCAAGAACCGAGCCAGACCAGAACTCAATCAGGTACAGGAAGTGTTGTATGGTAAAAGGAGTGCATCCATTAATAATATCAGGAGCACAGTTTGTTGCAGTGCTAGCTATAAAAGGGATGCAAGCTCAGTAACATGTAATCTAGCACGTGTAAAGCATGCCCAAATTGAGCTGGGTGAACTTGACCACCACTACTGGGGCAGCATGCCAAGGCTGGTGCAGGTTCTGAGGAGCACCAGAAGGCTTAGAGAGGAGCAAGATTGCAAGGATCAGGTCAGGCACTCAGCATACTCTTAAAACTATGGGGTAGCTGGGAAAAGATAGCGATTGGAATGGAACCATTCTATGGGAAGCTTTTTGCCTCTGTTACTTAGTTGTTTGAAAGCAGGGGAGATTCAGATCCAGCATAGGGAAATTTTGATCTAAGATGTATAAGTCGCCAATGCTGATAATCCAGGAGGATCATCAAGGCAAGATGGACCAATTCAGGGAATGGGCTGACATCTATCTGGGTTGGACGGATACAATGTTATTAATGGCATTTTTGGGATACCAGGTAGAGAAATAGAGGATTTGAGGGTAGCAAACCACTTACCAGGTCACGGCTAGTGCAGCATGTAAAAAAAAACCTGGGGGAAAAGCTAGGATTAGCAACACGGGAATCTTAAACTTAAATAATAGTTTTTAGAATTGAGTGTTGCAGATCTGTCATTGGGGACTTCGGCAGATGGAAGAATAATGCCTTCCAGAAGTACTTCAGAATAGACTGAACTAACCTCGCAAGATTATCAGTGAAGCTAGCAACGAAGTGTGAAAACCAACTATGATTATTTGTACTTGAGCTATCTATGTACTGGGCTCCAAATGAAATTCAGAATCTGGGAAACCTATAATCCTTGGAAACCTAATCCTGGGGTTGACTGGTTTAGAATGGTCAGGATAACTGCCTCCACTTTTCTTCCACAACCTGTTGTTTTAAGTAGTTCATAAGGGGCAATTGGATGAATTTTTAAAAATATGGATAATTAGCCATATATGAATATGAACATATATGTCTAACATTTATTAGTTCTCATAGTTTGATTTTCTTGTACACCAATACATCTCTCATATTATGTTATAAGTATTCCCAACTTATTATATCACCATTATTATGCAAAGTTATGCTTTTAAAAGTGAAAGAAGCTAAAAAAAATATTGCTAAGTGTAGTTTGCTAAATTAGTGTTTACACACATTTGTTTCTAGTTGCAAGTACTCTGGCAAACTAAACATTATCAATGTCAACTTACTAAACCTACAATGAGTTTAAACTGTATTTAAAGAATTAGTGATAATTAGAAGTACTATAGATCTGTTTGAGTGACTCAAGAATGTATGTGGCTGTAGTCTTTATTATCGCTGTTACATTTCAGTATGTGGAAAATTCAAATATTAGCTTTAATGGCCATTCACCCAGCTATGGTTCGTGTGACAATAGATTATCCTGTCCCTCGTGGTCTTACTGTAGTAACAATAGCACTTGTGAATGCTATGATCGAAATTATGTAGTCTTGTGCAGCGAGGATATGAAAAAAGGAGGCTTACTTCAGTGCTATTGCTTGACTTGGAACGAAAATACAAATGAGACAGAAGAAGGAAATTGTCTTTATAACTGCAAGATTTACAGCAGAAACTACTTCAGTTTAAATGGTGCCTACACTACATTAACAAGAAACGTGACTGACTTGAATACACAAATGTGTGGTAGACTGAATCGTAATGGAACATTGTGCAGTAAATGTGTTGATGGGATGTATATGAGAGCTTATTCTTATGATATGTCTTGCACTACATGTTCTGGAGGTTGGATTAATATACTGAAATATATCTTGGTTGCTTTTGTGCCACTTACAGTGTTTTATTTGATGATCTTACTTTGTAGAATTAACATTCCATCTTCTAGACTTCAGGGTTTTGTAATAGTTTGTCAAATGGCTACATCACCTATGATACTCCGAGTATATGCTACTGCATTTACTATGAATAAGAAGCCAATGACATATACTGTATTGCAAGTTTTTGGTACTATTGTTGGCATCTGGAATCTAGACTTTTTTCGCTTAATAGATCTTGATATATGCTTTCGAATAGCTCCTTTAACTGTGCTCTCTTTAGATCTCCTCGTTGCTTTATACCCTTTCTTCCTTATTTCAGTTACATGGTTGATTATTCTGCTACATCGTCATAATTTTAAAGCAGTTAGTCTCATGTGTAAAGTACCCATTTATTTGGCCAACAAGTGCAGTAGGCATAATAACTCAAACAATATAAAATCCTCCACAATAGATGCTTTCGTCACATTCATGCTCCTTTCATATGTTAAACTTTTTAACGTCTGCTTGGATGTCCTGGTTCCGGTGACAATCCACAGGGTGAAGAACAAAAGCCATATTGCTTTATTCATGGATGCCTCAATTTCCTATTTTGGCTACAATCACTTATTTTACACAATTCCTTCACTTTCTATATGCTTTGTTTTTATTGTAGGTCCAGTAGCTACACTGTTTCTATATTCTTATACATTCTTTCAAAAGGGTCTTAACCTACTCCCACATCGCTGGCAAATTTTTATTCGTTTGGTAGTGGACTCTTTGCAAGGTCGTTACAAAGATGGCACTGAGCCAGGTACAAGAAACTGTCGATGGTTTTCTACAGTTCCATTTATTCTTCGCTTTGTATAGTTTATGATGATCTCATTCAGCTTTAACACTGCTATGCTGCCTTACATAACTCAAGCATTTACTTTAGGAGCAATTATAACTATATTAGCTGATCCATTCAAACACAATTTCAAGCAAATAACTAACTATTTCGCCTTTTATTTGCTACTATCAGCTATTGTGTACATGTTATTAATTGGACTGGATTACTCCTTTATATCAGTCAGTGTTCCTGTTGAGTTCAATTTCATGGTATTCATAATCATAGCAATGTTTTCAGGAATCTTACACCCTGCAGTTCTTGGCATTGCGTGGATCCACAGAAAATTATAATTTATTCAGTTGTATTATATATTAACAGTAAGTTCATATATAGCAACTCTCAAATTATTTTTTGTAATGCAGCTGTATTTTTATATATAATAGCTAGTGAATTCATAACATACAACATATTGTTGTTTGAATTGTGATAATGTACACTGTATGATAGAAAGAGAAGGATTCCATCTACTCTCTCCAGTCTTGTAGCCAACCCGCGTAATTCTCGGTTTCCTTTTGTGAAAAACCAATGACATAATTCATGGTTTGAGTTATAGTACAAAGACAAAAGTTAGGCTGGGGTATAGCTCTGCTCTGTCACTAGTAGGTTGTGCTTTCTTGTGTCCAAAGAGAACATAAGACACTTTAAAAAGTATATAGCGCTATTTTTTTTTGTTCGATGCCAGAAAAATAGAAAGTTTTACTAGTATTTTATCACAGGTATTTGCTTCAGCAAAGAAAGAAGTAAAATTATAACTGATCAAGAAGTCGAAACATCGGGTTAAGTTATAATTAAAATATTGGCTGTCAAAAAGAAAAAAAATTCCTATTGTTATAATTATTTCAGCCGAGAATGACTGAATCATTGAAAGTATTTTATGTATGTACATCCAACTTATTATGTCCATTTTCTGACTCACAGTCAGAAGTGTCTAAATTCAACCCTGAAAATGACATGTGCATGTAAACCAAATAATTAAATTGACATGTAGTGAATTCTACCTTCTTCTCTAGACTGATTCTGGCACTAGCAGCATCCATAGCCTGGACCGCACTGCCGACCAGACTTGACACACTTGAATCTCAAAGTAGTACATCCTGTCTTACAGCTGCAACCAATGTGTGAGGAATGAGACTCTGTTTTTACTATTTCATGAAGCACCCAAGGTGCAACCTTCAGCGCTATTTAACACTACCTAGCTTTTACAACATAATATGTTAGCTACTTTAATGAGGCATCAATATAGCTGGAGCAATGAAAATGGTGCATGGAAACACTGTCTTCATAAGAGAAGCTAAAAAAACTAGCCAGAAACACTGGACTCACCGATACTCGTTAAGTTTGCTCACGTGATTATAGCGTTACGCTAGGGGGCGTTACCCATAAAAGCTGGTATATATACCCACGCGGAGCAGAAAGCTTCGCGTTTTCTTAACGATTAGTCCAAAATTCAAAAATGTAAGCACAATGAAAGGTCTTAAATCATCAGTTAATTGTCAGTAATCTCCAATATCAGAGCGACAAACAGACAGGACGACTATATAACCCTCTCACGCATGCTCGTTGAGGGTTAATAACTGATAAGATGACTACTCTTCTCAGAAGAATATCTCCAAACATCTGTATTTCTGAAAACACACTTGTTAATGCTGGAGTAATATATTGTTTAAAATGACACGTAATTCATAATCATGACTATTTTACTTAAAATTAGCAATTATTTCGAGGTGACTATTATAACAACTTGTGCATATTTTATCATTTTCAGTGATATTGAAATCCATATCACTGACTTGACAAAAATGATATTTAATGGCAATAGTGTCAGTGTAGTGCCTGTACAATCCCTTTATGTTAGCACTACTGTGGGCGTGGAACCGTCCACACCCACATGAACTCTCTAACTTGAACTATAATTACTTGATTACTGTGTATAGGATTTCCTGTGTGTGCTGTTCATTGTTTTTGAATTTTTGGTCATGTGATCATTCTCTATACATTGGCCTGTTCAGTTCTAATTCATGACGAGTCCTGTAAATCTTAATTTATTGACATCAGATCTTAAAACCTAAGTGACCTTGAATCTGTTTGCGGGTTTGGGGTAGCTAAGGCTTAGTTAGCTAAGAAGATCCTGATTAGAGACTCCTGGTGGCAGCGACTCATCGCAACCATCTGTCTCCGCGTGATTCCTCCTGGGTCCCGGCGACAACTACATGTGAAGCATTTCTCATGCATGTATACTTGAGGGTTGATTGTGCGATGCACTTGTTTATAATAAACCTCGCACAGTGGAATTAGCTTCCCATCAGTGTTAACTGCTACATTAAATATATCATTTATATGTTTAGCTGTGACAAATCCCATGAATGGACGATGGATTTAGCGTGTTACAGTGAGGAAGTAAGCAATTTTGTATGTTTTCTGCATTCCATAATGACCAGCGCGGTACTTTGTCACCTGAATTAATTTTTCTCTTTATGTCTTTTTCACATGCATGACAAATACAACTGTCAACTATGATCATTTTCTCCATGGCCCGGAGTTTGGTTGAAAGTTCAGGATCCCAAGTGGACAGGTGTGTGTAATAAGAGGCAGATTTGCTGCATAACTGGCATAGGACAGCATTTTCAACCTACATGGATCGTCGTCTTTTAAAACCATTCTATGGGAAGCTATTTGACTGTTACTTCAGTTGTTAGAGATCAGGGAGATTACACCTCCAGAACGGGGAAGTTTTGATCCAAGACATGGAAGTCGCCAATGTCGATACACCTAGGAGGATCATCAAGGCATCTAAGATGGACCAATTCAGGGAATGGGCTGACATCTACCTGGGTTGGACTGGTACAATGTTATGTCCAGTAATGGCATTGTTGGCATACCTGGTAGAGAAAAAGAGGATTTGAGGATGGCAAATCACTTACCAGGTCACGACTAAGTGCATCAGGGAAAATCTGGGGTTAACCGCAGCATAGGAATCTTAAACTTGGATCACAGTTATAGAATTGAGTGTTGCAGATCAGTCATTATATTATGAAGGACTTCAGCAGATGGAGGAGTAATGCTTTCCAGAAGTACTTCAGAGACTAAACTAGCCTAACAGGATTAGCAGTGTTAGCAACAAATTGTGACAACCAACTATGACTATTCGTACTTGAGCTATCTATGTACTGGGCTCCAAATGAATCTCTGAACCTGGGAATCCTAATCCTGGGAATCCTAATCCTGGGAATCCTAATCCTGGGAATCCTAATCCTGAGAATCCTAATCCTGGGGTTGACTGATTTAGAATGGTCAAGAGAACTGTCTCCACCTTTTCCTCCACAACCAGGTGTTGTAAGTAGTACAAGGGGCAATTTGTAGGGATCAAAATTTAAAAAAAAATGTATAATTAGCTATAGCATATTATATGTTCATGTATATGAACATATATGCCTAACATTTTTTGGTTCTCTTAGTTTGCTTTGCTTGTTCACCAGGACGTATCTAATATATATTGTAGTATTACCAACTTATTATATAACCATTATTATGTGAAGTTATACTTTGAAGAGTGAAAGAAACTTAACTAAGTGTAGTTTGCTAAATTAGTGTTTACACACATTGGTTTCTAGTTGCAAGTACTCTGGCAAACTAAACATTATCAATGTCAACTTACTAAACCTACAATGAGTTTTGTAAACTGTATTTAAAGAATTAGTGATAATTAGAAGTACTATAAATCTGTTTGAGTGACTCAAGAATGTATGCGGCTGTAGTCTTTATTATCACTGCTACATTTCAATATGTGGAAAATTCAAATGTTAACTTTAATGGTCATTCACCTAGCTATGGTTCTTGTGACAATAGATTATCCTGTCCATTGTGGTCTCATTGTAGTAACAACAGCACTTGTGAATGCTATGATCAAAATTATGTAGTCTTGTGCAGTGAGGATATGAAAAAAGGAGGCTTACTTCAGTGTTATTGCATGACTTGGAACGAAAATACAAATGACACAGAAGAAGGAAATTGTCTTTATAACTGCAAGATTTACAGCAACAACTACTTCAGTTTAAATAGTACATTAACAAGAAACGTGACTGACATGAATACTCAAATGTGTGGTAAACTGAATCGTACTGGAACATTGTGCAGTAAATGTGTTGATGGGATGTATATGAAAGCATATTCTTATGATATGTCTTGCACTACATGTTCTGGAGGTTGGATTAATATACTGAAATATATCTTGGTAGCTTTTGTGCCACTTACAGTGTTTTATTTGATTATCTTACTTTTGTAGAATTAACATTCCATTGTAATAGTTTATCAAATGGCTAATCACCTATGAAACTCCGAGTATATGCTACTGCATTTACTATAAATAAGAAGCCAATGACATATACTGTATTGCAAGTTTTTAGTACTATTGTTGGCATCTGGAATCTAGACTTTTCGCTTAATAGATCTTGATATATGCTTTCGAATAGCTCCTTTAACTGTGCTCTCTTTAGATCTCCTCGTTGCTTTATTCCCTTTCTTCCTTATTTCAGTTACATGGTTGATAATTTTGCTGCATCATCATAATTTTAAAGCAATTAATCTCATGTGTAAAGTACCCGTTTATTTGGCAAACAAGTGTGGTAACCATAATAACTCAAAGGATATCAAAACTTCCACAATAGAAACTTTTGTCACATTCATGCTCCTCTCATATGTTAAACTTTTTAACGTCTACTTAAATGTCCTGATTCCAGTGACACTACACAGGGTGAAGAGCAAAAACCGTATTGCTTTATTTATGGATGCCTCTCTTTCCTATTTTGGCTACAGCCACTTATTTTACACAATTCCTTCACTTTTGATAGGCTTAGTGTTTATTGTGGTCCAGTAGCCACACTGTTTCTATATTCTTATACATTCTTTCAAAAGGGTCTTAACATGCTTCCACATCGATGGCAAATTTTTATTCGATTAATAGTGGACTCTTTGCAAGGTCGTTATAAAGATGGCACTGAGCCAGGTACAAGAGACTGTCGATGGTTTTCTACAGTTCCATTTATTCTTCGCTTTGTATTCTTTATAATGATCTCCTTTACCTTTAACACTGCTATGCTGCCTTACATAACTCAAGTTTTTACTTTGGGAGCAATTATAACTATATTAGCTGATCCATTCAAACACAATTTCAAGCAAATGACTAGCTATTTTGCCTTTTATTTGCTTCTATTGGCTAACATATATATGCTGTGGATTGGAATGGATTACTCTTATATATCCATCACTGTTCCTGTTGAGTTCAATTTCATGGTATTGATAATCATAGCGGTGTTTTGGGGATTCTTATACCCTGTTGTTCTTGGCACTGCCTGGATTCACAAAAAAATGATAATTTTATTCAGTTGTATTATATATTAACATTCAATTCGTAGAAACTTAATGCAGCTGTATTTTTATAAATAGCTTGTGAATTCATAACATATAACATATTATTGTTTGTATTGTGACAATGTACATTAGCGTATGATAGAAAGAGAAGGATTCCATCTACTCTCTCGTAACCTATTTTTTAACTGTCAATTTTTAGCTATAGAGATACTGAAAGGTTCATTTGATGTGATCAAGCCATGAGTTCAACCCTAGTTCTTTAACTGCCGACTCATTTAGTTGCATATTATATCCTACTTATAAAGTATGTCCATGAGTTCAACCCTAGTTCTTTAACTGCCGACTCATTTAGTTGCATATTATATCCTACTTATAAAGTATGTCCAAGTTGAGTTGGCCGCAAGAAAAACTTGAATAACTTTAGAACGGAAGCAGCTACGCATCCGGGGTTTGCACCATTGGAAAGCTCGCGCCGAAGCGGTTAAAAATATTTCCTCAGTATACTCCAAAACCGGAGAGAAAGTGCTATTCCAAAACTCAATACAAAAGTCTATGGGAATAGAAAAAACCACAGGTTTCCCGCTCAAAACGCGCCCGCTTTTAGTCACGCGGTATGGCTCAATTTATCACGCGGACTGTCTTCATTAAGAATTTTGTAAACAATGAGCGGCTTCTTCTCAGATTGTTGTGTTTCTAGCTGTATATCGCGATTAGCTTAGGTTGCGAGTGTGGAAACAGGATAGACGGAGTGTTCTGTTGTTGCAGAGGGTACAGGACCACCTGATAGGATGTTGGTATGATTATTTGTCTACCTGTTCAACAACATAACAAATGCCATATAGCCAATATATTTCAGTGATATAGCTATCATTTAGCTAGCAACTTGTGGAATACAGCCACACTTACGCTGTTTGCCGTTAAATTGTGTGCTTGTCAAAGCCGTGTTTATGCCAATTCCTCTTCTTCACTATTATAGATGCTGTTTATTGTAAGAATTAGGACCAACTCAGGAAGAACTCCACCTTCAACTCGGATCACAACTATTTTTTGTATGTGTACTACTTAAATTCTATCATTTCATCAATTTTCATATACCTTATTATAAATAAATGAAAGAATTGATAATTGTATTTAACATGAAAGTTTAGTAACTTTAGCTACAAGTTTACAGTGCTGTACTGCTGAATCCTGTGAACATCAGAATATTTCTTGGGACACAGTAGGTAGTATCCATAGTCTGGCGGAGCCGACCCTTTACCTTCTTTGTTGGTGGGCGGGGGAAGGAAAGGGTCTGGTATCGTTAGCATATACGAGTTGTGCAGGCACAACTATAGTTGCGCCCCAATCAGATTGCAGAGAATTCTGATTACATCATAATATGATGTATTATGACATAACGTACACTGTAGCACGCGCGTCCGCACCTGTTAAAAGCTTGCGCCGTAAACATTTGCTATATGTACTTGCTGGAGAGAGATGGCCGAAGTTCAGATCTTACTTGCTTTTGGAGAGCTTGGTTTTTCTAGTGTAAAACCGGAACAAATGAATGTAGTAAAGGGAATTCTTCGAAGGGATGTTTTTGCCATTTTACCGACTGGCTTTGGAAAGAGTGCATGCTTTCAGTGCCTTCCAATTCTGTTAGACAAGATGTTTCCAGATGATGGACCTTCAATCATACTGGTTGTTACTCCACTCACTGCAATAATAAAAGACCAGGTAAGTGCTTCATAGGTAATAATTTATTTTCAATAAATACCATTTCAAGTATTTTAACCATACACAGGTAATGACATTATGTAGAAGAGGAATCAGAGCAGGGTATGTTACTGGTGACCAAGAAAGCGATGAAGTCAAGGAAGCTGCAACAGAAGGAGGATATCAAGTCGTGTACTTCACACCTGAAATGCTACTTGGCAGTAGAAAATGGCGAGAAATATTACTGGGTGACATTTACAGATCTCGACTTCGAGCTTTTGTAATTGATGAGGCCCACACGGTGAAAAAATGGTAAGGACTAGATAATGGTTATAATATTGCAAGGTATTACTGTAGGTACTACTTTCTATTTTAATCATAGAACCAAGTATGACATTTTCTTGCCAAAGTAATATTTCTTGTTGATACAAGAGTGTAAAATATGGATATAAGCTGTTTTATAATGTTAAGTGTAAATTTACGCACCTTAATTAATGAGACACAATATATAGATACAACTCCATTAATATAGTTGTTGCTTATATTTATGTGTTCTTTGCACTAATTTTGAGATGTATACAATCATTATACATTATGATAGGGGAGAGACCTTCAGACGCTTGCTGTTAAGGATAGGTGAGATCCGTAGTTTGCTTCCAGCACATGCAAAGATCATGGCACTAACTGCTACGGCCACAGCAGCATTACGAATGGAAGTTTCCAAGATCGTTGGAATGAGAGATGAACTGGTGGTTTCCATCTCCCCATGCAAATCCAACATTATGTACTCCATGATTAAGTTTTCTACTTTGACAGAAACATTTCAACCAATAGTGAAGAAACTTCTACAAGATGGTGCTGATTGTCCTCGTGCTGTGGTGTATTGTAAGTTTTTGAAAGACTGTGCTGACATATATGAGTTTTTTAAGGACTCACTGGGTGCCAACTTCACCATACCTGCTAATGCACCTACATCAGTACTAGAATTTCGGCTCGTGGACATGTTCATGAGTTGTACTGATCAAGAGGTGAAAGATAGTATTATTAAATTATTTAGCAAAACTTCAAATTTACGTGTAATTGTTGCAACGATGGCCTTTGGTATGGAAATAGACTGTCCCAATGTATGCCAAGTTATTCATTATGGTTCCCCTAGTGATGTCGAAAGCTATGTGCAGGAGACAGGACGTGCAGGTCGAGATGGACTTCCTTCAATGGCTGTTTTATTAACTAATGTTGGACGCACAAGACATATGGAGAAATCCATGTCAGAATATGTGACAAATGAGACTGTGTGCAGGAGAGACATTCTATTCAACAACTTCGATAATTATTCACGTGTTTATAGTGGACCTTTATGTTTGTGTTGTGATGTGTGTGCTAAATCATGTACTTGTTCATTGTGTTCAATAAATCATTCTTCTTTTTTTTTTTAATGAATAATTACGGTAAAATTACATATGTGAGATCATCCAATCCATGAGTATATTAGTGTCTATTGCATGCAAAACATCTCTTGGGTTTGGGAATGAGGAATGAGAGCGACCTTGATGTGGGGAAAACAATTTGTATTGTTGCAAGTGCTGAGTTATGAGAGATATGTCTTTGTTTGAGTTTGGTGCCTTGTGACTACCAGATAAATCTGCTACTCTATTGTCTGCATCGAAGTTCTCCAGCAGTGGTGCCAGTGTTCCCAGAGCTTTTCCCACTCTAGTTATGGCGCTTTCAGTTTTGTTGCTTCCCAGTCCTTGAATGCAATCTTTGCATACTCGATTGAGATGCTCCTGATGCAAGTCTCCTGGTATATTCCGTCCAGGTGCTGAATGGGTACTGATGAAGCGACTCCAGATCAGCTCTTGTGCTTGACGAGGAGTTAGTTCAAACTCGTACTGGCAGAGCATGTTCAACACTTCTATCGAGTAATTTTTTCTTCCGGAGCTCTTGAAAATAGGTAGAAGATATCGCCAGCATTGCAATACTCGTTCTCCATCACCTTCTCTGATAGCATCACAGTAAACCAGATAGAAACACCCCAGACCTAGAAGTCTTGTACTGTAATCGTGCATCTACAGCAACAGCATAGTTCATAAGTTTTAGGTGTTACTAAACCATTATGTAACATACCATATCACTTGATGACGGAGGTGACTTGTTAAACTCAAAACAAGCAAACTTGTCCACAATACTATCACAGATAGACTTCAGAACACTCTGACGTTCCTCTGCTATCTCCATCCACAACATCTCTGGTTCTTCAATGGAAGAAATCGTGGGAATATCATCCATTGAAGACATTTTTAGCTCCTCCATTGCTGCTGCTATAATGTGACTAGATACAATGAGCTTAAAAAAATCATCACACTCATTAAAATGGTGTATCGAATCTGCTGTCACATTCAGGCGACTGATTAAATTTCTCAGTTGATACAGTGTGCCATGCTCACCAGCAGACTTCGATGAGAAGTAGTACTTCCACACTACCTACAACCATTATTACATCAGTGCAAATTGTTTCATACATTATAATAGATAAATACTCACATCTAGAAGATTGAGTTTAGTATGCCAATCTTCAGCACAAGGGATGATCCCCGCTAGCTGAGTGACAGGATACAAGGAATTCATCTTGGCTCTCACAGCTCCCCTTGCTCTTGCAGCTGTAACCTGATCACCGCCGAAGAAAATCCTGTGTAGAGATGCATCCAGTACTTCTACTTCATCTCCAGTCCCTGGAACCTGAAATGTTTTGCTGTATTCATATACTGGTATATATTGGTGAAGATGTGTTACAATATCCACCATGTCAACTGCTTTATTTTCATTTTTCAGGAGCACTCCCAGAGGCACCTAGATATTTTCACACATGTAATTACATACAGTAGATATAAAACTATAATGGCAACCATATATAACACAACAAATAAAAGTAAGTACACATTTTACCTACCACAACTGATTTTGATGACATTTCAGCATAATATTGGTGTTTTATGTGCCACTGCACAATATCTTCAAATGTATGTTTGAAGAAAGGCATGTGCTTTGTCAAAACTCTAGACACCATAGTTACAATGTTGCTCCTTGGAATGCGATCATCCTCTTTAGAAGGCAACAAACTCAATGCCCTACGCTTTGGACTGTCCAAGCATGTTTGAACATGCACATCTGGGAAGCTACTATGGTCAATTCTATTCTGGACAGCAAAGTAGTGGAAATAATGGAGTGATTTATTCCTATGATTTTCAGCTCTCATGTATCTGGCTTTGACAGTTTTGTCAATGTTATCACCGACAAGCTTGAATCCCAATCTTTGAGCAATGGGAATATGTACAGGAGAACATGTTCCAATATCATCTGTAGGTATAAGACACATAAATACACCATCACATAATAACAGTAACTATGACACATGTATCACTTGTTGTGTAAATCCACTAGTGATAATGGATTGCCCTCTGTAGCTGGATTGTAAGGCCAGCTATGCGCAAAAATAGCTCAGTCAAAACTTAACTAAAACTATCTTTAGGAGAAAAAACAGAGAGAGTGAAATGATGCAAGGTTCTAGTTTAAATAGTGGGATGAGGAAAGGTGAGCATGAGTGGCGAATATACATATTATGTGACCGTCTACAGGAAAATCGGGCACAACGCGGCCCCGACGAAAAAATTTTTTTTTGCACTTACACACTCCTCGGCAAGCAGATAATAAGCTCTCCAAGTTTTATCGCCGTAGCTTTAGCCATTCCCGCTATATATCACCTAACCGTTCCCTTCGTTAGGGCTTATTTAATACATTTTTAAGAACTAAATCGATCTTTTTGCGACGTTTACGCATGCCGTGTTGTGCCCAATTTTCCCATAGACGGTCACATATATGGAAAAGAAGTGTTTGCATGAACATGTGTGTATAACTGTTCCACAAATTAAATAAATCTCATAATGATACAGAATGAATGGAGGGTAGGATGACTGTTAATGGATCAATGTTTATTTAGCTGCAGGAGGAGGTGACTAGCAGGTGTGGTGTGAGCAGGGAAGTGTAGGGAATAGGTGAGAAGTGGGTAAAGTTTGTAAAGTAATGTGAGGTTTGAATGGCACTTCTGAATGAGTTGTTACTGCTTTGTTTTGTGTTTTGTTTTTTCCCCAGGTACAGGAAGTGCTAAATACTTAGCAAGGTATATTTCCAACGATTTAATTAACATAAATATGACAGCAATACAGGTGCTTACTGAGTGTACCAAAATATTTGCCCACACATGCCACATGTATAACAATACCAAACTAGCAATTTATCTTTGCAAAAATTTTTAAGAGTTACCTTGTGTAATTTCTTCTGGTGTTTCATCAGCTGTTTCTGAAGTCAGACAATGCCCTTCATAGTTGTCTTGAATGTCTTCCTCAGATGATATGTCTGTAGTGAGCGGAGAAAACAGGGGTGCTCGAATGTCAGATCCACTAAGCACACTGCTGTAGGAGTCTGAAGATTATTCATCACTTGTATCAGAATCTGCATCATCCATAACCCCCCTACCATATGATACTGGCACACTTGATAGAGTATTCTAATAAATAGCAATTATACTTTGTGTATAAAATTATCTAAATAGTATAGCTTAAACAAACCTCCTCATGTGCCTTCTTGAGACTTTCAATTAAGTTATCTCTCCACTGAAGCACCAACTTATCACGTCCATCACCAAGGCTCTCCAACAATCTACAAGTGACTATGTGAGACATGCACACATTTACTTTCTGCAGGCGTTGATAGACCTGAAAACAAACAATATGACTAAAGAATATGTGATCACTTAAAGTTATACCTGCTTCCCACTACTCCCTGCATAAAGAATCAGAGATACCATTCGCTGAACCAATGACATCTTTCCATAGCGAAATTTCAGCAGTATTGCACAACACATTCCTATTATTCCATTGCGATTGTGCCTTGGTCTACGAGTGTGGGTACATGATTGCAGAATAGAATATAATATTGGTGAGTGTTCAGAAACTTCCAATAAAAGCTTGTCCCAGGTAAAGCATTTCAAATCCTGGCTCTGCAATATCGACTCAACTTTGTCCGAGCACATCAATGCTAACTCTCTTCGCAGGTTTACTCCAAGCCTTTGCAATACATATTTCTTAGTTATGGGATCTTTTAACACTTCAGCTGCAACCATGCTCTTGCTTCATCGAGCCACAGCTTTTCCCAGCCTTTTTCGACACGGAGTTAAGACGTACTTCCTTGATCCTCTCTCAAAGTTCACGCCTACCTATTGTGTCAATTATTATTCAACAAATAAAATTATATTATTAATTCTACTTTAAGGAAATAACGTCACTAAAATAGGTTTCAGTTGTAGAAAGACTGAGTTTTGAGCCATAGCAAATTTTAATAGCTGCTTGAACTTTGCAAAACAACAACAATACTTTCTCCACTAACCACACTTTATTTGTTGATTATTGAAATTATTAGTCAGCTATTATTTATACGTTCCCAGTCAATGACTTGGCCATTATTTTCAACGTTAGAATCAGACCTTCATAGTTCAGTATCAATCAAACAAATGGGCAGTGCACCAAATCGATTTACATAACCATCTTATAGCATTCACAGGTTAAATATTTAAGGTACAACTACAAATTAAACCATAAACGTACAGTAACTGTAGGAGAAATTGCTGAAGTAGAACCTGAAATTCTTTGAGGAGTAGAAGTCATAAGAGGAATTGTCACACTTTCATCTTCTGCAGGCCCAGCATTAGACTTTCTTTTGGCATGGTGGCAAGGTGTATCCAGAATAGGCCGTTTGCGACTTAGGGCTTGCACATTGATAAACTGATGCCTATCTGGATGTGGTAGAATCACAGAGACAGCTTTACATATTCTAGCAGCAATTTCCTGAATCAACATTCTTGACATCACATACTAGCTAGATACAATATTACTGAAGGTTTTTACCTCTTTGGCTTTGAGAAGTTTTTGGTATGCATAACAACACTTTCTGCACATGTAACTTTCAAAAACTGACTCAATATTAACCTGCTCTCTGGAAGGGGGGAAAAAAACAATACACGTTATTTACAAGTTTTCTTTGTGATATTCTTTAGCTAAGTAGCTAGTGGTTGTAACACACAATGCTTTGACACAGCTGGACATGCACCTACACAGACTTACCTTCGCAGTAGTCTAGTGGACAGTGTATTTTCCAGTAAATACTGTTGCGCACGGCTTATAACCATGACAAAGAGCGCATTGACTTACCACCGCCACTAACTCGAATAGAAATGGAAGTCCCTTAAGTTTTAAAGTTTTAACTGCACCCCCAAAAGAATTCAAAACGGTAAACAATTCAATTTCTAGGGTGATACGGGTACTGATCGCTAAACCAGAGGATTCTGTTTAGTGCAATTTGGGACGGGGTTGACCACATAACTAACACAAAAACGCAAGGGTCAAAGTACAAAATGACATACGTACGTCCAAACATATATACAAACTAGTGGTGTGCTTGAGCACAAATGGCGAGCGAGCCTGATAGTTAGGTAACATAAAAATGTTACTATTTTTAGCTTCTTCATGCAAACACTATAATAGCAGTTATGACATTTGATTTCAGCAAACAAATACAAAATCACTCTCTTACCTGATTAATGGTAACTTTTGTAGTATCAAACATCAACCATTCTGATAATCTCAATCACCAGTAACTCTTGAACAAGCTCTCAGCTACGATAAAAAATAAACCAGTGTTATTATTTGTAATTTTAGCCAACAAATATGGAATTACTACTCACCTCATTCTTGAGTATTGATAACTTCTGTAGTATCAAATTGAAGTTACTTTGACCATCTGAATTACCTTGAATTCTTGACAACAAGCTCTCACCTACAAAAACAAAAGACAATCAATTTTAGCACACAAATACAAAATTACTTTTTTACCTCATTTTCTTGAGCAGTGGTAACTTTTGTAGTACCAAATTTGAGTCATTCTGACTATTTGAATTTACCAATCACTGTTGACAACAAGCTCTTAGCTATAAAAGAAAGGCCAGAGTTATTTTTGCATATTTAGCTAACAATAATATGGAATTACGTACTTACCTCAGCATCCCTGGAGTAGTAGTAGCTTCCTTAGCATTAATACTTTATGTGCTTACATGCGCTTTTCAGAAGTAGTGTGATAGCTCTCTTAGTACTGACTACAGGTGGCTCTTGACAACTAACAAGCCGCACTTAGCCGGAAAAAAGGCGAAGTTTTGAATTTAAATCTGGTAAAGGGTCTTTAATGCCATAGTAACCGGTCGAATCAACTTTTTGTTTCTTGAAAAGCACGCATTTTCGCAGTAATTTTCTCACACTTTGGAGCTTAAGTATAAAGTAAGGCTTGCTTAATGCTGTAGTTTCAGAATAAACTGGGGTCAAGCCTAAAAAGCCGTGTTTTTTTTTTTAAGAAAAAAGTTCCCCGCGCGCGCGTTTAAAGTGAAAATGTGGCGCGAGAGTAAAATATCATTCCCATATTGTACGACGAGTGTGATAAGTGATTTATTGCTGCCTTGATATTTTTTCTCAACCGGTTACAATTCAATTTTCATTGATTTTACTCGCTACGCGCATGCGTAGTGTACCGTACGTATAAACCGTACAATATGGGAGAATACAGAACGCTCGCGTGATGCGGAAATATTCACGTAAAAATATCAAAGCTGCAATAAATATACATATAACATATACCCGATTTTGCTTTATCCACCCCTAATACTGTCTCGCTCGCTCCGCTCGCTCGCCAATAAACAAACATCCCCAGTTTTCAATTGTGTTACCCCTGTGAGTGTCTCGCTCGCTACGCTCGCTCGTCAATAAAATGTTACTATTTTTAGCTTACTTCATGTAAACACTACTAGTGATGTGCTTGAGCACAAATGGCGAGCGAGCCTAAATACAATATTATTTTTATATGAATGATTTTGACTTCTATCACTGAAGCTACTGAAAATAAGGTCCAGTTTTTAAATTTAGCATACAGGGTAAAGGGATTTCAGTGCCATAGTAACAACTCTCTGCAACTGCTTGAATTGAAGGAAAAAAACAACAACAAAACAATACACGTTATTTAAAAGTTTTCTTTGTGATATTCTTTAGCTAAGTAGTGGTTGTAACTCACAATGCTTTGACACAACTGGACATGCACCTACACAGACTTACCTTCGCAGTAGTCTAGTGGACAATGTATTTTAAAGTAAATACTGTTGCGCACGGCTTATAACCATGACAAAGAGTGCATTGACTTACCACCGCCACTAACTCGAATAGAAATGGAAGTCCCTTAAGTTTTCAAGTTGTAACTGCACCCGCAAAAGAATTCAAAACGGTAAACAATTCAATTTCTAGGGTGATACGGGTACTCATCGATAAACCAGAGGATTCTGTTTAGTTCAATTTGGGACGGGGTCGACCACATAACTAACACAAAAACGCGAGGGTCAAAGTATAAAATGACATACGTACGTCCAAACATATATACAAACAAACATCCCCGATTTTCAATTGTGTTACCCCTGTAAGTGTCTCGCTCGCTACGCTCGCTCGCCGATAATAGCAGTTATGACATTTGATTTCAGCAAACAAATACAAAATTACTCTCTTACCTGATTAATGGTAACTTTTGTAGTATCAAACATCAACCATTCTGATAATCTCAATCACCAGTAACTCTTTAACAAGCTCTCAGCTACGATAAAAATAAACCAGTGTTATTATTTGTAATTTTAGCCAACAAAATATGGAATTACTACTTACATCATTCTTGAGTATTGATAACTTCTGTAGTATCAAATTGAAGTTACTTTGACCATCTGAATTACCTTGAGTTCTTGACAACAAGCTCTCAAGCTAAGCCTTGTGTAGGTATGTTCAGTTGTGTGAAAGTATTGTGCCAAACGTAAATAATGTTACCTGTTTTTGTTGCTTTTTTTTTTTTTTTTTCAATTCTAACTGTTGCAGGGAGTGGTTACTATGGCATTGAATCCCCTTTACCTTATCCACGTAATTTAAACTTGACTTTTTCTTAGTAGCTTGATTGTTGAAGTTAAAATTAATCGTTTAACAATAGTGTTGTTTTAGGCTCGCTCGCCATTTGTGCTCAAGCACATCACTAAGTATGCTACAATGTGCGATAGTAACATTATTATGATAGTCATGAATTATAACTTTTTACACACAGGTAAGCCCTTCTTTGTCAATTTCTCTACCACTTGATTGAGTTACACCAGTTTCTCTCTCCTGCTTTCATTCTTTGGGAGTCATCTCAGCTCTTATCTTACCCTCTTCCTTTCAGCTCTTTCTTCTTGAATCATGGATTCCCTCCTCCTCTGTCAATTTCTCCTGCTTAGGCGTTCTGTCATTCTATTCATGATTGTGGACTTAAACTCTAACTTTCTCCATCTGTTCCTGCCCATTTCAGCTGCTTTTTGGTACAATAGTCAGTTGTTGTTTTTTTAATCACCTTCACTTATTTCTTAATAGGATGATGCTTTACCCATTCAATTTGAAGCAACACTTTACCCACCGGGCTCAGCTCATGAATTATTCACGAATATACAAGCTGTCAGTTGTCATCATCTTTACTGACACCAAGCATATTATTTTAAAAATTATTATTACTATTATTATTCTCATCATCATCATCATCATCATCATCATCATCATTGTTGTTGTCATAATCATCATCATTGTTGTTGTCATAATCATCATCATTGTTGTTGTCATAATCATCATCATCATCATCATGTGTGAGTATGCACATTCATATGTGTGTGCATGCATATGTTGGTGTGTGCATAAATTATGTGTGCATACATGGATGTGTGTGCATACATGTGTGAATGAAAGATATTGATATAGAGTTCCCTAGTTCTGATGGATGTCCAGCAAGTGATTTAATATAGCACGCTATATGAAGTCATAAAAAATCATAAAATATAGGGCTTATATTCTGCTGAACTAATATAAAATTTATAAACTGATTGACTTACAGTTCTAGTTTGTTTGCTTTTTAATTATTGGGCCGTACTCAATAGATATGGGTGCCAAGACATTATTTGATTTAGAGTTCAACTAGCTAGTTAGACCACTTTCAATTAAAATTGATTTTGAATATAATAATTATCCATGTATACAAGACTAGGCAAGATAGAACCAACAAAGTAACAAAACTGAGGAACACTTCTTTGATAGACTAACAACTACAAGAACATCACCAACTGACAACTGATCATTATGATTAAATATAAAGATCACACAATGGGCTATTGTTACAATGGCAAAGAACTATTGACAGAACACAAAGAATGATTGTTACAAAAGTATAGTAAGAGGCTCTGCTCCAGGAAACCACAGATCACAAGATGATTATGAGGTTTCTAGTATGCCTGAGCAGGTCCTATCCCACACCAGCAAATGTCCAAACTTTTAAAAGGTGGTGTCACACCATCTGGTCTCTTACCATCTGACCTAAATAGGCCCGTGGGCTCGAATCTGGAATGACTATGACGCTTGTGCATTCACTTACTCTTCAAACTCTGCCTTTTCAGAAAATTCATGGGAGCTTCATGCTGTTAGCAAGATGGGGGCCTAGAGATAAGAATTCTAAGGGTTGGGGTCCTGGCTGTATTGATGACAAATAATAATAACAATATCTTTTTTAAAGGTGTGACGATTAAAAATATTTCAAAAGTACATTATATGCATGGAGTATGAGGCTGTTCATTCATAGAAAAAGATAAAACTTTTGCCAACAGTTAGTCACAATTCGTCAATAAAGTATTGTATAGTGAAACAGGCTTCTAAAAATCTGGATTATTAAATCTCTCAATGACCTCTCCCAGCCACATTATAATCATTCTATGCATGTGTATTAATAGTATAGATAAGATAAAGGTGGTAAGCCCACAACTATAATTCCCTTTTTGAGTGTTACATGTCCTATAGAAATCTTTTTACCTATAGAAGAGTCTACTTATTTTCAAGAAAAATTTTAACTAGTGGATGCATTGTATTTTTTGTGGCATGCTTACAGCAACAGCAACAATTTGCTAGTTTGATTGAGAATTACAATACTACATATCCAGCTAGGTGTCACACATGTTGTAACAGCATCATTTTTGTGGTTGTATTACTATCTGAGGTTCTTATGTATGAATAATATTATATTTCAGCTTATGTCACTGGCTATAACAGGAGTGCTTGGTGCATCAGTTATTACCGTTAAATAATCTATAAAGAGTATGAGTATCACATGACATTATATTTGTGGAAGCTACTGATCTTGATGAATTCTCAATGAAACCTCTTAGAATTGACAACATTCACTTTCCATTTTCCAGAAAGCTAATAAAGTAATACAGTAGATTTAGCTAAATGAAAATCTCCTGATTTGATTTAATTGTAATTAACTCTTTAATATAAAGAGTTAAGCTTGTAATAGGAGGTTGCAGTGTAACTCTTAAAAAAATATTCTATTATGCATCTTGCTATGTTTTTGGCTTCAGGAATAAAATGACCCATAATTGCAAATTGGTTATTATGACATTTTGTGGTTTTTGCTACTGGAAGCAAGAAAATTATTTAATTTTACTTTTAGCCACCCCACCCTCCACCCCCATCATACTCCATAATTTTAAGAGCCTCAGCCATGTTTGCTATTAGCATGCTATTGTCAGGTAATCTTAATACACCAAGTTTTCTGTAATTAAGGGTGCTGGCACACCTGATACGTATCCGCCCACGCAAACTCATTAGCTAAACCAATTATGTTGCTATGGCCCAAGTTTATATACTTTCTATTCTTTGCTGCCTACTCTATACAGCGGACTGTGAAGTGAACCCTTCCAGAAGCAAGCTTACCTGAAATTGGACTCCTATGGCAAGAAACACGGAAGGCATGAGCCCTCCAATTTCACACCCTACAGAGGGAGCTACAGTTGGCAGTTCAAGGCTACAGCGCCCGTTCAAGGCTACAGCGCCCGTTTAAGCATTCTACGGACCTTGGAGCTCAAGCCCGACAAATTTACAGAAGCTTTTTCCGATTCACAATTTACTTTTCTAATTATGACAGCAGCAGTTCTTTCATGACAAATTTGACGCTTTACTTCCGTTGTGTACCTTTATTACGTAATTTCTCTCTGTAACTTTATTTGTAGTAGTCTTGTGTAACTCTATTCCAAATTTAGAACGGCTCTGATACGTCATTCTGTAGTTTTGGCAAGAAATAGCTTGCAGAAGCTAAAAGTATTGGTCCGCATACTTTATTCCATAACAGCCCCGCCCTTTCGGGCGGTTAAGGAATACGGGCATTTTGTTGTCAACGAAATCTTTCGTTGAGTGGCTCCCAGAAGAGCCGGTTTGGAAAAAAATAAACAAAACACGGGAACAACGAATGGAGAAGGCGGCGAACAGCAGACTTCTAACGGGAACTGAGCGCCTTGAACAGCTTCTCCCCGAGTGGCTTGCTCCTGACTCCCCTCTTCTTCAGGCTGTCGTCCTCAGTAAGGCTGGTTCGGTGGAGAAGCGATAGGCTCTGGTCGAAGCCCTCTGTAACTAGCTTCTTGGCTTGTGTTGGTGTGACACTGGGTTTTCCTAAGGACCTGGTGAGTGCTGCTGCTTTGATAAACAGAGTCTTTTGGGAAAGCCACTTCTTCAGTTGCATCTGAGAAGTCAGAAAGGAGAGTTCCTTCAAACAGCCACTCAGTGATGGATGCAGCAAAACTCTCTCAAGTGCCAGTACATCGGGAAGAGTAAGGTAATAACAACAGTAATAGCAATAACAATAACAGTAGTGGTACAATAATAATAATAATATTAATATTATTAATAGTTGTTGTAGTAATAGTAGTAGTAGGTAGTAGTATAGTAATAATAATAATGATAATAATGGTAATATAATGATAATAATAATAATAATAAATAATCTTATTATAGCTTATACTTTCAATGTCAACTTCAATAGATTAAAAATGAATAAAAAGAGGGGGTAATACTTTTGCATACCCGAATAGTGAGGAATCCCTATTTTTTCACTGACTAGAGTGGTGTTACTTGCAATCCACTCTAAAAATTTTGGCAACACAACAGACAGTGGCCGTTTACTCTTTAAAAGATTGGAGGTGATACCTGTTACCTTAGAACTAATATTACAACTCTAATTATTTATAATGTATTTATATAATTCCAGCAGCAGAAATGTTTCGACTGGTCCGAACCAGAGAGGAAAAAGTTATATTGGGATGGAACCAGGAGGTTGGATCACCTTGGCTATGAGTGCTCGAGCAACTTGGCAGACCTAGCAGACTACTCAGGCGAGCGTAATCAGCGTACAAATGACCACTGATAAAAAACGATAAGACTGGATAGTACTGTTTCTATGAACAGCTAGAATGGTGAATCTGAAGGCTCATGGAATGACAAAAACTGACTGTGCCAGTAGATGTGCATGTTGAAATCATGTCATCTTCGTGAGGAAACTTGATGTCGTCATCACAGAGCAGGGACAAGCGGTCTATCAAGTCATCTTTGAGGGTGCTATCCAACTCCTCTGCAAGTAAGCCATCATCATCCTCCATGAAACTCGCTGTTATCAGAGTTGGACACTGTAAGTGATAGTAAAAAATTAATTTAAAAATTATTTTTATTAACTTATTTTTACGATTATATTTATTGATTGATTAATTGATTTATAAGAATAGATCTATGATTATAATTAAGGGAGTAAAATTCCAGGGCTACTTCCCTTCTGTGTGAAACCCTGATGCATATATACACACACAGTAGAGAGATTCAAATTTTAATATATTTTATATACGTGTTCAACACAATTCTAGGCACATCTGCTACAGCTGATCCAGAAAAATTAGCCGGCTTTGCCTCAGGAACATGAAACTTGCAGATGGTGGTGCCTTACTCACTATCAGTCAGCCCAGGAATATCAGTGCTGGATTCTCTAGAGGAAACTGCGTGAGCTGGTACAAATGGACATGAGCCAGAAAGTATAGATGGACCTGCGCTGAGGGGCACTGTTGGACCTGCACTGGGGGCCACAGACGGACCTACGCTGAGGGGCACAGACGGACCTGACCTGCGCTGAGGGGCACAGACAGACGGACCTGCATTGGGGGGCACAGACGTGACCTGCGCTGGGGGGCACAGACAGACCTGCGCTGGGGGGCACAGACGGACCTGCGCTGGAGGGCACAGACAGATTTCTGTCACCTCCATCATGACTAACCAACTCGGGACCTGTACAATATTATAGATGAGACTGTACATCAGATTTATCAACAAAAAAACATGTAATTTTTTGCTGTGAAAAAAAATGAATAAATTTTAGACTAAAAACAAAAATATTTATTATGATATGCAGCCATGCACCATTCTTTTTTGTGTGCCATACACTACATGGAATATATTTATTAAGTATATATATTTAGAATAATTCAAAACATGACTGTTGACAGATTGTATTCTGTAACTATGATGTTCAAAATATCAATGTTATCATGTTTTGCTATAGGTACCTCTACTGGAGTAGCATATTTTCTTCTGCCTTGCTGCAGAAAGCTGTTGCTTCTTCTTTGTGCCTGTTCTGCTAGCCATACCAACCACAATTAGATACAGGCCACGAGCCTCTGCTGCGATACCGCAATAAAAGCCACGAGATCGCCAACTATAATTTTCGAGGTTGTAGGCGGGATTGTGTGCGCGTGTTTCTTTAAGCCCAACCACCGGCTACAACTCCGTGGTTTGGCAGCTCAATTTGGTCAATTAACAGTGCACGCGCGTTGCTATGTGCCAGCACCCTTAATATGCCTTTAAGATGCCACTATTATTCACAGTTTGAAGTCCTGAAGAGGGAAGAAATGTGAAATATATCTAGCATACAGAATGCCATACAGATGTGACTAAATTAACAAAAGCAACAGCAGGCTATGTTAACATTGTAGTCATACTTTCATTGCTTTGTATGCATGAATGTATGTTTGTTTGCACATATCCGCAAGTGTGTGCATGACAGCAAATTCTCAACAACTTTTCATGAGGAATAATATTTAACTCATCTAAATGATTTTCAGAAATACAAATATATAACTCCATAACATTCAATGAAATGTCTGTCACCTTTCCTGATAGACTATTGTGGGTAGAGGAATGTGGTGGTTTGGGATGTGTTGCTATTAAATATATTCATTATTAACCTTAAGATGGAGATAGCTAACTAGAGCTTGTTGCTATGATAGATATTGGGTATTATGTCATTCCAATTTTCAAGTAATTTCACACTGTTCATCCCCATATCTAAACTGAACACAAGGAAACCAAATTATTGTAAAAGTAGAATTAAATACAAGATATTTCTTTAGAATAATCTTCTATGATTCTACCATAATCTGAACAATCAATTCACACAATAGTCCCAACTATAATGCATTATATTAAAAGCTGCTTTCCTTTCATTCACATCTAATGAAGCACACAGAAGGGGTGTGTGAAGAATGTATATTGACCTACAAATGCATATCCTTTCAAATTAAACTAAGTGGATCACCTGTGACACCATCAACATTACAATAATACAGAGAAATTTGTGGTTACAATAGCAGTCATAAGGATTCATTTATCATCATCATTATTATTATTACTCCCAACAGCACAATGAGGACTCTTCAGGCAGTGATGGAAATAGCCATGAGGATTAAAACTTCCTTACAAATCATCCTCATACTTCATCGATTTTTTGGCATCTGCCATACTAATTTTATTATGAAGCAAACAAACCAATCATATCAATCTACTTTTCTCTTCAGCGTTTATTTTTTTTTAAATCACCTGTAAATTTACAGTACAACTTTGTCCATTAAATTTTATCACTCATCAAAAAGAATGTCCTTGGAGAGCAAATTAGGTGAGAGGAAGAGTGATATACGTTAATAGAAAAGAAAAACAGACAAACTTATTGAGCCAAAACGAATAGCAAAAAATTGGGAAAAGATTTTTCTTGTCAAGACAAGTGCTTTTATAATCAAGTGAAGTACTCCACTATAGTGGTCCAATACCTTTAAATAACTACTATAATGAATTTTTTGCTTGTTTGTTTGTTTTTGCTGTTACTTTTTTCTATTTTTTTTTTTTTTTTTTGCTATTTTAGTTTTGTATTTATTGTTGCTATTATTGTTAGTGAATTAATAATTTTCTAACTATATCACAAACAAAAAATTTGAAAAACAACACAAAATTTGAAAAACAACACAAAATTTTATTAGAGAAGGTACTGCATGTAGCTAGCTATTATTTAAATTGGTGTAACTACTATAACAATGTTACAATTATAAATTAAAAGCAGGAATGTTATATGAACCCTTCTGTTATCATGATATTAACATTTGGATCCAGAAAATGCTTCATTTCTTCGAATTTGTTAACAATGCGATATACTCCGACTCCAACTCCCACTCCAATAGCTCCACCTATAGCAGCTCCTAAACCCAGTCCCACTCCAGCTGCAATACCGAATGTGGGCAAGCCAATAGCTAGTGCACCAATAGTAGCACCAATAGTAGCTCCAACTGCTCCAGTAACAGAACCAGCTCCCACAGCTGCTCCCAACTCTTTGAGGCGCTTTTTCAATTTATTAAAGTCTTCACGGATAACTAAGGGTTGGTCAATAATCCTAACGTCGTCAAACTCTCTTTTTTTGACTGAAGATACAGACCGGAACCTATGGCTATTAAGCATAATTAAAACGTCACTTTTCTCATCTTCGGTGATATCCAGCACTTTACGAAAAAGTTCAGAGAGCCAATACTTATTGTCCTCCAGAATGGAGTAGTCTTTAGCATTTGCAGCAGGAATTATAGGAATATTTTGGCCGATTTCTTCACCCAAACATTCGTGAAGCATTTTCCTGATTTCTTCTTTCCAATTTTTTAAACAAAAAGTTGATTCGACCGGAAGATCCTTTTCCAGACTTAATTTTAAAACTTCTCCGTTTGATGGGGATACGGAGTGCCGATTGTTGGTTGTCAAGAGCCATTGGTAGTCAGAATGCCGTAGTATTAATGCTAAGGAAGCTACTACTACTCGAGGGAAGCTGAGGTAAGTACGTAATTCCATATTTGTTAGCTAAATATGCAAAAATATCTCTGGCCTTTCTTTTATGTAGCTAAAGAGTTTGTCAACAGTGACTGGTATATTCAAATAGTCAGAATGGCTCAAAATTGGTACTACAACAGTTACCACTGCTCAAGAAGATGAGGTAAGAAAGTAATTTTGTATTTGTGTGCTAAAATTGATTGTCTTTTGTATTTGTAGCTGAGAGCTAATTGTCAAGAATTCACGGTAATTCAGATTGTCAAAGTAACTTAAACTTGATACTACAGAAGTTATCAATACTCAGGAAATTGAGGTAAGTAGTAATTCCATATTTGTTGGCTAAAATTACAAATAATAACACTGGTTTATTTTTTTTATCATAGCTGAGAGCTTGTTCAAGAGTTACTGGTAATTGAAAATATCAGAATGGCAGATGTTTGATACTACAAAAGTTACCATTAATCAGGTAAGAGAGTGATTTTGTATTTGTTTGCTGAAATATAAGATCATAACTGCTATTATAGTGTTTGCATGAACTGCTCAAACATAGTATCAATACTTAGTTTTATGTTACCTAACTATCAGGCTCGCTCACCATTTGTGCTCAAGCACACCACTAGTATATATGTATGAATGTGTATGTATGGATGGTACGTATGCCCTTTAAACGTGCGCGGGGGAAACTTTTTTCTCCAAAAAAACACAGCTTTTTAGGCTTGACCCCAGTTTATTCTGAAACTACAGCATTAAGCAAGCCTTACGTTATACTTAAGCGCAGAAGTGTGAGAAAATTCCTACGAAAATGCTTGCTTTTCAAGAAACAAAAAGTTGATTCGACAGGTTACTATGGTATTGAAAACCCTATTCCAGACCTAATTTCAAAACTTCGCCTTTTTATGGGGGGATATGGAGTGCCGGTTGTTGGTTGTCAAATATAGTCGATGCCATCGAGGCAATAATTAAAACTAAGCCGTTGGTAGTCAGAATGCCGTAGTATTAATGCTAAGGAAGCTACTACTTCTCGAGGGAAGCAGAGGTAAGTACGTAATTCCATATTTGTTAGCTAAATATGCAAAATTAACTCTGGCCTTTCTTTTTTGTAGCTAAGAGCTTTTCAACAGTGACTGGTAAATTCAAATAGTCAGATTGGCTCAAATTTGATACTACAAAAGTTACCACTGCTCAAGAAAATGAGGTAAGAAATTGATTTTGTATTTGTGTGCAAAAATTGATTGTCTTTTGTTTTTGTAGGTGAGAGCTTGTTGTCACAAGGTAATTCAGATGGTCAAAGTAACTTCAATTTGATACTACAGAAGTTATCAATACTCAAGAATGATGTAAGTAGTAATTCCATATTTGTTGGCTAAAATTACAAATAATAACACTGGTTTATTTTTTATCGTAGCTGAGAGCTTGTTCAAGAGTTACTGGTGATTGAGATTATCAGAATGGCAGATGTTTGATGTTTGATGCTACAAAAGTTACCATTAATCAGGTAAGAGAGTGATTTTGTATTTGTTTGCTGAAATCAAATGTCATAACTGCTATTATAGTGTTTGCATGAAGTAAGCTAAAACATAGTAACATTTTATGTTACCTAACTATCAGGCTCGCTCGCCATTTGTGCTCAAGCACACCACTAGTTTATATATATGTTTGGACGTATGTATGTCATTTTGTACTTTGACCCTCCGTATTTTTGTGTTCGCTCCGCGTTCGACCCCGTCCCAAACTTCACTAAACAGAATCCTCCGGTTTAGCGACCATTACCCGTATCACCTTAGAAATTGAATTGTTTACTGCTTTGAATTCTTTTGCGGGTGCAGTTATAAACGCAAAAACTTATGGGAGCTCCATTTCTATTCGAGTTAGTCGCTATTTGTCACAGTTATAAGCCCTACTCAACAGCATTAACTTGTAAATTCATTGTCCACTAGACGAACCACGAAGGTAAGTCTTGCGTAGGTATGTTCAGTTGTGTGAAAGTATTGTGCGTTACAACTACTATTAAGAATGTCACAAAGAAAACTTTAAATAACGTGACTTGATTTTGTTGCTTCTTTTTCAATTCAAACAGTTGCGGGGAGCGGTTACTATGGCATTGAAACCCCTTTACCGCATACGTAATTTAAAAACTCGACTTTATTTTAGTAACTTGAGTGTTAGTTGTTAAAATCAATCATTTAACAATAGTGTAGTTTAAGGCTCGCTCGCCATTTGTGCTCAAGCACACCAATAGTTACTTTCATACTTGACAGTCAGCTATTGTTATGTTAGTAGTATATATTGAATCAGAGCAAAGTTTAGAGGACAACTTAAATTTTATTGAGAATTAATTTTAAATTTGATGACAATTGGGAGCACAGTTAAATATAACTTAAATTAGAGTAGAATAATAATACTGAGTGTGCGTACTGTAATACACACTAAACAGTCCCGTATAAATAATATACTCTAAAAACAAAATTAGTGAGCAAGAGAATCAAGTGAGACACTATTAATGGTAACATAATAGAAAATCGGGGATATTATCTTATGTTTGGATGCTCATATGTCATTTTCAAGCATTGACCCTTGTTCGCTTCTTTGTCAACCCCATCCCATATTCCATTATTGCAGAATCCTTTGGTTTATGAATCATTCAGTGTCTTTGGAAATTCAATTGCTTACCCCTTTGAATTAGGTCGTATCTGGCATAATCTGAATGTCACAGGACGCATTTAAATCTTACAAGCTTACTTGAATTTATTTCTATAAGGATTAAGAATAATGGTACATTATCTTGGTTAACATGCTATTTGTCATAGCTATATGCTAAATGCAACAGTATTGTACTTAGTAAATGATGCAATTGAATAGTCAATCACAAAAAGAACATAATGTAAGCCCTGTATTGGTATATTCATTGCACTAATGAGTGTGTGTGAAAATGTTGTGTTGCTGTTTAGCTAAAGAATAGCACTTCAATCAATTAGTTCCCTTTTTAACAGCATCTCCCTTCTCTTATAGTAAGTAAGTGGCTCAAAACTGGTGTATATACATGTATTATATTATCTTTTTAAAAAATTGTTTTTCATGTCACAAAAATTTGCGGCAACTGGTTACTATGGCATTAAAAACTCTATACCTTACATAATAAAAAAATTGATGGTTTTAATAACCCGGGTGCATTTTGTCAGTAGCTATATGTCTTTTAGTTAGTTGGAGCAGTTTATTTTAAGAAAATGTTACTCAAAAAATTGAAGCAGAAAATCAGTTCCATATTTTGGTAGCTAAAATTAATGGTCAACAGTTACATACTTGTAGCTACTTGTAGAAATGAAATGGCTGAATGATTCCAGTTGTAATGCACAACACTTTCAACACCCACACACACACACAAATTGTTCACTGGACATACCAACACAATACCTACTTTTGTGGTTAGACAATTGAACAATGGAATTGTAAGTAAAAACAACACTGTTGTGTAGGTCATATCTATGACAAATAGTGCCACCGCCACTAATTCGAATAGAAAATAAACTCCCGTTAATGTTTGTAGCCCTTATTCATCTAGGAATCATTCAGTCATTTCATTTCTACAAGTTGTGTAGGTCATATCTATGACAAATAGTACCCTTAGCATACCATCGCCACTAATTTGAATAGAAAATAAACTCGCGTTAATGTTTGTAGCCCTTATTCATCTAGCATTGTGACCACTTTACCATTTATAAGTAATTTAAAAACTTTAAGTTGCTGGAGTGTTAGAAGTTAAAATTAATCATTTAACAGAGCCATAGGTGCTTGTAACATAACTCGGGAGGCTCACTGGCCATTTGTGCTCAAGCACACCACCAGTTTATTTATTTATTTTGTGCTTGTTAGTATGGTAATTGTGAACACTTTTTCGCTTTTGCAACTAATTACACCTAAGATGGTGAAGCATCTTGATAAAATAACAAAGTTACGAACCTGTCGACCATTCATGAGTTGTGTGCCTTGAAAATCATGCTAGTCTTGGAGCAAATGACTGAACATTTGTTTACTTACAAAAGCAGCAGATGCAACACCATATTTCTCTTCATCATCATCGAATAAGTAGGTCAAGTTAGAACATACAATTTTAACAACTGTATAAGATATGTCAAGGGTTGTACTTCTTTGCTATCTGTCACTTTAAAAGCTCGGCTAGCTCGTTTGTCGTTTGTGCTGAAGCACATTACTAGTACAATAAAAAATTACAATTGTATTGATGTAGTTAGTTTATAAAGATATTATTATGTTTAGCTGGTTATTTTCTTAAAATATATAATTTTATTGAACATTAATTTCTCGTAAGTGTTTACTTTGGTTCACTATGTATGTCACTTTACAAGTCTCCAATTGATTTTTGTTTCAATGCATTTTGTGGCCATGTCTCATATACTTTATTCCCAGAGAGCTTACTTGATTGTTTTAAAGTTATCATAATGAATATTTATTAATGTATATTGAATTAAGAAGACAAGTAGTTTCTGTCACTTACTTGTACAGAATGTCCAAGAATACACATTGAGTAAAACGTGAAGCATCTGCTGACAATTTACTCTTTATAAACACACCAAGTTATATCAAATAATAATAAAACAGATAAGAACCTGCCAGCTTACTGTCAATGAGGTTGTATGGTTAAATGTGATAGTAATTTTACTTCGTAAATTATTCATAGAGGGATCCTCCTGGTCCTCATACTTTAAACGTATTCCAATAACATCTGATGAAAGTTGGGAATTTCTGTAATGAAGATAATAATAATAATAATAGTAATATGAATATAGTAACAACAACAACAACAACAACTACACTAATAACAAAATAACCCTAACATACTGGATATTTGCTGGAAGAATGTCAGATACATTTCCGTAGACAGATACAATAAATCTGAAAGTGTCATTATGAGATACCGGTATGTTGTCTATTAGAAGGTGAGCAGATATAAATGGAGGAGTCCAGCCATCAATCTCAGATGTGTCAATATTAGTTAATAATGTGCTGGTCAAACTTCGTGTAGCTATGTTTATGCCTAAATAAATTTGATGATTAATTACATTGTATAAAAGTGTCTTCTGTAACTTGCCTAGATTGTTATTAGAATATGATACTTCTTCTGCACATGCCACAAGACTGTCCAGTGATTGCAACAGAGTACTGCCTATTACTGAATTTCTCAATGATTCATTCTATTAATATAATGTATGCATATGTAAAGCAATAATAATGTCAATCTGTTCTTCTAATTAACTTAAATTTTCTAGGAGACAGTTTATTATAATAAGTCTAGATATAAAGGACTAGTTTCAAGCCAGTTCCTTGGATATAATGAAACAAAAATGATTGAAATCTCAGGAAGCAATCTCAGGACAAATAGTGTACTTCTGTCCACTATTCAAGGTACCAGCTAACATTACTACCCTCAGAACAAGTGTAATCAATTCACAATATTTGTTTTTCAGCCATCTTAGTTCATTAGCTGCACATTCTCTCTCTTTCACAGGAAATAAGCTGAGAAAGAAATTGTTTAGTGATGAATTAGCAGAGTAAAAAATCCACTGATGAAAAGAATCTTAAATAAGAAAATTTCTGTTGGTATTTTCAGAGCAAAACTGAAGCATATCAGTACCCTTATTATATATAATTAAAGAGTTCTTGGTTGCTGGCTGGTGGTCTAGCTAAGTGGCAGAGTGCTTGTAGTTAAGCAAGTGGTCCTAGGTTCAGATTCCAGGTGCCTACCAATTTTTTTTTTAATTCTGTATTTTAAAAAAAGGTAGTCAGTGAAAGAGAAAATAATATCTAATAAGTTTAACTGCCAAACCAGTTAAGTTTAATCAGTATTAGGGGAGAAATACCTGTTTATTGTTTTCTAGGAATGTGTGAGTTTACTGGCTTTTGAATGGAGTTATAGGTGACCTCTATTCAGTTCATGCCAGATAGCTATCATATTGAATATTGGCAAGCTGAAGCTAAGTCATAGCAGCTGGCATTAAACCTGAGGTAGTCTCTCTCTATATAGAGAGGAAATAGCTAATTAAAATGGCAGGAAATATAGACATTCTATTATAATAAATAATGTTATAATTAATAATATTACTGTAAACATTATAAACCCTCTGTTTACAAAATACAATGAACTTGAAAAGTATGATGACAAACAATAATCACAATACTTAAAAAAGCTGAATCAGCTCCTATTGAGTTAAGTAAAGAAGAAGAAATTATGATGTATAATATTCCTGCAAACATATTCTAGGGAAACAGAGACAGTAAATTATAACTCATTATGTCCTGCTTCCAAATGGGGCAAAAAATAATTCAATAAAAAGAAAAAATCTTCAGTTAATTTCAGCATAATTCTGTGGTTGACATTTGAAGTTTAGTTACAACCGTAGTAGCTATATAACTTACTGTATTTGTCGATTGATATGAAATTGCATCATTTCCAATATCTACTGCAGTCTAATTCACAGCAATAATACAAACATAGTACAAATATGTCCTAAATATGTGTACTTAAATTATTCATGGAATGATAATACAATGCCAGGTTTAGTATAGCCAGTTTTGCTACAACTTTCACAGATCTACTAAACAAATGAACTTAACATTATATTTATATACAAAATTTATATCCATATAAGGTTATTAGATGTGTAGAAATAGAATAATATTTCAGGATTAATAGATATGTAATGGTGTAATACCCCTGTTTTAATGTTAGTAATGTCTTTTATAATCAACATGCAACTTATACCTGAATAGTTTCATTGTCACAGTTTAAGAATGTTGCATTATTTAGTATTACTCCTAAAATATAGACAACTGTCAGACCATTTTCAGTCATGTCCATAGAAATACTTGATAATAGTGAGAGCTGCTCATTGACATTCTATTGATTATAAAAATTAGTTTTAGGGCATAGATAAGTAAACATTATAACAATAACTTACAGTGCCATTTAACACATCTAGTATGATCTGTTCAAATTCTTTCTGGAATGATAAAGCACAATTTAGATAAAGATAATTGCAGGGGAAAAAATTAACTCACATGTGACAATATTGGTAATACTTTCATACAAGTTAATTAATAACTTACTATTACTTGAGCTTCTAAATGAAGTACTGCTTCATTAATATGGTTTGTAATAAATGTAATATAATCAGTGGTTGTTGTTTCAATGCCATTGCTTGTTGACTCTGGAAATGAAGAGTGCGTATCATCACTTAAAGTGAATACATTAGTTAATGCAGAATGACTTGTTATAAAGTTTCTATATGGAAGAGAGTTTATACCTTCCCCAAACACTAGAGCTGGATTGTTAGTTCCATTGGAGCAACTGGAGGAAATATTTCCATTTCTAATGTTGGAAGGATTCCAATATTGACTGCTAAAATATATTGTGAATATATTATGAATAATATATGCTAAGTATTAACACTGTGGCCAGTATTGTGTATTGTATGAACCTAAAATTCATTAACCCTCAGTGAGCATGCGCCTGAGGGTATATAGTAGTTAACCTGTTATTAACCCTCAGTGCGCATGCGCCAGAGGGTTACAGTAGTCATCCTGTCAGTCATTCCGTCAGTCAACAGGGGATCTTGAAGAGTACGGCTACCCAAGCTTTGAAAGCGACATCAAACTATAGCACTTCACAGAGTAAGTCCCTTTAATGTGCCAGAATTGTTAGTTTTGACTTAGTTTTCAACCTGTCATTCATTCATTAACCCTCAGCGTGCATGCGCCCAGAGGGTTACAGTAGTCAACCTGTCAGTCATTAACCCTCAGAGTACGGCTACCCAAGCTTTGAAAGCGACATCAAACTATAGCACTTCACAGAGTAAGTCCCTTTAATGTGCCAGAATGGTTAGTTTTGACTTAGTTTTCAACCTGTCATTCATTCATTAACCCTCAGCGCGCATGCGCCCAGAGGGTTACAGTAGTCAACCTGTCAGTCATTAACCCTCAGAGTACGGCTACCCAGGCTTTGAAAGCGACATCAAACTATAGCACTTCACAGAGTAAGTCCCTTTAATGTGCCAAAATTGTTAGTTTTGACTTAGTTTTCAAGAAAAAGCGAGTCGAATTTCAGTCCTACAATCGTACGTTACGGTAATGGGAACCACCCCTTCAAAAACTTGCTTGTCACGTGAGCCAGCTTGCAGGTTGCAAATCACTTTTAAATAGCTAACAATTACATGCATTCAGCGTGAGGTGTTGCGTTGCGTAGTCATTGAGTGAGCAAGTACCTAACCTAATAGTCTCTGGTTTGAATCCTTGTCGACGCTATTTTTTTTTTTTCATCTTTTTTTTTCATCCTGTTTTTTTTTTTCCTTTTGTCTTCTTGCCTTATTTTTCTTTATTTTCCTCTTTCTTCCTACTGTTTTTATTTCTTTCCTACCTTTTCCTCTTTCTTTCGTGTACTGTTTTTCTTTCTTTCTTCTTCCTTTTTCTTTTCTTCCTACCTTTTTTCATTCATTCCTCTTTCTTTTGTCCCTCTTCATTATCTTTTTCTCTTTCCTGCCTCTCTTCATGCCACTTCTCTTTTTTTTCTACACTTTTCCTTTGTTATTATTTTCTTTATCATACTAGCTAACTAGCGCTGAGGGTTTGCACTTCAGTGCTCTAGTTCATTAACCCTCAGTGCGCATGCGCCTGAGGGTATATAGTAGTCAACCTGTCATTCATTCAGTCAACAAGGGATCTCGAAGAATACGGCTACCCAGGCTTTGAAAGCGACATCAAACTATAGCACTTCACAGAGTAAGTCCCTTTAATGTGCCAAAATTGTTAGTTTTGACTTAGTTTTCAAGAAAAAGAGAGTAGAATTTCAGTCCTACAATCGTACGTTACGGTAATGGGAACCTCCCCTTAAAAACGTGCTTGTAACGTGAGCCAGCTTGCAGATTGCAAATCACTTTATCATACTAGCTAACTAGTGCTGAGGGTTTGCACTTCAGTGCTCTAGTTCATTCATTCATTCAGTCAACAAGGGATCTCGAAGAATACGGCTACCCAGGCTTTGAAAGCGACATCAAACTATAGCACTTCACAGAGTAAGTCCCTTTAATGTGCCAGAATTTTTAGTAATGACTTAGTTTTGAAGAAAAAGCGAGTAGAATTTCAGTCCTACAATCGTACGTTACGGTAATGGGAACCGCCCCTTAAAAACTTGGTTGTCACGTGAGCCAGCTTGCAGGTTGCAAATCACATTTAAATAGCTAACAATTACATGCATTTACCGTGAGGTGTTGTGTTGTGTTGGGTAGGTGTTGGGTAAGCAGATACCTAACCCAAAATAAATAACTGGTTCGAACCACCTTTGTCGACACTTTTTTTTTTCATTTTTTTTTATCCTGTTTTTTTTTTTCTTTTTCCTTTTGTCTTCTTGCCTTATTTTTCTTTATTTTCCTCTTTCTTCCTACTGTTTTTATTGCTTTCCTACCTTTTCCTTTCATTTCCTCTGTCATTCATTCAGTCAACAAGGGATCTCGAAGAATACGGCTACCCAGGCTTTGAAAGCGACATCAAACTATAGCACTTCACAGAGTAAGTCCCTTTAATGTGCCAAAATTGTTAGTTTTGACTTAGTTTTCAAGAAAAAGAGAGTAGAATTTCAGTCCTACAATCGTACGTTACGGTAATGGGAACCTCCCCTTAAAAACGTGCTTCCTCTTTCTTTCGTGTACTGTTTTTCTTTCTTTCTTCTTCCTTTTTCTTTTTCTTTTCTTCCTACCTTTTTTCATTCATTCCTCTTTCTTTTGTCCCTCTTCATTATCTTTTTCTCTTTCCTGCCTCTCTTCATGCCACTTCTCTTTCTTTTTTTTGTTTCTACACTTTTCCTTTGTTATTATTTTCTTTATCATACTAGCTAACTAGCGCTGAGGGTTTGTACTTCAGTACTCTAGTTCATTCATTCATTCAGTCAACAAGGGATCTCGAAGAGTACGGCTACCCAGGCTTTGAAAGCGACATTAAACTATAGCACTTCACAGAGTAAGTCCCTTTAATGTGCCAGAATTGTTAGTTTTGACGTAGTTTTCAAGAAAAAGCGAGTAGAATTTCAGTCCTACAATCGTACGTTACGGTAATGGGAACCGCTCCTTAAAAAACTTGCTTGTCACGTGAGCCAGCTGCAAATCACTTCATACTAGCTAACTAGTTTTTGCTAGCAAGGCACCACAAAGACCTAAAAGTTTCCACTGTATGACTAGCATTTATTTTATTCATAACCATTTAAATCACTTTTATATACTACTACTAGAGTTCTATCCAATTTCAAATAGGGTTCACCCTTAGTTTATTTTTAAAAAGAAATACATTTCAACTTTGCTGTTTGCAAAAGACTTATACATTTTAATATCCAGAAACCTTGAGGTAGTAAACTACCTGACATTACTGAATGTATAGCTCATAGTTAACTCTCTCTTATTTAGTTGATTATGTTTATAGGAGCAAGGATGAAACTTGTATTCAATTAATAGCCTGCAATTTCTTCTCATTACTCTTCTGTATGGCTGATTTGTCATTTTTAGTGGTATAACTACAATTTAACTAGAACTTCAATAACTATATATATATATATATAATATATATATACTATACAGAGAGAGTGCATGAACATGTGTATGTAATGATATTCAATTTAAGAATTTTTTTCAAATTTGTGCACATATTCTTTGTTTAATAAATAGCATATAGCTATAATGAGTAAAAACCAAATTTATTACTATACTTAATAAATTGAAACACTTAATTATGGCTCTTGATCTATTAGTATTTATATCAGAAGCAGTAATCTGCACTAGCAATTCATTATTGAAAATTTATCCAATTACCTAAAGCACTACCAAAAAAGCCCTACATATTTTAACTTTCTTCCCAAACTCATCTTCTTAATAGCAAAGCTACACAATATGAATAATTAGGAAGATCAATTAGCTGGATAGCCTAATTAATTCCCAAGTGACACAACCGATTACCCCTGTTAGATCTGAAGTCACGGAAAAAACAATAGATAGTCACATTAAATGAACACTGCATGAAGGCAGAACAATACTTACAATGCAGGGAATTAAGAAGTAAGGGAACAAGAAATGAGATATTAAAAATCTGATCTTCTATTTAGTGATGAAGCAAGTACATTGTAATTAGAGTAGATTGTTACTGCCTCTTTGGATGGAGTAATACATAACAAAACTGCAGGATTAAATTAACTTTACATGCATTTGGTCCCCCAGGAGAATTATATTTAGAAATTTCACAATAAGCAGTCGTACTTATGATTACACTTGCTCATGTTATTGTATTTAGAGGCAATGTGGTTATTGCTAATTAAGCTACTGAGGCTTATACTTACTTTAGTGAAGATTCATCAAAAATCTCTTCCATTAAGAGTTTAGAATAATTAGGAGTTGTCAGTTTTACTTGTATATCATCCAAACTCCACCTATCTTCAAATGGACTATTTCTTAAATTAATAGTACTCGACATGAGCCAGCGTAGTTGTATGGAGTCATTGAGGGGAAATCCACATATCTGAATATTTCTCCTACTATAGGGCTTGCCAATAGAAGAAAGTAAGGTGTCAGTGTCCTGCACACAATATCCACGTCTGCAATTAGATGTTGTAGGCAGATTAATATGTGTAATTGAAAGAGGAATCCATTCTGATGGATTAGATAATAATCTAATTGAGAATTCCAATACATCAGCCATTTCAAGAGAATGTAAAAATCCACATGTGTCATGCGAAGAATAGATTCCATAGGATATTAATCTAAAAACAACATAAAATCAGTAACATTATTAGAATTAAAAGTATTTGTAAAATTTTTGAGTAAGTGTGTGCATTGTCACATATTTTACTTTTCTTTAATATTGAATTGAAATTGTATTGTTCTATTAAATCTCTAATATTGTCATAGTAGATTTTAACATACAATCTGTAGCTTGCTTCTGAACAGTTACTGTTGCTAAAAGGCAAATTCTTCTCTTGTATAGGAGTTGGGATTTCTAGGAGAGAATCAGTAGCAGTCCAGCTGATGTGTACTGTTCTAGGATATTGAGGATTGCCACCACAGAGACTAATAAATGATCAATTTAATTATTGGTTAGATGAAATAAAATTATGTAAAAAAAAAGCAGTAATAATAAGTTAACTTTGTGATAGCTTATTATTTTTATTAATTTTATTAAAATATGTAACAGCATAAAGAAAGCCAAACATTTTATAGAAGTAGCTAGTAACAAAATAACAAAATTCACACAGTTAACCTTTTTATTACAGATGCTGCTGAAATGTTGAAGCAGTGGCAACTTCCTCCTCCATGTTCAGGTTGTTCAAAGATAAAACTCACACTAGTTATATTTCTAGGACCAGCTCCTTCGTAATATTGCAGTTCTGGCAGAGAAGAGTTGTAATTGACCCAAACGCGGAAAGAATAAGTCTGGTCATCAGTGCCTGTTTCATCAGTGGTATTAGAAGTGTAGCTCAACCATAGTCCAGTACTCAATAAAGCATTGTCTCCTCCAATGCATGAAAACTCATACCATTGGATACTCAATGTTGGAGGCTGGTTAAATGATGTAGTTTCAGTCCAACAACTTAGGTGTAAAATTATGAGCAGAAACATCACTAAGGTCATCATCTTTATCTTGATTCTTGCAGTATATCACTTGAGGTAATACCAATTTAGCAAATTTCAAATTACTAAAATATAGCTAGCTAGCCTTCTGAACAATTGTATGACTTGAACACTTGCCACAAAATGACTATTCTTGTAGCACTGATTTCCTTTTAAACTCTCTTCCTAGAACTCATTCCGGTCATACTTAATTTGAAGCAAATTATTCGGGAATTCAGGTTATTAAAATTTACATCAGAGAGCTACTAACATTGTGTCCTATTCCACTTTTGGCAATACTTCACTTCCAATAGGCTTGCTGGATAAAAAGCAATTAGATAAACTAATTATGAATAACATGGCCAAGAAGACAGATAAAGTAAGAAATTTTTACCGACATGAAAATATTGATATTTTTGGTTAACTAAAACTAAAACTAAAATTATTTTTTGTTGCACATAAAACATTTTAGTAAGCTAACCAGAACTAAATTTCACATAGGATACTAATAACTAAAACTAAAATTAAAAGTCATAGAGATGATGAATATAAACTAAAACTATAATTATTTTTTAATAAAAACTAAAAATAATATTTACTGATAATAATTATAATAATAATAATAATAATAAATAATAATAACCACAAATATGGTATAATAATAAATAAAAATAAAATAATAATAAAATAAAATAAAATAATAAAGAAATAAAAATAATGAAGTCAGGTTGTGACTAAATAACTAAATATATTAACCACTTTTAGTAGGAGACAAATGACCAGTGGTAGCTAGTTGCAGAAAGCAAAACCCTTTACAACCATTTCTTCATAGTACCTGAGTAAATTGTTTGGCTAAGGCTAAATATTGAACAGAAGTCTTCAACTGCTCGACTGTCTAGCCCAGCCCCTTCCCTTAGCAAAAAAAAAAAAAAAAAAAAAAACTAACCAAAGCTAAAACTAAACTGGTAGTAAATTTGAAAAACAAAAACTAGGATTGAACTTAGTACATTGGAAAAACCAAAACTAAAACTAAAATTGAAGTCTTCGTTAGTAAAAAAATGTAAAACTAAAATTAACCTTGAAATATTTGTTGTCATAAAACAATAAATATAGCTATAATGTAAAAGTTCAACCAAATTAAAATAACTAGTGATGTGCTTGAGCACAAATGGCGAGCGAGCCTAAAGACTATACTATTTTTATATGAATGATTTTGACTTCTAACAGTGAAGCTACTGAAAACAAGGTCCAGTTTTTAAATTTCGCATACACGGTAAAGGGATTTCAGTGCCATAGTAACAACTCTCTGCAACTGCTTCAATTGAAGGAAAAAAACTACAACAAAACAATACACGTTATTTAAAAGTTTTCTTTGTGATATTCTTTAGCTAAGTAGTGGTTGTAACACACAATGCTTTGACACAACTGGACATGCACCTACACAGACTTATAACCTTAACGGTAAACAATTCAATTTTACTGATCAAACCAGAGGATTCTGTTTAGTGCAATTTGGGACGGGGTCGAACACATAACTAACACAAAAACGCGAGGGTCAAAGTACAAAATGACATACGTACGTCCATACATATATCTAAATAAACTAGTGGTGTGCTTGAGCACAAATGGCGAGCGAGCCTGATAGTTAGGTAACATAAAATGTTACTATTTTTAGCTTACTTCATGTGAACACTATAATAGCAGTTATGACATTAGATTTCAGCAAACAAATACAAAATCACTCTCTTACCTGATTAATGGTAACTTATCAAACATCAACCATTCTGATAATCTCAATCACCAGTGACTCTTGAACAAGCTCTCAGCTACGATAAAAAATAAACCAGTGTTATTATTTGTAATTTTAGCCAACAAATATGGAATTACTACTTACCTCATTCTTGAGTATTGATAACTTCTGTAATAATATCAAATTGAAGTTACTTTGACCATCTGAATTACCTCGAATTCTTGACAACAAGCCCTCAGCTACATAAACAAAAGACAATCAATTTTAGCACACAAATACAAAATGACTTTCTTACCTCATTTTCTTGAGCAGTAGTAACTTCCGTAGTACCAAATTTGAGTCATTCTGACTATTTGAATTTACCAGTCACTGTTGACAACAAGCTCTTAGCGGAGTTAACAATAACAGAATTACCTGAATAAACTTAGAAAGCAGTGGCAAAGAAGCGCAGCTTGACAAAGACTTCACAATTGTTTCAAGAAGAGAGTAGCTATAAACGTTTTGGTTGAAACAGAGTTGCGTAAGGCAGTGCAGCAGGATTCTCCGCGCTCGTTAATTGCAAAATACTGGAACTGTGAACGCTTTACCTAACTTACGTAATTAGAAGCGCGGGCGAAAACAGAGGTCTCGCTACCCCATAAACAGATAAATAAATATAGCGAAATCTCGATTGTGTTTGAGAGTGTCTCGCTCGCCAATAAATAAATAAACAAACATCCCCGATTTTCAATTGTGTTACCCCTGTAATTGTCTCCTCGCTACGCTCGCTCGCCGATTATATAATAGCTAAGACTCAGTTGAAGGTGGTCTGGAACAACAAGAATGTACATAGTTGGGTCAGTAGTCTGGATCATGTATGTAAATACAGTGGAACCTCTGAGTAATGGACACTTGAGGAACAACCAGATTTGTCCATTATACAGAGGTGTACTTTACATAGAGGTTCTTATTTAGTTATGGTAACTCCCATCAGTGATTTTACTATTGTCCATTACCGAGAGATGTCCATTACATGGAATGTCCATTACAGAGAGATGTCCATTACAGAGAGATGTCAATTACAGAGAGATGTCCATTACAGAGAGATGTACATTACATGGAATGTCCATTACAGAGAGATGTCCATTACATGAAATGTCCATTAAGAGAGGATTCACTGTATTTCCATTGCATTACTCTACTTCATCCTACAGCGTATTTCCATTGCATTACTCTACTTCATCTAGGTCTGTCCAAATTCAGGTCAAGCAAGGACATATTGTGAGCGTGATCATGTTTGGAAGACAATTTCTGTAGTCCATGGAAGTTAATTATTTATACTGCTAAAGAATTTCCATTATCAATATGTTCACTGATGATGACTGCATCCCGGGACAGACGCTCACCACTAGATTGTAGGTTTGTTGTGCACATCTGCTCTCAGTGCAGATGGAACCAGAAGGACATACAGAGGAAAGAATAAATTGAGGAAAGACATTGGTGCCAAATGAGTTTGAATTGACTGGTCTTGAATACTTACTTCCATATGACCACATCCACCTATCACTGTTCACTTATAATATCATTCACTGCAAATATGTGTGCTGTTAATGGAAGAATTGACTATTACAGACAGAATGAAAAAGAAAGAGAAAATTAATTCTATTAAAAAGTTTGAAATTAGCTAAGGTGTGGCTAGCTGGCTTGAGCTTCTGTTGCGTCAGCCTGAACGTCTGTCAATGGAGGAACTTCAGCAACTTTAAAAAATACCCTATACAACAAGAGGTTCAAACATCACAAGCAAGCAAACAAACAAACGTACTCATGCGAATATTTGCTCCGTACAGTGACCGTCTGGCCCAGAGGAGATTGTATCAATATATTCAGTCTCTCTACCAGCGGCAACAACTCTTTCACGCTGTACCCACTGTAGTGCTGCAGGGTGGGCGTCTAATGGAGACACAACATTCATAATGTAAAAAAAAGTGGTTGAAATAACATTCTTTAGTACAAATGCTACAGGAATATTTAAGCATCGATAGAACTGTCTCCATGTCATTATTGGCGAGCGAGCAATACAATGTATTGAAGACAGCTAGCAAGCATAATGCAACAGCATTATACCTCTTTCTTTTTTCATATCTTAACATATCAAATAAATCTCAGCACAGCCACTCCTGCAAGTGCCACCCACCCATGGAATGGTCCCAGGTTTGCATGAACCTACCCTATACTGATGACTTAAGCTATTTTGCAAATATTGTACCCTGCCACACACACACACACACACACACACACCACACACACACACACCACACACACACACACTACACACACACACACACCACACACACACACACACCACACACACCACATCACACACACACACAGTGGGCTCTTGATGTAAATTAGGAATGGCTCAACCACTACTTTTGTTACGTCAGTCAGTGTTTTTTTCACTTGCTTTTCTTGACCCATATGATGACGCTTTACCTATCTGACTTAGCTTTATTCACACACACACACACACACTATTGGTGGCGTTATTATTGACAATGGTTTACCAACCAACCCATTTGATGATGCTTTACCAACCTATTTGATTATGCTTTACCAACCCATTTGATTGATATTTTACCAACCCATTTGATCAGGGTTTCATACAGAGGTAGGGGTGCCCTGGGATCCTCCCCCCCCCCCCATGAATTTCATGAAATAAATTAATAATATTTACTACTTAATGGTATTCTGTGGTTATGAATTATAATGGTATTCTGTGATTTTGTTGTTTGTATATATCTAATATTTGGTCAAAGTTCACTTCAGTTAATTAAGGTCCTTCAATTGCAATACACATTAGTCTTCCAAGATTGATGTCACTAATTCTAGACCCGAGACGGTTTTTAATCAAATGGGTGTGGTTTCAGCAAAAGCGAGTGTGGTCAAACAAACATGTGCCCCCCTCCTTTCCCCCCCCCCCCCCCAAGAAAAAATCCTGCATGAAACCCTGTTGATGATGCTTTACCAACCCAGCTCAAATTGTTAATTACTTCTGAATACAAACACCGCCATCATGGTTACTGACACACAAAATTATTATTACTAGTGGTGCGCTCGAATAGCGCAAAATAGCGAAGCGAGCGATGCATGTTCCCTGTAATTGCAGCTATTCCATGCATGCTTGGTGTGGCTACAAAATACTGTCAAAGTGAGAAAACAATAGTGGTAGCTTTTTTCTATGATGAGGAATAGTCTAATAAATAAATTAGGAACATTTAATGGCTTTTCAAAAAGAAAGATTCTTTACTTTGCTACCTGTTTCTGTTTAGTTTTAGCTCTCCTCCTCCTTACCCTGTCTTTTTCATTTATTATCTCTCTCCTTACTAATTTTTCTTCAGGAGTTTCTAACGCCCTCAAAGCTCTTGACCGAGCATTTCTCATACAGGAAATTTCCCATCTTATGAAATGGGTCATGCACAAGTCATTGACATTCTAAATGTAACCTTCTCTCTGCCAAAATGACTAGTAATTCACTCAATGGAGGTGGGAGTGGCTATATGACAAAGTAGAGTTCAGAAGAAACCTACCAGCTGGCTGGCAGAGAAAGAGATAAAATACTCACACACAAACACCCACCCACACATATATACCACATTACACACACATATATACAACACCACACACACATACACACACATATACACCACGCATACACACACATATACACCACACTACACACACATACACATGCACACACATACACACCACACTGACTGAAATTAAGCTGTTTGTTAAATTCCCCTAACTAATTTGGAGACTAACATTAAGCTGTTTGCTAAATTCCCCTAGCTAAGCAAGCAATAGGTGAAGCAATTCTAGTTACCCTGAGTCACCAATTTCACTATGGCTGGAAGACCAAGCTCATAGTATGCCATGGAGCAAGTTTAGCCATTCTGGACAAAGTAGTAACTACTGCATTATAGAACTACAATAAAATGCCTTTGTAAATTTCTAATAAAACAGTTCTTTTTTTTTCATGATTAATAATACTTATTACATGAGTCAGACTGTGATATGGCGAAATATTTCATGAGCAGGCTAATTTATTTTCACAAGCCAAGGGAATAGCCTGAGAGTGAAATATCAAGCCGTATCACTCTGTCTAGTGTAATAAGTGGTGTATTCCACACTAGATATCTTCAATGCTGTAGTTAGTACTAGAGGACTGGTAACTCACAGTGTAAAGTAAATTGTAGGGGCTATCCACACCCCCAACTGATATTATAGCAGCCGCTCTAACCCAGTATAGTTTGCTACACTAGAGAAAGGTAGAAAATAGTTATGAGCTTGCCACTGCTGAATTGCAAGCTCATTACCCCCCACCCCTCCCTCCCACCCCCCCCCCCCTCCCACACACACACACTCATACACACACACACTCATACATACAGAAGTACACACACACACACACAGTTTCAAGCTTTATAATTATATTTTCTCTCTGTTTTGACCGGAGAAATATATTGAGTTACTGAGGCATCTTGTTTTTAATTCTTCGTAACCAAATCTTCCTTTAAAGAATTTATTTAATAATTGATGACTTCTAAGAAAGTGATTTAACAATTAGATGAGAATTAAACTGTGCAGAAAAATTGAGAATTCTTGACACAAAATATGTACATTCCTTTGTTATGCTGAGTTATTTCTATTACAATTATCTGATTTCAATTAACCACCTTAATAGTATTGTATTCAGTAATAGATGAGCTTGTGATACTATGACTGTGTTATCCAAAGGATTAGCGAAAATGATACTGGGAATTTGGTTTCTGCAATTGCTACATTTTAGTTCACAGCTACCAAGATTGAGTATTCAATGGTATGAGTTTTCCTGTATTGGAGGAGACAATGCTTTTACTGGGCTATGGTTGAGCTACACTTCTAATTCCACTGATGAAACAGGCACTGACGACCAGACCTATTCTTGCCGTGCTTGGGTCAATTACAACTTTCCTGTGCCAGAACTGCAATATTATGAAGGAGCTGGTCCTAGAAATATAACTAGTGTGAGTTTATTCAAACTTCTCCTTTTTTCCGGCTAAGTGTGGCTTGTTAGTTGTCAAGAGCCACCTGTAGTCAGTACTAAGAGAGCTATCACTACTTCCGAAAAGCGTATGTAAGCACATAAAGTATTAATGCTAAGGAAGCTACTACTACTCCAGGGATGCTGAGGTAAGTACGTAATTACATATTTGTTAGCTAAATATGCAAAATTAACTCTGGCCTTTCTTTTTTATAGCTAAGAGCTTGTTGTAAACAGTGACTGGTAAATTCAAATAGTCAGAATGACTCAAATTTGGTACTACAAAAGTTACCACTGCTCAATAAAATGAGGTAAGAAAGTAACTTTGTATTTGTGTGCTAAAATTGATTGTCTTTTGTTTTTGTAGGTAAGAGCTTGTTGTCAAGAATTCAAGGTAATTCATATGGTCAAAGTAACTTCAATTTGATACTACAGAAGTTATCAATACTCAAGAATGATGTAAGTAGTAATCCATATTTGTTGGCTAAAATTACAAATAATAACACTGGTTTATTTTTTATCGTTGCTGAGAGCTTGTTCAAGAGTTACTAGTGATTGAGATTATCAGAATGATTGATGTTTGATACTACAAAAGTTACCATTAATCAGGTAAGAGAGTGATTTTGTATTTGTTTGCTGAAATCAAATGTCATAACTGCTATTATAGTGTTCGCATGAAGTAAGCTAAAAATAGTAACATTTTATGTTACCTAACTATCAGGCTCGCTCGCCATTTATGCTCAAGCACACTACTAGTTTATATTATATTTGGACGTATGTATGTCATTTTGTACTTTGACCCTCGCATTTTTGTGTTAGTTATGTGGTCGACCCCGTCCCAAATTGCACTAAATAGAATACTCTGGTTTATCGATCAGTACCCGCATCACCCTAGAAATTGAATTGTTTACCGTATTGAATTCTTTTGCGGGTGCAGTTCAAACTTGAAAACTTAAGGGACTTCCATTTCTATTCGAGTTAGTGGAGGTGGTAAGTCAATGTGCTCTTTGTCATGGTTGTAAGCCGTGCGCAACAGTATTTACTTGAAAATACATTGTCCACTAGACTACCGCGAATGTAAGTCTGTGTAGGTGTGTGTTACAACCACTACTTAGCTAAAGAATATCACAAAGAAAACTTTTAAATAACGTGTATTGTTTTGTTGTTGTTTTTTCCCCCTTCAATTCAAGCAGTTGCAGAGAGTTGTTACTATGGCACTGAAATCCCTTTACCGTGTATGCGAAATTTAAAAACTTGACCTTATTTTCAGTGTTAGAAGTCAAAATCATTCATATAAAAATAGTATAGTCTTTAGGCTCGCACGCCATTTGTGCTCAAGCACATCACTAGTTTCAATCCTAGTGTTTGTTTTTCAAACTTACTACCATTTTAGTTTTAGTTTTGGTTTGTTTTTTTGTTTTTTTGTTTGTTTGTTTGTTTGCTTTTTGCTAAGGGAAGGGGCTGGGCTAGACAGTTGAGCAATTAAAGACTTCTGTCCAATATTTAGCCTTAGCCAAACAATTTACTCAGGTGCTATGAAGAAATGGTTGTGTAAAGGGTTTTGCTTTTTGCGACTACCACTGGTCATTTGTCTTCTTTAAGCGATGTCACTAAATGTGGTTAATATATTTTTAGCTTTGATTAAAAAATAATTATAGTTTATAGTTTGTATTCATCATCTTTATGACTTTTAGTTTTAGTTTAGTTATTAGCATCTTATGTGAAATTTAGTTCTGGTTAGCTTACTAAAATGTTTTATGTGCAACTAAAATTAATTTTAGTTTAGTTTTAGTTAACCAAAAATATCAATATTTTCATGCCAGTAAAAATTTTATTACTTTATTTGTCTTCCTTGGCCATGTTATTGGCGAGTGAGCCTAGTGAGCGAGACACTTACAGGGTTAACATAATTGAAAATCGGGGATGTTTGTTTATTGGCGAGCGAGTGAAGCGAGCGAGACTGTATTAGGAGTGGATTATGCAAAATCGGGTATATGTTATATGTATATATGTATGTGGGATGGTACGTATGCCCCTTAAGCGCGCGCGCATGGAACTTTTTTCTCCAAAAAACACGGCTTTTTAGGCTTGACCCCAGTTTATTCTGAAACTACAGCATTAAACAAGCCTTACTTTATACTTAAGCTCCAAAGTGTGAGAAAATTTCTGCAAAAATGCTTGCTTTTCAAGAAACAAAAAGTTGATTCGACCGGTTACTATGGCATTGAAGACCCTTTTCCAGACTTAATTTCAAAACTTCGCCGTCTATGGGGGATACGGAGTGCTGGTTGTTGGTTGTCAAGAGCCATTGGTAGTCAGAATGCCGTAGTATTAATGCTAAGGAAGCTACTACTTCTCGAGGGAAACTGAGGTAAGTACGTAATTCCATATTTGTTAGCTAAATATGCAAAATTAACTCTGGCCTTTCTTTTTTGTAGCTAAGAGCTTGTCAACAGTGACTGGTAAATTCAAATAGTCAGATTGGCTCAAATTTGGTACTACAAAAGTTACCACTGCTCAAGAAAATGAGGTAAGAAAGTAATTTTGTATTTGTGTGCTAAAATTAATTGTCTTTTGATTTGTAGGTGACAGCCTGTTGTCAAGAATTCAAGGTAATTCAGATGGTCAAAGTAACTTCAATTTGATACTACAGAAGTTATCAATACTCAAGAATGATGTAAGTAGTAATTCCATATTTGTTGGCTAAAATTACAAATAATAACACTGGTTTATTTTGTATTGTAGCTGAGAGCTTGTTCAAGAGTTACTGGTGATTGAGATTATCAGAATGGTTGATGTTTGATACTACAAAAGTTACCATTAATCAGGTAAGAGAGTGATTTTGTATTTGTTTGCTGAAATCAAATGTCATAACTGCTGTTATAGTGTTAGCATGAAGTAAACTAAAAATAGTAACATTTTATGTTACCTAACTATCAGGCTCGCTCGCCATTTGTGCTCAAACACACCACTAGTTTATTTGTATATATGTTTGGACGTACGTATGTCATTTTGTACTTTGACCCTCGCGTTTTTTGTTAGTTATGTGGTCAACCCCGTCCCAAATTGCACTAAACCGAATCTTCTGGTTTATCGATCAATACCCGTATCACCCTAGAAATTGAATTGTTTACCGTTTTGAATTCTTTTGCGGGTGCACTTAAAGGGACTTCCATTTCTATTCGAGTTAGTGGCGATGGTAAGTCAATGCGCTTTTTGTCATGGTTATAAGCCGTGCGCAACAGTATTTACTTGAAAATACATTGTCCACTAGACTACCGCGAAGGTAAGTCTGTGTAGGTGCATGTCCAGTTGTGTCAAAGCATTGGGTGTTACAACCACTACTTAGCTAAAGAATATCACAAAGAAAACTTTTAAATAACGTGTATTGTTTTGTTGTTGTTTTTTCCCTTCAATTCAAGCAGTTGCAGAGAGTTGTTACTATGGCACTGAAATCCCTTTACCGTTTATGCGAAATTTAAAAACTGGATCTTATTTTCAGTAGCTTCAGTGTTAGAAGTCAAAATCATTCATATAAAAATAGTATAGTCTTTAGGCTCGCTCGCCATTTGTGCTCAAGCACACCACTAGTTCATATTAGTGTGAAACTATTAATGTAATCCTATATTGTACCTAATTAGCTATTAACTCTCTTTCGACACTAACAGTCAAAAGTACATAATTACCAGGATCTAAATAACGATGAAAAGAATTCAAAATAGCTTTGCTACTTTATCAAGACCAGGTATTTTGTTTGAAAAAAAGTATGTAAATTGAAATATTGTTTCAATTTTGATAGTTCTTGTATCTCAATTGTTGAGTTCTCTCAGTGTCTCGATGTCTTAACTACATGACAAAATAGTACATGTAGAAAATATATTATTCCATGCAATTTGCATGCATACTATTTCAATTAAAAAAAAAACATACATGTAAGTTTATCCAATTGCTTTTTGTCCAAGCCTATTGGAAGTGAAGTATTGCCAAAAGTGGAATAGGACACAATGTTAGTATATAACTGATGTAGACTTTAAATAACCTGAATTCCTGAATAATTTGCTTCAAATTAAGTAGGACCAAAGTCATTATCAATCTATTTCTTTAATTGCATTGGAATGAGTTCTAAGAAAATAGTTTAAAAGGAAATCAGTGCTACAGGAATAGTCATTTGTGGCAAGTGTTGTTCAAGTCTTTCAATTGTTCAGAAGACTAGCTAGATATATTTTAGTAATTTGAAATTTGCTAAATTAGTATTACCTCAAGTGATATACTGCAAGAATCAAGCTAAAGATAGTCTCAGTGATTTTTCTGCTTACAATGTTACACCTAAGTAGTTGGACTGAAACTACATCCTTTAACCAGCCTCCAACATTGAGTATCCAATGGTATGAGTTTTCTTGCTTTGGAGGAGACAATGCTTTATCGAGTACTGGGCTATGGTTGAGCTACACTTCTAATTCCACTGATGAAACAGGCACTGATGACCAGACTCATTCTTGCCTTGTTTGGGTCAATTACAACTCTTCTCTGCCAGAACTGCAATATTATGAAGGAGCTGGTCCTAGTAATATAACTAGTGTGAGTTTTATCTTTGAACAACCTGAACATAGAGGAGGAAGTTGCCACTGCTTTAACATTTCAGCAGCATCTGCAAGAAAAAGGTTAACTGTGTGAATTTTGTAATTTAGTTACTAGCTACTTCTATAAAACGTTTGGATTTCTTTATGGTGTTACATAATTAAAAAAAAAAAAAGCTATCACAAAGTTAAATTTATTATTACTGCTTTTATTTCACATAATTTTCATTCTTCTAACCATTAATTAAAATGACCATTTATAGTCTCTGTGGTGGCAATCCTCAATATCCCAGAACAGTACACATTGGCTGGACTGCTACTGATTCCCTCCAAGAAATGCGAACTCATATTCAAGAGAAGAAGTTGCCTTTTAGCAACAGTAACTGTTCAGAAGCAAGCAACAGATTGTATGTTAAAATCTACTATGAAAATATTAGAGATTTAAAAGAGCAATACAATTTCAATTCAATATTAAAGAAAAGTAAAATATGTGACAATGCACACATGTACTTAAAAATATTGCAAATACTTTTAATTCTAATAATGTTACTGATTTTATGTTGTTTTTAGATTAATATCGTATGGAATCTATTCTTCGCATGGCACATGTGGATTTAGACATTCTCTTGAAAAAGCTGATGTATTAGAACTCTCAATTAGATTATTATCTAATCCATCTGAATGGATTCCTCTTTCAATTACACATATTAATGATAACACAACATCTAATTGCAGACGTGGATATTGTGTGCAAGACACTGACATCTTGAGTTCTATTCCTGGTGAAGATTACAAGCCCTATAGTAGGAGAAATGTTCAGATATGTGGATTTCCCCTCAATGACTCCATACAACTACGCTGGCTCATGTCAAGTCCTATTTCCACACAGAATAGACGATATGAAGATAAGTGGAGTTTGGATGATGTACAAGTAAAACTGACAACTCCTAATTATTCCAAACTCTTAATGGCAGAGATTTTTTATGAATCTTCATTAAAGTAAGTATAGGCCTCAGTGACTATAATTAGCAATAACCAAATTGCCTCTAAATACAATTACATGAGCAAGTGTAATCATAAGTGTGACTGCTTATTGTGAAATATTCTCCTGAGGGACCAAATGCATGTAAAGTTAATTTAATCCTACTGTTAATTTAATGTTATGCATTACTCCATCCAAAGAGGCAGTAACGATCTACTCTAATTACAATGTACTTGCTTCATCACAAAAAATAAGATCAGTATTTATGATATCTCATTTCTAGTTCCCTTATTTCTTAACTCCCTGCATTGTAAGTATTGTTCATGCAGTTTTCATTTAATGTGTGTTAGGGCTACCTATTGTTGTATTTTTCCGTTACTTCAGATCTAACAGGGGTGATTGGTGGTGTCACTTGGCAGTTGTTAGCTAATGACTTTCCTAATTATTCATTTTGTGTAGCTTTGCTGTTAAGAAGATGGGTGTGGTCAGAAAATTAAAGTATATAGAGTTTTTTGGTAGAGTTTAGGTAATTGGATAATAAAATCTCAATAATGAATTGCTAGTGCAGATTACAGTATTTTCTTGGAATCAGCTTCTGGTATAAATACTAATGGATGAAGAGCCTTAATTCAGTGTTTCAATTTATTATGCATAGTAATAAGTTTGGTTTTTACTCGTATAGCTATATGCTATATATTATTTGTACACAAATTGGAAAAAATTCCTAAATTGAATATCATTACATACACATTTACATGCACTCTATCTCTACTATATATAGGTATTGAAGTTCTAGTAAATTGTAGTTATACAGGCAAAAATGACAAATATAAGCCATATAGAAGAGTAATGAGAAGAAATTTTAGGTTATTAATAGAATACAAGTTTCATCCTTGCCCTTATAATCATAATCAGCTAAAGAAAAGAGAAAGAGTTTACTATGAGCTATACATTCAGTAATGTCAGGTAGTTTACTACCTTAAGATTTCAGGGTATTGAATATAGTCTTTTGTAAACAGCAAAGTTGAAAAGTATTTCCTTTTAAAAATAAACTAAGGGTGAACCATTTTGAAATTGGATTGATCTCTAGTAGCAGTATATAATAGTGATTAAAATGATTATGAATTTAAAAAAATGCTGGTCATACAGTGGAAACTTTTAGGTCTTTGTGATGCCTTGCTAACAACAATTAATTAAAATTAAATGAATTTTAAGTTTATACAATATGCAATACTGGCAACAGTGTCAATATTTAGCATGAATATTCATAATATATTCACTTAAACTTATTTCAGCAACACATATTGGAATCCTTCCAACATTAGAAATAGATATATTTCCTCCGATTGCTCCAATGGAACTAACAATCCAGCTCTAGTGTTTGGGGAAGGTATCAACTCTCTTCCATTTGGAAACTTTATAACAAGTCATTCTGCATTAACTAATATATTCACTTTAAGTGATAATACCAACAACATTCCTACTACACCACCACCTACTAATATACCAGCCTGCTCTTCTTTAATTCCAGAGACAACAAGCAATAGCATCGAAACAACAACCACTGATTATATTCAAATTAATACATACCCTATTAATGAAGCAATCCTTCATTTAGAAACTCAAGTAATAGTGAGTTATTAATTTACTTGTATGAAAGTGTATTACCCATATTGTCACATGTGAGTTGAATATGCCACTAAATGTTTCTTATTATCTTTTAGTTTGTAGTTAAAAAAAATTAGCTATGACTAAAATTCAGTGACTTCAAATAGATGACAAAAATTTCATTAGCAATATTGGTCAAATTAGTAAATAGAGAAAATGCTTAGCAGTTAGCTTGAGTGTAGATGGATTTTTTTTGCAATTATCTTAATCTAAATTGTGCTTTATCATTCCAGAATGAATTTGAACAGATCATACTAGATGTGTTAAATGGTACTGTAAGTTATTATTATAATGTTTACTTGTCTATGCATAAAAATTAATTAATGTTTATAATCAATAGAATGTCAATGAACATCTCTCACTATATCAAGTATTTCTATGGACATGACTGAAGATGGTCTAGCAGTTGTCTATATTTTAGGAGTAATACTAAATAATGCAACATTCTCAAACTGTGACAATGAAACTATTCAGGTATAAGTCGCATGTTGATTATAAAAGACATTACTAACTTTAAAACAGGGGTATTACACCATTACATATCTATTAATCCTGAAATATTATTCTATTTCTACACATCTAATAACCTTAGATGGATATAAATTTTGCTTATAAATATAATCTTAAGTTAATTTTTTTTGTATCAGTGAAAGTTGTAGCAAAACCGACTATATTAAACCATGCATTGTATTATCATTTCAGTGATCATTTAAGTACACATATTTAAGACATATTTGTACTATGTTTGTACTATTGCTGTGAATTAGACTGCAGTAGATATTGGAAATGATGCAATTTCATATCAATCGACAAAAACAGTAAGTTATATAGCTACTACGGTTGTAACGTAACTTCAAATGTCAATCACAGAATAATGCTGAAATTTACTAAAGATTTTTTTCTTTTTATTGAATTATATTTTGCCCAATTTGGAAGCAGGACATAATGAGTTATAATTTACTGTCTCTGTTGCCCTAGAATATGTTTGCAGGAATATTATAAATCATAATTTCTACTTCTTTACTTAATTCAACAGGAGATGATTCAGCTTTTTTTAAGTATTTTGAATATTGTTTGTTATCATACATCATACTTTTCAAGTTCATTATATTTTGTAAACAGAGGGTTTATAATGTTTACAGTGATATTCTTAATTATAACATTTTATTATAGTTATTAATAATTGAATGTCTATATTTCCTGCCATTTTAATTAGCTATTTCCTCTATATATAGAGAGAGACTACCTCAGGTTTAATGCCAGCTGCTATGACTTAGCTTCAGCTTGCTGCCAAGATTCAATATGATAGCTATCTGCCATGAACTGAATAAATGTCACCTAGCTATTACTCTATTCAAAAGCCAGTAAACTCACACATTCCTAGATAACTATTTCTCCACTAATGCTGAGTAAACTTAGTTTGGCGATAAACTTATTAGATATATTTTCTCTTTCACTGACTACCTTTTTTTAAATACAGAATTTAAAAAAAATTGGTAGGCACCTGGAATCTGAACCCAGGACCACTTGCTTAACCGCGAGCACTCTGCCACTTAGCTAGACAACCAGCCAGCAACCAAGAACTCTGTTTTGAAATAACCAATAGAAATTTTCTTATTTCAAAGACTCTTTTCATCGGTGGAATTTTTTTCTCTGCTAATTCATCACTAAAAACTTCACTTTCCTGTGAAAGATAGAGAATGTGCAGTTAATGGGTTAAAGACGGCTGAGAAAAAATTGTTCTGAGGGTATATAATGAAAGATGGTGCCTTGGATATTAGGCAGCAGTACACTATTTGTCGTGAGGTTACTTCCTGAGATTCCAACCATTGTTGTTCCATTATATCATTGATATGATATTGCTTTACATACATATACTATATTAATAGAATGAAACATTGAGAAATTCAGTAATAGGCAGTACTCTGTTGCAATCATTGGACAGTCTTGTGGTATGTGCAGAAGAAGTATCATATTCTAACAACAATATAGGCAAGTTACAGGAGACACTTTTATACAATGTAATTAATCATCAAATTTATTTAGGCATAAACACAGCTACACGAAGTTTGACCAGCACATTATTAACTACTATTGACACATCTGAGATTGAGGGCTGGACTCCTCCATTTATATCTGCTCATCTTCAAATAGACAACATGCCAGTATCTCGTAATGACACTTTCAGATTTATTGTATCTGTCTACGGAAATGTATCTGACATTCTTCCAGCGAATATCCAGTATGTTAGTGTCATTTTGTTGTTAGTGTAGTTGTTGTTGTTGTTATTATATTCATATTACTATTATGATTATTATTATATTCATTACAGAAATTCCCAACTTGCATCAGATGTTATTGGAATACGTTTAAAGTATGAGGACCAGGAGGATCCCTCTATGAATAATTTACGAAGTAAAATTACTATCACGTTAAACCATACAACCTCATTGACAGTAAGCTGGCATGTTCTTATCTGTTTTATTATTATTTTATATAACTTGGTGTGTTTATAAAGAATAAATTGTCAGCAGATGCTTCACGTTTTACTCAATGTGTATTCTTGGACATTCTGTACAAGTAAGTGACAGAAACTACTTGTCTTCTTAATTCAACAAACATTAATAAATATTCATACGCTAAGATCACCTTAAAAAAATCAAGTAAGCTATCTGGCCACAAAATGCATTGAAACAAAAATCAATTGGAGACTTGTAAAGTGACATACATAGTGAACCCAAGTTAACACTTACGATTAGAAATTAATGTTCAATAAAATTGTATATTTTAAGAAAATAACCAGCTAAACATAATAATACCTTTATAAACTAACTAAATCAATACAATCGTAATTTTTTATTGTACTAGTAATGTGCTTCAGCACAAATGGCGAACGAGTTAGCCGAGCTTTTAAAGTGACAGATAGCAAAGAAGTACAACCCTTGACATATCTTATACAGTTGTTATAATTGTATGTTCTAACTTGACCTACCTATTCGATGATGATGAAGAGAAATATGGTGTTGCATCTGCTGCTTTTGTAAGTAAACAAATGTTCAGGCATTTGCTCCAAGACTAGCGTGATTTTTAAGGCACACAACTCATGAATGGTCGACAGGTTCGTAAATTTGTTATTTTATCAAGACGCTTACCATCTTAGGTAATTAGTTGCAAAAGCGAAAAAGTGTTCACAATTACCATATTAACAAGCACAAAATTAACTGGTGGTGTGCTTGAGCACAAATGACCAGTGAGCCTCCCGAGTTATGTTACAAGCACCTATGGCTCTGTTAAATGATTAATTTTAACTTCTAACACTCCAGCAACTTAAAAAATGTTAAAGTTTTAAATTACTTATAAATGGTAGAGTGGTTTCAATGCCATAGTAACCACTCATCACAACTTTTAAAAACATAAGGCACTAAAGAAATTACAGCACAGGTGTGAACATATCCCTATACTAAAACTTGCTTACCTCTGTAGTAGCCAAAAAAAAGCTGTATAAAGGCAACTTAAGTGTTAAGTTTAATTAAAAAAGCTTTACTTTGTGCTATTCTTTAGCAAAGCAATAGCTGTAATGCACAACACTTTCAACACCTACACCCACACACACACACGCTTGTTCACTGGACATACCAACACAATACCTACTTTTTTTAACAATGGAATTGTAAGTAAAAAGAACACTGTTGTCTAGGTCATATCTATGACAAATAGTGCCCTTAAGATACCACCGACACTAGAAAATAAACTCCCGTTAATGTTTGTAGCCCTTTATTCATCTAGGAATCATTCAGCCATTTCATTTCTACAAGTAGCTACAAGTATGTAACTGTTGACCATTAATTTTTAGCTACCAAAAAATGGAACTGCTTTTCTGCTTCAATTTTTTGAGTAACATTTTCTTAAAATAAACTGCTCCAACTAACTAAAAGACATAAGCTACTAACAAAATGCACCCGGTTATTAAAACCATCAATTTTTTTATTATGTAAGGTATAGAGTTTTTAATGCCATAGTAACCAGTTGCCGCAAATTTTTATGACATGAAAAACAAGTTTTTTTAAAGATAATATTATAATATATACACCAGTTTTGAGCCACATACTTGCTATAAGAGAAGGGAGATGCTGTTAAAAAGGCAACTAATTGGTTGAAGTGCTATTCTTTAGCTAAACAGCAGTAACACACAACACTTTCACACACACTCATTAGTGCAATGAATATACCAATACAGGGTTACATTATGTTCTTTTTGTGATTGACTATTCAATTGCATCGTTTACTAAGTACAATACCGTTGCATTTAGCATATAGCTATGACAAATAGCATATTAACCGAGATAATGTACCATTATTCTTAATAGAAATAAAGTCAAGTAAGTTTTTAAAATTTGAATGCATCCTGTAACATTCAGATCATGCCAGGTACGACCTAATTCAAAGGGGTAAGCATTTGAATTTCCAAAGACACTGAGCAATTCATAAACCAAAGGATTCTGCAATAATGGAATATGGGATGGGGTTGACAAAGAAGCGAACAAGGGTCAATGCTTGAAAATGACATATGAGCATCCAAACATAAGATAATATCCCCAATTTTCTATTTATGTTACCATTAATAGTGTCTCACTTGATTCTCTTGCTCACTAATTTTGTTTTTAGAGTATATTATTTATACTGGACTGTTTAGTGTGTATTACAGTACGCACACTCAGTATTATTTTCCTACTCTAATTTAAGTTATATTTAACTGTGCTCCCAATTGTCATCAAATTTAATTAATTCTCAATAAAATTTAAACATATTGAATTGTCCTCTAAACTTTTCTCTGATTCAATAATACTACTAACATAACAATAGCAAACTGTCAAGTATGAAAGTAATTACTATTGTCTCTGTAGGTCAGCTATACTTCAACTTGGAGAATGGTCTACCAGAGGATGTAATAAAACATATTCATCATTAACAACTACCACTTGTGAATGTAACCACTTGACTCATTTTGCAATTCTTCTCAGTGCGAAGCCTGTAGTCACATCTACAAAAATCACAATATCTCTACAACTCATAGGAAATATTGGAGTGTCTATTTCTATAGTCTCAAATATTGCAACAATTACAATATTTATCATTTACAAGTAAGTTAAACGGAATAATACTGAATTAAAAATAAAACAGGTTATGACTACTATCTTAGAAACATTTAATATAGAATTTAATATCAAAATTTATATTGTTAATGTTAAAATATAAACATTAGATCTCTTCGAAGCCTCAGAGGATACATTCATATCAATCTCTGCTTAAGTTTGTCTATTGCACAAATTATTTTTGTGGCTGGCATAGACAAGACTGGAAGTGACACTGTCCCCATACACTGTCAGGTCGTAGCAGTTCTCCTCCACTACTTCTTCCTGGTCTCCTTCATGTGGATGTTAATGGAGGGTGTTTTTCTTTACCTTGCTCTTGTTAAAGTTTTTATGACAAATACAAAGAAATATTTGATTTCCTTTACTGTTATAAGCTATGGATTACCACTAATCTATATGGGATTTCTCACATTGCCCCTTGGGTTTGGATACTCCAAAAAAGTTTATGGCTACCACGCAGCGTAAGTTATTAAAACAAATTCCATTTTAACATAATATTCACATTTTGTGAATACAGGTGCTTCTTAAAAACTGATAATCACTTCATATTGGCTTTCATAGCTCCAGTGATTATTATTTTTGTTTGCAATATTGTCTTATTGGTAATGGCCGCTATTATAATGTGGAGACAACAAACAAACAAATAAAGCGAGACATTAAGACAGAATCTAACAAGGTTTTAAAATGGCTGAAGGCTGTGATATCTCTAACAGTAGTAATGGGACTGACTTGGATTATTGGAGTTTTAGTAGTAGAAAGAGAGGAACTGTTGCCTTTGGCTTACATCTACACAATAATGTTGGCATTCCAAGGTTTCTTCATTTTCTTAGTTCTAGTGGTCTTCACAAAACCAGTACGTGATGAAGTTAGCAAATGGACTGCATCCAAGTGGCAAAAGATTAGAACAAAAAATCATGAGGTTAGAATGTCCTCCTCAGTATATTTGTCTAATAATTCACTCATACTTGCTCGTTTTTTTGTTTCTTTTTTACTCAGATGAATACTACGGTACTATCAAATCCAATGTGTGTGAAAAATATAAAATCTCAAGAATTCATCGACAAAGCAGTGGATGTCAAGAACATTTCCATGTAGATTATAAAGACAAACAGCTAGAAACTTCCATTTAGATTGTCCTAATGTGTTGTACTAGAATCTTCTATGTGTCATGAATAGTTCATTAGCCTGAGTTGGGTTAATTAAGCATCACAACAACCATGGCTTTGTGTGACTTTTCTACAGCAGAGAAAGGGAAATAGCAAGAGAGAGATGAAAGAGAACAAAGAGAAACACATTGACTGCTTGTTTGTGAAAGTGTAGTAGTAGGCAAATGTTTAAGTCTCTGCTGTGCTATAAATATTTCATAATACCCTCACTGCAACTCATCTTGAGAGAGAACCAATCAGAAATGGAGCCACAATGTGTGAAGTCCTCATGTAATATGAGCCAAAGTGTGGGCCCTAGTGGTAGATGGGTGGGTGGGTGACATGATCGTCCACAGCTCTATTTGGACCTTCTGGTTCAATTCAACTTAATGGAGGCACTTCAGCTAATGCTCACCGTATGTGTCACTCAATATGCATGACCACGTCAGCATGATAACATTTTTAACTGTTCAATTTCATTTTAATTATATTGATGTGACTATTAATTAGATGGTGTGGTTATGTATAAATTAGTTAAAGGTAACCTGTTTCAAAATTCGGGCTACAGACCTGAGTAGTGATTCATTAATTCAATCTGTGAATTGATGAGATTGAGTTATAAAGGAATTTGCACAGTAATTCTTCACATCAATTTCTAGTGTCCCTTGGGTGCCCTGATTCTAGTTTGTTACAGTAGAGTCCTTGCTTGCATTAACTGGTTATTTAGTGACTTCTGCACTTTATTGGCTACATTTGAGACATCAAGGTCACTTAAACTTTCTACTTTGATGTTTACACTAGGCATATTTCTGTGAAAACTTGGGTATTATAAATAAAGTATGACATTTGTTATGTAGTTTAGAGACTTAGACTTTAGACAATTTGATTTTTCTTGCATTGGAGGAGACAATGCTTTATTGAGTACTGGTCTATGGTTGAGCTACACTTCTAATTCCACTGATGAAACAGGCACTGATGACCAGACTTATTCTTGCCGTGTTTGGGTCAATTACAACTCTTCCCTGCCAGAACTGCAATATTATGAAGGAGCTGGTCCTAGAAAATATAACTATTAGTGTGAGGTTTACCTTTGAACAGCCTGAACATGGAGGAGGAAGTTGCCACTGCTTCAACATCTCAATAAGAGTCTTCTTTATTAAAAAGGTTAGCAGTGTGAATTGACCTTAGTTACTAGTTATAAATGCAATTAACTATTACCTAATCAACTTACTTATATCAATACTGTTACTGATATTAGTGCAATTTTATCAATTATAAGTTATAAATTATTAGTTGTCTGCTACTGTAATATAACATCATGGAGATTATTATGATTATGTTGTAGTCTCTGTGGTGGGAATCCCCACAATATCCTAGAACTGTACACATCAGCTGGACTAGAACTACTTCATTCTAACAGATATTAATTCCTGAACCAAGAAAGGAATTACCTTTCAGTAACAATTGCTCAGAAGCAATCAACAAAATGTATGTTAGTGTCACTGCAGAAATATTTTTTGACTGTACTGAACCATAAAGTTATAAGTGAACCGCAATTCATATATATGTAGTATATATACAAGAACACTAATATAAATTTGATTTGCACTTCTAATATAGTTGATGCTACTTTATTTCTTAGACAAATATTCTATACAATCTATTCTTTACGAAGCACATGTGGAGTGGCAGTTGCTCTAGAAAGACATGATGTACTGGAGTTCTCAATTAGATTATTATAACGGATTCCTCTTTCAATTACATTCATCAATGAACAAACAGCATCTACTTGTAGACGTGGATGTTGTGTGCTGGATGTGTACATTCTAAATACTAATTGGGGGCATCACTCCTCCTATAATGAAATTAACAGTTTTCATTTATTATATTATTAAAGTGGGAATGAGTTAAGGGCTACATAATTTTGTATAGTGTTAATAGTCACAAAGGTTAAGCCAGTCTATACTTATAACTATTCCACCCACTTCATCAACTATTGAGAAGTCATTTCCCCCTTTTTCACTTACTTGTGATCTACAATGACTGAAAAGCATCTGAACAACTGCATGCATGATACATAGTATTCATAAATAATTGACAGATGATTTAGATCTCCATGAAGTAGCAAAAGATTATTCTGAAGACGATAGCAAGAAATACTTTTGAAAATTCACTGTTATTTAATAGCTATATTTCTTTGGCACATTATTCTGCAACATTATTTGCATAATATTCATTACAATGTATTTTCGTTACTTCAGAATTTTGTTTTTTGCTATCAATACAATAATCAGCTTCCTTTAGTATAGACCAACAATAAACAAGCTATTCTTGTCCTCCCCCAATTAAAGTAGTACAGTTGAGCCTCCCCTGTAAATAATTGACTGTTAAAACAGAGAAAAGTCTCTATGATTGTAGTTATTTCAACCAAAAATGACTGAATCAATGTATACACATATAACCAACAAAACTACAATAGTCTTTTAACAATAGGAATTTTTTGTCTCTATAACGGCCAATATTTTTAATTATACTTATAATTAACAATATAGTTAGGTTATAATTAAAAATATTGGCTGTTAAAAAGAGAAACATTTCCTATTATTGTAATTATTTCAGCCGAGAATTACAACAGTAGCTATAATCAGTAGCAGTAATATTTTGTGTTAGTAGAAACTTGTAGACCTCAATTTTGCTTTGGTTATGAAGGTTGAAAATTAGTTAACAAGTGAGATTTAAGAAGCCACATCGAATTTGCTGAGCTTGCAACAGAATATAATTTTTAACTTAACAAGTAAATTAATATGATTTTATTATAGCAGTCAATATTGGAATCCTTCCAACATTAGAAATGGAAACATTTCCTCCACTTGCTCCAATGGAAGTAACAATCCAACTCTAGTGTTTGGGGAAGGTGGTATCAACTTTCTTCCATACAACAATTTTATAGCAAGTCATTCTGCAGTAACAAACATATTCACTTTGAGTACATCTCCACTGAATGAAGCACTCCTACATTTAGAAACTCGAGTACTAGTGCTAGTTCACAATTTCATCCTCAGCCTTCTTTTACTCATTATATATTTAAAACAGAAGCCTGTTAAAGAGAGAGATTACATCCAACTACTAGTGAATTAGACAACAAACTGTATTTATTTTACTCGTACAAATGCTACAAACAAAGATTGTCACAAATGAGCAAGTCATACCACAAACTGAATCTTATTCAGATAAATTATTTCATAGTAATCAAACTAGGAATACTTTTCATATTTCCTTTTGAAGTTTAATTTCTAAAACTGAATGAAGACTTCAGTATCTTGTTTTTATTTGTGTTGTTGTTTCGGTATTGGCAGAAATGTTTAGGAAATCATGACCTTAAGTTGTGTGTGAGATGAAGTACGATTATATATTGGAGTAAAATATAAAACATTAATATAATATGAATGTAATTAAACTAAATAGCTTCAGGTTATGAATATTGTTATCTGCGAATATCTTTGTCTACTTTTACATTATGATTTCAGGATACTTTGAGCAGACCATATAGAGGTAATAAATGACAGTGTAAGTTAATATACTGTCGAGACTCCTTCTAATCACTCTTTGAGGTGAAGAAGACATTGTACCCCCCCCCAAATAAACAACAACAACAACAACAAAACAACGACAACATAAGAACAATGTGGGCGCCACGGTCGCCCACACTGGAGATGAAGATAGAGAAGGAGAGAGAAGAAGAGCAAGAGAGACTATTACGTAGATGTATTGTGTGTGTTTAATGATTATGAACGATTGTGATTATGATTGTGATTATGTGGTTATGGTTAAGTTTTATGTCATGCGTGTGTTTACTGCACGAGGAGTCCTTGGGGTATATAACCTTGGTCCTCCTTGTGCCCAAGTCAGTTCTCAATTATACTAAAATTAGTTAACAAGACATTGTCAGTTCGGTCAAGCTTCGGCTCCGACCAAGAGGAGAATTCTGGTGGCAGCGACTGTGTTGCCTCCTTACGTGCGTGTTACCTTGCTGAGCTTCGGGTCTGGCGCAGGCAACCCCCACATTCCACAAACAACACACTAAAACTACCAGTTTTATGGAAAAACAACAACTAAAACTATAAGCAATATTTATCTTAACCAATTCACCTAGAAGCATGCAAAATTTAGTGAAGATATAAATTACCAGATACAGTATATACACAACTAAGCCAATTTCCTATCCCTAGGTTAAGAATGTATTTTGCTGTCTGATACTTCGAATAGCTTAATTTGAATTAATGTTATAATCTAGTACTATCACAATGACAATTTATACCTGAATTTTTTCATTGTCACAGTTAAAGGAAGTCACATTGTTTAGTATTACTCCTAGAATATAGACAACTGCTGGATCATCTTCAGTTGCATCCATAGAAATACTTGATAATAGGTAAAGCTGCTCATTGGCATTCGATATAATATAAATGGTAGTATTAATGCATGGATACATGTGAGAAATTTTTCTTTCATTCAGATGACCTCCAGCACGAAATAATTGATGATTATCCCGATAAGGTGTTAAAGTGTATAATGAGCTATGTCTGGAAGCTCCATTTTACTCCTAAGACAATCAAGTTCAGCAGACAATAACCATTTCTGAACTAATCTGAATAGAAAATTTTCTGCTAATAGTATTTACATTCATCAAGCTGAATAATTGCACTCTTGAGTCTTGTTTGGTTCAAGTCAACTCTTACTGATGTTTCCTTTAGCTGTTGCTTTTTTTTCTTTTTTTCTTTTTTTCATTTCAGTAGTGCTATCTGGTCTTCCACAGACATCATATTTTGAAGGTAACCGTGAAATGATATAGTTAGTAGAAAAAGTATAGAAATAGCTAGTTAGTTGCTGGGAACTTGAATAACCAGATTTGTTTGGCTCATAAGGACCAAAAAATGTTAGTTAATAAGCTAGGCAATAATGGACACTTCAATCCTCTGCTATAAGCTAGTTATAAATTAGTGGGAATAAAAGATTTTGTGAGTTTAGTTGAAAATTATGATAACAAAACATTGCTAAGTAACACTGGGTAATAAACCATTAAGCTATAAAAAAACAGCTGCCCTAGAGCTGCTAAATTAGCTGCCTTGGGCTACTTAGCTTGGTGAATTATAGTATATGGAAAAAAATATAAAGTTAAAATAGTTCAGTTAACTGCACATTGTTAGGCTTCAACAGGATATATAATACTAATACTATTAGAACAAAACAACAGGTGCCACAAAATACCACTATTTTGTTTCTGCCTAAAACTTTTTTTACGTTTTCCACTTTTGGCTTGGTTATGCACTAATATGAAACACAATGTGCAGTGTACAAAACCTAAAAACACAGTTTAAATGCTCAAATGAATAGCAGCTGCTGAAGTAAGTACTTGAAGCAGAGGCTAAATAAACTGTGCAGAAGTGGTAGAAAGTTTTAGTGTTGGAAGGTTTTCTCTGGAAGTAGATAAAGGCCAAAGTTATCAGGGCAAGAACCAGCAGTACTGGTAAGTGAGATTTGTCTATACAAATCTATAAGGAAGTCTTACGGTTAGATTTACTATTGTCTATAGAATTCATATGAATTAAATGGAGAGCATAGATTGGAGTGTGTGTGTGTGTGTGTGATCAGTGGGTGGTGGTGATGTTGAGCTGTATTGTCCTGCTAATAGTCTTCAACGCAGTGGGGGGGATATATGATAGCTTTCTCAAATTAGTGATAGAATTTAGTCAGCTTAATTCATTGCCAATAGCGTTATCATTTCAAGATGATGTCACAGCCCAGATTTTAATGCAAAATAAAGCTAATTGGTATAAAGCTTGTCATTCAACATTTGGCAGATCAAAACTATCCAAAATCATTAAACTAAAAAAGCGGAGTCATAAAATTGCTGGTTCAAGTGAAAAGAAAGTAAACGCTTAGCTAAAGGTGTCCCAGATTAAAGCTGTGCATAAGTTCAGGGAACCTTCATTTACGTTCCACAATGACATTGGGCCACGAGCTTCGAAAAATGGCAGAAGAATTTCAAGACACATCACTTCATACTAAAATTGCTGGTGGTGACTTCGTAACCCCTTGATGTCAAAATTATAATAATTGTCTTTTGTTGTACAAAAATAAGTATCAAAGTTTACTCAGGTCAAAATTATCTCTGTATGCGGATGATGGCGACAAACCTTTACTATCCTGAGTATTTGTTGAGCTTGTGTAAGTTATATAAAAAAATGATGTAGACAGTGGAAACTACACTTATAAGCATTCATTCCTTCATATCCTTCACACTGACTGCCTCTATAGCTTGCACATGCAGAAGGACATCAACAAAACACACTTGGAAAAAAATCAAGAGCAATCTGATGGCAAGAATACTCTTCTTATCTTTGATCATTGGCTTCAAACTATTTTTTAAAAGTCACTACAAAATCATGATTTTGATTCTGAAGCTATTTCTAATTCTATGGTTAAACTAGTAAAAGTAAAAAGAAAAGAAGTATTTGAATGGAAGTCACTTAATTCTTCTGGTCACTTCCCTTTCAAATCCCAAGAGAATTCTGTATATCCGGCTTATATGTTTTCTGTATATGTTTATATCAATGCTCTTCAATAGTCCTTATGTAAAAAATAAAGATTCTACTGAATCTCGGAGTTGTCAGACTGTTGTTCAACTTGCACATTTTAATATGAAGCACAAGGCCAACATTACAGAAAAACAAAGACATTAAGGTTGAAAAATGCATGCACTAGATAACATTGACTACAACCATCATCAAGCATTTTTCAATGTCCTACTAAAGATACTCGTGGCGACTTTAGAGAGGGTATTGTTATTGATTCCTGTAATGGTTTTGTCCAAGAGCATAGCTTGCCTGAAGACTATTATAACATTCTAGCTGTGACCACTAACATTAGTGAAGTTGTTGTGCCTCCTGCAATAAGATTACTCAGTCTCAAAGCTATTTGTCAAAAGGAGCTAAATTGAAAGAGTTTGAGTGGACTGATCATGCAAAAAGATCCCTTGACAAGGGCAATTACATATCATCACAGGCTGCATTCCATGCTTCAAATCTAATTAATGTTGAAAATTTTTGAATTTTTGTCTGACTTTTACTCTATTTTTCCTGAGAAAGCTGCCACTCTTTAAGCATGGACAATGGTATGGGCGTTATAAAAACTGTAACCGATTATCTCAAACCTGGTCAAATACTAGTTTTATTGCTATTGATCCACCACTGTTTGCTTTAGCAAAGTTGCTAGCTATGTTCAATGGAGACTTCTTGGATGGTTCTGGTTAGACATCTGCTTTTTGTGAAGCAAGCAGGAATCTTGTAAAATGTGGAGCTTTACCACAATTTCAAGGCTGTGTACACATATAAATATTTAATAAGTACTGTAATTGTTGCAAGGCTTAGTATAGTAAATTTGATTTAACTTAACATTGCCTTTTGCCCCCAGTTGTGTAAATCCCATCTGACCTCCACATCATGGTGTAACCTATATGTACACTACAATTTACTGAACCCTATCCACTTTGTCATCTCAGCTCAGCAAAACTTTAACTTTCATTAATTATTAGTTTGATTGTCTTATTTTGGGGTAACATACAGTTAGACAGTATAGCTCTTTCTACTGTAATCTAGAGTGGCTTCAGCTATGTAGCTGTTCAGTAAGGTGTGAGTTAGTCATAGCAGTAAATGCTAACTTACACCCTAAGTGGTCCCCACTCTATCTAGCCCCAGAAGTCCTTATCTGTGATTAGCTCTGTAGTGAATAACCAATTTGAGTGAGCAGAATCAAACAATTCCCTGGACCACACCCACCAAGTCACTGTTCACTTGCAATATCATTCACTGCAACCTAAGCGGAGATGACAGCTTGCTTTTTCTAACAAATCAGCCCGAAATTAAAAAAGTAGCATAATAATATAATAGGTCTTAAATCTTCGTTCTGTGTAAGTTCATGCCTAAATCAGCAGTTCAATGTCAGTAATCTCCATGATCAGAACACGACAGACAGATAAACAGGCAGACAGACTAACAGACAGGCAGACAGAATAACAAACTGACAGACAAACAGACAGACAGACAGACAGACAGACAGACAGATGGACAGCAGACAGCAGAAAGCAGACAGATAGAACAACTATTGTAACCGTCTTTCTCATGCATGCAGAGGGTTAAATATTTATATGCTACAATGTGCGACAGTAATTATTATAATATTCATGAATTATGATTTTTACACCCAGGTAAGCCCTTCTTTGTCAATTCCTCTACCATCTTGATTGAGCTACACCAGTTTCTCTCTCCTGCTTTCATTCTTTGGGAGTCATCTAAGCTCTTATCTTTACCCTCTTCCTTTCTGCTCTTTCTTCTTGAGTCAAGGATTCCCTCCTCCTCTGTCAATTTCTCCTACTTAGGCTTTCTGTCATTCTATTCATGATTGTGGACTTAAGCTATAAATTTCTCTATTTGTTCCTTGCCCATTTCAGCTGCTATTAATATAAAATAGTCAGTTGTTGTTGTTTTTTTAATCACCTTCACTTCCTTCTCAATATGATGATGCTTTACCCATTCAATTTGAAGCAACACTTCATCAACTGGGCTCAGCTCATGAATATACAAACTGTCAGTTGTTGTCATCTTTACTGACACCAAGCATAGTATTTTACATATTATAACTATTACTATTCTTATCATCATCTTCTTCATCATTGTTGTCATTATCATCATCATCATCATTATTATTATGTTGTTGTTGTTTTAAGTAATTGTATTAATAGTAACTAGTACGTCATATAAATCTACATCAATGTAGTGGAATCTGTTTTTGCCACTCAACACTATAATCATTGTATTTAACTTACATTGGATGTGTGATGTTTAAATAGCCTGAGTTTATACACCGGGTGAAATGAGTCTGTGGGGGGAAGATGGGGAGGCTGGCGATCCTTGGATCAGTCCGGTTTCTCCACCTACAGTATAAGCACTGCCACCAGAGTACCTTGAGCTGCTATGCTAAAGTCCAACCCAGCTTCACACACTTCAAATTTTATATAAAAGCATGCAGAGAGGATTGGGGCAATGACACAGAACTAGGAACTGACTAAAATCGTGAGTACAAAGAGATATATGTGAGCTGGCAGTCACCCCCAAAGAGACCACAGCCCTTACAGCATTATGAATGAATAATGTTCATGTAAATGTGAAAGTATGTTCAATTAATTTTTTTTCTTTTCATGCTAATCATCTGGTTAGTGACTAATGTTTCTTCCTTTTCGAGGGAGGGGCTGGTGGTTCCTCCGAGTATCAGGTGACACTTTCTTGTTCAGACTCTGCCCCACAGAGTCCATTTACAACCATGATTGTCTTGGTAATTAGAGTTAACAAAAAAATGTACAAGGCTGTAGAGGTTAACAAACTATAACACATTATACACTAATTTACAATTTTGTTTTGGTTGTCAATGGACGCTTTTCAGCCAGTGGAAGTCTTAATCACCCACACAAATAATTTCAATCAGGTAACGATTTATGTGACTGAGGGTATAGTGTATGTGCCATATGATTACCAAAATTTTATATCATCTATCTATAGTATTGAGTTTAGTCCACAAGCTGTCACTTAACTTAATTTAATATTATATCAAGTGTGCACCTGTTGTTTGTGCAGAAAAAATAATATGCAACTCCATTGTTTTAAAGTCATATTGGTTATCTCTTTGCTGTTCAAACTGCTGCTGGTTTAAACATGACAGGATTTCACATGAAAAATTGAGTGTCTTTTTACGAACTTTATACTAATTCAGTATATCTGAGAAAGGAAACAAATTATTCAACCTGGTTACATCTTCTGCCAAACAATACCACAACATTGATACATAGGCCACTCAACACTGAAAAGTTATACTGTATAGCTAGCTATATATGTTACAAGTCTGAGTCAAATCGACTCATTCAGCTGATTATAATGTCTTAGTAACTTAAAGTGAAGTATTTGTGCAAGTAAGTGTATTGTGTGAGTAAGTAGCTAGTGTAGTTGTAAAAAAGTATTAGTTACTTTATGTAGCTATCAAAAGTGTTGAGTTAATCCAACAACTGCCACAATATCTGTTTTGAACCTATATTAACTGTTTGCCAGCTGTTCTTTAGCTAATGGATACACCTGTATTTTATACGCACACAGATACAATATGTAAACAAAAATGCATAGCAATGCAAGAGAAGAAACGGATGTTTACATATTGTATCTGTGTGCGTATAAAATACAGGTGTATCCATGTATGTTTGTGTGTGTGTGTGCTGTGGAGTTGTAATGTTTGAATTAGCTATTTTCATTATGATTATACGATTTATACGTGTGTGTGTGTGCGCATCCATGTGTCTGCATGCATATGTCTGTGTGCACAACTTATGTGTGCATACATGGATGTGTGTGCACATAGCAAAGTTTGTGTGGGAACTATTGCTGTAGTTAAAGTATGTCAGATACAGTAAGAAGCTGAGAAAGTCACTCTTTGATGATGATTTGGCTTTGTTTAATCATCAGTGTCGGGATCAGGGCCAGAGAGCTAAGTCTAGATTTGCCGATTTGATAGTTATTTTCTGCCACCTGGTCCTTCTCAATCTCTTTCTCCATCTTGGTAGTGTGGTACTAGCTACCTCTATGTCTCCTCTCCCCAGCGTCACCGATAGTTAAGTGTTCTAATACTTAATAACTTGTAAACAATAGGGAACACAAAGATAGACTGACAGAAAGTAAATGACTAAGACGACTCCCGGCCTTTTATATGAAAGGCCAGGACACACCCACATTATGATACAATTCTAAACACGCACATCAAAATGACCTAATAATTCACAACACGCGGTATCTATGTCATGCGCGCGCACACATACACTACAGTTTCCAGTTCAGGGCTGCTGCACGGGCACACCCGTCATATCCGGCATGCCAGTAGGCTTGCCTGCCTGTCTGTATCCAGGAGCAGGGCAGGGCCCCACAATCAGATTGGGTCATAAACAGGCCATACTATGTGTTCAAAGCTTTCTATTGGGTGAACAAATTTTCATGATTTGTTATTCATCCCTTGTATGAGATTATTCAGACTGCAATTTAGTGCGATCAAAACTACTCTAGTATTTGCAGTTGATTTCTTGGAACACAGACACTCGTTGTACCATTAAGCCAGTATCATTCTGTGTTAGAGTATTTTAAGTGTTCTCCCTTGATTCAACACCTCTATTTTATGTGTTCCTATGGTTTGTTTCCTTCTATGGCTGCAACATCGCATAAAGTAAGTTCTGTATGATGTTGAAAATATGCCATGATACAGATTAAAAATTGTGCCCGTGCCCTAAAAAAGAGCATATGGAAGCTGCAATTTATCCATGAGTCAAAATACCTATTTAGTATTTATATAGTATTAAAATAAATACACCAAATAGCAAGTTTATAAAGTATACAATATAAAATTTAACTATAATTTATAAATTAATGCCACAAAGTGATTTTACACCCTGGAATACCCTTAGCTATGCTAGAGTTATTGCACATATGAAATATTGGTCCAAGTTTAATTTTCACAGGTGCATTCAATATTCACAATTTCAAAAGTTACCCATTTCTGACGGATGTCCAGCAAATAATTTAATATAACTTGCTATATGAACAGTAGCTACAAATCATAAAAAAAATACAATATACCTGAAGGTCTTATAATCTGGTGAACTAAAACATAATTTAGGCTGGAATTTTAAAGACAAAACTAATTGACTTATAGTTCTAGTTTGTTTGTTTTTTAATTGTGCATTCCATGCTTCAAATTAAATCAATGTTGGAAATTTTGAAATATTTGTCTGCACTTTTACTTTTGAGTCCTGAGAAAGCTGCCACTCTTTAAGCACGGTATAGGTGTTATAAAAACTGCAGTCAATTTTATCAATCCTGGTCAAATACCAGTTATTGCATGCCACTGTTTGCTTTAGCAAAGTGGCTATCTATATTCAATGGAGACTTCTTGGATGGTTCTGGTTGGTAAAGATGAATCTGGTAAAATGTGGAGCATTGCCACAATTTCAAGGCTGTGTACACATATAAATATTTAATTAGTACTGTAATTGTTGCAAGGGATAGTAAGTAAATCTGATTAACATTTATTTAGCTACAATGGTGCTATTGTGCTCATACAATTTGTTAGTCAAATAATTGGTAGTGTTGAGAATGCCATTGCCCATAGTTTCCACCACACTGACAAAGGGCTTTACAACATAATCTAGCTTTTCCAGCACCGATCCAAAATAATTTTACATTTACTTATTTCTTGCATTGCAAGAATCCAACTACTGACAGTTGATAAATATTGCATCCTAATTTTTTACTCTACCAAATTGTATATTTTTATGAATGATTTTTCTAGGTTTGCATAATATTATATTTAGCTAAAAATTGACACAATTCCCTCAGTAGCTAATCTATAAAAATTGGGTTTCTTTGCTCAGTCAGGGCAGTCAAAACACTTAAGGCCTGGCTTCTGGCAAGTGAAACACTTCACACTACCAGAAGGTTTCTTATCTTCCCTCACCATGGTCAACGCTGTCTCCTTGAGGAGACAGGCTGCCTCTACCAACTCATCTGTTGTGGTGACAGATGAATTGGATACAAGTCCACATTCCATTGGACTCAGCTCCGGGAACAGCTTAAAATTGTTCCTGGTCAGACACAGCATACTGGCTCTCTCCACTTTACTAATAATGCTCTTAACCCTTTCAACCCTATCCTTGTTGGTGCGTTTCCTTGGGGGGGGGGATTCTATTTCCAGCTCCTGCAAGCTAGGCCCTACCCTCCTTAGTAACGTCTACTTAAGGTCCTCATAACCTCCTCTGCTCTCAACTAACTCAACAATGCTATCTTTGAGTCTAGAAGGGATCTTTGATAACAGGGTTCCCCTCCAATATCTCTTAGGCATTTTCAGTTCCTTGAGGAGACAGGCTGCCTCTACCAACTCATCTCAGCCTCTAATCCTCGTAAATACTTAGCAAGGTCCCCACCCTCCCGGTAAGGCTGGGATTTCCTTTACCGCCTCCTAGGGGCGGCTCAAAGCAATCGGGTCTGGGGCCTTACTACTACCTCCAAAGGCTAGCTTCAAAGCTTCCACCAGCCCTCCAAACTCTCCAGCTCCACCCGCCCGAGCTCCTCCCAGATGGTGTGGCTCTCTATCACCCTCTTCTGCTTCCCACCTTATACCAGCTCCTCCCACTGCCACTCCCTTTGACCTCACCTCCTCCTCATCAAATTCCTCATCTATTCCTCCTCTCCAGGAAACTCTTCACCTTCCGGCAGATCCTCTTGTTTGGCTCCAGACTTGCTCTGCTTCATTTTAGGAGGCATCCTTTAAGTGTGGTCTTTTCCTTGGGGACGGACTAGAACTGTACAAAAAATAATACAGGGTGAATACACAAAAAAAAATGGAACATACAAAATTTAGACGATACACAGATATACACAACACAACACAGGGAGTTCTTATTCTCCGTGCCGGGCGACAGTTCATTCGTCTTCTTTCTTTGTGACTTAGGGCTACCAGCAGATGTTCTAAGTCAACTGTTGCCAGTTGTTGGTGTGTGTGTTTTCAACAGCCGCTCATTCTTCTAGAGTTGTACGTCAAGAATCCCACCACACGCTGCCAGTTGTCGGGATCAGGGCCAAAGTGTTACGTCTGGACTTGACGATTCTACTAATAGTAATTGCTGCCACCTTGTAAGTCCTACCCCTTATGGCTGGCCTTCCCCAGTGTTCTCTGTGAAGAGGGTTTATACTCTTTTAATACGTCAAACAGGACAACACAAAAGCGATGAAGGTGATACAGACTGAAAGGACGAACTCCAACTCCTGTGCGTACCGGCCTTTTATATGAAAGGCCAGGACATGCCCACATAATGGCACACTTCTAAAACATGCACACTAAAAATAACGCAATACCTCGTGGTATCTATAAATATGCACATGCACACGCACACACATATACTCTAATAACTAGTGGTGCGCTCGAATAGCGCAAATGCATGGCGAGCGAGTAAATATATGAGTATAGGTAAAGATGATTTGTGAAGGAAATCGCTAAATAATAGCAATGATTAGGCATGAAGAGTTAACAATAACAGAATTACCTGAATAAACTTCGAACGCAGTGGCAAAGAAGCGCAGCTTGACAATTTGCCATTCAGTCTTTCGCCAAGAAGAGAGTAGCTATAAACTTTTTGGTTGAAACAAAGTTGATTCTCCGTGCTCGTTAATTGAAAAATACCGGAACTGTAAACGCTTTACCTAACTTACGTAATTAGAAGCGCGGGCGAAAATTTTTGACGTACGCATACATACCTACATATATATATATATATAATATCTGAAATCTCAATTGAACACGACTGATAGTCAGCTTCGCTCGCTTCGCTCGCTCGCTGAATTAACACAGTTCAGTTCAGGGCTGCGTCGGCATGCCCGTCATGTCTGGCGTGCCTACCTGTCCGTCACTCGGAGCAGGGCGGGCCCCACAATCATTATCACCATCATCATCATTGCTGTCATAATCATCATCATCATCATCATTATTATTGTTATTATTATGTTGCTGTTGTTGTTTTAAGTAATTTTATTAAAAGTAACTAGTTGCTTTAAATAATATTTATCCACATCAACATAGTGGAATCTGCTTTCGCCACTCAACAGCATTATTAATATTGTATTTAACTTGTATTACATTTGTGATTGTGGGGCCGTCCTAAGGAATGCATTAGAACTTTAATTGACTGTTCATCGTCATTTATCTGTTTATTGTTTTTCATCTGTTCTGTGTTCTTACAGTCTTCCGTCTGTATTGTGTGGAATATGCGTGTGATCATGTTAGAGTGCCATGTGCTCACCCAATGGGCATGCGCACACTGTTTTTCTATTTGTTTCCCACCGGGCTTGCCTGGGTTGTATATATTCTGGCCTTGAGCAAACCCATTTTTAGTCACTGCTCAGTTTGTGCTCCACTGCACTATTCTGTCACCTTTATTACTTTGAATATAATTAGTTATTCCTCAAGCAACCTTCTACCCTAACTCGGGGATTAGGTAGAGGGGCTAGTTAGAGTATTAGGAACAGATCAGTGGCCACTCAGGAGTAGTAACTCTGGTGGCAGCGTACCAAACCCTTCCGAGTCCAGGAGCTTCTGCAATAGAGGGAAGTTTCCTGGGCAACATTGTGTGCTTCTGAGGCCGGGCATTGAAAGGGACCGACTTGCAGACCCACAGTGATGTTAAAATAACATGAGTGGGATGTCTTAATCAACCACACACAAAATTTCAATCAGGTAACACTCTATGTGGCTGAGGGTGTAGTGTATGTGTGAACGAGTTGTTGTAAGTCAACCCGAGCTAATGGATAGTAAAATGAAGAAGGACCAGCCCTGGCAGTAAGCCTGAGCAGTAGTAAGCACAGTTGGCTGGAAATAGATTATCAAAGAGCTGCTTGGGGCACTCAAGTGTAGTCTAGAAGGAGGCTCCTTGTGGGCGTGTACTAGCGGCAGAAGCACTCCCGTGAATTGTAGAGCGACTGGCGGAATGAATAGAGAATTCACTTGTGTACATAAATTCATTAAGTCATTCAAAATACAAGTTACAATTCACAGCTATATGAAGAGAAAGCATGATGACAAGACCAATGGGTTAAGGTGTAATATATATTCATTAAATGATTACCCTATATGCTAAACAATAGAATTGTTAATTAGTTCATTAGTGACCTCCCCGACCTAGGCCATGTGCGGATCGGGGAGAGGTTGTTCAGCTGTCCGGTTTGTCCCAGACATCGTGCCATATGATTACCAAAATTTTATATCATCTATCTATAGTATTGAGTTTAGTCCATAAGCTGTCACTTAATTCAATATTATATCAAGTGTGTACCTGTTGTTTGTGCAGAAAAAATAATATGCAACTCCATTGTTTCTAAAGTCACATTTGTTATCTCTTTGCTGTTCAAACTGCTGCTGGTTTAAACATGACAGGATTTCACATGAAAAATTGAGTGTCTTTTTACGAACTTTATACTAATTCAGTATATCTGAGAAAGGAAACAAATTATTCAACCTGGTTACATCTTCTGCCAAACAATACCACAACATTGATACATAGGCCACTCAACACTGAAAAGTTATACTGTATAGCTAGCTATATATGTTACAAGTCTGAGTCAAATCGACTCATTCAGCTGATTATAATGTCTCAGTAACTTAAAGTGAAGTATTTGTGCAAGTAAGTGTGTTTTGTGAGTAAGTGTAGCTTATGTACCACCATGATTATGTAGTATGCATAATATATATTGTAAAAAAGTATTAGTTACTTTATGTAGCTATCAAAAGTGTTAAGTTAATCCAACAACTGCCACAATATCTGTTTTGATCCTATATTAACTGTTTGCCAGCTGTTCTTTAGCTACTTAATACTGTTAAACCTTACAATTAATCATAATGAAAATAGCTAATTCAAACATTACAACTCCACAGCACACACACACACAAACATACATGGATACACATGCATTTTTTATCAATTCACTAGTTCTCTTTTACAATGTGAATGCATGTAGTGCATGTGTGTTATGTGCATACATGCAAATGTGAAATGTGAGTGCATATGCATGTGTGTGCATGCATGTGTGAGTGAAAGATATTGATACTAAAGCTGGAATATTTGTATCTTTTAGCAAAGTTTATGTGGCAACTATACTTTGTGAGAAGTTGCAGCCATAGAAGGAAAGAATCCAAGGAACACACATAAAATAGAGGTGTTGAATCAAGGGAGAATTCTTATATACTGTAGCACAGATGATACTAGCTTAATGGTGCAACAAATTTCTGTATTCCAAGAAATCAACTGCAAATACTAGAGTAGTATTGATCACACTAAATTGCAGTCTGAATAATCTCATACAAGGGATGAATAACAAATCATGAAAATCTGTGCACCCAATAGAAAGTTTTGAACACATAGTATGGCCTGTTTATGACCCAATCTGCTGATTAAACAAAGCCAAATCATCATCCAAGAGCAACTTTTTTTTAATTCTTACTGTCTGACATACCTTAACTTCAACAAATTCTGTACGATGTTGAAAATATGCCATGATACAGATTCAAAATTGTGCCAGTGCCATAAAAAAGAACATACGGAAGTGCAAGTGCTAACTCTGGCTACTAGCTACAATTTATCCACGGAATCAAAATACCCATTTAGTATTTAAAATATACACACCAAATAAATTTTCATAAAGTATACAACACATCAAATTTAACTCTAATGCCACAAAATGATTTGATACCCTTGAATACCCTTAGCTGTGTTAGAGTTATTGCACATATGAAATATTGGTCCATGTTTAATTTTTACAGGCAAAAGTTACCCATTTCTGACAGATGTCCAGCAAGTGATTTAATATAACTTCCTATATGAACAGTAGCTACAAATCATAAAAAATGTGGGGCTTACATTCTGCTGAGCTAATAGTTCTACTTCTTGTTGTTGTTTTTAATTGTTAATATTCCTTGAGAGATTTAGTGTGAGATTAAGAACTGAGATTTTATAATCGACTTATAATAAAGTTGGTGTCAAGTAAGTGTAAGTAATTTGTTATTTAAATATTATTATGGAGTACTGAAATTGAATTTCCAGGTTTATAAGTACTAGTTAAAGCATGGGTTCGAGTGCACTCGTCGATTTAATGCATGGCAGCCCACGGCGCAGGCACGAGGTCTTCGTGCATTAAAACAACCAGTGCACAATACGCACCGTAACCATTAAATAATACACTCTTGCCTTTAGGCTAAAAATTAATCCACACTTACTGATTTAATGCACATAGCAACAATAATATGGCAACGTGATCTTAAAAAAATAAACTAATTAGTTCATGTATTTGGATTTCCATTTGAAATGCATGACATCATCAATATTACAAAGATACAGAGAAATTTGTGGTTATAATAACAGTAATTAGGATTCATTTATCATTATTATTATAATTATTATTACTCACAACAGCACTATGGCTGTCAATGAACACTCTTCAGGAAGCGATGAAAATAGCCATAAGGATCAAACGACATAGAAACAAAATTTAGAATTTGCCATCTTTTTCCCATTATTATTCCAAATAATGACCCTTCCATAAATGGACCAACTTCCTCACAAATCGTCCTCATAATTTATCAGAACTGAAATTTTTGGCAAGCAATATTTATTGTATAGCTACCACTTAGACAGAAATAGTATATTTTCCCCTTTAGGTTGCATTTTGTTAGTTAGCTATGACTACCAATTGGCCACATTCATAAAGGTAATATTATCAAATTTTGCACAAAAATATAGGATACTTTCTTGAGTAACATTTATCAGAAATAGCTAAATTATAATCTTTTCACCACAGGTAAGATTACAAATTATGGTTATTTTGACCTGAACTAGACCGCTTACCAAACCGGTACATAACAACCCTGATGGCTATGACATTGATGAATTCAGGCAATCATATTTGCATTTTGTCTTATTGTTACTAAGAGCAACTAAATTAATCATAACATTGTAGTTTTGACTAACTACAAATTGGTTATGAAGTGATTCATACCAAATTAATTGAACACTTCCCACTTTATAATCAAGTAACTAAGTACTCCATTAGTGGTCTACTACCTTTAAGTAGCTACCAATTAATTGTTTTGTTTTGTTTTTGTTGTTTGTTGCTGTTGTTTTTGTTTATTCTTTGTTTGTTTCGTTTTGTTTTGCTGTTGCTTTTTTTTCTTTCTTTTTTTTCTGTGCTGTTTTAGTTGTTGTATTTATTGTTGTTATTATTGTTAATTTTTTAACTATAGGGCAAGCATAAAAATTGAAAACAACACAAAAACTTTATTAGAGAACTTAAATGTGGTACTGCATGTAGCTAACTATTGCTTAAATTCATGTAACTATAACAATGTTATAATTATAAATTAAATGCAGGAATGCTATATGAACCCTTCCATTATCATATTAACATTTGGATCCAGGAAATGCTTCATTTCTTCGAACTTGTTAACAATACGACATACTCCAGCTCCAACTCCCACTCCAATAGCTCCACCTATAGCAGCTCCTAAACCCAGTCCTACTCCAGCTGCAATACCGAATGTGGGCAAGCCAATAGCTAGTGCACCAATAGTAGCACCAATAGTAGCTCCAACTGCTCCAGTAATAGAACCAGCTCCCACAGCTGCTCCCAACTCTTTGAGGCGTTTTATCAATTTATTAGAGTCTTCAAGGATAACTAAGGGTTGGTCAATAATCCTCACTTCATCAAATTCTTCTTGTCTGACTAAAGAGACTGACCTGAACCGATGGCTATTGAGCATAATCAAAACGTCGCTTTTCTCCTTTTTGGTGATTTCGACTACTTCACGAAAAAGTTCAGAAAGCCAAAACTTATTGTCCTTCAGAATGGAGTAGTCGTTTGCATTTGCAGCAGGAATTATAGGAATATTTTTGCCGATTTCTTCACCAAAACATTCGTGAAGCATTTTCCTGATTTCTTCTTTCCATTGTTTTAAAGCTGCTTCGTACTCGGTTTTTACTTCACCTTTTGAATTACGTTTAGTACGATATTTTGTTCGCAAGCGCATAACGATGGCGTTCGCAAACGTCAGAACTACGATGCAGTGTTTCCAAACCTCTGAATCAAATACTTGCTTGAGCTCAGATAAAGTTTCTTTGTCCTTGCAATACTTGATTCCAGAGTCTTCTACAGAAATGCAATACAAAAGTAAATCAACCTTACCGCAATTGTTTTTTATATCATCCCTGTATTTTTTGGCTTTGCCGGAGTCGTCCTCAAAGCCAGGAGTGTCAAAAACTGTAACTTCGAAATTATTGTCGTCGTCACTCCAGGTATGGGAAGTTACTTTAAAAGTTTCGTGATGAAGGTGATGCCCTTCAACAAAAACTTCTTTACCCACTATAGAGTTTAAAATTGTACTCTTTCCGGCACCAGTGAGACCAGAAACAGCGAGTTTTAGTTTCCGTACTTCCATAGCGATTGTACTCGTTTTGCCGAACCGTTAAAGCAGTTAACGTCATATATAGGAAAAACTGGCAATAAATATAACTACATCCCATGACATAATAGTGACGTACAAACGCGTTGTTGGCTGAAAATTACGTACGCGGATGTGGTCAATAGTTAATTAGCTCACCACGACGCAGGAGCGACCTTCAAAATAGGTGGGGGCGTACCAGGAAAGGCACAATATAATGCGTACGATTCCGCAACAAAATCATTAGTTCGCTCATTTGGAAGTTAGCCCACCCTGACATCCCAATGGCCGAAACTACAGTGTCTCAATTAGCTTCATGGAGGCACCAATCACAGAAAGGAAAAATTAATTCTGATATTGTTGTTGTGGGATTAAACGGATCTGGAAAATCCGCGCTGATCAACGCCCTTTTTAATAAAGCGGTTAGCGCAGAACAAGATTGCGCTACTTCGAAACCCAAATTTCGGAAGGGAGAAAAGCATGTATTGAATTATAAAGACAATACTTTAACTTTTTGGGATACCTGTGGCTTTTTTGAAAAGACCAATCCTGAAAACACTGGAGCCTTTGAAGCTATCAAAGCGATTCCTTGCCTGAAGAAAGGAAAATGTAGCGCTCTTGTTTTTACTATTGCCATCACAAAAACAAGATTCGAAAAAAATTCAAGTGATATTGAAGGCATGAAAAAATTGGAAGAAATATTTGGTCCAGGCATTTGGAATAATCTAATTATAGTCTTGACTCAAGCAAATCTACACTACGACCTAATTACCAGTAAGCAGGGCTCCAATGATAATAAGAAATATATGGCCAGCTACACAGAATGGGTGCACCAAATTCGCACCTTAATGGCTAGTGAAGTTATGCCAGGATACAGAGCACAGACCATTCCCATAGTGCCTGCAGGGTATTTAAACTCTACCCAGGCTGAAGCACCAGTATTAAATTTTGAGCCTAAAGGAAAATCTTGGGTCTTGAATATTTGGCAAAATTTGGTTAAAGTCGTTCCTTTGGAAGAAAAGCCTTTGCTACTTGATGTTTGCATTATCAATTTATTTGCCTCAAATTTTTTTTATCTTGATAGCTTTTTATCCCAGATAAGACTGACAGCTACTGTCTACAAGCAGAAAGAGTGCCTAATAAAGAGGAACGATGAATGCATAGCTGTCAGTCTCGCTTTAAGTTTGCTGCACAACATGTTGCTCAAACTTGACAACCAAGATGATACAAAACAAACTATATCATCCAAAAATAACCTTGCAGACAGTGCTTTTTGGAAAAGTTTGGAGTCAGGCACGAATATAACTGTCACAGGTCCACAAAGTTCAGGAAAAACAGCTCTGATAAATTCTTTAGCTTACCAAGAGGAAAATTCAAAAGAGCAACCGTTAGCTTCAGAAAAGCCTATCAAGATACCTTACAGGAAATGTACCTGTACTTATACTGAAATTCCGCTGCGGTCCTTGGATAAAAAGGCAATCGAATCGAGTTCAATAGTTATTGTTTGCATAAAAATAAGCGAGAACAGGACGAATATGGAAAAAATATTACGCTCATTTGCTAAAAGTGAAGCTAAGAATTTCATTATAGCTCTGACTTATGCCAATGCCTGCCCTTTGGACACACCCTTAGAAAGTTTAGTAGAAATTCAAACTAAAATCATAGAAGAAATTCAAACTAAAATTATAGAAGAAATTCTAGAGAAGAAGGGCACTTATTCAGGAATGAAGACCATCTCAGTTGTTCTAGCTGGCTACCACAATGAGCTTATTATTAAGCATGATCCAAATGAAATGCATTGGATTATGAATCTCTGGCTGCAAATTATTTCAAAGGCCAAAGCAACCACTCAACCCGCTCTCTTAGTAATTCTGAATTACCATATTCTAGGGCGAAAGTCTCAACCCAAAAAATTATCACACTGCAAAGGATTTTATATCCAAAAATTAGTGGAGATTATATCGGATATTATTAAGACCAATTCTTTAACAGTTTATGATGAATAGCTGAAACTGATTGCATTATTTTTATTAATTTTTGTTGTTGTTGTTTTTGTTTGCACTCTTAGATAGAGTCTTAGTTTTATATTATATAAATGTATGTACTTGTAGTGGAAAATGTCATTAAATTATTATAAAATTAGCTAATGCTACAATAATTTTACAGAGTAAAAAAAAAGCTCTAGTTAGCTTATTAAATCTACATAGGAAAGCACAACTACTCCAACGTATAAAGTGTGTGAGAAGGTTCCAATATACATAATGGGTCTGGGTAATCCCACTATAGGCTAGACAAATTTACTAATTTTTCCTCCTATTGCAAGTGCTATTTTTAGGCTCAACAAAATTATTGTTCAGCCTACATGTGAATTTGACTACTTAGTAGACTGTGAGTGAAAAAAGACTGTAACCAGGTAAAGAATTGGCATGTACACACTTCAGTAGTTATAGGAGTGGCCAAACTTGTCACTTCCCCCCCCCCCCCCCCCCCCCCCCCCCCCCCATTTTTACAGCTACCCCTCTAGTATAGCATACTCAACCAGGTTGTTAGAGCAGCTGCTAAAATATCAGCTGGGGGGTGTGGGTAGCCCATACAACCAACTTTAGCTGTGAGTCACCAATCCTACTAACTACAGCAGTGAAGATATTAGTGTGGAATAAACCACTTAATACACTAAGCAGTTTGATATGGCTACACATTTCACTCTCAGGCTTTATTCTTTATTTTCACTCTGGCCTCTGACTAGTGAAAATAAATTAGCCTACTCATGAAATATTTCCGCCATATCACACTCTGTGTATAATAAGTATTATTTATATATATATTATGCTCATTTTGGTGGCACTGTCTAAGTGATGTAAAAATAGTGAGTGATTTGTTAAAATTTGACTAAGAATTGTTTATTATGCTATTGAATCTATGAGCTTTTCTGAGTGATTTAAAGGGTGGTCTAAAAATATTTTTGTTCTTGTTGAAAATGTCGGTTATAAGGTCCAAAAGTCACAAAAAAATTGATATTGTTCCTGTTTTTAGTTTATTCAATACTTGGACTTAAAATTTGCGTATTTATATGCTTCTTGCTTCCTGAAAACATACTTCCTAAATTGGGTGTGGTTTGTGTGATGTCCTGTTGAGACAGCTTAGTCACAGTAGTAGTCCTGCTACTGAGACCATACAACTTCATAGTTGTTCATGATCTGTTGTGGCCAGAACAGCACTGCTAGTGGAAAAGGGAATGAAACTTCTAGCAGCAAGTCAATGTTTCTGTGTCGACTATTGGAAATTCAAAAAGATGTGTACCCACTTCCTCAATAGATAATACTCTTGACACTCTTGGAGGAGCTCTGGGTGATGATGCTAAAGCAAAAAGGTTTTTTTACCACTTTCAAAGGTCTCTATGAGTTTACTCATATACCATTTGGCTTTGCAATGCACCAGCAACATTCCAGCAAATTATCTTAGAGTTCTTGCAGGTCTGGAATGGAAGAGCTGTCTTGTATACATAGACAATGTCTTGGTTGCATCAAAGAAGTTTCAGGAACATTTAAATCACATGCGTGAGGTTTTTCTTCGCTTTCATGCTGCAAATCTTGAGCTGAAGACAAAAAAAAATTCTTTCCTACGACCCACGTCCCTTTCTTGGGTAATGTTGTCTCAAATATGGTATTCGACCTGATGATCCAGCTAAGTTGAGAAAGTGAAAAACTATCCCCATCCTTCTGATATCACTATTTTACATCAATTTTTGGGACTTGCATCTTATTATTGATGTTTTGTTCCTGGGGTTTGCAACAATTGCGGCCCCCTTACACAATTACACAAATTTATCAAGAAGAAAGTAGTCTTTGTGACTGGTATGAGGAATGCAAGAAAGAATTTGTACAGCTGAAAGATCAGTTGCTCTCTGCTCCTCTTGTTATAGTTGACCCGATGGCTGTATGTTCATTCTGGAAACTGATGTAGTGCTGTTTTGTCACAGGAACATGATGATGGAACTGTTCATCCTATTGCCTATGCATCACGTTTAGCGTACATGCATGAGCAGAACTATGGTATCTCGCAGTTGGAGACACTGGGGCCTGTGTGGGCAGTTCGCTACTTCTGTCCATATATTTTTTTAACACATCCATTTATTCTGTACGTGGATCATGCTGCATGTTTATCCATACTGAATACAACAAGACTGTTTGCATGTTGTGTGCTGATTACTTCAGAGATGAATCTCACAATCAAACATAAATCTGGGAAGAAGAGCACCAATGAAGAGGTATTGTCATGTTGTACTACTACTGATGAGAGTAAGATATCTGCTATTGTGCTCTAATCTTCTTAATGAGGAGATTAGAAAGTGCCAAAGAAAAGATAAAACATATCAGCTATGATTAAGTATTGGTGGGTAGAACTCTTCCAGAGGAGGAATCCCAGTCAAGTAGAATCGTTTTGGAAAGCAAGCACTATGAAGTGGTGGATGATATACTGTGCCATGGGATCCCTGCTTTTCCTGATTGATGGTGTGTAGTTGTGCCTTCAATGCTTAGAGAATCGCCGTTGGAAGAAACATATAAAGGTCAATTTACTGGTCACCTTAGTTGATACAGGTGTGTGATTTTCTAAGACGTCATGTGTGGTGGATAGGAATGAAAAATTATGTAACTGATTTTGCTGGGTGTGTCTGGTTTGTGACTCCAGGAAATAAGGACGACACCATCATTGGTTCCGATCCCTGTTGGAAGACCGTTCCACCGAGTTGCTATTGATATAATGCAGCTGTCATACTGCAAATTGCTATGTGGCCATCTTCATGGACTATCTGACCAAAGTGGCCTGAGGCATTTGCAATACCTGATCAAAAGGCTGAAACAATTGCTAAGCTGTTTATGGACAACATAATGTGCTGACCAGCCATTGAAGTGCTTACTGATACTTTCAAGCAGTTTGGGAAATAAATCACTTCTGCTTGAGCTTATACTTAAGCCCATCATTCAAAGTGCTTTGTAAGTGCACACTGTCAATGAACGTGATAACATAAATGTAAATTGCACTATAGCACTTCACCTCTGTTAAAGTATGCATGGCCTTTAGGCCTACACAATAATTTCAAGTACTTTCACTGAGAATGGCTCAAGCTCCTAACAGAAAACTCCTAAGAATCTTGAACCACTTTATTTTACCTAATAATGCATAACATGCTTAAAATTGTGCTTTGAAAGTGCTTAATTTTGCACTTAAGGTTTTATAAATAACTTTGAAGTGCTTGTACTTGAGTTTTAAGCCCAGTAGGAAGTGCTTGAATCTGTCCTTGGTGCTGACACAGGATTTTAGAGAAACTGCTTTCTGGGTAAGAACCGAATTCCTATCCGAGCTGATTCTAAAAGCATACATACAAGCTTCTTGGGGTAAAGAAAGTCAATACATCTGGTTACCATCCTCAAACAGATGGGTGAGTGGGGAGAAATTTAACTCAATTCCCATCAATGTGATAGCCAGGTCTTGTAATGTAGGAAAGCACAACTGGGATGCTTATCTCTAACATTTGCTCACCGAATGTCTGCTCAAGAATCTACACAAGAAACACCATTTTTCTCGCCATATAGAAGAAATGCCAGGATTCTGATAGAGACTGTCCTTTCTTATTCCTGTAGCCTTTGTGCTGTTGACCTTGATGACTACAAAGAAGACTACCTGAATGAATATTATATTAGCTTAATATAGCATAGTTTAATAGTTAAAGGACGTTTCGGTTCGTGGACCTCTTCACACACACACACACACACACACACACACACACACACATGCACAGTTCAATGTTACAGTTACTGTTCATCTTGCACGCTACTTCAGGACCGGGTTACTGGACCACGCCTCATGGATAAGTCACTCGATACATCCACTGGAGCTGGCACCTTATGTTGACGCTTAATTGTATAGGCTATATAGTCCCACGCCACTGAAGACACCCATAGCTGTTACACAAGAATATTCACAAAAAGGGATCTATGACTTTATATATAAAGTCATACAAACTATATATAATTTTAGTAACATTATAGCTACTGCATAATATTATGCAATGCATGAAAATTTGGTACAAAGTTTCATATGTTCCACTAGATCAGGACTTGCCCACAATTCACACCTGGTGACCACAAATAGAGAGGGGTTTTTTGTTTTGTTTTTTCAAATTCTAAGAATAAATTTCAAAAAAAAATTATTTTCAGACTACATAGCTTCACACCATGAGTTCACACCATTGTTAAGAAAACACGATTTTTTTATTTTTTATTGTACAGTAGGATGTCAGTTATCTGAACATTTCAGTTACCTGAACACCTCTCCATCCCCCCAACATGTTCGGATAATGGAGTCTATAACAAAAAATGATACCTGTTATTTCAATATAGACTTTGACACACATATGAATTGAATGAACTGTTTAATAAACGCTCCTAGCAACAATAAATTAGGAAAATAGCTAATAGTGTGGAGTTGTACAGCTTCATCAGTGTGTTGTTGTTCGTTTGTTGGTTAGTTTTTGTCACAAATAAAGGGGGGAAAAGAGCAAAAACACACATATTCAGCTAATAATGATGATTGCAGTACAACCTCTGATAATGACCTTTCTAACAGATTCCTGAACTGAAAAGCTGCCTCCAAATGGTTCTCAGTTTAGGGCCACTTTATACCTCTTTCATCCTACAGTGTATTTCCATTGCATTACTCTACTTCATCCTACAGTGTATTTCCATTGCATTACTCTACTTCATCCTATAGTGTATTTCCATTGCATTACTCTACTTCATCCTACAGCGTACAGTGGAACCTCTGAGTAATGGACACTTGAGGAACAACCAGATTTTTCCATTATACAGAGGTTTACTTTACATAGAGGTTCTTATTTAGTTAAGGTAACTCCCATCAGTGCTTTTACTATTGTCCATTACAGAGAGATGTTCATTACATGGAATGTCCATTACAGAGAGACGTCCATTACATGGAATGTCCATTACAGAGAGATGTCCATTACTACATGGAATGTCCATTAAGAGAGGTTTCACTGTATTTCCATTGCATTACTCTACTTCATCCTACATCGTATTTCCATTGCATTACTCTACTTCATCATCTACTTCAAGACCAGTCAATTCAAACTCATTTGCTTTCCTCAATTTATTCTTTCCTCTGCATGTCCTTCTGGTTCCATCTGCACTGAGAGCAGATGTGCACAAACCTACAATCTAGTGGTGAGCATCTGTCCCGGGATGCAGTCATCATCAGTGAACATATTGATAATGGAAATTCTTTAGGAGTTTAAATTAACTTCCATGGACTACAGAAATTGTCTTTCAAACATAATCACGCTCACAATATACTTGCATATGACCACATCCACCTATCACTGTTCGCTTATAATATCATTCACTACTAATATGTGTAATGGAAGAATTGACTATTACAGACAGAATGAAAACGAAAGAGAAAATTAATTCTATTAAAAAGTTTGAAATTAGGTAAGGTGTGGCTAGCTGGCTTGAGCTTCTGTTGTGTCAGCCTGAACGTCTGTCAATGGAGGAACTTCAGCAACTTTAAAAAAAATACCCTATACAATAAGAGGTTCAAACATCACAAGCAAACAAACAAACAAACGTACTCATGCGAATATTTGCTCCGTACAGTGACCGTCTGGGCCAAAGGAGATTGTATCAATATATTCAGTCTCTCTACCAGCGGCAACAACTCTTCCACGCTGTACCCACTGTAGTGCTGCAGGGTGGGTGTCTAATGGAGACACAACATTCATAATGTAAAAAAAGTGGTTGAAATAACATTCTAGGGCTATTTTAAAAGGGCATTATTTTGACCATACCTAAGATAAATTGTTTAGTGCATAAATGGTAGATGACAACAATTGTTAAAAAGCATAGGCTAGAAGAACACTCGAGTCTACATTTATATTTCTCTAATGGTGTCCATATTGATGTCAATTTCATAGTTTATGTCGATATGTGCTAATACACTTATCTCTCCACAGTTAGCCACATTTTGATATGTATTGATCAATTACCAATGATAAATACCATTATTAAAGGTATTCCAATAATTAGCTATCTGATGCTAACTGCAGCTATATATTTATCTGTTAGGAATTATACCAAATTTTACTCCAACTGGCCAAACTGACAAACTTCAGATCAAGTGAACTATTGATAATCTATGAATATTATTTATTTGAAAGGCGGTCACCTGAACACCCCTGAATCTCCCCTGCATATGCCCCAGATACATCATTAACATGCACATGAATGTTGATAATCATGCATCCTGTCATGATTACCCGTTTAATTCCGTGCAAATTTTTTCTTTGATAGATACTTCATACTAATAGTTTTGCTCGAGCTACTGTAATTATGTTTCTAGTAGAGACTTTAAAATTTAGATTTTCTTGAAACTTCTTTATAATTCTTTACATAAACTACATCAGAAGAGGTTAGCTGACTGAATGAAAGTTTAAAACACTGGCTAAATATCTATAATATACGCACCAATTTGCAATTTTGTTCTCCAGGGAACCATTCTCAAGTGATCTGTTAATTTACACTATTTGATTTTTTGGTTACTTCTTTTGAATATTCAAGCGAGTAGCCATTTTATACTTTTCCCCAGGTGAGGGAACTTTTTTATACTTTTTTATACTGTGTTAGCTAAAGGATGGACATGATAACCCTTTATTACCCTACTATTACAATACTATGAGTTTTAAAATCATTTTAAAAGCAGTGCAGTTGTTTCCAACACTTTCAAGTGAATTAGCCTTCAATGTCCATTGTGCTGGTGAAACATAATGTTAAAAAAACCGGTGACTCTAGTGTCAATTTCTGATTTCAGTCTTTCAAAAAGTACTGATTTATACAGGAAGATTACTTCTAAAGCTTTGATATTTCAGAAGTTGTGTCACTCACTATTACATAGATTAAAATATGCCTGTATAACAGTGAAGAAGTAACTATAGCTATATGCTTTCCTAACCAGCGCCATGCTGTTGGAAGCACCGTTATGGCATTGCCCTTGACAAAAATTGATGCTTAAAATGTAGATACAGCAATAGCTATATCTCTCCATGTAGCAAATACCATTTCAGCTTTGATAGATTCAACATTAAAGAGACAATTACAATCTTTGTGGTGTTCGTAATTATTATGCATATTTACCAGCAAAGACAGACAAGTATTTGTTCTCTTTACTTGTATCTGTTATTTCATCGACCCTCAAAGTGTAACATGCTACACTTTAAAAAAAAGCAGACTTTTTTTTGTGTAACTTTAGTTTGAGAAACTGATTCTTAATTTGATAGTTTATACAGTATATTGTCAGCCTAATTCTTCAAAAACTCTGTTATGAGCGACCATGAAGATGACACAAGTGCGTAATGTTGATTTCTTCTTGTGCCATCTTTATGCAGACCTAAATAATAATTTGAGAGAAACCTTAAGCACACACCATTTTAAGGGGATAGCCTTATTTAGCAGGCTTTTCTTCAGCATGTGAAAATAAAAGTATGTCCCTAACAACTGAACATCAGTTTTAGAAAGCGAGACCATGTTTTGTTTGGTGACTTTCCTTTCTCTACAGAACTCTCCAGTTGGTGTAACATCTGTAAATAGAAGTTAAAATTAACATTTGGCACTCTGCCAGATAATCCTAGTCACTAATACATACTGTCTTGCAAAGGTAGGTCATGGTCTCACTTCCTAAGACACAATAATGTAATTGTTAATTCATCCCAGTGATGATACTTCATTCTAAAATTTTAGCTACTTCGGAAAGTCCGGAATGACTTTCTATTTATCATCAGGCTCATGAGAATACTCACCTGAGGCTTCTGACATAGCCTTGCTACTCAGCTATTTATATTTAAACTTACAATGTAGGCAGCTATCTACAAGCTCAGCCTTTGTCAACCCTTTACCAAAAATGCCTGGGCTTCCTGGCCATTCCTCTAAGCTTGATTAACTGACTTGTTACTACTATCAAGTATTTAAAATTCAACAAGCTAATTAACTCATTTATATTTGCTTAAAAGCTTTTAACACACAGCCAGCTATCTATAAATAATACTACACATGTAATTACCTCATTTTGAATGAGCAGGGCATTATTACAATGTCACCATTGATCAAACTTTATTGATTATAGCTAATAATAGATAAAATAGTTAGTAGATTAATATTCAATAAGTACACTAATAAGTTCGTGCATGTTAGCTAGTGAAAGACAGAACTGAACATTTCATGGCTTCTGGTCTTCCCATCATGTCCTCCTATCAAAAACATCTTGTCAAATGTAGCAATGCAGGTGCAAGTAGATATTGCACGTGGCACTCTTGCTGCCTCCTGAACCCACATGCCACTGCTAGGAATATGAAGCTGAATAACAGACATTGGTCTCTTATTCTCCAAATGGTCACCACCAATTGCCAGCAGAGACCCTCCAATGTTGAGTGGACATGATCCTGTGCAGTCAAGAGAAGGTAATGACCGCCATACATTAGAATCTTCTGCTGTTGAGTGTGAAGTGAGATCTTCCAGAGATATACTGTAGACTTCAGGGACTGCAAGCCTAGCATCCCAGCCACCCATGATGTACCAGATATCTCCTATCACTGTGGACTTCATGTCCTGCCATGGTGTTGGTGTTGCTGGTCCTTTGGACCATTGCTCGTTGTCTACATCAAGGACTTCAGTGTGTACGCAGTAACCATGGGGACCGAGGCCCCCAGCAACTACCAGCCAGTGTTTGTAAGAGGCAGCTGAAGATACATAGCGAGGAATAGGCATGGCAGGGAAGGGGTGCATCCACTGGTTGCTGTCAGACTGCCACTGGCTCAGCTCATTGCTGACAGAATCATCTGTAGTAAGTCCACCCAATAAAACCAGTTTGCCGTGAATAGTTATCATTGAAAACCACCTTGTGCTGTACTGTGGTAGTGTATGCCACTGAGAGGACCTTGTGCTGTACGCCATCACTAGGTAGTCACTGCTTTTCTTGTCGGTGCTTCCTCCTCCAACATACACTGTGCCGTCAACTTCTACTGATTGAATAGATCCACTCATGGCCACAGGCATGTCAGGACCACACCTCCAGTGTAGTTGTACAGGCAACTTCATCAGACTGTTTCTCTATGCATGTTAAAGTATACAATATAAATGACTCAGTACTTCTGAGTTCTACTTTAACTAAACTAGCTGTGATTATTTTATGCGCAAATACATTTAATGATGTTGGGTAAGGTACTCCATGATTACATCATTCTCAACAAATTTGTCTCTAAACAAGACTAAAGATACTTAAACTGGATTAAACGGTTGTCCGTAAATTGCAAGTGTTGAACTGTGTACATACAGTCATATTTTGCTGAATCAAGTGTCCTGTTTAAAAATTAGATTAGAAAATAAATAATATATTCCTAAAGAATTAATTGTACGTGTTGTATAATATGTAGTATACATGTCAAACTGTTTGAAGAATCGAAGAAGTACTTAGCAATCATTTCTAAGAACTGAAAGACACATAAAAACCATTACAAATACAGCAAAGCTCAAGTTTGAAAACAATTAAAAGATTAACAAGACTAGAAAGTGGAAATAGAAATGCCAATAGTTTAACAAAGCCACACTTCCAGATTACCGGGGCTCAAGAATATTACACATTACAAGAGTAACAAACAGCAAAAAAAAAGAGACAAGCAATAGTGTATGTGATACAACTTCTAGACAAGACAGGATTCAGCAAAGCAACCGTTATGTCTACATTGTTGAATAATTCAGCAAAGTAAACTTGAAAGACAAAGCAATATATTGTTTACTTAATAAATACAAGTGAGATTCCAAAGTTCCCTATGACTAAATGAACTATTATTCTTTTGTTGCAGATGTTATACATGCATTTGTAAGCAATAAAGTATTGCAGATAGGAGTATAATATTGAACATTTGAGTCTCTTTTTTTATAAGATAATCTCAACAATGAAGCATAACTTGATAATGCATGCAGTATCAGACTAATATATTGACATTCCGTGTGCAGTATGCTGCCACACCCATGTATACAAGACTAAATATTATACCAGTGGTGTGGTTGAGCACTAATGGCGAGCAAGCCTACCTAAAGTTTGACTACAAGTAGATCTCCATTAAATTACTAATTATCTTCCTCAAACAACGCATGACTAACTGTAATATAATATTTTTATGATTCATTTTACATTAAGATAATGTTCTAGCTCCATTCTCTGTAGTTAATAAATTGCAACCGCGGCTATATTTCTAGAAGAAGTACAACAATTAAATATGGATTTTGACAATTAATTTAGCTAACAAAGACATAACTACTTCCTTTACTTAGACAATTTGATACATTCTTTGGTATCTATGCTACCAAAATAAAAAAGGAAGTTGAATTTTTTTAATTACAAGTGGTAAAAATGCTTGAATGTCATAGTAACCACATTCGACAGCTTTTGTGACTTGAAAAAACAAGTGTTTCCAAAAAATTATTGCACAGTCTTAAGTCTACCATAATTTAAGGGACCCCATACCATCCTTGCATATTTCAAACATAGTCGATTAAGTTTTGTACTGTGACAGAGAAATTTAACAGCTTAGGTCCTCAGAGAGGGACACTATTACATTATTGTCCCTGCCTTGAGGGAAGAGATACTTAGTGTACTTCCAACTGCCTTGTTAAGAGCAGTCGCTATGTTCTAAATTAGTTAGACGTTACACAGCTGATGTGAACTACCATTTTTAGGGTCCCTCAGGCCCTAAGTAGTGCCCTCACTGTGCTCGGGACACCACGACTTAACACCTTGAGGACCTTAAATATGGCAGTTAGTTCCCTCTGCGGCAGCACTTAACTGTTACGTATTACATACACCCGATTACCCTTTATACTGCATCACTCATTTCACTCACAAACGAATTCCTAGATTATTTGGAGTATGGTTTGTCATTAAGTTATAACAAGATTGTTTGTCACACAAAATTTGTTAACCAGAGTGTTCTAAAATGATTTTTAAATCAAGTAAAGCTAGTCATATACTGGAATAAAATGGGCTAATGACTCATCATAATTAGAATAATTAAATTAAAACATTATTACCTTTTTTATAGCTTTGTTCTTCTTTATTTGTATTGTCTTCAAATGAACTAATTCAGCTTTACACCGAACTAGCTCTGCTTGTAATTGCTGATGTAGTAACTGAGTGCTTTCACTTTCAATTCTCACTGGTACAACATGTTTGCGCCTTTGTTCTTGTTCCAGTTTCTCAAGTTGTGCTTGTTTGTATTTATAATTTTGTTCAAGTTCTTCCAATAACTCTTGTTTGTTTTTATTCTCATCTTCCAGTCTGTCACGTACTTCTTGTGTTTGTCTGAATTCTTTCTGTACTCTGTCTAGTTCTTCTTGTTTGTGAGTATATTCTTTCTCCAGTTTGTCCAGTATTTTTTGTTTGTGTATATTCTCTTTCTCCAATCTATCAAGTGCTTCTTGCTTGTATCTATTTCCTTTCTCTAGTTTGTCCAGTTCTTCATGTTTGTGTGTATTTTCTTTCTCAATTCTGTCTAATACGGTTTGTTTGTCTGTGCTTTCTTTCTCAAGTTTGTTCAGTGCTTTTTGATTGTATCTGTTTTCTTTCTTCAGTCTGACCAGTTTCCCTTGTTTGTCTGCTTTTTCTTTCATCAGTGTGTCCAGCTCTTCTTGTTTGTCTGTGTTCTCTTTCTCCAGTCTGTCTAGTATGTTTTGTCTGTATCTGTTTTCTTCCTCCATCAATCTGCCCAGTTCTTCCTGTTTTTCTGTGTTCTCTTTTTCTAGTCTGTCCAGTATTTCTTGTTTGTATTTGTTTTCTTTCTCATGTCTGTTCAGTGATTCTTGCTTGTATATGTTTTCTTGTTGAAGTTGGTTCAGGGTCACATGTATGCCCCTGTTTACTGACAGTAGGCGTTGTTTGTCCATTTCCATAGTATCTACTAAGGTCAACAATGTATTCTTATCTGCTACAACCTTTTCTTTTGAAACCTGCAATACATATGCAATTATAACAGTAAGATTTGTTACTCAAGTATAATATTCATCTCTCTCTTGTTGCTGAAGCAGGAGTAAAGTTGGAATATCATTTAGTGTGAAACTACAGTATTGGCTATTAGCTAATTACTTAGAAGTTGGTAAATCTATATGATTTGGGGCACCCAACGTTTAAAGTAGAAACTTCTGTTCAGGATTAATAATATTAAATAAATTACTCTTTCTCTGTCAACAAGTGGTATGATATCTCACACATATTCTTACCCTTAATTCTTGTATTCTCCTATCTTTATCCTTCATCTCCTTCATACAAAGTACATTGCTTATGTTGAAGTTCCTCGCGACGCTTCCTCCATACAGTCTCTCTATGTCTGATTGAACCACACGTAGCCCAGCCAGAAAATCTTTGCTGGATGGCCTTCTCTCTGGAATGTTATGAAGACACTGTCTCACAAGACCTAGCAGTCCTTGTTGAGATGCACCACACATGGATTCCAACATGGCCATGTAAGTCTGCCGACGATCCACTTCTGAGCGAGCAATGAGCTGGTCAGGATTAGAGGGATTCGGATATGTACTGGACAGCAATTCTCCAGGAAACACCTGAAACAACAAGATTATTTGTGATTGGAATGATTGTGATAAATTCTCAAATAACCAAGATTGTACAACTGGTAGATGACTTCCAAGTCAACAACCAACTATCCTTTCTGCTGACCCTCACCCCAGCGTGGTCTACCCTCTCTCCTACAATCATTGCAAAGGAATTGTTGCTCCCTCTGTCATGCTTGCAACTAAAGTTAGCAACTTTAATGAAATTAAATGAAAGATAAAATCATGCAGTTTGTATGAACTATATTTTTGTACCCATTAGCTTATACCCATTATTGCCACATTTGCTGGAGTCAATCTATTTTGTGATTCCTATCTTTGATATAATTATTATAGCTAATATGATTTGTGCATATTTCATAGCTAAGAATACTGCAATATAAAGAGTGCCACATATTATGACCTTTTCCAAATAACTTTACTGGTTTCTATTGCTTATCAAGTTGACAAAGAGTCTACTGTAGATTAACTGGCTGTCACTATAATAGGTTTAAAAAATTTCCAAATGAGTGATATGCCTAGAATATTTGTACCGGTTCCCTTTGTTTGTTTATTTGTTTGTTTGTTTGCTTATTAGCTGGGTCATGTAAGACTCTAAGAATGAGTGAAACGTGGCAAAATTGAAATAATTATATTCAAAAATCAAAGCAAAGCTGCCCTTTAAGTCCAATAGAATTTGTTTAAAATGGCCACATTGCATTCTCCATGATTTTAGTTTCTACACACATACCTGAGTGAGAGTAAACAAAGAGAGATGTCCAAGTGAGAACACATCTAGAGAAGGTCCATATCTGAGACTCTTTCCAAAGGCCTCTGGTGGCATGTACACAGTAGTCCCTGGATTCTTAGTGAGAGTTTGAGCCATCAGACCTGGCGTAAAGTCGACTATGCGAGAATTTCCTAAGTCTGTAATTTTCGCCGATAGAGACGATGTCAGGAGTACATTTCTGGCTGTGAGGTCTCTATGGATTACAGGAGATGATCTACTATGCATGTAAACCAGTCCACTGCATGTATCAGTAAGAATAGAAACTTTGACCGGAAGTGGAACATCCGGGGCACACTCCAAAAGGTCATCAACACTCATTTCTAGTCTCTCCATTACAAGAAGGGGCAAATTCGAGCCCTCGAGGAAGCACAAGCCCAGAAACTGTGTTATGTTAGGATGCCTCATACTTACCATTAGCTGACATTCTTTAATGTACTTTTGCACAGTCTCTTGCATTCCTTCATTGCCAGCTTCTAACAATATTTCATGAATCTTCTTAGCAGCACAACTGGTTTCTTGGTATTTTATCTGTATAATAGAAATACTTTGTGAGCTAAAGACAAACTGGAGGGCAAGCAAGATTTTGTTGAGCAGGATTGACCTCTCTCATTATATAGCGTATATTTTCATAAGTATTCTACACAATGAACTTTTACTCTTTGTCTTTCTTCTGTCATAGTGCTCATTGACAGTACATGTGTATAATTTAATTAGTTTCTAGTTGGCTAAACTTTCTTTAAAAAATAGAAGATACCAATTTTTTCACAGAATAATTACTAACTTACCTGATTTTATTAAATAGTGAGATTTACCTCTATAACTGCACCATAAGATCCCATGCCTAGAGTATTTCCAGTAGCAGTCACTTCATCTAGGTAAAATTGGCAAAGCTGTGAATCTCTCCAAGCATCTTGACCAGCAGATCTCACAGCCATTGCTCTGGAGCTGTTCTTAATTACAAGATGGGGATAGCATATATATATAGAGTTGGCTAACCACTAGACCAAATAATACCTCTTTCACATGTGCATAGAAGCCATTGATGTTCCTTACAATTTTGAAGGGTATGTGAGAGTGGTTAAGTGATATCTTATGTGCATAATGACGTCATCTCATTACCTGAAAGTTTAATAGAGTGGTCCACAGTGTACATTAAATATTTTTTAAATGTATAGCTAAAAAGGCTAAATGCATGCCAACTGTCACTATAAAACACTTCTGCTACACAAATTCACTTTGATAATGTGCTTAAGCCTTAATAGTGAGTGAGTCAGCCTTGCTAGTAACGGCAAGTGATTGCTAAGTCACCTCTTTTAAAACACTATTCACAATATCTGATGATCTACCTATTTTTAAACTCGAGGGTGTCAGGAACAGAGAATTTCTTCAAGGACTAAACATGGCTGATCCCAACTGGCTGCTATAGACATGCTATTCAAATTGGATGTTTTAGATGAATTGTAGCTAGATGGGAGGTATTCTCTTCCAATGAGAAAAAAAAAAGATACATGAACAGAACACAATTTTATGGATGGTCTACCTGAGGGGAATTCCATTTAGAAACTTAACCTAACAATATTCACTTACGCAATTACTCTTTAGCTTTAGCATCCATAACCAATTATTTACTGATGGGCTTCTGGAAATATGAAAACCACCAGAGGATATAAATCTTGAAGCCGACATATAACATCAAGCTCTGGACCATTTTTCTCGCACACACAGCAGAACTGAAAAAGGAACATATTTAATGAGTTTATCTAAGAAGAATGATGTTTCTTTATCCTTACCTACCTTGCAGTCAAGCGGTACAGGCAAAAAACAGGATTCACTAGGACAGAAAGTTACTCAAACTTACTAAGGCACTCATGGAATATAAAAAAAATGGGTCATGCTGAACCTGTTCCCCTGGAATTTGTGCAGACCAGAGGATGAAGTATGCTAACTTCCAGTTCATGGTGTGGTTATGCTTTCGAGTACCTCTAAGTTGCGTGTGGTGTTCGCGCAGACTTCCACTGGAACATTCTCTCAATGAGAGTCACTAACTTGTATCCCATGTTAACCAATATTGTTCTTGCTTTGAGGGTGCTGCGGACATTTCTGAAGTGTTCAGGCAAATAGGATTGCATTCTGAGAACAGGGACCTACACTGCTTCACCCATGGTAAGCTCTGAGATATGAGGATGACTAGGGTGTCGTTTGGAGTTTACTTCATCTCCGTTATTGGCATGGCAATTAGCCAGGGGACTCTATTAGGATCAACTTCCTAGAGCATAACATATTATCACCTCACAGTTTATGTGGATGACTGTTTGACAGGATCTTCAACAGTAGAAGAAGCGTTGGAGGTTTGAACTGAGCTTAATTCATTACTCGCTATTGCCTGTATGCAGCTTTGCAAATGATTATCTAATTCTCCAGTGCTTCTTCATGCCATACCACACAACATTAAGGAGAAAATAAGCTTTCACACTATATCACCACCTGATCAATGCCACAAAGGATTAGGTTACACTGGACTACACTAGACTTTTCTAATCAACCTACCAAACATAAAATCGCATCTGACATTGCTTGAATTTTCAATCTCCTAGGCTGGTTTGCTCCCTGTACAGTCATGATTAAAATCATCTACAGCAACTCTGGAAATTACAAATAGGCTGGGATGATCCTGCTCCAGATTAACTTGCACAAAATTGGAAGAATTGGAAAGGTAAACTGGAAGTTATTACGACCTATCCTATTCCCCGAGACCTATCCTATTCCTCCCTGGAAAGAGTATATGAAGTTTACAACTCCATGAATTTTCCTATGCATCAAATATGGCTTATGCAGGGGTTGTCTATCTCAGGGCACTCTATACTGACTCTACAGTTTCTGTCACTCTGCTAATGGCGAAGACTTAAAGGTTGCACATATCGGCGGATCAACTACTCCTTGATTAGAAACTCTGTGGTGTCCAGCTTCTTAGTAAATTCATGTACATCATGCAGATGTAGATCACATTAGCCCAACATTCTTACTAGGTATTTATTCCCTTCAATTGCATATTGTGGAAGCTAAGAAGTTTACCAAACAAATCTCAAGATCTTGTGTCCAATGCAGGAAGGCCTATGCCAGGACAGCATCTCAAGTTATGGATCAGCTACCTATAGAGTGGTTCCTACCTCACCATTTCACTATACTGGTAGGTGTATATCTACATTATTGTTTGTATGGCTGAAATGGTTATGGATCTTTCAACTGCAGATTTTTTGGTAGCACTAAAGATATTTGTTGCAAGATTGTCATACCCAGAAATATTGGCTACTGACGATGGATGGATGAGTTCTTCACACTAATAGTAGAAATAGAATCCGTTCTGAACATGTGTATTTTGCCACAGTTATGCGGACAGAAAATCTATCGGCGCTCTATGCGCAGGCTGGTCCCATTCATCGAAATTGACTAACCTTCACCCGCGGACAAATTCCTCGAGCTTTAGTCGTCCTGTCATGCAAAATTCGGTCCCCCCCAAAAGTGGTCCGGCCAGACAATCTGTGTGTACACCGACGGTCCGGCGGACCGTGCGTGTATAGGCGTGAGTGGTCCTAGTGGGACCGTTTGTGTTAGCACAGACGGTCCCCCTCCATCATAGATAGTCCCCCCTATCTTGACTGCATTCAAGTTACAATTTAGTAAGAGCGACGACTTGACTAGGATTATTTGGAGTTGGTTTTGCCCTAGAAATGAATAATAGCTATTAAAAAATGAATACGGAGCAAAACAAATTAAATGGATGAACAGTGAACAAATTAATAAACAGGAGCAAAGTAAATTAATAAAACAAAACATTTGAAGTCTGTAAAGTCCACAACAAATCCTACATTTAGAGGTGATACAAATAATTTATAATTAGATATATCTGATAATTTACTAAAGACAATTTTTGATCAAGCTTTAGATTAACCTTATTGGTAAAGTTAGATGCAGAAGTTTTAGCCTCATCAGATAATGCAGCAGTTGTTGAATATCAATTTTGAAAATCAACTTACACAATTACATTATTATAATTCTTCAACTAGCAAACTACTACTTGTGGTAAACTTATGACTAATTATTTCTTGTTATTTCCTGTTTGGTTTTGTAATCATTGTCACTGCTATAAATGTATTCACTCTTGTGCACTTTAACGATTGATCTTTTAAATCTTAAATATTGTTGGGTCACACAGCGACAGTGTAGTAACAAGAATACTACATACTGGCGACGAGGATGGCTGCATCTCACGGACAGTTGCATCCCTTTGATAGCAGCGTTGAAGATTGGTCAACATTTATCGAGAGAGCTGAACTCTATTTCGATGCGAATGATATTACAGTAGACGCTAAAAAACGTGGCGTACTACTATCGTCCTGTGGGCCCAAAACGTTCACAATGATCAAAAGTATTGTGGCACCCGCAAAGCCTGCTGACGTGCCATACAAAGACTTGGAGGAAATTATCGGTGGCCATTACAACCCGAAGCCTAAGCAGTCCGTGCAACGTTGCCTATTTAACTCTCGCTCGCGCAAGCCGGGGGAGTCGGTGGCGACATTTGTAAATGAACTGAAAAAATTAGCCGAACATTGTGGATTTGAAAGTGCGGACAAGCTAAACGAGAATCTCCGTGATCGCCTTATTTGCGGCATTAATGACGAGCGCTGGCAAAAGCGTCTACTCGCCGAAGATAAGCCGGACTACAAGAAAGTGTATGATTTGGCCCTAACCTTGGAAGCAGCAGAAAAAGGTGTAAAAGAGTTGCGTGAAACGAGTTCCCAGGGCAATTCGCACAAAGTTCACAAGATTGACCGCGGTGGCTCCAAAGAAAAGTCAGAAGGAGGAGCTGTGGCATGTTATCGTTGTGGTGGGAAGAACCATAGCCAGGCCTACTGCTATCATCGTCACGCCGTTTGCCACAACTGTGGGAAGAAAGGACATATTGGTCGTGTCTGCCGCAGCAAAGGAAAACCTCAACAGCACCGCGATAATCCTCAACCGCAGCAGCGTGGGAAGAAATCAACAAATCGGAATTATCGCTTAGAAGACGAACGTCCTTCAGCTTCTGCAGACATTTCAGATTCGGAATACACTTTTTACGCAGTTAAAGCTGAAAAAACCAGGCCAATTACGGTCATAGTGCTCTTGAACAGCGTAGAAGTAGAAATGGAAGTAGACACGGGAGCTTCATTTTCCATTAATTAGTGAACGCACCTATCGAAGTCTATGGCCCAACAGTCCCACATTAGAGAAGTCAGACATCAGGCTTACCACGTATACTGGGGAAGCAGTTCCAGTCCTCGGATCGATCGACGTCGAAGTTTCGTACAACAATCAAAAGGAAAATTTAAAACTTCAAGTTGTTGGAAATGACGGTCCCACACTCTTGGGCAGAGATTGGCTGAAAACACTTACGCTCGATTGGCCTCGATTGAATCTACTGCAGCAAGCACCTGAAAAATGGAAAGAATTAGCGGAGAAATTCGAGGACGTGTTCAAGGAAGAATTGGGTCACATTAAAGGTTACAAAGCCTCTATACAATTGAAGGACAACGCAAAGTCAAGCTTCTACAAAGCACGGAACGTACCCTACGCACTGAAGGAAAAAGTCGAGATTGAACTTGACCGCTTAGAGAGAGATGGAGTAATCGAGAAAGTATCTACTTCACAATGGGCAGCACCGATTGTGCCGGTGGTGAAGAAAGACGGCTCAATACGTGTGTGCGGGGACTACAAGCTGACAGTTAATTTAGCTGCAATAGTTGACTGCTATCCTCTTCCCAAAATTGACGATATTTTTGCATCTCTAGCTGGAGGCAAAACGTTCACGAAGCTCGACTTGGCTCACGCTTACAATCAGATCGAGCTAGATGATGAAGCAAAGCGCCTAATGACGATAAACACGTCGAAAGGTCTCTATCAATATAATCGTCTTCCGTTCGGAGTAGCTTCAGCACCTGCTATGTTTCAGCGTACAATGGAGACTGTGTTACAAGGAATTCCAGGAGTATCGGTTTACATTGACGACATTCTCGTTTCTGGAAAAACTGACGATGAACATTTGCAAAACCTACAAGAAGTGCTGAAACGTTTAGAAAAAGTGGGAGCTCGCCTGAAGCGCAGCAAGTGTTTCTTTATGCTACCAGCTGTGGAATACCTGGGACATCGAATCTCTGAACAGGGACTCCGACCCACCATGAAGAAAGTCCAAGCAATTCAGTTGGCCCCAGCTCCATCAGACATAAGCCAGTTAAAATCATTTTTGGGGTTGATTAATTATTACAGTAAATTCTTACCAAATTTATCACATACTCTCTCTCCCTTATACAGGCTATTACAGACCAAGGTTCCATGGCACTGGGGAGAAGAGCAACAGAGGGCTTTCGAAGCAGCTAAGAAGCAACTAACTACAGATCAAGTTTTGGTTCACTATGATCAGGAGAAGCCCATCATTCTGGCCTGCGATGCATCTCCATATGGACTTGGTGCAGTTCTTTCCCACCAGATGGAAGACGGAACAGAAAAACCTATATCATTTGCATCCAGATCACTCGCTCCAGCTGAGAAAGGCTATTCTCAGTTGGAAAAAGAAGCCCTAGCTATTGTGTTTGGGGTAAAACGGTTCCACCAATATATTTATGGCCGAAAATTTGTGATTCTTTCAGATCACAAGCCACTAGAGGGTCTGTTGAAGGAGACAAAGGCAGTTCCAGTTATGGCATCAGCAAGGATTCAGCGCTGGGCTCTCTCCATGGCAGGATACGATTACCGCATCAAGTTCAAGAAAGGACAAGACAATGGAAACGCTGATTTGCTTAGCCGACTACCCTTACCTGAGTGTCCTACTGTGATACCAGACCCTGGAGAGACACTGCTGTTGATGGAAGCATTGGAATCCTCTATTGTCACAGCATCTCAAATCAAGAACTGGACAGCTACAGACCCCGTACTTTCTAAGGTGAAGGACTTAATTCTACAAGGAAAAAGACCACCCAACAGTGAGGAATTTAAACCTTATCATGTGAGATATACAGAATTGAGTGTGCATGAGGGTTGTCTGCTTTGGGGAAGTAGAGTAGTAGTTCCTCCTAAAGGTCGCTCAAAAATGATTGAAGAGTTACATGAAAGTCATCCTGGTATTTGCCGAATGAAGAGCCTTGCTCGATCATATGTATGGTGGCCTAATATGAATCATGAATTAGAGGTTAGAGTACAAACTTGTAATGTTTGCCAGATGAGTCGACCTGCAGATAAACCAGTTCCAGTACACCCTTGGGAATTTCCAAAGAGACCTTGGGTTAGACTCCATTTGGACTATGCTGGTCCAGTGGGAGGAAAATACTTTTTAGTACTAATTGATGCCTATTCAAAATGGCTGGAGGTCAAAGTGGTGTCAACAGCCACATCAAGTGCTACTATTCAGCATCTTCGCAACATTTTCTCTACTCATGGACTTCCAGAAGTCCTCATATCCGACAATGGTTCTTGCTTCACAAGCCAAGAATTTAAGCAGTTTACAAAGCTAAATGGTATTCGACACGTCTGCACTGCTCCATACCACCCTGCTTCAAATGGTCAGGCAGAACGGGCAGTAAAAATCGTGAAGGGAGCTTTAAAAAATCGTTCAACAGAAACTTTAGACACGTACTTGTCGAGATTTTTATTTCACTATCGTCTCACTCCTCAGACGACAACTGGTAGATCACCTTCTGAATTATTGCTGGGCAGACGTCCGCGATGTCAGTTAGATTTGGCCAAGCCTAACTTTCACCATCACATGGAAACTAAGCAAAGTATTCCAATGTCTAGAGGAGGAGGGAAGGAAGAGCATCTTGGAATTGGCAGTAAAGTTTTAGCTAAAAACTTCAGCACGGGACAAGCATGGTTGCCTGGAACTATTTCCGAAGCAAGTGGTCCAAAATCATATATTGTGGAAACTACCGATGGTCGTCTACTTAGACGTCATGTAAACCATATTCGCTTATGTCACTCTTCTCTAACTACTGCCATAGAATCGACTGATCCAGATGATTGGTCAGACTCAGTACCAGCTACTGCAAGTTTAACAACATCTATGGAGCAAGCTTCACATCCTCCAGCAAGTTCTTCAACACGGCCACTTCGTCGCTCTCATCGTGCAAGACGACCTCCCTCATATTTAATTAATGAGAAAACATCCTAAAAGGGGAGGAAGTGTGGTAAACTTATGACTAATTATTTCTTGTTATTTCCTGTTTGGTTTTGTAATCATTGTCACTGCTATAAATGTATTCACTCTTGTGCACTTTAACGATTGATCTTTTAAATCTTAAATATTGTTGGGTCACACAGCGACAGTGTAGTAACAAGAATACTACACTACTTCAGTTGGGGATTAAGTGTAATGTAATTCTATTTCAGAAAAGCTAACTATAACTGGCATGCTTACTTTAGGGGTCAATGATCTTCTTGTAACACAGAGTCATCAGAATCCAGATCACTATCAGAATCACTACAATTTGATAATAGTGAAACTTTTTAGTGTTGCTGCTTTGTCTGGAAGAGATGGAGATGACTGAGTTTGATCGTATTTTGAGTCTCCAGAATTTATTCATGCTAAAATTTAACAGTAATTTTTTTGCATCTGTCAATATGTAATTCTTACATTGTAGGGCTTCATATGAACTGCATTTACACGAGGAATAATTTCATTGCTATCGATTTTTTGAAGTCTGTAAAGTCCACGACCAAGTGAACCCACAATTGTAAATGGACCCAACCATTTCATATCCAGATAGTACTGGATCCTAACATCATTAAGGCTTAGCTAAATCAAAAGTAGTTTTTCGTGACAGTCCATTTCGTCGATCTAGTCCATCGATAACTTATATGTATAATTGCTACGACATTTTTTTGTTCTTGTACTATTAATCTTTACTTTCACCGTGCATTTCACGTCTAGAATCTATATTTGTAATTCATCATTAATTTTATTTATTTGTTTTCACTTGTTATTTTTGTATCTATTATTATTATTATTATTATTATTATTATAACTTTACAACCACTATATAACAAAGAGAATTAAAAAAGATGAAATGTGACATAATGGGTGGATGAAGGACAAACTCTATGTACAAGAGAGCTGCCTATCAAAGTATTCAAGTTTTCATACTGTCTCGAATGCAAGACAGTATCAACGAAAGGTCTGAATGCGACTGTATCGATAGCAGAGACTACTTACAACCTCTAGCTTAAGTTGGAGTTAGGGGAGAGGTGGGAAACAGCCAAGGATGATCTTAGTCTGGCGTAACGAGACCCTTTACCTACCGCACCACCACATATCGGTAAAGGGTTGGCACGCCAGACTAGTATATATGATCCCGCCCTTTACTTAGGACTTTGTCGAGAAAAGACACCCGCTAGTGGGTCTTATCTCGATCAGTTTGGCTACGAACCTGCTTTTCGAGGTCTGTGAAGACTTCACAGGGGAAGAGCCTTCCACTTACCAGGCAGTCCTGATCATTACCAATAATCGCTTACGATCGTCGGCCTAAAAATAACTAACTTTTTCTGAAAAAAAAAAGTCAAATTTTGATGCTCGTTTCCATCTTTGGGAGGCTGCCATCTTCGAGATCCTCTTATAATTGTGTGACAGAACTACTGACAGACAGACAAACCGAGTATTAAACCTTCTCGCGTATACCACTGATGGTTAAAAGTGTCTCGAGTAACCTGATCCTACCAATTGCTACTCGGGGAAAAGGGTTTGGTAGAGACTGAAATTAAGCTGTTTGTTAAATTCCCCTAGCTAATTTGGAGACTAACATTAAGCTGTTTGCTAAATTCCACTAGCTAGCAAGCAATAGGTGAAGCAATTCTAGTTACCTTGAGTCACCAATTTCACTATGGCTGGAAGACCAAGCTCATAGTATGCCATGGAGCAAGTTTAGCCATTCTGGACAAATGTAGTAACTACTGCATTATAGAACTACTTTTATCAATAAAATGCCTTTGTAAATTTCTAATAAAACATTTTTTTTTCATCATTAATTAATACTTATTACACGAGTCAGATTGTGATATGGCGAAATATTTCATGAGCAGGCTAATTTATTTTCACAAGCCAAGGGAATAGCCTGAGAGTGAAATATCGAGCCATATTACTCTGCCTAGTGTAATAAGTGGTGTATTCCACACTAGATATCTTCAATGCTGTATAGAGGACTGGTAACTCACAGTGTAAAGTAAATTGTAGGGGCTATCCTCACACCCAACTGATATTATAGCAGCTGCTCTAACCCAGTATAGTTTGCTACACTAGAGGAAGGTAGCTATAAACACACCAGGAAAATAATTATGAGCTTGCCACTGCTGAATTGCAAGCTCATTACCCCCCCCCCCCCACACACACACACACACATACACTCATACATACAGAAGCACATACACACACACACCCACACACACACCCACACACACACAGAGTTGCAAGCTTTATAATTATATTTTCTCTTTGTTTTGACCAGAGAAATATATTGAGTTATTGAGGCATCTTGGTTTAAATTCTTTGTAACCAAATCTTCCTGTAAAAAATTTATTTATATTGATGACTTCTAAGAAAGTGATTTAACAATTAGCAGCTTTAATGAGAATTAAACTGTGCATAAAAATTGAGAATTCTTGACACAAAATATGTTACATTCCCTTGTTATGCTGAGTTATTTCTATTACAATTATCTGCTTTCAATTAACTACCTTAATAGTATTGTATTCAGTAATAGATGAGCTTGTGATACTGATACTATGACTGTGTTATCCAAAGGATCAGCGAAAATGATAGGTTTCTGGATATTAAAATATAGTCTTTAGCAAACAGCAAAGTTGAAATGTATTTCCTTTTAAAAATAAACTAAGGGGTGAACCATATTTGAAATTGGATAGAACTCTAGTAGTAGTATACAATAGTGATTTAATTGTGAGTGCCTTGCTAATAAAAATGAATTAATAATAAAATGAATTTTAGGTTCATACAATACACAATACTGGCCACAGTGTTAATATTTAGCATGAATATTCATAATATATTCACATAAATATATTTTAGCAGTCCACTGCTTGGAGTGCACATTCTGCACTTGTGATATACCTAAGAGTAAGAGGCTATCAGCCAGGGAGTCTTTAGGAAGGTTACCAGTGATTCCCCCTTTGAAATTAATAACCATAAAATTTTGCTTCACTTTAAAGCTGTTGTATAGCTAATACTTTTTTAGCTTTCATCTCATGTAACTGTATTCTATAGATAACATTATTGTGTACAGATACATTCAATTTGTACAATACTGAAGCTAATTGCTGCACCCTCCTTGATTTCATGCTCATACGAAAGAGCTCCACTTATAAATAATTGCATGAAGTCAATAAAAGCTCAGTGGTCTGACAATTACTTGTGTCAATTACTTAGACTTGAACATTGTAAAGTATTATAGCTTATTAATTATTCAGTACTAGCATGATAACATTTTTAACTGTTCAAACTTCATTTTAATTATATTGATGTGACTATTAATTTAATTAGATGGTGTGGTTATGTATAAATTAGTTAAAGGTAACCTGTTTCAAAATTCAGACCTGAGTAGTGATTCATTAATTCAATTTGTGAATTGATGAGATTGAGTTATAAAGCAATTTGCACAGTAATTCTTCACATCAATTTATAGTGTCCCTTGGGTGCCCTGATTCTAGTCTGTTACAGTAGAGTCCTTGCTTGCATTAGCTGGTTATTTAGTGACTTCTGCACTTTATTGGCTACGTTTGAGGCATCATAAGGTAGTTACTTGTTCCCATAAAATTAAGCAATGAAATAGTAAGAAGATAATTGTCACTTAATCCTCCTACTTTGATGTTTTTTTTTTCTTTGTGGATATATAGCAACTAAAAGCTATAGGTTCTATTTAAAATGCAGCACACTCTATAGGATTGTTGAAAATTTTGGGAGGAGTGAGGCATTTATACTGGAATATCAGGGAGTGCGCTACGTAGGAATGGCCGTCCCATTGACCTAATACAACACATTGGCCGCCATATCTCACACCCCGGGTGGCCGAAGGCCACCAAATTTGGTTCAGATAAACTTCAACGCAACTAGAAGGCTGTTTCAAAATTTCAAGTCTCTACCTCGAAAAACCACGGAAATATGGTAGTTTGAAAAAGAGCCGTTTTTATCAGGACGTTCCTAATAATTGGCGAGCGAGCGAAGCGAGCGAGCAACTCTAAGATGTAGTCTATGGAAATCCTGAATACGTCGTCCCGAGCATACGTCGTCCCGCGCATACGTCGTCGTCGTTTAAACGCGATACGTCGTCGTTCAAACGCGCGCGCGCATTCCAGAACTTCGCTCGCTCGCCCAACCAATGCTACACGAGCATTTTCTAGTAATAATCATAATTTTCATCATCTTCTTCTTCAGATATTTTTGTTGCAGCGCGTAACTCCGAAACCGTTAGAGATATGAACGTGGAACTTGTACCAACGCGTTCCTTTTCATGGTCTCCAGCGCATCGGCATAGTTACATTGGTGTGAATTTCACGCCCCAGGGAGCCTCGAAGTCAGTGAAAAATATCCCCAATTTTCACATTTTACCAGATCCAATATATGAGACTACGCCACGTTTTGGTAGACTTCTTGGTTCATTCTCTTCGTCTAGTCATTTCGACTACAACCGTCAAGGCCGCCAGAGGTCAAAGGTCAGCATTCACGGCTTACTTCACCAACAATATTATTTCACACCGCAGCGAATATTTTTGTACCAAAATTAGTATGTGGCATTGCTACATCCTACTTAAGCATGTGTGAAAATTTCAAGTCTGTACTTTGACCTTTGAACCCTGGAGGGTTCATTGCATATTTCCAGAATGGTAAGGGGTGTGAACCTTGTCAAAGCATCATTGTGTTATATTCATTGTTCTGCACCACACCCTAACAATATTTCACACCTCTTCACACTTCAAAAGTATACCTCTAAACTCAGTTTGCGTGTGACTCAAAACAACAGTTCTTTTCAGAACTACCCTGCTACTTGGAGTCTTGGACTGATCTTCCTACCACAAGCTAAAGCTAAGTTATTTTGCTAGAATTTTGTCCATGACTCCCACCCATATTATGATGGATGAATAAACTCATTCACAGCTCAACAACTGACCCTGCTGCTGACCCTGCAGCAATGATACCATCATTATGAAACAGAAGTTACAAGAAATTCACTTACTATTATTAGCTCTCCTTGCCCCATATCTGGTTTGGACCTACATGACAAGGTTGCATGATTGCACTATTGATGACACAAGCATCATTAATTGACACCTTTGTGCTGGAACTTGCACTTCTTGGGGGGGGGGGGAGCAGGGAGAGAGATCATATATAATTTAAAGTTCGTTGGAACAAAACACAAAAAATGACATTGTGATATACAGCACCTGGCTGTGATTGCATGTCAAAAAATAAGGCAAACAAGTGAGGGCCAAAAAATCTGTACCAGATAAAAAGAGGGACGTAGGAATGGAGGGGTTCTATAAACGTCAATCTCACACCTATGTTATTGCTAGTGGACTTTGATAACAACCCAGTTGAGGCAATAACGTAGGTATGAGATTGACGTTTATAGAACCCCTCCATTCCTACGTCCCTCTTTTTATCTGGTACAGATTTTTTTGCCCTCACTTGTACAAGATATAGTTCAAGTCTGCTTATATCTGCAGCTGTTGCTCTGTGACAGGCATTTGCAATGGTCATTACTTAATAGTAGCTGATACAAGGCATATTTTTATGGATATCATTATTTTCAAAGGGGGATATTAATTGTGACCCGCTATGAGAAAACCGACCACTTATCAAATTAATTCAAAATTGCGTGCGGGTCCTGAAAGTCAAAAAGTCCGGGTTTTTTCAATTCTTTTTTCATTTTCTTAAACTAATGCCTTGGATTTATCTATCTACCAAATTTTAGTTCAATTGGACGGACTTTTAAGGCACAAAACTTAAAAGCAAAAAGTGACTCATATTTACCGTGAGTCCGCGTATGAAGTCCAGTGGAATAATTCCCGCTGGTTACTATAGATACTCCCGCGCCCGGCATGCAGCTTGACATTGACTGAAAGATGGGAATGGGCAGCGACCTTGTGAACACTGGGACTGAAGGTATTCTCGACCTTGATGTGTGCTAGGCTGATACTTCCGACTCGAATAGGAAGTAATGTAGAGCTTATAGCCATACAGGACAAACTTTTACTCCCTTACATTTACTCTTATTCTAAACCCTTCTGCTTACCTAGAACACAGCTGTGTACTCGTTCTCCTCCCCGGTAGCTACCTATGCAAACACACTGGGCTTTATCCATACAGGACAAACTTTTACTCCCTTACATTTACTCTTATTCTAAACCCTTCTGCTTACCTAGAACACCGCTGTGTACTCGTTCTCCTCCCCGGTAGCTACCTATGCAAACACACTGGGCTTTATCCATGTGTCAGTTGTTTGTGTTGCTGGCAAAGCATCTCCTGTCATGTTTTATCCCTGTAGCTATTGGCATAGAACAAACATCACAATATTAGCTTCAGTTTCACATGATGATATCACAGCAACAACTACATAACTGCATGATTAAAAAAAACTCAACTTGTTTACAATTGTGTAATCTTATGCTAATACTAGAGCAGGGAGAAGTATATATCATGATCCTCACTCAGTTGAGTAAACATTTTTATTATTTTATCTAAATGCCACAATTTTACATTTGCCTACTTCATGTTATGCATCACATGTTCTCCTGGCCAAGTAAAGTTTACTTCATGAGATTGATTAATATTAATAACTTTCAAAATCTATATCATTAATTTACCAGCAAAAATGCTGAGCTGTATAGTAACACGGATCGTATGCGTAAAACTCAATATAATATCGTTGGACGGTATATCAAAACACCTCGAAGCGTGGGCCGTATCTTCTCCCGTGAGCAACTGAATGTTCAAAATGAGGTATCACCGCGCTCAGCATAAAATTCTCTCTTGTTTAAGACTAAAATCTCAATTTTCAATTTTTTTCACAAGTGGTTGGTTTTCTCATAGCTGGTCACAATTGTAACCCACTGAACTCTCCTTTTCCCTATAGCCCCAGGTATTGTTATTTAAATTACATAATTGGTGTGGCTAGATCATTGACTTTGTTACGATTTATAATCATCAGTCCCCAATGCATTTACCTGGAAGGTGTATTGAATTACTTAGGTATTCAGGTTGTAACCAAATCTTGTTTCTGGAATTCATACAAGCAATAAATTCTAAGAAAATTAAGAAGGATTCAGTCACTAGTTATTCATAGAAATGTTCTTGACCAAGTATGTACGTACATGATCCAGACTACTGACCCAACTATGTACATTCTTGTTCCAGACTACATTCAACTGAGTCTTAGCTATTATATATCTGTTATTTTGGTTGAACATTTACATTATAGTTATAGTTAAAGTTTTATGACAACAAATATTTCAAAGTTAATTTTAGTTCTAATTTTTTACTAACAAAGACTACAATTTTAGTTTTAGTTTAGGTTTTTCCAATGTACTAATTTCAATCTTTACTACCATTTTAGTTTTAGTTTTGGTTATTATTTTTTTTATTTATTTTTTGCTAAGGAAAGGGGCTGGGCTAGACAGTCGAGCAGTTGAAGACTGGGTACAATATAGGATTACAACAATTTACTCAGGTACTATGAAGAAATGGTTGTGTAAAGGGTTTTGCTTTCTGCGAATACCACTGGTTATTTGTCTTCTTTAAGTGATGTCACTAAAAGTGGTTAATATATTTTTAGTTTTGATTAAAAAATAATTATAGTTTTAGTTTGTATTCATCATCTCTGTGACAAAGTTTTAGTTTAGTTATTAGCATCTTATGTGAAATTTAGTTCCTGTTAGCTTACTAAAATGTTTTATGTGCAACTAAAATTAATTATAGTTTTAGTTTTAGTTAACCAAAGATATCAATATTTTCATGCCAGTAAATTTTTTTTACTTTATTTGTCTTCCTTGGTGATGTTATTCATATTAGTGTGAAACTACTAATGTAGTCCAGTTTTGTAAGCCCAATTAGCTATTAACTCTCTTTTGACACTAACAGTCAAAAGTACATAATTGCCAGGATCTAAGTAATGATGAAAAGAATCCAAAATAGCTTTGCTACTTTATCAAGACCAGTTAATTTGTTTGAAAAAAAGTACTTAAATTGAAATATTGTTTCAATTTTGATAGTTCTATTATCTCAATTAAAAACTTACTGTTGAGTTCTCCCAGTGTCTCATTAGCAACATGACAAAATAGTTATGAAGAAAATATACAGTTCTAGGAAATTTGCATGCATACTATTTCAATTAGAAAAAAACATACACGTAAGTTTATCTAATTGCTTTTTATCCAAGCCTATTGGAAGTGAAGTATTGCCAAAAGTGGAATAGGACACAATGTTAGTAGCTCTCTGATGTAAATTTTAATAACCTGAATTCCCGAATAATTTGCTTCAAATTAAGTATGACTACTGGCCAAATACGCAATTTTGCGTACCTGTATTTTGTCCCCGAAAGGCCAAATACGCAATTCTGCCTACAGCTGCATACCTGAATCTACCAGTTATCTACCATTGCATCTCAGGTTTGTAATGTAGTATAGCTATCTGTACAGCATATCTACAAGTGTGGTTACAATATAAAATTTATCAGATAAACCTTGCTACTACAAAACACTTCAAGTTTATCAAGTATTCTCATATAAAATTTTATAACAAGAACTATAATTCATGATTATTTGATACTTTGAGTTATGCTGCAATGATAACTTAAGTCTTCTGGAGAAGTTTATTGATTCTACTGTGGATTCAGGACTCCAAAGATGCAGGAAACACAAGAGTATCTCCAATTTCCAAGCTGATCCATAACTTTGGAATATTAGTAGTATTGTAAAGTTCATAATACCTGGAATATATAAAAAGAACACAAGAATGTCACAGAGTGACTTATTAATGATTAAAGTCGATATCATTGGCTAATTCTTACTAATATAAATCTGAAAATGGCGTGTGTTTTGTTTCCTAACAATTCACCTTTATAAGTTGCTGTTAGTGTCCATTCTTGCATCATTCATAACCATTACTCAAATCTCTGAACTTGTCTTCTATTGTAAGCTCATAACTAGCGTAGTGAAACTAAGCAACGCGAAGTGGCACCCCAAGGACGCTACGAGATACAAAAAATTTTCGTAGCCTTAGGCGTCCTCCCATCCACTGTCGAAAACTGGAGCGCGCAGGACTTTCAATCCCCATTGAGCAATAGCAAGAGCAAGCTTTTACCAGCGGCTGATCAATAGAAACTTTATGTCCAGGATGACCGATTGTTTCTCCGCTACAAAGTCAGAAAGTTGCTTCTCCAGTAAGGGTTACTTCCGGCGGAAAAAAATACGGCGGCTCGCTGCACCGCGGTTAAGTAATAATTCGGCCGGTAATCGGTTAAGCAATTAATTTAATTGCATTGGAATGAGTTCTAGGAAAAGAGTTTAAAAGGAAATCAGTGCTACAAGAATAGTCATTTGTGGCAAGTGTTCAAGTCCTACAATTGTTCAGAAGACTAGCTAGCTATCTTTTAGTAATTTGAAATTTGCTAAATTAGTATTACCTCAAGTGATACCCTGCAATAATTGAGCTATAGATGACCTTAGTGATTTTTCTGCTTACAATTTTACACCTAAGTTGTTGGACTGGAACTACATCCTTTAACCAGCCTCCAACATTGAGTATCCAATGGTATGAGTTTTCATGCATTGGAGGAGACAATGCTTTATCGAGTACTGGACTATGGTTGAGCTACACTTCTAATTCCACTGATGAAACTGGCACTGATGACCAGACTCATTATTGCCATATTTGGGTCAATTACAACTCTCCTCTGCCAGAACTGCAATATTATGAAGGAGCTGGTCCTAGAAATATAACTAGTGTGAGTTTTATCTTTGAGCAACCAGAACATGGAGGAGGAAGTTGCCACTGCTTCAACATTTCAGCAGCATCTGCAATAAAAAGGTTAACTGTGTGAATTTTGTAATTTAATTATTAGCTACTTCTATAAAATGTTTTGTTGTCTTTATGTTGTTACATATTCATAATTAAAAAATAATAAGCTATCACAAAGTTATCTTATTATTACTGCTTTTTTATTTAATCTAACCAACAATTAAATTGATCATTTTTAGTCTCTGTGGTGGCAACCCTCAATTTCCTAGAACAGTACACATCAGTTGGACTGCTACTGATTCTCTCCTAGAAATCCCAACTCCAATACAAGAGAAGAATTTGCCTTTTAGCAACAGTAACTGTTCAGAAGCAAGCTACAGATTGTATGTTGAAATCTAGTATGACAATATTAGAGATTTAATAGAACAATGCAATTTCAATTCAATATTAAAGAAAAGTAAAATATGTGACAATGCACACACTTACTTAAAAATATTACAAATACTTTTAATTCTAATAATGTTACTGATTTAATGTTGTTTTTAGATCAATATCCTATGGAATTTATTCTTCGCATGACACATGTGGATTTAGACATTCTCTTGAAAAAGATGATGTATTGGAATTCTCAATTAGATTATTATCTAATCCATCAGATTGGATTCCTCTTTCAATTACACACATTAATGAGCCTACATCTAATTGCAGACGTGGATATTGTGTGCAAGACAATGCCACCTTAATTTCTGCTAGTGGTAATAATCACAAGCCCTATAGTAGGAGAAATATTCAGATATGTGGATTTCCCCTCAATGACTCCATACAACTACGCTGGCTCATGTCGAGTACTATTAATTTAAGAAATAGTCTATTTGAAGATAAGTGGAGTTTGGATGATATACAAGTAAAACTGACAACTCCTAATCATTCCAAACTCTTAATGGAAGAGATTTTTGATGAATCTTCACTAAAGTAAGTATAAGCCTCAGTAACTATAATTAGCAATAACCACATTGCCTCTAAATACAATAACATGAGCAAGTGTAATCATAAGTACGACTGCTTGTTATGTATTACTCCATCCAAAGAGGCAGTAACGATCTACTCTTACTACAATGTACTTGCTTCATCACTAAATAGAAGATCAGTATTTTTGATATCTCATTTCTTGTTCCCTACTTCTTAATTCCCTGCATTGTAAGTATTGTTCTGCCTTCATGCAGTGTTCATTTAATGTGACTATCTATTGTTTTTTCCGTGACTTCTGATCTAACAGGGGTAATCGGTTGTCTCACTGGGGAATTAGTTAGGCTATCCAGCTAATGACCTTCCTAATTATTCATTTTGTGTAGCTTTGCTATTAAGAAGATGAGTTTGGGCAGAAAGTTAAAGTAGCAGATACAATAGTGATTATGAATAAAAGAAATGCTGGTCATACAGTGGAAACTTTTAGGTCTTTGTGGTGCCTTGCTAACAAAAATGAATTAATAATAAAATGAATTTTAGGTTCATACAATACACAATACTGGCCACAGTGTTAATATTTAGCATGAACATTCATAATATATTCACAATATATTTTAGCAGTCAATATTGGAATTCTTCCAACATTAGAAATGGAAATATTTCCTCCAGTTGCTCCAATGGAACTAACAATCCAGCTCTAGTGTTTGGTGAAGGTATTTCTTATCTTCCATATAGTAACTTTATAACAAGTCATTCTGCATTAACTAATTTATTCAATTTAAGCGATGATACCAACAACATTCCACCACCTACTAATATACCAGTCTACTCTTCTTTAATTCCAGAGTCAACAAGCAATAGCATCGAAACAACAACCACTGATTATATTACATTTATTACAACCCATATTAATGAAGCAGTACTTCATTTAGAAACTCAAGTAACAGTGAGTTATTAATTAACTTGTATGAAAGTATTACCAATATTGTCACATGTGAGTTAAAACATACCACCAATTGATTGTTGTTCTATTACATTGTAGTTAAATAAAGGTATGACAAAATCCAGTGACTTCAAATTGCTGAAAAAAATTCCATTAACAATAATGCTCAAATTAATAAATCTTAGCAGTTACCTATAAGTGTAGATGATTTTTTTTTTCCTGCAACTAAATTGTGCTTTATCATTCCAGAAAGAATTTGAACAGATCATACTAGATGTGTTAAATGGCACTGTAAGTTATTGTTATAATGTTTACTTTTCTATGCCCTAAAACTAATTTTTATATTCAATAGAAGAATGTCAATGAGCAGCTCTCACTATTATCAAGTATTTCTATGGACATGACTGAAGATGGTCTAGCAGTTGTCTATATTTTAGGAGTAATACTAAATAATGCAACATTCTTAAACTGTGACAATGAAACTATTCAGGTATAAGTTGCATGTTGATTATAAAAGACATTACTAACATTAAATCAGGGGTATTACACCATTACGTATCTGTTAATCCTGAAATATTATTCTATTTCTACACATCTAATAACCTTATATGGATATAAATTTTGCTAATAAATATAATCTTAAGTTTATTTTTTTAGTGTATCAGTGAAAGTTGTAGCAAAACTGACTATATTAAACCTGACATTGTATTATCATTTCTTTGATAATTTAAGTACACATATTTAAGAAATATTTTAGTACTATGTTTGTATTATTGCTGTGAATTAGACTGCAGTAGATATTGGAAATGATGCAATTTCATATCAATCGACAAAAACAGTAAGTTATATAGCTACTACGGTTGCAACGTAACTTCAAATGTCAATCACAGAATAATGCTGAAATTAACTAAAGATTTTTTTCTTTTTATTGAATTATATTTTGCCACATTTGGAAGCAGGACATAATGAGTTACTTTACTGTCTCTGTTGCCCTAGAATATGTTTGCAGGAATATTATAAATCATAATTTCTACTTCTTTACTTAATTCAACAGGAGCTGATAAATTAGAGAAGAATAATCACTGGATCATTATGTTACTGTAATGGTCACTTTTTAGTTGTTATTATAATATTGAAAGCTGATTTAAGCAATCAAATTGACAATTCAGCTTTTTTAAGTATTGTGATTATTGTTTGTCATCATACTTTTCAAGTTCATTATATTTTGTAAACAGAGGGTTTATAATGTTTACAGTAATATTCTTAATTATAACATTTTATTATATAGTTATTAATAATAGAATGTCTATATTTCCTGCCATTTCAATTAGCTATTTCCCCTCTATATAGAGAAAGACTACCTCAGGTTTAATGCCAACTTCTATGACTTAGCTTCAGCTTGCTGCCAAGATTCAATATGATAGCTATCTGCCATGAACTGAATAAAGGTTATCTATTACTCTATTCAAAAGCCAGTAAACTCACACATTCCTAGATAACTATTTCTCCACTAATGCTGATTAAACTTAGTTCGGCGATAAACTTATTAGATATATTTTCTCTTTCACTGGCAACTTTTTTTTAACAATACAGAATTAAAAAACAACAACATTTGACTGGCACCTGAAATCTGAACCCAGGACCACTTGCTTAACCACGAGCACTCTGCCACTTAGCTAGACAACCAGCCAGCAATGAAGAACTCTGTTTTGAAATAACCAATAGAAATTTTCTTATTTCAAAAACTCTTTTCATCGGTGGAATTTTTTTCTCTGCTAATTCATCACTAAAAACTTCACTTTCCTGTGAAAGAGAGAGGATGTGCAGTTAATGGGTTAAAGAAGGCTGAGAAAAAATTGTTCTGAGGGTATATAATGAAAGATGGTGCCTTGGATATTAGGCAGCAGTACACTATTTGTCCTGAGGTTACTTCCTGAGATACCAACCATTATTGTTCCATTATATCTAAGGAACTGGCTTTCCTTATTCGACTGAGTATAATGAACTATCTCCCAGAATATTAAGTTAATTAGCAGAACAGATTGATATGATATTGCTTTACATACATACATTATGTTAATAGAATGAATCATTGAGAAATTCAGTAATAGGCAGTACTCTGTTGCAATCACTGGACAGTCTTGTGGCATGTGCAGAAGAAGTATCATATTCTAACAACAATATAGGCAAGTTGCAGGAGACACTTTTATACAATGTTATTAATCATCAAATTTATTTAGGCATAAACATAGCTACACGAAGTTTGACCAGCACATTATTAACTAATATTGACACATCTGAGATTGATGACTGGACTCCTCCATTTATATCTGCTCATCTTCAAATGGACAACATGCCGGTATCTCATAATGACACTTTCAGAGTTATTGTATCTGTCTACGGAAATGTGTCTGACATTCTTCCAGCAAATATCCAGTATGTTAGTGTTATTTTTGTTGTTAGTGTAGTAGTTGTTGTTGTTGTTGTTACTATAATCATATTACTATCATAATTGTTGTCATTTTATTCATTAAAGGAATTCCCAACTTGCATCAGATGTTATTGGAATTCTTTTAAAGTATGAGGACCAGGAGGATCCCTCTACAAATAATTTAAGAAGTAAAATTACTATCACATTCAACCATACAACCTCATTGACAGTAAGCTGGCAGGTTCTTATCTGTTTTATTATTATTTGATATAACTTGGTGTGTCTATAAAGAATAAATTGTCAGCAGATGCTTCACGTTTTACTCAATGTGTATTCTTGGACATTCTGTACAAGTAAGTGACAGAAACTGCTTGTCTTCTTAATTCTACATACATTAATAAATATTCATATGCTAAGATCACTTTAAAACAATCAAGTAAGCTATCTGGCCACAAAATGCATTGAAACAAAAATCAATTGAAGACTTGTAAAGTGACATACATAGTGAACCCAAGTTAACACTTACGATTAGAAATTAATGTTCAATAAAATTGTATATTTTAAGAAAATAACCAGCTAAACATAATAATACCTTTATAAACTAACTAAATCAATACAATCGTAATTTTTTTATTGTACTAGTAATGTGCTTCAGCACAAATGGCGAACGAGTTAGCTGAGCTTTTAAAATGACAGATAGCAAAGAAGTACAACCCTTGACATTATACAGTTGTTAAAATTGTATGTTCTAACTTGACCTACCTATTCGATGATGATGAAGAGAAATAGTGGTGTTGCATCTGCTGCTTTTGTAAGTAAACAAATGTTCAGGCATTTGCTCCAGACTAGCGTGATTTTCATGGCACACAACTCATGAATGGTCGACAGGTTCGTAACTTTGTTATTTTATCAAGACGCTTCACCATCTTAGGTAATTAGTTGCAAAAGCGAAAAGTGTTCACAATTACCATATTAACAAGCACAAAATTAACTGGTGGTGTGCTTGAGCACGAATGGCCAGTGAGCCTCCCGAGTTATGTTACAAGCACCTATGGCTCTGTTAAATGATTAATTTTAACTTCTAACACTCCAGTAACTTAAAAAATGTTAAAGTTTTAAATTACTTATAAATGGTAGAGTGGTTTCAATGCCATAGTAACCACTCATCACAACTTTTAAAAACATAAGGCACTAAAGAAATTACAGCACAGGTGTGAACATATCCCTATACTAAAACTTGCTTACCTCTGTAGTAGCCAAAAAAAAGCTGTATAAAGGCAACTTAAGTGTTAAGTTTAATTAAAAAAGCTTTACTTTGTGCTATTCTTTAGCAAAGCAATAGCTGTAATGCACAACACTTTCAACACCTACACCCACACACACACACGCTTGTTCACTGGACATACCAACACAATACCTACTTTTTTTAACAATGGAATTGTAAGTAAAAAGAACACTGTTGTCTAGGTCATATCTATGACAAATAGTGCCCTTAAGATACCACCGACACTAGAAAATAAACTCCCGTTAATGTTTGTAGCCCTTTATTCATCTAGGAATCATTCAGCCATTTCATTTCTACAAGTAGCTACAAGTATGTAACTGTTGACCATTAATTTCTAGCTACCAAAAAATGGAACTGCTTTTCTGCTTCAATTTTTTGAGTAACATTTTCTTAATATAAACTGCTCCAACTAACTAAAAGACATAGCTACTAACAAAATGCACCCGGTTATTAAAACCATCAATTTTTTTATTATGTAAGGTATAGAGTTTTTGATGCCATAGTAACCAGTTGCCGCAAATTTTTATGACATGAAAAACAAGTTGTTTTTTTAAAGATAATATAATATATACACCAGTTTTGAGCCACTTACTTACTATAAGAGAAGGGAGGTGCTGTTAAAAAGGCAACTAATTGATTGAGGTGCTATTCTTTAGCTAAGCAGCAGTAACAAACAACATTGTAACACACACTCATTAGTGCAATGAATATACCAATACAGAGTTTACATTATGTTGTTTTTGTGATTGACTATTGAATTGATTGTTTACTAAGTACAATACCAATGCATTTAGCATATAGCTATGACAAATAGCATATTAACCGAGATAATGTACCATTATTCTTAATCCTTATAGAAATAAAGTAAGCTTGTAAGATTTAAATGCGTCCTGTAACATTCAGATCATGCCAGATACGACCTAATTCAAAGGGGTAAGCAATTGAATTTCCAAAGACACTGAACGATTCATAAACCAAAGGATTCTGCAATAATGAAATATGGGATGGGGTTGACAAAGAAGCGAACAAGGGTCAATGCTTGAAAATGACATATGAGCATCCAAACATAAGATAATATCCCCGATTTTCTATTAATAGTGCCCTTGCTCACTAATTTTGTTTTTAGAGTATTTTATTTATACTGGACTGTTTAGTGTGTATTACAGTATACACACTCAGTATTATTTTCCTACTCTAATTTAAGTTATATTTGACTGTGCTCCCAATTGTCATCAAATTTAAAATCAATTCTCAATAAAATTTTAACATATTGAGTTGTCCTCTAAACTTTTCTCTGATTCAATATATATTACTAACATAACAATAGCGGACTGTCAAGTATGAAAATAATTACTATTGTCTCTGTAGGTCAGCTATACTTCAACTTGGAGAATGGTCTACCAGAGGATGTAATAAAACATATTCATCATTAACAACTACAACTTGTGAATGTAACCACTTGACTCATTTTGCAATTCTTCTCAGTGTGAAGCCTGTAGTCACATCTACAAAAATCACAATATCTCTACAACTCATAGGAAATATTGGAGTGTCTATTTCTATAGTCTCAAATATTGCAACAATTACAATATTTATCATTTACAAGTAAGTTAAACGGAATAATACTGAATTAAATGTAAAACAGATTATGACTACAATCTTAGAAACATTTAATATAGAATTTAATATCAAAATGTATATTGTTAATGTTAAAATATAAACATTAGATCTCTTCGAAGCCTCAGAGGATACATTCATATCAATCTCTGCTTATGTTTGTCTATTGCACAAATTATTTTTGTGGCTGGCATAGACAAGACTGGAAGTGACACTGTCCCCATACACTGTCAGGTCGTAGCAGTTCTCCTCCACTACTTCTTCCTGGTCTCCTTCATGTGGATGCTAATGGAGGGTGTTTTTCTTTACCTTGCTCTTGTCAAAGTTTTTATGACAAATACAAAGAAATATTTGATTTCCTTTACTGTTATAAGCTATGGATTACCACTAATCTATATGGGATTTCTCACATTGCCCCTTGGGTTTGGATACTCCAAAAAAAATTATGGCTACCACGCAGCGTAAGTTATTAAAACAAATTCCATTTTAACATAACATTCACATTTTGTGAATACAGGTGCTTCTTAAAAACTGATAATCACTTCATATTGGCTTTCATAGTTCCAGTGATTATAATTTTTGTTTGCAATATTGTCTTATTGGTAATGGCCGCTATTATAATGTGGAGACAACAAAGAAAGCGAGACATTAAGACAGAATCTAACAAGGTTTTAAAATGGCTGAAGGCTGTGATATCTCTAACAGTAGTAATGGGACTGACTTGGATTATTGGAGTTTTAGTAGTAGAAAGAGAGGAACTGTTGCCTTTGGCCTACATCTACACAATAATGTTGGCATTCCAAGGTTTCTTCATTTTCTTAGTTCTAGTGGTCTTCACAAAACCAGTACGTGATGAAGTTAGCACATGGACTGCATCCAAGTGGCAAAAGATTAGAACAAAAAATCATGAGGTTAGAATGTCCTCCTCAGTATATTTGTCCAATAATTCACTCATACTTGCTCGTTTTTTTGTTTCTTTTTTACTCAGATGAATACTACGGTACTATCAAATCCAATGTGTGTGAAAAATATAAAATCTCAAGAATTCATCGACAAAGCAGTGGATGTCAAGAACATTTCCATGTAGATTATAAAGACAAACAGCTAGAAACTTTCATTTAGATTGTCCTAATGTGTTGTACTAGAATCTTCTATGTGTCATGAATAGTTCATTAGCCTGAGTTGGGTTAATTAAGCGTCACAACAACCATGGCTTTGTGTGACTTTTCAACAGCAGAGAAAGGGAAAAAGCAAGAGGGAAGGATAGATGATGGAAGAACAAAGAGAAACACAGTGACACTGTTAAAAATGGGGTGTTTGGAAACTCAGTTTTGGTGTTAAGTAGGAGGCGCTGCCTGGACACCATGGCATATTTCTGTGAAAACTTGGGTATTATAAATAAAGTATGATATTGTTAAGTAGTTTAGAGAATAATTACTTAAAAGGAATTCATATTTTCATCTAATAATGACATAATTCAAGGTGAATTGTTTACAATAAAAATTGCTTAGTTTTAGTTTTTGTCATCCACTCTACTGGTAGTTTTAGTTATTATCAAATTTACTGTCTTCTAAAATAATTAGTTGTAGTTTTTTCATGCTTTTCTACAGCTTAGTTTTAGTTATTCTTATCAAAAGTAAAATACCCCAATACTAAGGGGTTTTGGTTTTAGTTTTAGTTAACTAAAACAACACTACTTAGAAGTGTTCTTGACAAAGTATGTACGTACATGATCCAGACTACTACTGATCAACTATGTACATTCTTGTACCGGACTACCTTCAACTGAGTCTCTGCTACTATATATTTGCTCTACTGGTGTCATTTCTGGCAAAAATTCTCATATTACCCTTCCTGACTATACATCTCAAAAATTAGCTAAGTAATTAATACTACGACTGTACTATCATAATAGTCAAGCTAAAGATGATATTGGGAATTTGGTTTCTGCAACTGATAATTCTTTTTGCTTTGAGTGAAACTACAGCAGATAATCAACCACTAAGATTGAGTATTCAATGATTTGAGTTTTCTTGCATTGGAGGAGACAATGCTTTATTGAGTACTGGACTATGGTTGAGCTACACTTCTAATTCCACTGATGAAACAGGCACTGATGACCAGACTTATTCTTGCCGTATTTGGGTCAATTACAACTCTTTCCCTGCCAGAACTGCAATATTATGAAGGAGCTGGTCCTAGAAAATATAACTAGTGTGAGGTTTATCTTTGTGCAACCTGAACATGGAGGAGGAAGTTGCCACTGCTTCAACATCTCAATAAGAGTCTTCTTTAATAAAAAGGTTAGCAGTGTGAATTGTCCTTAGTTACTAGTTATAAATGTAATTAATTATTACCTAATCAACTTACTATCAATACTGTTACTGATATTAGTGCAATTTTATCAATTATAAGTTATAAATTATTAGTTGTCTGCTACTGTAATATAACATCATGGAGATTATTATGATTATGTTGTAGTCTCTGTGGTGGGAATCCCCACAATATCCTAGAACTGTACACATCAGCTGGACTAGAACTACTTCATTCTAACAGATATTAATTCCTGAACCAAGAAAGGAATTACCTTTCAGTAACAATTGCTCAGAAGCAATCAACAAAATGTATGTTAGTGTCACTGCGGAAATATTTTTTGACTGTACTGAACAATAAAGTTAAAAGTGAACCTCAATTCATAATATGTAGTATATATACAAGAACACTAATGTAAATTTGATTTGCACTTCTAATAGTTGATGCTATTTTATTTCTTAGACAAATATTCTATACAATCTATTCTTTACGAAGCACATGTGGAGTGGCAGTTGCTCTAGAAAGACATGATGTACTGGAGTTCTCAATTAGATTATTATCTAATCAATTGGAATGGATTCCTCTTTCAATTACATTCATCAATTAACAAACAGCATCAATTTATAGATGTGGATATTGTGTGCTGGATGTGTACATTCTAAATACTAATTGGGGGGCATCACTCCTCCTATAATGAAATAAACAGTTTTTCATTTATTATATTATTAAAGTGGGAATGAGTTAAGGGCTACATAATTTTGTATAGTGCTAATAGTCACAAAGGTTTAACATCCTACGAGGATGAACAAAATGATGAGGACGAGCAATTTGAAGATGACGAGCAATTTGAAGATGACGAACTATCTGGTGGGGACCAACAGTTTGATGGGGATGATGCTTTTGACTGGTGCAGCAACAGCAATGATGTGTTGCTGACTGAAGATTCTGACACTGAAAGTGATACGAGCTCATCTCTGAGTGACAACCATATCCTGGTTCCATCAGTAGAACGTTCATATGGATGCTCTGATGTTAGAGTCTTGATGACTTTGACAAACTCTGTGTCTAGTATGACAGAAAGTCAAGATGACAGACTACTTCTGAGTAGCAACACCACAGAACATTTAGATTGGGAAGTAGACAAGGACAACAAGTGCTCAACAGTGGCCAGCAACAAAGCTACTGACACCCTCTATTCAGCATATACTGCTCAAATGTGCTACAGAGTCAACAATCATGACAACAAGCTTTTTTTGGACAATTCAGGAATCAGCTTAAGCGAAGTTACAGTTGTTATTGAATCAAGGACTGTTGTGACCTCTGAAGAAAACCAACAGGAGTGCCAAGTTGACGAATCAGCTGTGGTTTTGACCACGGTGGACAACCGGCAAAAGTGTCACATTGACGAATCAGCTGTTGTTGTGGACAACCAGCAGGAGTGTCACTTGGATGAAGCAGCAGATGTTGTGACTTCTGTGAACAATCAGTCAGAGTGTCACGCCAGGCAGTCTGATAGAATATCTGGAGATTTTGAAGAGACCAATCCTAGTATGTCACACAAGGATAAACCTCACAAGGTCAATGAGGGAAAACATGTTTTATGTTTCAATCAAGTCATTTATTTTACTTTGGTACTTATTTTTAGAAATTTACAAACAAGAAATGGAGAGCTAAGACTTCAATGAGTTCAGCAAAGGCTGTCAGCTCTAAAAAGCCTAATTTGCTGCATATCTTCGTCAAGTGAAGACTAACTCAATTATTGTAAGTTTATTTTGCTACAAATGTTATTATAATTCACCGTCATAACCACTTTTTCCAGAAATTTACAAGCACAAAGATCATATTTTGGACTTAATATGTGATAATTTTGTGCAAAACATTTTTTGAAATAAAATTATTTTTATCTTGACTTAAGGTGTAAAGGCCAATCAAGTGGTCACATTTGCCATGCCTACAATGTTGGGTGGGGTTTAAATGATTTAAATGTAATTAATTCAAAAATTGACTTGTAAAATTGGTGAAAGCATGATAAATAATAATCAATCATACCCATTAGCTAATCACACCACCTTGTCAAGCAAGAATTTTTAATTAGATGTATTCTCTCTCTTTCACAGGCTTTTTTAGACGATACAGAATTAAAAATATTTGGTCGACTGGGAATCGAACCCAGGACCGCTTGTATAACGCACGAGCGCTCTGCCATAGAGCTACCAACAACCAGCCGGCAAACAAACACTCAATTCCCAGTGGTGACCTAATATTTTTTATTCTGTATCATTAAAAAAAAAAGCCTATGAAAGAGAGAGAATACATCTAATGAGTAAAAGAAGGCTGAGAAAGAAATTGTGAAGACTTTTTAAGTTTGACAGAATCTTAAGAAACATTGACTTTTATCTTAACCTATTTAGATACGACATTATGTTACAGTGAATGTAGTAGAAGGTAAAGTCTTTATGCCATTGTAAAACTGGTTCCTAATTGAACTCACACTGGAGTCATAGATATCAAATTTTACTATTCCATCTTTTCAGTTAAAGGTGAGGTAAACATAATTAACATTACTCATTGAAGCTTCTTATTCTTACTGGCTAACAATGATGCAGATTGCTCTATCGTCATAGTCTCATGCATCAAGACCCTTTACCAATCACATTGGCTGCGCAAGAGTCTTATTGTTGCTATAGGCCACCACCTAGAGGATTGAAAACTTCCTACAATCTATTTCTTTGCAAGATTCTTTGCAAGATCTCATTTGGGAGATGAGCTATCCGACACACAGCTTGAGGAACGTATTTTCTTCCCAACATTGTAGTTACAGACTGCCTTAAAAAAATAGCGCATGCCAAGAGTGTTTAAATGGATTTAAATCATTTCTAAAAAGTTTAGCACCCATGGCCACTATGGCTACAACGGTGCCTATGCATAATATAATCCATGATAATAAAAGAATATAAAGTGTTGTTTTTTTCCCTTTTTCTTACACAACAGAAGTAGTCAGGTTTGTTATAATTTCAATCGTGCCAGAGTGGAATAAAGTACCAAACTTAGCGCAGTTGTTTATTTAAATATGTTAGTTACTGAGCTAGGCAATAATGGCCACTTCAATCCTCTACTATAAGCTAGTTATAAATTATACCATAGTTAATAGGAATTAAAAATTTTATGAGTTGAGTTGAAAGTATGGCAACAAAACATTGCTAAGTAGTAACAACTGGGTAATAAGCCAGCTGCCCTAGAGCAGCTGAATTAACTGCCTGGCTACTGGCGATGAAATGCCTTGGTCAGATGAATAGGTTAGAGTAGTGGATGTTCAGACTAAATCTGGAGTATATCATAGTCCTATTGTCAAATTAGTCTTACTATTGTGTCAGAAATGGATAAAGACTGTCTTACCTGGGGAGGAAATGTTGGAGCCTAACAGTTAACTGAACTATTATAACTTATTTTATTCATATTGTGATTCACCTGGCTATCAGCTATGACCCTTTACCTGAGAGAGGTACATCAGGAGCTGCTGTAGAAAGCTTGCTTGGTGATGGCTTATGTGCCTTCTCGATCTCTCTCCTAACAACTTCCTTAGTACTCTTAGACTCTGCATGTATATAATCTTGATGATTCTATCAAGTGGCCGAGTATGACAGTTGTTGGTCTTTGAGGAGAACTAGCTATGTCTCCAACCATGAAGTTTGAAGTTGCTCTAAACCATTTTGTTTGTCAATTCAATGATAACAAATACTCTTTCAACAACCACATCCAGAAATCTATGGATAACAACTAACACAAATTTCATTTTCTCGAAAACTTTTCTTGATTGGATCATCAGTTCAGAGGTAGGAGAGTCCTATTGTTGACATAGACTTCATGTGGATTTGTCTATACTTTCCTATAAACTTCCAAAATGTGATGCTCATTCTGGTGAAAAAGTTCTTTAGATTCCATTTGAGATAAAATATTGGGAAACAAACTGATAAGTAGTCTTTTCTTGCATATGCTGTACACATTCTTGAGTTTTGGGTTTCACTAATAAAATTGCTTACATTGTCGGAAATATCCATTGGTCGCCTCTTCAGGCCACAAATCATCTGAGACAAGCTAAAAATGCTTCTGAGGATAATTCTGAGACTAGCTCTAAGTGGCCAGCTTTGCCACTGAGACAGATAAATATGCACATATAGGCTTTCATAGGAGTTCGGTATCTTGAAGGTCCTAGTTTGAAGTAGAGTGGACCAGCAAAATCAGTACCAACAGCTTGAAACACTGCTCCAGGAGTCAATCGCTGGTTAGGTAATTGTTCCATCAATTGCTTACTTGTCTTGGCCTGTTGCCTTTTACAAACCATGCATTGGCTAAAGATTGAACACACAAGTCTTCTTGCTACCTGAATATTGTAATTTCTTGAGATGAATGGGAACAATGTAGATAGACTAGCATGACAAGACCTATTATGGTGACGTATAACAAGCAAATGAGTGAGTTTATCCTTAGAGGGAAGTATTGTATGGTGTCTTTGCCTGTGAGTAAATTTTCTTTCATTCAGATGACCTCCAACACAAAACAATTGAAGATTATCCCAATAAGGTATTAAAGTGTTTAATGGGCTATGTCTGGAAGCTCCATTTTACTCCTAAACAATCAAGTTCAGCAGAAAATAACCATTTCTGAACTCATCTGAATAGAAAATTTTCTGCTTATAGTATTTACATTCATCAAGCTGAATAATAATTGCATTCTTGAGTCTTTTGTTTGGTTCAAGTCAAGTCTTACTGATGTTTCCTTCAGCTGTTGCTTTTTTTTTTTGCTTTTTATAAATTTCATTAGTGCTATCTGGTCTTCCACAGACATTATATTTTGAAGGTAACAGTGAAATGATATAGTTAGTAGAAAAAGTAATAGAAGTAGCTAGTTAGTTGCTGGGAACTTGAATAACCAGATTTGTCTGGCTCATAGGACCAAAAAATGTTAGTTAATAAACTAGGCAATAATGGACACTTCAATCCTCTGCTATAAGCTAGTTATAAATTAGTGGGAATAAAAGATTTTGTGAGTTAAGTTGAAAATTATGATAACAAAATATTGCTAAGTAACACTGGGTAATAAACCATTAAGTTATAAAAAACAGCTGCCCTAGAGCTGCTAAATTAGCTGCCTTGGGCTACTTAGCTTGGTGAATTACAGTATATGAATAAAAATATGAAGTTAAAATAGTTCAGTTAACTGCACATTGTTAGGCTTCAACAGGATATTATAATACTAATAATTTTATTAGAACAAAGCAATAGGTGCCACAAAATACCACTATTTGTTTCTGCCTAAAACTTTTTTTTACGTTTTCCACTTTTGGCTTGGTTATGCACTAATATTAAACACAATGTGCAGTGTACGAGACCATACCTGAAAAAACAACAACATTAAAAACACAGTTTAAATGCTCAAATGAATAGCAGATGCTGAAGTCAGTACTTGAAGCAGAGGCTAAATAAACTCTGCAGAAGTGGCAGAAAGTTTTAGTGTTGGAAGGTTTTCTCTGGAAGTAGATAAAGGCCAAAGTTATCAGGGCAAGAACCAGCAGTACTGGTAAGTGAAATTTGTCTATACAAATCTATAAGGAAGTCTTACAGTTAGATTTACTATTGTCTATAGAATTCATATGAATTTAAATGGAGAGAATAGATTGGAGTGTGTGTGTGTGTGTGTGTGATCAGTGGGTGGTGGTGATGTTGAGCTGTATTGTCCTGCTAATAGTCTTCAACGCAATGGGGGGGAGGGGGGGAATATATGATAGCTTTCTCAAATTAGTGATAGAATTTAGTCAGCTTAATTCATTGCCAATAGAGTTATCATTTCAAGATGATGTCACAGCCCAGATTTTAATGCAAAATAAAGCTAATTGGTATAAAGCTTGTCATTCAACATTTGGCAGATCAAAACTATCCAAAATTATTAAACTAAAAAAGCGAAGTCATAAACCTGCAGGTTCAAGTGAAAAGAAAGTAAACGCTTAGCTAAAGGTGTCCCAGATTAAAGTTGTGCATATTTTGATCACAAAGTTCAGGGAACCTTCGTTTACATTCCACAACGGCATTGGGCCATGAGCTTCAAAAATGGCAGAACAATATCAAGACACATCACTTCATACTAAAATTACTGGTCGTGACTTAGTAACCCTTGATGCCAAAAATTATAATAATTGTCCGTGTTGTACAAAAGTAAGTATCAAAGTTTAATCAGCTCAAAATTATTCTCTGTATACGGATGATGGCGACAAACCTTTACTATCCTGAGTATTTGCTTGAGCTTGTGTAAGTTATATAAAACAAATGATGTAGACAGTGGAAACTACACTTATAAGCATCCATTCCTTCATATCCTTCACACTGACTGCCTCTATAGCTTGCACATACAGAAAGACATCAACAAAACACACTTGGAAAAAAATCAAGAGCAATCTGATGGCAAGAATACTCTTCTTTTCTTTGATCATTGGCTTCAGACTATTTTTTTAAAGTCACTACCACCATGCAAAAAGTGTGATATACACTAGTGTATAACAATGATAATCTTCTAGTATACAACTGGAATACTCCTGGTATTCTTCAGGTATACACTATGTGTAAAAATGGCTTATAAGTACCGTAATACGCCAATAGGTATAACAGTAGTATTCTCCAGAAATACACTAGTGTGTACACATGTGTATAACTGATGTATTACATTGTTATTTTGTGTGTATACTTGAATAATAACCACGCAATACACTGGTATTACTCTGCTATACAACTGTGTATTAACTGTGTATTATGCTGGTATTCCTTTGTATACCACTGTGTATTACATGGTTATTACTTTGCTATACGCCTGTGTATTACATGGTTATTACTTTGTTATACCACTGTGTATAACATGGTTATTACTTTGCTATACCACTGTGTATTACATGGTTATTCCTTTGTTATACCACTGTGTATTACATGGTTATTACTTTGCTATACCACTGTGTATTACATGGTTATTACTTTGCTATACCACTGTGTATTACATGGTTATTACTTTATTATACCACTGTATATTTCGCTGGTATTATTTAGCTACAATACTGTAAAAATTATTGTAGTAACAAAAATATTATCAAAAATTTTTGAATTACACACAAAAAATTAATAGATTTGTTCAGTTTGAAAATTAGTTCTTTGCTTCTTTAGGTAGGTCCACTTTCAATGGAATTCCAAGGGATCAAAGGACATTTTGTATTTATCCGACATCTTTGTAGGTGTGACGTCGGTCCACTTTCTTCGGCAGTATACCTTCACCTCTCAAATTTCTGTAACAAAAATATTATTTGTGGTGCATTATATAGAGCAAGAGTGCAACTACCTCAGTAGCTACATTGACAAAACACACACACACACAAAAAAAATAAATAAACAAGTTTAATAGCAAGTACCTTGTTTTGACATGCTCTTTATCTTGCACAGATGAATGTATTTCCCTCTCTCCTGTCTCGTGTCCTACGTGCCTATATCATATATACATATAATATCAGTCAATGTAGTTTTAATACTCAAAGAAAGGAATTTTACAGACATCAATGGCCATTTTGTTGAAGAAATTGTTATTGATAATGTTTTATCAGTGACCCTTACCTATAAACAAATCCACTATTGACCCTTACCTTAAACCCCTCTCTCTTACCTATGCACACAACTTTCTTAGCAACCCTTACCCATGAACAATATTTATTGTGACCATTACCTATAAACTTATCTACTCAATTTACCTATTATTAAAAACATCATTTTAATCGAGTTTCACTTGAACTATCAATAAGAATGCCGCTATCTCATGTATATACGTAACCATTATAACAAACTCCTTGTATAGCTCAATGACCCTGTACCTATCAACTCTGTGACTGGGGGAGGAATCTCGGGATGGCCCTATCTCTATATGAAACACTGTCGATCTGTACCCAAAATGCCTCTCCTACTCATGAACATGCCCCCTTAATGATAAATACATCTCTGTGATCAAGCATTCTCAATTATTGACGATTTATACATATAAATACATCTCTCAAATCTTATTCTAAGATACTTAGTATTCCTCACCAGTAAGTGCCATATCTTAGTGATCTTTACCTACATATATGATGTGAACCGATCTTTTTTTAGCAACCTGACTTAAACAGTTTTCCTTATAAATAAACATAGCTACTACACTTAGAGATCTTTACCAATGAACACATCTCTTTAAGTGACCCATACCATGTGAACACACCTTACCTATCCTTAGGTGACCTAACCTATGAACACATTTAATGACCCTTACCTATTTTTATGTGACCTAACATCTCTTTAGGTGGTGACGTAGCCACTAACAAATCTCTTTAAGTAACCCTAACTTGTGAACACATCTTAAACATCCCTTACCCATCATTAGGTGACAATTTACGAACACATCTCTTTAAATAACCTCTACCATATGAACGTGGGTACAGGGAGACTACAGGAATGGGTACAGGGAGACAATAGGAGTGGGTGCAGGGAGACTATAGTAGTCAGTACAGGGAGACTATAGGAGTGGGTGCAAGGAGACTATAGGAGAGGGTACAGGGAGTCTATATAGGAGTCGATACAGGGAGACTATAGGAGTGGGTACAGGGAGACTATAGGAGTGGTACAGGGAGACTATAGGAGTGGGTACATAGTGACTGTAGGAGTTATATGTTATAGTTCGATTATTTACCTTGCTACTCTCAATTCCAATATGATATATACAGGGAGACTATAGGAGTGGGTACAGGTAGACTATAGGAGTTGGTACAGGTAGACTATAGGAGTGGGTACAGGGAGACTATAGGAGTGGGTACTGGGAGACTATAGGAGTGGGTACAGAGTGACTGTAGGAGTTATATGTTATAGTTCGATTATTTACCTTGCTACTCTCAATTCCAATATGATATATACAGGGAGACTATAGGAGTGGGTACAGGGAGACTATAGCAGTGGGTACAGGTAGACTATAGGAGTTGGTACAGGGAGACTATAGGAGTGGGTACAGGGAGACTATAGGAGTGGGTACAGGGAGACTATAGGAGTGGGTACAGGGAGACTATAGGAGTGGGTACAGGGAGACCATAGGAGTGGGTACATAGTGACTGTAGGAGTTATATGTTATAGTTCGATTATTTACCTTGCTACTCTCAATTCCAATATGATATATACAGGGAGACTATAGGAGTGGGTACAGGGAGACTATAGGAGTGGGAACACAGAGTCTATAGGTGTGGGTACAGGGAGTCTATAGGAGTTGGTACAGGGAGACTATAGGAGTGGGTACAGGGAGTCTATAGGAGTGGGTAAAGGTAGACTATAGAAGTTGGTACAGGGAGACTATAGAAGTGGGTACAGGGAGACTATAGGAGTGGGTACAGGTAGACTATAGAAGTTGGTACAGGGAGACTATAGAAGTGGGTACAGGGAGACTATAGGAGTGGGTACAGGGAGACTATAGGAGTGGGTACAGGGAGTCTATAGGAGTGGGTACAGGTAGTCTATAGGAGTGGGTACAGGGGGTCTATATAGGAGTCGATACAGGGAGACTATAGGAGTGGGTACAGGGAGACTATAGGAGTGGGTACAGGGAGACTATAGGAGTGGGTACAAGGAGTCTATAGGAGTGGGTACAGGGAGACTATAGGAGTGGGTACAGGGAGACTATAGGAGTGGGTACAGGGAGACTATAGGAGTGGGTACAGGGAGTCTATAGGAGTGGGTACAGGGAGACTATAGGAGTGGGTACAAGGAGTCTATAGGAGTTGGTACAGGTAGACTATAGGAGTGGTATAGGTAGACTACAGGAGTTGGTACAGGGAGACTATAGGAGTTGGTACAGGGAGACTATAGGAGTTGGTACAGGGAGACTATAGGAGTGGGTACAGGGAGACTATAGGAGTGGGTACAGGGAGACTATAGGAGTAGGTACAGGGAGACTATAGGAGTGGGTACATAGTGACTGTAGGAGTTATATGTTATAGTTCGATTATTTACCTTGCTACTCTCAATTCCAATATGATATATACAGGGAGACTATAGGAGTGGGTACAGGGAGACGATAGGAGTTGGTACAGGGAGACTATAGGAGTTGGTACAGGAAGACTATAGGAGTGGGTACAGGGAGACGATAGAAGTTGGTACAGGGAGACTATAGGAGTGGGTACAGGTAGACTATAGGAGTGGGTACACGGAGTCTATAGGAGTGGGTACAGGGAGTCTATAGGAGTGGGTACAGGGAGACTATAGGAGTGGGTACCGGTAGACTATAGGAGTGGGTACAGGTAGACTATAGCAGTGGGTACAGGTAGACTATAGGAGTGGGTTCACGGAGTCTATAGGAGTGGGTACACGGAGTCTATAGGAGTGGGTACAGGGAGACTATAGGAGTGGGTGCAAGGAGACTATAGGAGTGGGTACAGGGAGTCGATATAGGAGTCGATACAGGGAGTCTATAGGAGTTGGTACAGGGAGTCTATATAGGAGTCGATACAGGGAGACTATAGGAGTGGGTACAGGGAGTCTATAGGAGTGGGTACAGGGGGTCTATATAGGAGTCGATACAGGGAGACTATAGGAGTGGGTACAGGGAGACTATAGGAGTGGGTACAGGGAGACTATAGGAGTGGGTACAGGGAGACTATAGCAATGGGTGCAGGGTGACTATAGGAGTTGGTACAGGGAGACTATAGGAGTGGGTACAGGGAGTCTATAGGAGTGGGTGCAGGGAGACTATAGGAGTGGGTGCAAGGAGACTATAGGAGTGGGTACAGGTAGTCTATAGGAGTGGGTACAGGGAGTCTATATAGGAGTCGATACAGGGAGACTATAGGAGTGGGTACAGAGTGACTGTAGGAGTTATATGTTATAGTTCGATTATTTACCTTGCTACTCTCAATTCCAATATGATATATACAGGGAGACTATAGGAGTGGGTACAGGGAGACTATAGCAGTGGGTACAGGTAGACTATAGAAGTTGGTACAGGGAGACTATAGAAGTGGGTACAGGGAGACTATAGGAGTGGGTACAGTGAGACTATAGGAGTGGGTACAGGGAGTCTATAGGAGTGGGTACAGGTAGTTATAGGAGTGGGTACAGGGGTCTATATAGGAGTCGATTACAGGGAGCTATCGGAGTGGGTACAGGTAGTCTTAGAGTGGGGATAAGGGGTCTATATAGGAGTGGGTACAGGGAGACTATAGGAGTGGGTACAGGGAGACTATAGGAGTGGGTACAGGGAGTCTATAGGAGTGGGTACAGGGAGACTATAGGAGTGGGTACAGGGAGACTATAGCAATGGGTGCAGGGAGACTATAGGAGTTGGTACAGGGAGACTATAGGAGTGGGTACAGGGAGTCTATAGGAGTGGGTACAAGGAGTCTATAGGAGTGGGTACAAGGAGTCTATAGGAGTTGGTACAGGTAGACTATAGGAGTGGTATAGGTAGACTACAGGAGTTGGTACAGGGAGACTATAGGAGTTGGTACAGGGAGACTATAGGAGTTGGTACAGGGAGACTATAGGAGTGGGTACAGGGAGACTATAGGAGTGGGTACAGGGAGACTATAGGAGTAGGTACAGGGAGACTATAGGAGTGGGTACATAGTGACTGTAGGAGTTATATGTTATAGTTCGATTATTTACCTTGCTACTCTCAATTCCAATATGATATATACAGGGAGACTATAGGAGTTGGTGCAGGGAGACGATAGGAGTTGGTACAGGGAGACTATAGGAGTTGGTACAGGAAGACTATAGGAGTGGGTACAGGGAGACGATAGAAGTTGGTACAGGGAGACTATAGGAGTGGGTACAGGTAGACTATAGGAGTTGGTACAGGGAGACTATAGGAGTGGGTACAGGGAGACGATAGAAGTTGGTACAGGGAGACTATAGGAGTGGGTACAGGAGACTATAGGAGTGGGTACAGGTAGACTATAGGAGTGGGTACACGGAGTCTATAGGAGTGGGTACAGGGAGTCTATAGGAGTGGGTACAGGGAGACTATAGGAGTGGGTACAGGTAGACTATAGGAGTGGGTACAGGTAGACTATAGGAGTGGGTTCACGGAGTCTATAGGAGTGGGTACACGGAGTCTATAGGAGTGGGTACAGGGAGACTATAGGAGTGGGTGCAAGGAGACTATAAGAGTGGGTACAGGGAGTCTATATAGGAGTCGATACAGGGAGTCTATAGGAGTTGGTACAGGGAGTCTATATAGGAGTCGATACAGGGAGACTATAGGAGTGGGTACAGGGAGTCTATAGGAGTGGGTACAGGGAGTATAGGATTTGGTACCAGGGAAGTCTAATAGGAGTCGATTACAGGGGAAGGAGATATAGGAGTGGGTAACAGGTAGCTATAGAAGGAGTTGGTCAGGAGACGGATAGGATGTGGTACAAAAAGTCGGATAGGAGTGGGTACAGGGAGACTATAGGAGTGGGTACAGGGAGTCAATAGGAGTTGGTACAGGGAGTCTATAGAAGTTGGTACAGGTAGACGATAGGAGTGGGTACAGGGAGTCTATAGGAGTTGGTACAGGGAGACTATAGCAATGGGTGCAGGGAGACTATAGTAGTCAGTACAGGGAGACTATAGGAGTGGGTGCAAGGAGACTATAGGAGAGGGTACAGGGAGTCTATATAGGAGTCGATACAGGGAGACTATAGGAGTGGGCACAGGGAGACTATAGGAGTGGGTGCAAGGAGACTATAGGAGTGGGTACAGGGAGACTATAGGAGTGGGTACAGGGAGACTATAGGAGTCGGTACAGGAAGACTATAGGAGTGGGTACAGGGAGACTATAGGAGTGGGTACAGGGAGTCTATAGGAGTTGGTACAGGGAGACTATAGGAGTCGGTACAGGAAGACTATAGGAGTGGGTACAGGGAGACTATAGGAGTGGGTACAGGGAGACTATAGGAGTGGGTACAGGGAGACTATAGGAGTGTGTACAGGGAGACTATAGGAGTGGGTACAGGGAGACTATAGGAGTGGGTACAGGTAGTCTATAGGAGTTGGTACAGGGAGACTATAGAAGTTGGTACAGGTAGACGATAGGAGTGGGTACAGGGAGTCTATAGGAGTTGGTACAGGGAGACTATAGCAATGGGTGCAGGGAGACTATAGTAGTCACTACATGGAGACTATAGGAGTGGGTGCAAGGAGACTATATGAGAGGGTACAGGGAGTCTATATAGGAGTCGATACAGGGAGACTATAGGAGTGGGTACAGGGAGACTATAGGAGTGGGTACAGGGAGACTATAGGAGTGGGTACAGGGAGACTATAGGAGTGGGTGCAAGGAGACTATAGGAGTGGGTGCAAGGAGACTATAGGAGTCGGTACAGGGAGTCTATAGGAGTGGGTACAGGGAGTCTATAGGAGTGGGTACAGGGAGTCTATAGGAGTGGGTACAGGGAGAATATAGGAGTGGGTGCAAGGAGACTATAGGAGTGGGTACAGGGAGTCTATAGGAGTGGGTACAGGGAGACTATAGGAGTGGGTACAGGGAGTCTATAGGAGTGGGTACAGGGAGTCTATAGGAGTCGGTACAGGGAGTCTATAGGAGTTGGTACAGGGAGTCTATAGGAGTGG